>VOFK01003090.1_pt1 | contig 349527 bp, 267 predicted proteins | sample 5384121 | NCBI WGS metagenome assembly VOFK01 (sample SAMN12384730, study PRJNA508395) | human gut metagenome | isolation source: healthy gut J | host: Homo sapiens | reverse complement strand
TCAGTACTTCGTTCAGTTGCGTATTGCTAGTTGATGATTTAGTGGTAGCAGTTAATAAGAAAGTTATAATATACATTGAGAAGAAAGACAAACAATATGAAATAGCTGTAGCCGATCCTCTATATAAAGAGCAGTCTCTCCAATTAAGTATGAATGGAGAACAAATAAATATAGTATTCCCTTCTGGTGATTATTCCGGTAGTTCAGTAATAAAGCATATTACAGAAAAACATTAATAAGGACGTTCATGAATAAGTTATCCATTTTTTTGCTTCTATTTTTATCTGTCGCATATTCCGTACAGAGCAGTAATACAAACTATGCAAGAACAACCGATAGAATTTGGTTGGACTCGAATGAAATGCATCAGGGAGAATATAGCTGGAAGATGATGAAAGTAAGTGACGTGAAAGCATCTGCTGAGGAAGTTTCGTCGCTTGGATATAATACGAGTGACTGGTTGTCAGCTATTGTTCCGGGAACCGTGCTTAATTCTCTTGTATATAATAAGAAGTATCCTGAACCCTATTATGGACTGAACAATAAAATAGAGTCCAATAAAATACCGGATATATCAAAAGTAGGTCGTGAGTTTTATACTTATTGGTTCCGTACGGAATTTGAGGTTCCGGCTTCTTTCTCAGGAAAAAATATATGGTTGCAGCCTGATGGCATCAACTATCGGGCTGAAGTATGGGTGAATGGTAATTTATTGAGTACGATCAATGGAATGTTTGTTAATGACTACATTAATATAACAGATTTTGTAAAAGTAGGCAATAAGAATGTTCTTGCTGTCAAAGTCTATCCGGTAGATGTGCCGGGGACTACTATGCCAAAGTCTTGGGGAGCTGTAGGTGAATATCATAATGGGGGTAATGGAAACATCGGTTTGAATACTACTATGCTTATGAGTATTGGATGGGATTTTACCTTTATGGATGGTATTCGTGACCGCAATACGGGTATTTGGAAAAGTATATCTATATATAGCACAGGGATATTGGCGTTGCGTCATCCATTTGTGAAGTCAGAATTACAGAAGCCGGGGTATGATGTCGCTCGTGAAACCATATCCGTTGAAATTATTGATCCGTTTCATTCGATGGATACGATTAGCGGAGTGGTCAGAGGAGAAATAGTGGGAGAAAATATTGTTGTAGAAAAGCCTTTCAGCATATTACGTGGTGAGGAAAAAAATGTGACTTTCACTCCGGAAGAATTCCCTCAACTTACTATCCGTAATCCACGCTTGTGGTGGCCGATCAATAAAGGTCCTCAGAACTTGTATGAACTGAAAGTGACAGTAAGCGTAAAAGGCGCTGTCTGTGACTCTGTTAAAACCCGGTTTGGTATTCGTGATATAACTTCTGATACAAATACTCCCGATAAATCACGTGTATTCTATGTGAACGGTAAACGTATTTTTATCCGTGGTACAAACTGGATTCCTGAGGGAATGTTACGAACTTCGGATGAACGTACCTATGCTGAGTTGAGATACACCCGGCAGGCAGGTATCAACTTGATCCGCCTTTGGGGAGGCGGTATAGCTGAATCTGATTACTTTTACCAGCTTTGTGACGAACTGGGGTTATTGATTTGGCAAGAATTCTGGATGACGGGAGATACACGCCATCCACAGGATAAGAGTGTGTACCTAAACAACGTGGCTTCTACTGTGAAACGTATCCGCAATCATCCGGCTCTGGCCTATTATGTAGCGTCGAATGAGAGTTCCGAAGTTAGCGGTACGCCTGAACTGCTGAAACTACTTGATGGGACACGTGGCTATCAGATGCAATCGGAATGTGCAGGTGTACATGATGGAAGTCCATATAAACAGGTGAATCCGATGCAACATTATGAAAACACGGCTTCTGCGAGAGGTAGCCGTGTGGATGGTTTTAATCCCGAATATGGTGCTCCGACACTTCCTACGGTAGAAATTCTCCGGGAAATGATGGACGAAAAAGATTTGTGGCCTATTAATAAAGAGGTTTGGGATTATCTGGATGGGAATGGATTCCATCTGATGTCTACCATGTATGCTGACTTGGTTAATAATTATGGGCAATCTTCTTCTATTGATGAGTTTGCACAGAAGGGGCAATTTGTGGGTGCCATGAACTCAAAAAGTATTTGGGAAGTATGGAATTATAATAAACTTGATTATGGTGACCGTTTCTGTTCCGGTTTACTTTTCTGGTATCATAATTGCCCGGTTCGTCAGGTCTGTGCCCGTATGTGGGATTGGTCGTTGGAACCAACAGCTTCACTTTATCATACAGCTAATGCTTTGGAACCTTTGCATGCACAATTTGATTATCTGAAGAATACGGTATCGGTGGTGAATGATTATTATCAGGAATTTGAAGGTTATACGGTTGTGGCTCAGGTTTATGATATCAATAGTAAAAAGGTATTCGAAAAGTCAGTAAAGGTTGACCTTCCTTTGGATGGTGTGGCAAATGATGTATTGACCATTCGCTTTCCAGAAGATATTTCACAGGTACATTTTATTAAGTTGAGATTGAAAGATGAGAAAGGCAAGGAAGTCTCATCCAATTTTTACTGGCGTTCCAATGATAAGTATGAAGGTAAGGAAACGTTGACCGGACCTACTTCTTCAGGTTTTGAAACATTGTCTCAATTGAAAAAAGCCAAATTGAAGTCTACTTATAAGATAAGAAAGAGCGAAGGTAAGTATTTCGTGGATGTTACAGTGAAAAATGTGTCCGGTTCTATCGCCTTTTTCAACCAGTTGCAATTCCTCAATCAGGATTTGAAACCTATTCGCCCTTCTTTTTATACAGATAATTTCTTTTCTTTGATGCCGGGTGAGAGTAAATTTGTAGTTATCGAAACGAATGCAGAAAAGATAATTGAAAAACCGGTGATAGTGGTGAAAGGATGGAATGTAGACCGTAAACAAATAAACAAATGAATACAAAAGTAAAGACAAGAACTTGGATAGCCTTATTGAATCTGCTCTTTCTGTTTACAGCAATCAATGCGCAGCCTGTTCGTCAGCACTTGCATGAAGGATGGAATTTCCGGCAGGCGAGGGGTACTAACTGGTATGAAGCCACTGTTCCTGGAACAGTTCATACAGACTTGATGGATAACAAACTGATAGATGATCCTTTTTACAGGCTCAATGAGCGCGGTGTGCAGTGGGTGGATAAAGAAGACTGGATTTACCGGACGACGTTTGATGTAACCCCTGAATTGCTGGCAAAGAAGAATATTGTGCTGCATTTTGAGGGATTGGATACTTATGCTGATGTAACATTGAACGGAAAGAAGATTCTTTCTGCTGATAATATGTTTTGTGAATGGCAGGTGGATGTTCGTTCTCTCTTAAAAGAGCATGGTAATGAATTGCAGGTTTATTTGCATTCTCCTATTAAGATAGCTATGCCGAAATGGGAAGCTGTTCCTTTCCAGTATCGCAGTTCGAATGACCAGTCTGAGAATGGAGGTTTGCTCAACCGCAAGATCGGAGTGTTTGTTCGTAAAGCGGGTTATCACTTTGGTTGGGACTGGGGACCTCGTTTGGTTACTTCGGGTATCTGGAGGACCGTTAGTCTGGAAGCATGGGATGAGGCTCGTATAAATGATGTTTTTTATAACCAGCAGTCGGTGACAGCCCAACGGGCCATAGTGAATGTCACGGTGGAAGTATTGGCAGATAAGGAGACAGAAGCAAAGGTAGCTGTGATTAATCGTACGGATAAGCGTACCGAGTGCCGGAAATTGATTCGTTTGAATAAAGGTTTGAATAAAATTCCGGTATCTTTTACCATGAAGAAGCCACGGTTATGGTGGACTAATGGTTTGGGCGAACCTTTTTTATACGACTTTGTAGCAACACTGGAACTGAATGGTAAGCAAGTAGATGTAACAGAGAAAAAACTGGGTATCCGTTCATTGAAAGTGGTAACGGCTCCTGACGAATATGGTGAAAGCTTTTATTTTGAACTAAATGGAAAACCCTTGTTTGCCAAAGGTGCGAATTATATTCCTTGTGATAACTTTCTGACTCGTGTTACCGACTCCATTTATGAAAAAACGATCCGGGATGCAGTCAGTGCAAATATGAATATGCTACGAGTGTGGGGTGGTGGAGTTTATGAGAAAGATATCTTTTATGATTTGTGTGATAAATACGGCATTTTAATCTGGCAGGACTTTATGTTTGCGTGCAGTGTATTTCCTGCTGAAGGCGAATTGCTGGAAAGCATTCGCAGGGAAGCCATTGATAATGTACGACGCTTGCGTAACCATAGTTGTATAGCTCTTTGGTGTGGGAATAATGAATGTTTGGATGCTTGGTTCAACTGGAATTGGAAAAAGACATATGACAAACAGAATCCTGCTTATTCGGATATTATATGGAAACAGTTCAAGAATCAGTATTTTGTGACGTTGCCGGCTGTGGTAGAAGAATTCCATCCGGGTGCTTGTTACCGTAAATCATCTCCTTATTCTGATGACAAAGGGACGCGCAATCATACGGTGGGCGATATGCACTATTGGGCAGTTTGGCAAGGGCTGAAACCCCTTTCCGAATTTAATCATGAGCGAAGCCGTTTTTTCAGTGAGTATGGTTTTCAGTCATTCCCGGAATTCGAGTCGATCAAACGGTATGCACCTTTATCAGAGGATTGGAATCTGACTTCGGAGGTAATGATGTCTCATCAGCGAGGGGGAACAGCGGCTAATAAGCGTATCAATGATTTCCTTTTGTCGGAATATCGTCAGCCTAAAGATTTCTGTTCGTTTACCTATATGAGCCAGCTTTTGCAGGCTGATGCTATGAAAATGGCTATGGAGGCACATCGGAGGGATATGCCCTATTGTATGGGATCGTTGGTATGGCAGCATAATGACTGCTGGCCGGTGGCATCCTGGTCTAGTCGCGACTATTACGGACGTTGGAAGGCGCAGCATTATTTTACGGTAAAGTCTTTCGCTGATTTACTGCTATCGCCAATAGAAAAGGAAAACACGTTGCAGATATATATGGTATCAGACAGGCTAAAGAGTACTTCTGGTAAATTAACAGTCTGTGTGCTCAGATTGGATGGTAACGGAGTGGTGAAAGAATTCAAGAAACAGATAACTGTTCCGGCTAATACAAGTACAGTTATATGGAAGGAAGCTGTGGATGGGTTATTGAATGGAGAGAAAAAAGAAGACGTCGTCGTACACGTTCTTTATGAGGATAAAACAGGAAAAAAGTATACTAATAATTATTTTTTGGCGAAGCAAAAAGATATGCGTTATGCGGCAGCTCGGATTAATAAAGACTTTGTACCGACTGAAGGAGGGTATGAGGTAACTCTGTCTTGTGATGTGTTTGCAAGAGGCGTTTTCTTGTCACTCCAAGGGAATATTGACAATTTCATATCCGACAATTATATGGATATTTTGCCTGGTGAAACGGTTACGGTTAAAGTGACTACTGAACTACCTTCGTTGCAGTTTGCCGAAAGGCTACAGGTCGTTTCTTTCTCGGATGCAGTGGAACAATAGAATATAAATTTAAGATATAACCATGAAAAAGAGTACATTATTGTTTGTTACTATTCTAATTAGTTTTTTTCCCTTCGGTGACTTATTCGCCAAGGGTAAGGTAAAAGTTGATAAAGCGTTAGAGCATGCTGCTCGTCAGTATCTCTATATGAGGAGCGAGTTGCAAGGAAGTAACCAGTTTCCTAAAACGTATGACAAACATATGCAACGCCTGAAAACCAGCAACTCGGAATGGTGGTGCAGCGGCTTTTATCCCGGAACTTTGTTCTATTTGTACGAGGATACAGGAGACAAGGAGCTATATGCTGAAGGAGTGCGTATGTTGAAGCTGCTGGAACCGGAACAATACAACGTGAATACGCATGATGTCGGTTTTATGATGTATTGCAGTTATGGCAATGCAAACCGCATTGCTCCGAAACCTGAGTATAAAGATATTATGGTGAACAGCGCCCGTTCGTTGATTTCCCGTTTCAGCCCGGTGGTAGGCTGCATTAAATCCCATAATCGCAAACCGGATGATTATGTTGTTATTATTGATAATATGATGAATCTGGAATTGCTTTTCTGGGCTACTCAGGCCACAGGAGACAGCACATTCTATGATATTGCTGTGAAACATGCCGATACAACTTTGAAGAATCATTTCCGGGCAGACAATAGTCTTTATCATGGACTGAATTATAACCCGGAAACCGGTGAAATAAAGCACTACCAAGGTGGACAGGGCTTTTCCGAAAAGTCAGCTTGGGCTCGTGGACAAGCCTGGGGATTATATGGCTATACACTGATGTACCGTTTTACGAAAGAACGGAAATACCTTGAGCAAGCCATAAAGATAGCAGAATTTACGCTGAATCATCCTAATATGCCGAAAGACCTGATTCCTTACTGGGACTATAATGCTCCCGGTATACCGGATGCTTTGCGTGATGCTTCTGCAGCAGCTATCAACTGTTCGGGATTATTGGAACTATCTCAGTATGTATCCGAAGAACGGGCTAAGAAATATTATAAGGCAGCCGAGAAAATGCTCCAGACATTATCCTCACCGGCATATACGGCAGAGGAAGGAACTAACGGAGGATTTATTCTGAAACATTCGGTAGGTAATATTCCTTCCGGTACAGAAGTAGATATGCCTTTGACCTATGCTGATTATTACTATGTAGAGGCGTTGTGCCGATACAAATCCTTAAATGATAAACCCTAAAATTAATGATACCATGATGAATAGATGTAATATAGTTTTGTTTGCAATATCTTTGCTATTTTCCTCTTCCCTTATAGCCGGAACAATTGATGTGACTAAGCGTGGAGCTAAAGGAGATGGGGTAACGGATAATACAATCATTATACAGAAAGCCGTAGATGAATGTTCGAAGAAAGGAGGCGGAACCGTTTTGATACCATCCGGATCTTATTTGATACGTCCCATTGAACTGAAATCAAATGTGAACCTTCATCTGGATTTTGGCACTTTATTGTTGGGAAGTACACGTTTGTCGGATTATGATAATGCCTTTCCCTTTAAGGATGGTAGTATGAATCAGTCTTCCGGACTTTTGTTTGCACGTGGACAAAAGAATATTTCGATTACCGGATTCGGAACGATTGACGGACAAGGTGGAAATAAAACTTTTCAATTTGGCAATGATGCGGACGGAGGACCGAAACGTCCTAAGATAATTTATTTTGTAGAGTGCAAGGGCATCGTTGTGACCGATGTCACTCTCCGTAATTCTGCCTATTGGGTGCAGCATTATGAAAAATGTGAAGATGTCACTATCCGTGGTTTAAAGGTATTCAGCCATTGTAATTATAATAATGACGGGCTCGATATTGATGCCAAGAATGCGACTATATCTGATTGCTACATTGATGTGGAAGATGACGCCATTTGTTTCAAGAGTGACCATCCGGAATTTTGCGAGAACATAACGGTTACGAATTGTGTCACAGCAAGTAATTGTAATGCAATCAAATTCGGTACAGCTTCTCATGGAGGATACCGGAATATTGCGGTTTCTAATTGTGTCGTTCGCCGGGCAGCGGAAGATAATATTCGTCATTGGAGTAAACAGCTTGAACATATTTCGGCCGATGTTACCGTTATTTCGGGTGTTGCCATAGAAATGGTTGATGGAGGCATTATTGATGGCATCACCGTTTCCAATATTTCTATGCGCGATGTCCAGACTCCCATATTCATCCGTTTGGGAGACAGACACCGCACTTACCGGAAAGAGGGTGGTGTATTGAAGAATATAAATATCAGCAACATTGTAGCAACCGCAGAAAGCCTGATAGCCTGTTCAATAACTGGTGTGGAGACAAGCTATGTAGAAAATGTTTCGATCAATAACGTGCAAATCAGCTATCCGGGGGGCGGAACCTCGGACATGGTTAGTAAACCTGTTCCGGAAATGACTAAAAGCTATCCTGAGAATCGAATGTTTGGTAATACATTACCGGCCGCCGGTTTCTATGTACGTCATGCCAGAAATGTGAGATTTAATAATGTACGTTTTGATGCGATGAAGCCCGATGTACGTCCGTTATTCTTTTTGGATGATGTTGTCGGGGCAGAACTGAATCAATGTAAAGGTGCCGCTCCTGCTGATGCGAAATTTATTCGTACAGTGCATAGCTCAGGGATAGTAGCTGATGGTAAGTACCTGGATAAATAGGAGTATGTTTATGAAATGCTTGAAACTAATATTCTGTTTGCTTTATTTTTGTTGCTCTTTGGCTGAGGCTAAAGAGGTGCAAGTAGATGCGCAAAAAGAAGTGGACGAAATGACCGGACGGCTGGTCACTTCCTATTTGGAAGCGAAAGTAGATGAGGACATAATAGCGGGTTATGCGAGTGCGTTACGTTCGGATGGAAGTTTCCCGGACCTGGATTATGTAACTGTGCATGAAGGTTCGTCTTATCCGGCCGGCTCTCATTTGAAACGCTTGAAATTAATGGCTATTGCATATCGGAAACCTGGAAATAAGTATTATAATTCAGGAAGACTGTTGAAACAAATAGTTGCAGGTATCGATTATTGGTATAGAGTACGTCCTAAATCCGGAAACTGGTGGTTCGGTGATATTGGTGCTCCCCAAGACTACATGGTTCCGTTGATTCTGCTGAAAGGCAAAATTAGTGATAAGAAGTTATTGCATTATTCTTCTTATCTACAAGATTTGACTGGGAATAAAGGTCATAAAGGCAAAAACCGTACATGGGTATCTGCCGTTACCATTCATAAAGGATGTATTGAAAATAATATTGAGCTGATACGAATCGGAATCAAGTCCATAGCCTCTACTATTAAGATTGTTCCGGAACAAGGTGACGAAGGTATTAAGGTGGATGGCAGTTTCCATCAGCATCGTCCGCAATTATATTCCGGCGGGTATGGTTTATCGTATGTAGATGATATTGCATATTATTTGCAATTGGTGAAAGGAACTGCCTTTGAGTCTTATTTTACACAAGAGAAAAAAGATATATTTATCAATCTTCTGATGGGTGGTCATCGGTTGTTGGGCTATCGGGAAACGTTTGATTTTGGTGCAATCGGTCGTAATATATCACGTCCCGAAGGACTTAGCAATATTTCTCCTGTCACACTGGAATACATGGAGCAGAATGATTCTGATCGTGCTGCTGATTACTCGGCTTGGAAGAAACATCTTTCCGGTGCTCCCTTTCCTGCTCCCGGTAATAAGTATTTCTGGAAATCGGACATTATGGTCCAGCATGGTACCGGCTATTATCTCTCTGCTAAGGTGATTTCTACAAGGACTAATGGAACCGAAATGCTTAATAATGAGAACCTCAAAGGTTATAACCTGCCGCTTGGTGCTACGAATATCCTTACTTCCGGGAAAGAATATGAAGGTATCTTTCCTGTATGGAACTGGAATAAAATACCGGGGACTACGGCTGTTCAACATCAGGACTCTACTCGTCTTGAAGGATATCTGTTCGGAAAAAATCGGTTTGGAGGTGGGGTAAGTAACGGCAAGAATGGAGTCATTGCTTATGAGCATTGCTATAAGGGAGTAAAGGCCAGGAAGTCTTACTTTTTTATGAATGATGTACTTTTTTGTGCTTAGGGACAGATATTGCATCAGATGCTCCCGAGGAAGTGGTTACAACTGTTAATCAGTGCCTTTTTACAGGCGAAAAATGGTAGTTGGCAAAGAGGAAGGAACTACGTCTGTTTATAGAGAAAATGTATCTGTAAAGAATCCGGCTTGGGTATATCATGATAAAGTTGGTTATTTATTTCCTTTAGGAGGAGACGTAATTGTTAGCAATCCGAAACAAACCGGAGCTTGGAAAGATATTAATATCAGTGGGAGTGGGAAAAAGATTTCTGCTGACATCTTTAATCTCTGGATTAGTCATGGTGTAAAGGCTAAGGAAGGGAAATATGCATATATGGTTGTTCCTGACAAATCTTTAGAGGAGTTCCGGACATTTACGGCTACCCAGAATTATAAGATTATTCAAATAGTTCTGTGGTGCAGGCTGTTAAGTTGAATCAGCAGTATGCTATTGTTTTTTATCATCCGGGAACAATTGATTTAGGGGAGGGACTTACACTAGCTACTGATAAACAAGTGATTGTCTATCTTGAGCAGAAGGGAACAGGTTACGATATCTGGGTTGCAGATCCGCTTTATAGTCAGAGGGAGGTTTGTCTGGCTCTTAATGGTAGAGAAGTGCAGATCGCTTTTCCGGAGGGTGAACTGACTGGCAGTACGGCTTTCACGAATATTGCCACTCTCCAACCTTTTGATTTGCAATGTGAATATCTTAGTAATCCTTTAGGTGTTGACATACTGCAACCTCGTTTGAGTTGGAAAATGGGAGCTACTACCTCGGCACGCGGGCGGAAGCAGACTGCTTATCAGATTCTTGTAGCAAGCTCCCGGGATTTACTTGATGCAGACCGTGGAGATCTTTGGGATAGCGGTCGTGTTAACTCTGCTGAGTCGGTGAATATTGTTTATGGAGGAGTACCTTTGTCTGCCGGACAAAGATGTTTCTGGAAAGTCCGTTTCTCCGATGAGCATAATCGTTGGTCAGCATGGAGTAATCCTGCAAATTGGCGTATGGGGCTGTTTGCTGCTGATTGGGCGGCACAATGGATAGGCAGTGCAGAAATGGAATCTCAGAGTGTGGGAGGTAAGAAGGTTAATAATGTAATGGCAGACCCCTGGTTCCGTAAAACATTTAATATGTCGGATATTCCACAGGATGCTGTTATTTATGTAGCTTCCATAGGTTATCATGAACTGTATGTCAATGGGCGGAAAGTGGGGGATGCTGTTCTTTCGCCTTCGGTTACGGATCATAAATCACGTGCCCGTTACATGACATATGATATCAAGGGCTACCTGAAAACAGGTACTAATGTTATAGCTTTGTGGCTGGGTACTTCCTGGGCTGTTTTTCCGGCCTATCAGCAGAAGAATAGACCGGCTATTCCGATGTCATTGGTTCAGGCTGAGATCGCATTATCTTCCGGAAAGAAATTACGAATTGTTTCGGATAATACCTGGAAGACCCATGCAAGTCCCAATACCTTGTTAGGTTACTGGGAGGCACATCACTTTGAAGGAGAATGTTATGATGCAGCTTTGGAAAAAGATGGGTGGAATACTCCGGATTTTGATGATTCCGGTTTGGGCTATGGCAAAGGTTTATTCTACTGACGTTATAGTATCATCTGACCGTACAGAACCTAATCGGTTACTTGGTGAAATTAAACCACTTTCTGTTCAGGAAGTTAGTCCCGGAGTCTATAGAGTTGATATGGGAATCAATTATGCCGGTTGGTTTGAGATGCAGCTCCAAGGCCAACCCGGTGATTCAATTGTATTCCAATTTTCTGAAAGGGAAAAGGATGCTTGCAGCTATGGTATACATAGCATTTATAAAGTTGGCTCCAAACGGAAAGGAGTCTTTTGTAACCGTTTTAATTATATGACCGGACGTTGGGTACAAATTACCGGCCTTCGGTATAAACCGGAATTAGACCAGATACGTGGTTGGATGATTCGTCCGGATTATCGCCGGAGCGGTGGATTTGAATGTGATCTTCCTTTGTTGAATGACATTTATCGTACTACCTTGTGGACGTTTGAAAATCTCAGTCTGGGTAACTATGTGGTCGATTGTCCTCATCGTGAACGTTGTGGATACGGGGGAGATGCATTGGCCACTACGCGCACAGCTTTGGGAAACTATCAATTGGGGGCTTTCTATAACAAATGGATGGAAGATTGGCGTGATGTGCAAGATCCCGAAGGGAATGTTCCCTATACCGCTCCTACCCGCATTGGCGGGGGTGGACCATCCTGGAGTGGTTTCTGCATTACCTTGCCTTGGGAGCTTTATCGTCAGTATGGAGATGTACGTATTCTTTCGGAAAGTTTTCCCACTATTCAGCGCTGGCTTTCTTGTAGAAACGAAGTCGCAGGATGACATGCTGGTACGTTGGGGAGGTAAATGGAGTTTCCTGGGTGACTGGCTTTGGCCGGATGCATGGTCGGAAAGGTCGGCTATGGAGAAACAGGGAAAAGCACTTGGAGATACTCGGGAAACTTTATTCTTTAATAATTGTCACTGGATTTACAGTCTTGAAACTGCCGCACAGATTGCCGATGTGTTGGGAAATAGAGCAGCAGCTTCCGCTTATCGGAACCGGGCATCCAAAGTACGTAAGGCGGTGCATGCTACTTTCTTCAATTCGAACGATAATAGCTACGTGAATGGCTATCCTTCTTATCTTGCTATTGCACTGATGGTTGATTTACCTCCGAAGCATTTGCAGGCAAAAGTCTGGAAACGTCTTGAGCAGGAAGTGCTGGTAAAGCGTAAAGGGCATTTCTGGGGAGGCATTACTGCCGGTTCGTTCCTGTTGCATACTTTATTAGATAATCATCGTAATGATTTGATTTTTGAGATGGCTACGAAAGAAGATTTTCCCGGCTGGGGAGATATGTTGAAGCATGGCAACGGTACGTTCTTTGAAGATTGGCAATGTCGTGGTTCGGGTTTGCATAGTTCCTATTTGTATATCGGTAGTTGGTTTATTGAGGCTTTAGGAGGTATCCGCCGTCCGGAGGCTGGTTATAAGGAGTTTTCCATTGAGCCTTGGATTACAAAAGGCGGTCCAAAGCAAGTACGTTCATACTACAACTCGCTGTATGGGAAAATAGTCTCTGACTGGACGTTGGAAGCCGGTGTGCTGAAAATGGAAATCACCATACCGGCTAATACTACTGCTGTCCTGAAATTATCCGGCATTCATCCTGCTACTTTAAAGGAAGGAGAAACTGCATGGAAAGAGGCGGAAGGAGTCAGCCTGTATTCACAAAAAAGGAATGCTCTATCACTTGCATTGCAGTCAGGTACTTATAGATTCTCGGTGGTGATGGATGCAGGCAGGTAATTGCACTTGCACTTCATCCTTCAATTTCTGCATTTCATCGGAAATACATCATTTCGTAACCGGATATGGATGATAATCTGTAATTTTACGGCAGATTCCTATAAATTGAGTGCCGGATGATGAAATATCTGTTAGTAGAAGACGAACGTTTCGCTTACGAAGAGATGAAGCGGATGATGGAGAAGTTACGCCCCGATTATCAGTTGGAGGCATGGACAGCCACTGTGGAGCAGACCGTACAATTTCTGAAACATCATCCGGTAGATCTGATGTTGCTGGATATCCGGTTGACGGATGGAAACAGTTTCGACATTTTTGAGCAGATACAGGTCACGACGCCTGTTATTTTTACTACTGCCTATGATGAGCATGCCATACAGGCATTCAAGGTGAATAGTGTGGACTATCTGCTGAAGCCTGTAGAGGAAGATGATTTGCTGGCGGCATTGAGGAAATTTGAACAGTTCAGGGTTGTGCAATCTCCCGTTACCAATTACAGGAAACTGGAAGAAGCATTGATGAGTAATTGTAAAAAGAACCGTTTCCTTATCCAGAAAGGGGATGCGTATCATTATGTGGAGACTTCAGATATCGCTTTCTTCTACAGTGAAGAAAAAGTAGTCTTTCTGCACACCTTTTCAGATAAACGCTATATTGTGGACTATACTTTGGAACAGATAGAGCAACTGCTGGATGAAAGGACTTTCTTCCGTGTTTCCCGCAATTGCATTGCTAATATCAATTCTATCCGTAAGATATCCAAGTACTTCAACAGTCGGTTGAAGTTGAGCTTCCAGCCTGAATGTCCGCACGAGGTTTTAATCAGTCGTGTGCGGGTTCCTGATTTTCTGAAGTGGGTGGATGGTGTGCTTTAAAATACATTTGGGGATGAAGAATAGATGGTATATCCTGCTTTTTATAGTGCTCATTGCAATTTCTTTGTTTGCATTCCAGTATGTGGCGGAGCTTCTTTCTGACGCTCCCCGGAGCTTAAGTTTGGAAACACAGTATCTGCTCAATTTACCTGCCTGCATCTTTGTGGGGATTGTTGACTTTCTCATCATTGTTATTGTCCATAAGAGGCTGGACAACATTAACAATACAATGAGAATCTTTATCGATTTATTGTTGGCATCCGTATGGGTGAGTTGCTTCGGCATAGCGGCAAATTATATCCTGTCTATTATTCTGGAGGAACCTTGGCCGGAAGATTATGCTCTGCTGAAAATGTCTCTGCCGGTAGTACTTTGGAATAGCATGATTGTTCTTCTGATTGAGATATTCTTTTATCAGCAAAGCCAAATGGAAGCAGAGAAGAAACTGGCTATTATAGAGAAAGAGAAGATTCAGTATCAGTATGAAACCTTGAAAGCCCAGATAAATCCGCATTTCCTGTTCAATAGTCTGAATGTGCTATCTTCACTGGCCTATAGTGATGCGGAAAAAGACCAATCTGTTTGCTAAAAAGCTGTCAGGTGTCTACCGTTATCTGTTGTTGACAAACAATCGTCCGATGGTTACTTTGAAGGAAGAACTGGCTTTTCTGGAAAGTTATGTATTTCTGGAGAAGATTCGCTTTGAAGATACATTGTTCATCGAGATAGACGAATATGATTTGTATGGAACCAGATTGATCATTCCCGTTAGCTTGCAACTGCTGGTAGAAAATGCGATTAAGCATAATATAGCTACTTTAAAGAATCCGCTTATTATTCGGATAGGCTTTACCGATGAGGGGATTATGGTTTCCAATAATCTGCAATTGCGGAGTTCAGTAGATAGAGGTGGTGTAGGATTAGGGAACCTGGAAAAACAATACGCCTTGTATGATAAAGCAATTGATATCGTGGAAAGTACTACAGAATTTGTAGTGAGAGTACCTTTCCTCGAATAATCTTCTTTTTTCCTTTTGTTCCATCTTTGGGATAATGAAATTCAACAGGTCTTTCGTGCAGTTCGTCGGAAAAGACTTATACCGGACAAGCTAATCTCTTTTCTTTGCAATAAAATAATCTAATTTATTAGCAATGAGAAGATTCTCTTATCTTTTATTTCTGTTGCTCTTGGTGGCAGCAATCGATGGTTTTGCACAAGGAGTTATTAAAACGGAGTATATGCCTGCCTCTTCTTTTAGAGATGAAGCGGGGAATAAATTGGGTTCGGGTGATTTATTGAAATTCACCGGAGCATACACGCTACCCTTTCGCTGAAGCAGAATGCATCGGGACAGCCTATCATGTGGTCGGCATCGGTAAGAGGAACTTACGCGATACTTAATAATCGACGTATGGCCTTGGATATACATCCGGATGAGGTGTTAAGTGGCAGTCTCAATCTGACGCATGTACGGCCCTTGTCGAAAAAGTGGTACATGATAGCCAGTTTGGGAGCAGGTATTTATTCGGCACCGGCTGCAATTACCTGGCAGAGTGTATTGGTGAATGGGGGAGTGATTTTTGTGTATAAATGTAGGAAAAATCTGGATATAGGTGTTGGGGCTGGATTGACGAATTCATTTGGAGTACCTATTGCCATGCCGATGTTCTTTCTTAACTGGCAACTTTCCGGTAATTATGAGGTTAATGTGAATCTCTCTTCCGGTGTTGAGGTGTCCGGGGCGGTACGTTTGGGAGATCGGTTTAAGCTGAGGCTCGTGGCAATGGAAATGGATGGAATATCTTCCGTGATGGATGTAGAGGGAAAGTCGATGATATATGCTTCAGTTATGATGCGATCCTATCTCTGTCCGGAATACAGGATAGGTAAGAAGTCGTGCCTGTATTTGGGGATAGGAGGCAATTGGCTCAGGTCTGGCGATCTGACTAAACGTACGCTTAAAGGGTTTGTAGACAATATGTTCAGTGATAAAGATGATCCGTATTTCAATCCGACGGTTTACTTTTCTGCCGGAGTGAAATGTGGGTTTTAAACGGAACTCAGGCTGTTCAATAAAAAGTTGGATCAAGTTACTCTCACTACCCTCACTTTTAGTGTGATTCGTTGATAGTTAGGGTATTAAATGTGGTGGTAGTAAAAAATCCGGTGTGAGGGTAAGTGGGCTACTCTCACTTTCGCACTCAACCCATATCCGGATGAGGCATTTATTTATCTCGTATCAGCTGTTATTCTGTTTATAATCAGTGAAATATCTCATTTAGCTTAGCAGGGCTGACGCATTAAAAATACTTCATTGATAAAAGTTCACAAAGTAGTTCATTATCCCATCCTGCGGCCTTTCTTTTTTCGCTTTTACACTTCCCTTTCTTTCATTTTTTCTTAATGACCATCAGCGCTATTTTATTCATAAGTGAAACATTTTGTGCCGCATTTCCGGTTTTTCTGCCTGCATCTTCATTAAAAGAGACATCCAACTGCCAATGCAACTTGTTTTCAATAGTCCAATGTGCTCTTATAGACTCTGCTATTTTTTGAGGTTCAAGTCCTAAAGAGGTGATATAAAACCTATGACTTACAGAGGTTTCGCCTGTTGTTTTGATTGTTCTTTGTGAAGATATTCTCACAACCGCCCTCAATCCCTTCCATTCTTTCAACATTCCGGTTAACGCCTGGCAACTGTACACAAAACATTCACGGCGCTCGTGTCTGCCATGGGCCTCTTCCTCTGTTATATATTTTTGCCGTATCTGGTGGCATAATGTGCCTTGTTGACATCTATATTTTTCTCATCCAAATCCTCAAAAACCACCCTTTGACGGTATTATAAAAGATTCTTATGGTTTTCTTTCAGAGCTAAGACATAATCTGCTCCACACTCTATTATCTTTTTAGCAATATCTGTTTGACAACCCATTGCATCAATGGTTACAATACACTTGACTAAATCCAATGCCTCTAACAATAAGGGGATAGCCACGATCTCGTTATGTTTTTCATTAACTTTCAGCTGCCCAAGACTAATTCCGTTAGCTGTAGCCCAGGCACTGACCATATGAAGCTTAAAATCAGGATTGCCAGTGGGGTGAGATGAACTACATTTGCTGGCACCACGAATAGTCTTGCCGTCAATAGCTACAACACCCTCATATTTCTCGCAGATTTCAAACATCCAATGCCGGAAAATACGTTCGAAATACTCAGGATTCAGAGCGCTGAAAAAACGATTAAAGGTATCGTGGCTTGGGATAGATTCCAATCCGGGTAGGCGTTCCCGGAAAAAAGTCAATCTTGGCATTGCCGAAATCTTCTACCTCATACCAGGATTCTGCACCACATATTACAGCAGCCATTGAAATATAAACGATAGCATCGGCAGAATGTACACGTTTTCGGTCAATACGAGGATCATTGATTTGTTTACAAATACTAAATAGTGCCATTATTTTAGTCAATTTATGTTTCTTAATTCCTTATAAAGATAAGAATTTTAGATGACATATAAAAGTGATTTATACTTTAATTATCAATTATATACAGCATATATTTAATAGATCTATTATAAGAATTTATGGTAAATATTATAATGCGTCAGCCCTGTCACCCTTAGGAATTGTCGGGTGTTGACCTTGGTTAACAGGCCTATCAACCTTGGTTAACGAGCCGATTAACCTTGGTCGACAGGCTTGTTAACCAAGGTCAACGCCTAATAATGCTTACTGTGGAGGTGCAAAACGGAGGATGAGTATTCCTCATTTGGCTATTCTGTCGACAAAACCTTCCCTTTCGTAGATTTTATTTTCAGCTCTTCTTTCTCTCCCTTACATTTGCATCGTAATAAAAAACTGACGTAAAATGAAAAGTACCGGAAGATTATGGTTATTAGCTGTATGTCTGTTGTGTGGGCTGGTTTGTACACAAGCACAGGAGCAGGAGAAGAAACAATTGCCCCGTGAAGTTCCTTCACCGGAGAAAGCTGCCCGGAAAATGACGGACCGGATGAAAGAAGAACTGCAACTGACAGACAAGCAGTACGATAAACTATATAAACTGAACCTGAAAGAACAACAAGAACATTTTGCGACTATGACTGAAAGAGGAAATGGTCAGCGTCCTTTGATGGGAAGTCGTCCCGGAAGGGACGGTGGTCGTCCGCCGATGGAAGGTGGAATGGGACCCGGTATGGGAGGCGGTCGTCCGCCTATGGGAGCTCCGGGTGAACGTCCTGCAATGGAAAAGGACAATGTGGAGAAGATGCAAAAAGCTGCTGCCAAGAAGGAAAAGAAGATCAGGAAAATCCTGACGACAGAGCAATACGCCAAATGGCAGGAAATGCGTCAACCACAAGAACCACCTCACCCACAGGATCATCCTCACAAACCAAATCTGTAGAGACTCTCTCTAAATAGCGTTTTTTCATGTATTATTGACTGTACCGTTCCACCCCCGTGAGGGGAGGGAACGGTTTTCTTGTAAGCCCAGTATGGGCGTACGCTCTAGGGTGCAAGTCCCGAGCGAGTCCTGATAGTGGGAATCGTTAGCCAATAGCAAGGGTGTTCATAGCGATGTGGAATCTGAAGGAAGCTGGCGGCAAATTCTCGGCCTTACGAACAGAAACTGGATACAAGGCCGTGTATGGAGGACAAGTCTGCATGACAAGGCAAAGTCCTATAACTATCTGAATCCATACATGGTAAATGCAGAGGGCACATGAGATGAAAGCGTACGTTCTTATCTGGGGAGGTCTCACGGACACGTGTCACTACTTAGTGTCATGTGGTTGAAACAAGATTTGTCGTGAGAAGTCAGCCGAGACCATAGTAGCGATATGAGAGTGTCGTCAAGGGTCGAACCATTAATCTGTAAGTCAAATGAAGACTACCTTATGAAAGCAAGAATGCAGAACGAATCAATGAGATTAGACCGGCCGGATAGTAGGGTGGAACCCAAGGTTATGGCCGGTTTGCAGACCTTCATGGGGATAAGCGAACAGGGACTTACATCCTTTACCTGTCCGAAGGAGGGATTGCTGGAGTTTATTCTCTCTCCCGCCAATATGAATGCTGCTTATAAGAAAGTGAAGAGCAACAGGGGTAGCGGTGGAATAGACGGAATGAGTACTGAAGCCCTGCTTGCTTACCTGAAGAAGCATGGTTCGGAGTTTATAGCCTCCCTCCTTGAAGGCACATACAAACCTAATCCCGTTCGCAGAGTGGAAATCCCCAAGGCAAACGGGAAGAAACGTGGGCTTGGCATCCCTACGGTAGTTGACCGTACTGTACAGCAAGCCATCAGTCAGGTGTTTGAGGTGCTTATGAACCTCAGTTCAGCGAGATGAGCTACGGCTTCCGTCCTCACCGTGGTAGTCATAGGGCATTGTTGAAGTGCGGCGAGTACATCGAGCAGGGATACTTGTTTACAGTTGATATGGATTTGGAGAAGTTCTTTGACACGGTCAACCATTCCAAATTGATAGAGGTGTTGTCTCGTACTATCAAGGACAGTCGCTTAGTATCTCTGATACATCGCTATCTGAACGCAGGTGTCATCAATTGCGGCAAATACCAGCTTACTCAACTAGGGCTATCTCAGGGTGGCCCTTTGAGTCCAATATTAAGCAACATTATGCTCAATGAATTGGATAAGGAGCTGGAACGTCGAGGTCACAAGTTTGTTCGCTATGCGGATGATTTGTTGATATTTTGCAAGAGCCGTAAGGCTGCTCATCGTACTTACGATCACATTGTCCCTTTTATAGAAGGGAAGTTGTTCCTGAAAGTGAATCGAGAAAAGACCAAGGTAGCCTATATTCGTGACATCAAGTTTCTTTCCTACGCATTTGGTCGTAGGAATGGTAAGTGTCAGTATCTGTTGCATCCCGAAAGTATCAAGAAGATGAAACATAAGATCCGTGAGTTGACCAGCCGTAGCAACGGCTGGGGTTACGAGTATCGCAAAGAGCGTCTTCAATGGTACATCTGTGGCTGGTCGAACTATTTTTCAGTGGCAGGCTACAAGAACCGTCTTGAAGAATGGGATAGCTGGCTTCGTCATAGAATCCGCATGTGTATATGGAAATCATGGAAACGGGTTAGGACAAGGTATCACAACTTAAAGAAGCTCGTACCCGATGAGAACCGTGTGCGTATAGCAGCTTTCTGCCGCAAGTCCTATTGGCGGATGTCCTCGCACCCCACGGTACATGAAGCTATGTCGGATGAACGCTTGTTGCGTGCAGGTTACCCCACGTTTGCTGGTTGTTATGTGGACTTCAATAAGGCAAAAGGGTATTGGTGATAATGGAACCGCCGTATGCCGAACGGCACGTACGGTGGTGTGAGAGGACGCATGAGGAAATAATCCTCATGCTCCTACTCGATTTATTTAATTTTAGAAATTTAGATTACTCATAGATTGATTTCTTTACTTCCTTTGTCCGGTTCACATTATGGAGCACTTGTTTTATCTGCTTAAATGCAACCTCTTCTTGTGGATTGAACTTATCACTTTCCATATATTTCAGGAGGCTATAGCGTAATTGACGGGCTACAGGTCGGGTATTGAGATTCTTTGCCAGGTCTGAGCTACATACTAATAGCTTTCCGTCTCCTGCTTTTACCTCGAATAGTAAACCTAAGTTTCTGTTCTTATAGAAGTTATCTACCATTCTGACAATTGGTTGCATATTGTTCTTTAAACTGTCGAGTTCCATGGTTGTAGCATTCTTGCAAATATCCCACCATTGCCAGTTACTGTGCATTTCAGTTGGAAAGTCGACTAATGCCGGATGAGCGGGATCACAGAGGATTCCCATTGTTCCCGGTTGGTTAGGGAAGTGCACAGGACTCCAGAATACTTGTACGAATTTGCCTTCCAGCCCATTAATTTCCTCTTTTTCCGGGTTCAGCAATACCTTTTTCCCTTGACTTAATGCTTTCTCTGCATCGGCAAAGCTACGGGTGTAAAAGATTTCCTTACCAACTTCCGGTACTTCCTGAGGATATACCCAAACATTCCAGGAGTTTTGATACTGGGTTCCTGTAAAACGGATGGATAAAGTTAATTGGTCGGCAACGGATATGGATTCCAGAGGAACAGAGATGCTTCCCAGATTAAATGCATTCCCCACAGGTATTTCTTGTTTATCCAGATTGCCTTGTGCAATGACCGTTCCTTTTGAATCACTTAATCTCCATTCCGGTTGAATATCACTCAGGACTTTATCGCTGAAGTTTGCAGCTTCAAACTGAGCTTTAAAGGTTTCATTATTTACATAGGTAGCTTTCTCAAAGCGTGCTAATGGTACTACCGGAGAACAGAAATTCCGGAATTCTTCAGGAGTGATTAAACCTTTGCTCTCCCAGAATGCATCGATAATTCCAACGAGTGCAGTGCCCTGTCCGGGGAAGTCATGCAGGTCCAATAGTTGGAAACCACTGAATCCAGGAGTCTTTAGTGCTCGTTCTATTTCCTCTTTATATAAAATAGTTGCCAGTTTGCCACTTGCCATCAGGTTGCCTTCTGCCAGATGGAGCCGTCCTTTCTTTTTAAGGTCTGCCGCTACGGCTTTGAAGTTTAATGGCATCAGATTACCTGTGTATTTATCAATTTCTTTTAGATTGGGGAATACACTGTATTGTCCGATTTCGTGTGTAATAAGTGGGACAGACAAACCCTCTATAGCACTGGAGAAGTCTTTATTGAAACTTGCAGGCTGATCGTCGAAAATTCCTTGTCCGCGTACCCAGCCGTTTCTAGTCCACTGTGTAACCCAGAAGTCGTCATTAGGTTCGGGCCAGCTACCATGTCCTGGTTCAAAGGTAAATGTAGTAGTCATATACAAATGACGGCTATCCTGCTGCTTAATGGTGGTGAGTAATTTATCCATGACACTAAAATCCCCTTGCAGTTCATTACCCAGACTCCAGAAACAGAATGATGGGTGATTACCATATTCTTTCATGATGTGAGCAGCTTCAGTATACAGAAAATCAACAGTGCCTTTATCTTCACCTACATTGAGTGTCCATAGAGGTAATTCGACCTGAAGATAGAATCCCATTCTATCAGCTACGTTGAAAGCAGCTTCCGGGGGACACCAGGAGTGGAAGCGCAGGTGGTTCATGCCATAATCACGGGCTGCACTGAATACTTTTTCCCAGCCGGCTTCGTCCATCGGTGGATATCCCTTTAGCGGAAAAATGCAACACTCCAGTGTTCCCCTGAGGAAGAGTCTTCTGTTATTAATCTGTAGGAGAGCATTTTGGTTCGTCAGTTTTCTCATACCGAATATTTCACATTTCGAATCAGTCATGCCTTCCGTTTCAAGAGTTGCGGTTGCTTCGTAGATATTAGGGGTGAATTCATCCCACAACATTGGGTTGTTAATGGGATAAGTGAATGTTATTTCAGTGTTGTTAACCTGTACCTCTTTATCTGCCAGCTTATTTCCTTTAGGGTCTTTGACAGCGAACAGAAGTTTACCGGATACTGGGGATGAACCGTTACTTCCGATTTTTACACTGACATTGACCGTCTGGTTATCAATATCGGGTGTTAAGCGCAATTCCTCAATCTGTACCTTATCTTTTGCTGTCAATGCTATTTTTCCCAAGATGCCATTCCACATAGTCTGGGTATCGTTCGTATAAGCATGTGCAAGGTTTTTGACTGATATGTCATGCTGTCTCCGGTTATCGATGCGTATAACGATTTTGTTATTCTCTCCTGGAACAAGATACTTACTCAAGTTGAAGTAATGAGGAGTGGTAAGACTTTCATTAAATCCCTCTACTTTAGTACCATTGATCCATACTTGCGAATTCCATATCACGCGCTCAAGGGTAAGGAAGACATCTTTTTCGTTCCATTCTGCCGGAATGAAGCATTCTTTCTTGTACCAGGCGGGACCGAGATAGTCGAATTTACGTTTCAAATTTAAAAATATCTCCTTGTCCATGGTAGGTTCGAGGGTACATGGAGTTCCATAGCCGGCATCACAAAGTGTTCCGGGGAGGGTGATCTTATCTGGAAACGATTCCATATACCATTTTCCTGAAATGCCTTTATCCATACTGTCCAATGCTACTTCCCATTCTCCGGAGAGATCAATCTCGCGTACTACCTGTTTACACGAAGTCATCAATAGGGCTATGATGCCCCAGGCGATTAAAAATTTACTTATTCTCATAATATCAAATTAAAATTTCCATTCTGTTTTAATTCTCAGTTTCTTATCTTTTACTCTTACAATCAGAGGATAGCAAAAAGGTGAATCATATTTTGACAGAACACTTCCGTTTCCCGGTGGAATGCCAGGAGCTTCCCCCGTAATAACTTCAAACTCTTGCCCCTCGGATACTTCAATCTTCATATATGCTTTTCCTATTTTGCAACTAAGGGGCGATGATTGCTTTCGCACTATTGTGTTTTTTATATAGTTGTAGCTTGGCGAGTCATTGAGGATGATAACTTCTCCGGTTTGGCTGAATACCGGTTTCTCTGTAAGTATCAATACATAATCATAGAGGTGTTGCTCATCGGAACGGGCAGTAAGTATATCTGTAAGTTTATTCTTCTTTAAAATTAACTTTCTTTCCATTGTGACTCCAGAATATGCGTCCGGAGCTTCTGCCGAAACTTCTCCTCCGTCCTTATATGCTTTGAATGCCAGCAATTTGCCGGTTGACTCTTTTTGATCTTTAGCATCTACGGTTAGTGTGCTGTGTGATAAAGTTTTTCGGTACCATTTAGTAAATGCAGGTACCCCATAGGCACATGTCCCCATATCCGATACAATCTCCTTTTCACCGTCATGAATGGAAATGGACAGCTTATCCGGATGGCCGTGCCCTCCACCATGTGGACCGTATTTCATGACTACCGTCTTTGTGCCTGATCTGAGTACAGCATAGCCCGTTTCCTTAAAATGAACGGATGGCCATGTTTCCATTGATGTTACTTGAGGAATTTCTATATTATTCTGTAATGCTTCACCGAAGTTCCTGTCTGTGTATCGGTAACACTGTTGAAGTACATTCAGGAAAAATGGATCATTGTTGTAGCGTTGGCAGGCTATTTCATATAGGCTGACCTGAGCAATTAAAGACTCTCCATACCATCCGTCATTGTGGGCTGGAAAATATAGATCTGCATACACTCCGGATGCAGGAGCAACGAGCATTTTATATAGTTTCCTGTCATATAGATTGATATTACGGCAACGTACGGCATCGGCTGACAGAAGCATAGCTCGTAAAGGATAATAGTGATATGTAGGAGAACCTTCGCCCCACCAACCGTCATTCATAACGTATCGCTCCATTTGGGCATGGTATCCACATTCCGGATCATTGATTGCTACGTTAATGATGCTGTCATTTTGTAATGCTACTCCTAATGCTATCAGACCGCTATTGTGCCATACTTGCCAATTGGCAGTTCCTCTTCTTTTCAACAAAAGCTCAGAACAAGGTATGAGATAACCTTTTTCTATTTCTCTTATTTCGTTAGTTGTCATTATGGATTTGGCTACCATATAGGCTCGGCAGACATCACTGGCCCATGCAGATTCATCAAGGCTTTGACCAAACATTTTGCCTCCCCAGGGACCTACTTTCCTGGCTGTGTCGTGGTCCAGATAAGTAATATATTTCGATGCGTAATCCAATAACATATTTCGGATGTATTCAGCATAGATCTTATTGCCAGTGGCAAGGTATAAATACATACAGTTGCGCAAATATGTATAATTATGAGTATGCGCCACATTTACCCATGCCCAGTCGTAACGCTTATTCCCTGTCCAATAATGCTTGCATTGTGAACAGTAATGTGCTTCCGGCTTATTCCAGTCGAATGAAAAACGTACTTTGTGTTCGGGGCAAAAATAATCGTGTATATGTCCTCCTTCCAATAGAGGCACATGTAATTGGAACTTCCGCCGCGAATCTACAGTGTCTTTTAACGTTTTGATAATCTTTTGTCCCCATTCGGTCTTTGCAGCTGAACGCATATTGTTTATTTCACTTTCAGTAAAGAAGTAATATCCATCTTGCGCTGAAACAATAAAAGGGATGAAAAGTAGTAATATTAAAATCTTGTTTCTCATTTTTAGTGCTTTAAGTATTTAATATATTCGGTTGCAGCCATTAGGAAAGCACCTGTACCATAAACTTCCGTATCATTTATATCTACTTTCTTTGGGTCGGCACCAATGGGTTGTACATAACCTACTTTACCATCTTCGTGTACAATGGAAGTAAGTGCATGCCATGCTTTCTCCGCTATGGATAGATATTTCTCCTTTTCAAGATATCCCCGGTTGATTCCCCAAAATAGGCTGTATGTGAAGAAGGCTGACGAACTGGTTTCCGGCATCGGATAAGAGGCTATGTCTAGTAAAGAAGAATGCCAAAAGCCTTGTTTATCTTGTAATGTAGATATTTTTCCCATCATTTGACGAAAAAGGGTAATGTAAAAGTTGCGGGAAGGTGCATTAGCTGGCATATTGTCGATGATGAAGGTTAGTGCCCCTGTTACCCAACCGTTTCCTCGTCCCCAGAATACTTTCTCCCCATTTTGCTCACGCATATTGATGTATCTGGTATCTCTGAAAAATAAACTATCGGCAACTGAGTAGAGACTGTCATAAGTGATTCGAAACTCTTTATCCATAAATTCGAAATACTTTGGTTCTCCTGTTATTTTCCCAATACGGGCAAAAGAAGTTGGTGCCATAAACAGGGCATCGCACCAACACCAGCGGGAATGTGAGCCTTCACTGTAATAGCTCAGACTGTTGTGCTTAGGGTTGGCAATAAGTGTATCCAAGGTCTCAACGGAGTTTTGGATCATGTATGGTTCCTTGTATTTACTGAATAATATGGCATAAGGTTGGATTATACAGATATCATCAGCAAAATATATACTAGGTCCAGTCTGCCATTTATTCTTCTCGCCCATGGTCAGCAAAAAATCCCAATACTTAGGATCATCAGACATCTTCGCCCATTCTGCCATACCGATATACATGGTTGCATTAGTCCATGCCCAGTAAGCATGTGAGTTGGCCCATTGAGAACCTTTTCGTACCTGATTTTCGAAATTCATCAGTTGCCAGTCGGCTACCTTTTTCATAATCGTCATGGTTTGCTTTGGCAGTATTCATTCCATTGTGCCTCCTCGAAGAAATAGTTCAAGATGAGTTTGGTTACCACCCGGTGTCCTTTCTCATTGGGGTGATTGCTCTGGCTCATATATATATTTAAATCTTCTCCATTTTTTCTTTTCTCCTTGAAGGTTGCATAGCAGTCTATCAGTCCCGTTTTATAATCGTGGGCTAAACGGCGTATTTGGCGACTATGCTGTTCAAGTGGAGATTTATCGTCCAATATATCTTCGGTTAAATCGGGTGTTGGGGTTAGGAGAATGATTGGGATGTTTTGCTTCTGCGCTTCCTTTATCATTTTCTCCCAGGCTTTCAAAGCTCTTTCCAGTCCGATGCTGCGGTCATTCAAAGCATAATCTATGAATAAAATGTCCGGACGATGAGGTAATACCTCTTGTTTAAACCGTTTGGCCCCCTGTTCGGCATTTTCACCACCAATGGATGTGGTGATAGAGTTGACCACTGCATATGGATATATTTCTTTGACAGCTTCCAAGACTTGATGGGGGTAAGCTTGAAGCGTTTTTACATTAGGTGTGTTGGCATAGCCGGAAGGTACACTGTGTCCATGAAATACAAGGTTTACAGTTCTGTTATCCGGCCATTTCTTTTGCAGTTCTTGGCGGATCTGCGTGAATTCGGAGGGTTGACCGGTCTGTGCCATGACGTCAAACCCTAACAATGTGCATAATAATAGATACAGATATTTCATGTTCTTCATTTTTATTTTTTTTCTCTACTTTCAAATAGTTCAATACTCTCGGATATAATTTTTCGAAGCCTTTGCTATCGCTGGTCATGATTACTCTATTTATGACTCCTCCTCCAATGGGAAACGCCATGGGGTGAGTTGAGTATGCTCATTCCAGTATTTCTGCTGGGCATATAAATTATATGTCACGGCTGAAAAAAGGATCAACAATATCAAAGGGATATTCTTGTGTTTCATGGCTGAATAAATATCTTGTCAATCATTTCGTTAGTAAGGGTCACTTCCGGAGAGAAATCGGGTGAATTAAGGTAGTTTACCAGGCTGTAATACATCTGCCGTGCAACAGGGCTATGAGCCATAATCCGGTCAAAAGCAATAGAAGTAACCATTAGTTTTCCTTTATCCACCTTAGCTTCAAAAATTAGGCCTATCTTTCGATTGTTGTTCCAATCTGGAATAATCTGCACTAAGGGTTTAAATTCATAAGTAGTATGATCAAGTAACATAGGTTTCGAATTACGCACCAAGTCAAACCATTGCCAGTTTGAATGTTCTTCTGTAGGAAAATGTTTGAATAAGGCATGTTTGGGATTACATAAAATGCCTAAAGTATTTGGAGGTGTACCAGACCAGACTGCATTCCAGGATATGCTGGAAAAACAAGGGGGCACGTCAGATTTTACTTGAGCAGTATCAGCAAGCAACAATACCGTTCCTCCTTTCTGCAAATAATGTTTAACTCTATTATTCCATTCTCTGGTCAACATTACTTTTTTTTCTGATATTTCAGGTAGCTTGTCTGGGTAAACCCATATAGCCCAGTTATTGGAAAATGAGGTGTTTCTAATTTCCATCTTCAATACCATCTTTGCAGCTTGACAAATTCCGGTCAAGGGAATAGAAATTTTTCCCAAGTCAGTTATGCCACCATTCGGAATATCTAGTTTAAAGGAGCCATCTTTATAAACACTACCATTCAGATATTCGAGTTTCCACTCCACTACCGCTCCTTTTAGTTTTTCTTTTAAAAAATTGGCCATTTGGGCATCTCCTTCAAAAGTCTCATTTTGAGTCCACACTAACTTATCAGTACGTAATAAAGGAAGACAAGGACTTTGCATCTGTTTGAATGTTTGGGCATCCACATAAGGCTTAGCGTCATAGAAAACATCAACAACTCCGACCGGTGAAGTACCCTGACCAGGGAAGTCATTTAGTTGAAGTAAATGATAACCTCCGAAACCAGGGGTACGGAAATAAGATTCAAATTCTTCTTTTTTTTGAAGAACTTGGAACTTGCCTGAAGCGATATGAAAATCATGAGCCTGGTCAAGCATTTTTTTATTACGGAGATCTTCTCTAAAAAGTTCATAGTTATAAGGTTTTAAAACCCCTATATATTTAGATATTTGGTTAAAATCAGGATAAGCACACCATTGTCCTATCTCATGAGTCACCATAGGTATTGAGAACTTTTTTACATAATCTATGTAATCATATCTTGTGTTTAATGGCTGCGAGTTAAAACGTCCTTTCAGACCTTCCTGCCAACGCTGTGGACGAGCACCATAAAAATCGAAAAAATCACTTCCTTCCACTGTAGGATAACCAGATGCAGCCACATAAAGATGACGTGAGTCTTTCTTCCATTCAGTTAGCATTTCTTTTAGAAAATTCACACAATCCTTTCCTACTAATTCATTGCCTTCGCAAAAGAAGGCAAAAGACGGATGGTTTCCATATTCCTTAAAAATGCGTTGAACTTCATCTAAATAGAAAGCATTGGTTGCTTCATCTTCTCCTACCGTAAAACGCCAGTCCGAGTTTTCGACTTGTAAATACAAGCCCAATTCATCCGCAACTTGAAATGCGGACTCAGGGGGACACCAAGAATGAAAACGAATGCAGTTGAATCCGTAATCTTTATATACCTTCATTACCTTTTTCCACTCCTCATAACTCATCGGAGGATAACCGGTAATGGGGAACTCGCAGGAATTTACAGCGCCGCGAATAAATGTAGGAATATCATTTATCGTGAAATGCGTACCTTTTGTTCCAAAGTCACGAATACCAAACTTTATTTTTTGCACATCACTCTTACCGCAACACTTTATCTCATAGTCAATTTCATACAGATTAGGCTCAAATTCATCCCAAGTGTATAGCTTATCTCCCAAATCGTAGTAATGTACCAAGCGTATTAAAGAATCCGAACTATCAAAAGTTGTATTTTTCTCCTTTAGATGCAAATCTTGAGAATCATTCAAAAAATGACAATTTATCCGTATATCGCCTTTAACCGGTAGGTTGCTATAGTTTACAATCTGCGCCACAATCTTTAGCCTTTTTTCTTTTTGTAAAGGATATATCTGTACATCAGCAATATGTACCTTACTTACAGCCTGGATTTCCATACGTCCAATAATACCATTCCAGTTAGTCTGTGTTTCAGCACTGATGGCATGTGTATAGGCTATATCATGGATATTCCCATTATCTACTCTAATACGAACAGTATTCCAGTCTCCAAACTTTACATAAGAAGTTATATCATACAAGTGTGGTGTAGAAAGACTTTCCTCCTTCCCAACAAATTTTCCATTAACCCACACTTGGCTTTCCCAATGTACTCGTTCCAAAAACAGAAAAAGTTGTTGGTCTTTCCAAGATTCAGGAATAAAAATATTTTCTTTCTCATACCAAGCTGCTCCACTATATTCAAACATGCGAGTAAGCCGAAGCGAACTCATATCTTGCGTTTTAAATCCTTTTCCAGCTTGGTCTGTAGATCCCGGCAGAGTTATTTCTTCTGGAAACCTAGATACAAAATTACTTCCTTTTACCGGAATACTAATATTCAAAGGATCTAATTTGAAGTTCCAGATACCAGCTAATGAAATATGATCTTTTGACGTTTCATTCTGTGCGTGTACTGAAAGCAGACAAAAGCAACTTAATATGAGAAAGAAAATATTACGCATAGAGTCAATATTTCAAGTTATTCATTACATTATTCCAGTTCACCAACAAGTTACGACAGACTTTGCCGGAACAACAATCTCATTAGTTTTTATTGCCGTTCCCTTTCCTAAATTGGATGTTTCAGAAGTGGTGTAAGGAGTTAAAGTCTGATTCTTCAGTTTCAAATCTTGAAGATTATATTTTCGGTTGACAGAACCGACATTAACTGCTACCAATACTATCTTTTTGGAAGAACCGTCTTTGTATGCGCTAATCATAACATCTTTACCCTCTTTCTCAGGGTCTGGATTTTCGGTAATAACGGCAACACGTTTCATACCCGGACGGACAAAAAAAGAATAATTACCTAGCATCCACATAAGCTTAGAGTCCCTGGCAAATCCATCTTTTTTGCAATAGTCTGTAACTTGTGAACCATTATTTGTTCCATCATCCAGATATACCAAACCGTCCTTGTAGTCTGCACGGGTAAGAGCTGTCCACCAAGACCAAGAGGAAGCATTTACCAATGTCAAATCATTGTGAATAGTACGTGCAACAAAAAGTGCCGTTTGCATACCCAAATCGCGTTTATTTCCGTTTCCGTTAGGAATTTCGGACTCTCCGGGGCTTTCGAGGATAGAATACTCAGTTTGCCAATATTTTAAGCCGCTGTGCTCTTTTATTTTATCATTCAAGGCTTTACGATGTGATACTAAATCCTTGACGGGCCAAACAGTCCAATAACTGTGTCCAGTCATTACTCGCTCTACATTGGGCAGAGAAGCAATGCTCAACGGAGATGACGGATTCCAAAAATCATCAATCTGATTATCAAAGTTCTCATTATCTACATTTTTATACAAATATTGAATACTCCCAGCTTCGCCCAATGCTATTTTGGTAGCCAATCCTCTTTTGCTGAGTCTTTCTGATAGCAATTTTACGAACTGAGATATTTCTTCATTAGTGGCGGGAGTCCCTTCCTGGCTGCCTTTGCTCCAATCCCATTGTGGCTCATTCACAGGACTTAAATAATCAAATTTAACTCCTTCTTTCTTTCTTCTGCAAGTTATCAATGCATTCTACTAAAAAGTCTGCATAATCAGGCATCATACCTGCCTTGATATTCATCCTTTTCTCTTTAATTGAAAAGCCTTTCCCATTTATGGACATATGAACCGGAGCACTTAGGTTAAAAGCCAGAAAACGCTCAACCCCTCTGTCTCGAGCAGCTTTTAAAAACCATCTCTGTCCTTCATATTTATTCCAATTGTAAGTACCATCAGCTGATAAAAAGCATTCAGACCGTCTCCACTCATCCGCAATGTCGCTATCAAGCCCTTGTTCTGTGCTTCCCGCACCAATGTAAAATCTCCACATGGACAAGCCGATGCCTTTTGGATTTCCATTTTCATCGACTTCTTGGCTAAACAGCCAATCGGCAATTTGATTTCTTTTCTCTTCCGGCCAATATTTTCCTACCATCTGACAGCGCCAAGCATCTGATGCCCCAAAGCCGTCAATCGTCTGCATTTCCTGATTCAAGTCTACTGAAATATTTCTCACCTTATTGTAAACAGGCGGTTCTGGAATCTCCAATTTGGAACTACATGCCGTAACTGAAAACAGTGTACAGATACCTAATATCTGCAAATATTTGCTATTTCTCATTTCTATAAAATTTAAGTTTGATCTCTTATGTTTATTAGTAATTAGGATTCTGTGTTACAGTACCAAAGCTACGATCTATTTCCGATTGAGGAATGGGCCATACCAAATGTTTATTGATATCGAAGTTGATACCTTTGTTCTGTAGCTCTTTAAGGTTGCTCGTTTCATACTGATCCGTTGATTCATACATATTGTAACGAACAAAACTTCCATTCGGACCGAACAAACCAGCTATAACGGGTTGATTAGTGACCGGATCTATCTGTCTCCTAATATCAAACAGACGCAATCCTTCAAATGCCAATTCCATTCTGCGCTCTTTCCAAATAGCATAAAGTATTTCGTTACCGGTTACAGTTCCTTTTTTCGGAGAAAGTTTTACTCGAGCACGAATGATGTCTACATCATCCATTGCTTCATCAAACATACCCAAGTGAAAAGCTGCTTCTGCACGCGTCAAATATATTTCTGCCAAACGGATAATTGGAGTATTCAAAGGAGCGTTATATCTTTTATCTTCCAATGTCCTACGAGTAGCGATAGGAATATAGTATTTACGGATTACACGCCCAGACTTATTCTGTGCCAAGTCAAATACATAAGTAGGGTTTAAATCCTCATCACCATATACAGCGTCACCACAAACCGTTATTGTACTGCGCCTTCTTATCTCATCTTCTTCCGAAAGATAACAATTTTCCAAATCGCTGGTGGGTACTCCCCATCCCCAACCATCCATAATGTCATTGGGGTCTTTACTGGGGAAATTTTCCAAACTTTCACCACGTCCTCCACAAAGTGTAGAAAGGGGATTGCCCAAAATCTTACCCACTTCAGGGCTTGTCTGAACTTCAATAAGCGATTCTATACCATTGTGATTATTGACGTTCCAAATATCCAGAAAATCAGGTTCTAGTTTACAGCCACTATTCATGATTGTGGTATCTGCATAATGATAAGCTTCTTTCCATTTTCCTTGATATAATGAAACTCTTGCTAATAATGCAGTACAAGTCCATACAGTAGCCCTACCTTTTCCTTCACTTCCATACGTAGTATTTACCATGTGAACGGCTGACTTAAGATCATTCTCTATTTGCTGATATATTTCTTCTTTACTAGAACGTCCTAGATTCATATCATTGGATGAAAGCATTTTAAGTACCAATGGTACACCGCCAAAATTACCTACAAGATCCAAGTAATTATATGCGCGACAAAATAGAGCTTCACCGACATAAGACTTTTTTTTGTCTTCAGAAATAGGAGCTTCGGGAATAGAGTTTATGGCAATATTACATGCCATAATATTCTTATATCTCTCCTTGAATAAATCTGTAAGATATCCCATTCTATTGGGAGTGATCAAGTATTCCGAAGCTGGACTGAATCCATCAGTAGATTGTCCGGTATTTCCCATCCAAGCATCATCGGTAGCCGTTTCATTTGTTATTCTGGTATGAGCTATCGGCTGCCAGTCATTATTCAACAATGCACGCTTATACAAGTCAATGACAAAGTCACGACATTCTGTATCTGTCTTAAAATAGTTATCCAAATCTTGAACACCTCTTTTTTCGTGTTCAATAAAATCTTCACAAGACATAAATCCCAATGAAGCCGCTATTATGAAAGCAAATATATTCTTTTTCATGATTTACAATCTATTAAAATGTTACATTTACACCTACTGAGTATATACGTTGTACTGGATAAGTCCATCCGCCAAATCCAAAACTCAACACACTACCTGAAACTTCGGGCTCAACGCCGTTATAGCCAGTCAAGGTAAATAAATTTTGTCCTGCTATATATAGTCTCAGTTTATTGACACCAGGAATTTTCTTAAAAGTATACCCCAATTGTAAATTCTTTAGCCTTAAGTAAGAACCATCCTCTATGTAGAAAGATGAGAATTTGGTAAAGTTCTCATTATGATCTTGAGTAGATAAGCGAGGAACATAGTTAGAAGTACCTTCACCGTGCCAAGCCATATCAAGTAAACCGCTCACCTTATTCACTTTTCCACCACTGCCGGCAGCATTGTACAATTCTTGAATATTCTGATTGACAAGATCATTACCGATACTGGCATAGAAGTTTGCTACCAAATCAAAGTTCTTATAGCCTAAGTTCAGATTAAGTCCCATCGTCATATCGGCCCATGGAGAGCCAATCTTTGTGCGGTCATCTGCATTCAATTGACCATCTCCGTTTATATCCTTAAATCGAATATCACTGACTTGTGCGTTAGGTTGTAAAAACTGTCCTTTGTCATTAGTATGACGATTCACTTCAGTCTGATTCTGGAAGATACCATCAGCCACATATCCATAGAAGAAAGCAGGTTCTTCACCTTCTATTGTCTTTGTCTTTTCACCATTTCCATACAATGGATCTTTATCACCTGTCAACTCCGTCATATTCACGTTAAAAGTAGTCAAGTTTAAAGTAGTTCCAAGGGTAAAATCTCCCCAACGATCATTGTAGTTGATTGTCATTTCAAAGCCTTTGGTACGCATAGAACCTACATTTGTCCAAATCTTGGCATCACCCGGGTAGCCGGAATAACTGGGATAAGCTTTCTGAAAAAGCATATCTTTGGTATTCTTTATATAATACTCAAAAGATCCCGTTAAACGATTATCAAATAATCCATAATCAATACCAAAGTTATAGTCTTCTACAGTTTCCCATTTCACATCCTCATTTTTAACCAAACTGGGGTAAACAGTATTCACCACATTATCGCCCAATACATAGTAACCTTGTCCTAATTGAGACATATAAACTCCTGAAGGTAGATTCTGATTACCTACACGCCCCCAACCTATTCTAAGTTTAAGGCTGTTAAGTACAGATTTTATACTTTCCATAAACGGCTCATTAGACATACGCCAAGCTATAGAAGCTGAAGGGAAGGAAGCCCATTTATTCTTGGACAGGAATTTGGAAGAACCATCCACGCGATAAGTAGCTGTAAGATAATACTTATCATTATAATTGTAAGTTAGTCTACCTAAATAAGACAAAATAGAAGTGGTAGAAGAATTACCTCCGGTCTGTGGATTAACGGTACCAGCATCCAATTCATGTAAATTATCTGAGTTGTTGGGCATTTTTTCATAGCTTCCCCACAAAGTAGTACTATTCCATTCTTCCAAGGTGTTACCTACCATAAAAGAAAAATTATGCTTATTTGCAAAAGTTTTTAGGTATGTCAATGTATTCTGCAAACTCCAATTACGATAAGTGGGTTTGTTACGCGTGAACTTGTTGTTCGTCTGAAATTCATGAGCTGCATCAATAACAAAATCCGGTGCAAACGTATTGGAAATTCGAGTATCTAAGTCTATAGAGAATTGAGATCTAAATATCAAATCTCTTATCGGCTTAATTTCAAGATAGGCAGAAGATGACAAAGCATAAGAATTATTACTTTGATTCCATCTGTGAACATAACCAACTGGATTCCAAATTTGAGAAGGAGAACGGGAATATACACTATATTCATTTTCAGTACCATTTAATTCATCCTCAGGTTTAAAAATGGGGGTAATAGGATCCACTCTGTCAAAGTCCGACCAATTAGTAGGATTCCCCCATGATTCATAACGCGGATTTAATGAGAATCCAGCTGAAAAATACTTATTAAATTTATAATCATTGGTAAAACGAGCTGTAAATCGCTTATATCCTTCCCTTCTGGTAGAAAGAATCTTGCTGAAAATAATTTAAACTAACCGAATACTTATTCTTCTCCGTTCCACCCTGTACACCCAAACTTGCATTCAATTGAGGGGTAAACTGACGAATACCCGCATCCCACCAATTTGTTGTTTTACCTGCAAAAGAAGCGGGATTTTCAAATTCCTCCGGATAGCCGGCCTGACGGGCGGCTGTATTCAATATTTCAGCATACTCCACAGCATCTGCCATATTATAAGGATTTTTCATTTCCTGTACGCCATAATGCATATCGAGATAGAATGAAGGTTTGCCTTCCACTCCCTTACGAGTAGTAACCATAATAACTCCATTTGAGGCACGACTACCATAAATGGCACTGGCAGAAGCATCTTTCAAGACCTCAATGCTCTCAATCTCATTAGGATTAAGGAAATTGATTCCTTCGCCCATAGGAACCCCATCAACCACATACAATGGGTCAGTGGACAAGTTGATGGTAGAGAAACCTCTAATCAAAACCTTTGGCTGACCACCTGGATTCCCGGCTCCTACAATTGTTACACCAGCCACCTTTCCTTGAAGACTTTCGGTAGCATTGCTTACATTCATTGATCTCACTTCTTTTCCTTTCACAGAAGAGATGGAACTTGTTAAATCACTTTTTTTCTGTACGCCATAGCCTACTACCACCACTTCTTGAAGCAGCTCTGAATCTTCTACCAAAGTTACATTAATGACAGTTCTATTCCCTACCTTTTCTACAATGGTTTTGTAAGAGATAAAAGAGAATGACAGTTTGGAATCTATTCCAGCTACTGTTATACTGTATTGTCCATTCACATCAGATATACTACCATTGGTAGTTCCTTCTTCTTGGATATTAACACCTATCAGAGGCTCATTTTTGTCGTCAACAATAGTTCCTCGAACCTTTATCTGCGCATTAGCTGTAAGGCAGAAGAAGAAAACAACAAGAGAAAATATAATATTTCTTTTCATGACTATATACATGATTTAATGATTATTCTTTCAATAATTTAGCACGCGCAATCTCAGTATCAATAATGAATTTATAACTTCCCTTTTGATTTACCTTCAAATAAGGTTGGCTTGAACCCATATAATCAATAATACCATTTTCAAGTAAGCGCCAATATTTACTCCAGCCCGGATAGGTAATGGTTACATTAAGCTGGGTTTCGTTCAATATAAGAGTCCGTCCGAGTATATATGGATTTTCCGCGTCCGGTGTGAGTAGACAGTTTTTATTAGAGGGATCCCATCCGGCACCTTCAAATCCGTAACCACACATCGTGATATCAGGAGAATCGTGCACAGCTGAAGAAGGTATATAAGGAGTCACAGTATATGTTTGCTCTTTGGTATTTGCCACAATCTCATAGTATCCCTTTGTTGGTAGCACTATTGGTGCGGCAGAAGGACTATTTAGCAATTTACCGTTCTCTTCTGATACGCCAAAGCAGTGAGGTTCAAAAGCGCTCTCCTGTCCCAAAAAGTAGATTTCCTTATTATCACAATCCGCATAATATTTGAAAGTAAATATACCATTTGATTTTTTATGATAGAGCATCGGTACTCCACAAACATCGGCTGTTAAATCAGTTCCCTTAGGAACATCGGCCAGGAACAAAGTAACCATTTCACTGGAAACAATATATTTAATTTTCTGTGTTTTCCTGTTAGCTTCTACAAAGTTATCAATTGCTGTTATTTTTAGTTCATACTCTTCCGGTTTGGATGGTAAAGAATAAGTTTTGTTGAAAGAGTACTCTTTCTCGCCGTTTAATTTGATTCTTTCCATGATACCCAATATCGGTTCTTCCACATATACTGAATCTAAGCCTGAATCATCAGTGACTTTAAAGGAAAGTGACAATTCCATCTTGCTTTCCAATAGCTGTACTGTTCCGTCTTGTGGTGATACATTTGAAAAATTAGGAGCATTAAAGTCTCCATCCAAATGTAATGTAAGCTCTTTGGTCACAACATTTCCAGAAACATCCTCCAGTGCAAGATTTACTTTATATACATCTTCATTTTTCGTATCCTTTGGTGCCAGAAACTCATAAGCCAACTCATATTCTGTAACTAAAGTATCTGTCGGGAATACAATTTCCTTATCCAGATAAAATTCTGGAATTACAATTTTCAAAGACTTAAGGCCTAAATCATCTTTTAAATCAGCCTTAATCACAAACTTTCTGTTGGGATTAGAATACAATTCATCACGCAACACTTTTATTTCCGGGGCATCAGATGTAGGATAGGAGATACCCTCATCGTCCGAACATCCCATAAAGCAAAGCAGCATTAATAATGCTGATAATCTAAATAAACTTTTCATAATATTAATATTGTTGTTAACTAATAGTTTATTTCTGAGTGAATTACTGTACAGGGAAATGTGTCAATTCTGGCACATCCCCGTACAATAAGATCAATCACATCCTGAACACTTGTTTATTCACATCAAGTCTTTTCACCTTTTCATAATATTCTTCTGCTAGTTCTTCCTTTCCTAATCCGCTGTAACCTAATGCCATTACATAATAGCAGTGTATTTGGTTACGGATATTCAGATTGTCTTCCCATATGGCAAGCTCCGGCAATGATACTGCGAAGTAATCAATTTTACAGTCATCGAAGAGGTGCTTTTTACCGTGGTCGATTAACTTGTTGAAGCGGCTTCTGGCTTTATTCTCTTCTCCTAATGCTCTCCAAGCAAGTCCTTGATAGAATATCTTGTCAGGTTGCTGGTCATTATAGTAGAATGCTTGCTGGGGTTCTGTGGAACCTTGGGTTGCTTTCATTAAATACTTGGTTGACTCGGCATCATTACCCAGCTTCTGATAAGCTATTCCCTTGTAATAATCGACTTCATTTTCTTCAGCATTACTCAGTTTACCTTCTCCCAAGTTATGCGGATAGAATTCTGTCTCTTTTAAAAGTGCAACAGCTTCTGAATATCGATTCTCTTTAATCGCCTTTTTAGCTAATTCTACCCGACAGAGTATGTATTGCCCTGTCACTTTGCCTTCACCACCTTCCCATGGGTGGAATTTTCGATTGGATATCAGATCTTTTGCTTTTTCATAATCACCTAAAAGATTGTAGAGTGTTATCCGTTCGATACATAAGTCGTCTCGTTGTTCTACCAGATCCAGATGTTCTTCCAGGAGTGCCAGACGTTCTACATGTGCCCTTCCCATCTTCTTATATAATTGGTCTAGTTCCATAAATATGCGGGAGTCTGTTTTATCCAGTTCGAAAGCCTTTTCCAATAGCTGTCGTGCTTCTTCTTTCTTATTCCTTTTATTGTAATAGGCCAGTGAAAGATTACGCAAAGCAGTGGGGAACTGATTGTTTATTTCTACAGATTTCTCCCAGCAACTGATTGCTTCCTCATAACGACGATGTGCATACCAGAAATTACCCAGATAATAAGGAGCCTTATAATCAGCAGGATTCATTCTCATAGCATCTGTCAGTACATTGATTTCATCGATTCTGTTGGGGAAGCACTTATCAGGAGATAGACTTTGTGCTTTCTGATACCACTGTCGGGCTACTTCCTCGTTTCCAGACCTTGATGCAAAGTATCCTAACATATAAGCTGCCATAGGATAGACATCAGTTCGTCCTTCCATATAGATATGCATAATTTGGGATGCTTCTTCATACATTCCTGCGGAGGCAAAATCAAATGCATACTCGATATAGTTGTGTACGCTACCATTGAGCATACTTGTCATTTCCTGTAACTCAGTAAGATTATTCCCAATAAAATATTTCTCAAACCGGCATCCTAGGTTAAACTTATCAATAGTCAATGACTCTTCGATAAACTTCAGGGCTTTTTCAGTTTCTCCGGAATGTCTCAGGATGGAGGCTTTCAACTGGCGTGCTTTATGGTTATGCCAATTGTGGATAAGGGCCAGGTCGACATGTTCCAGAGCGGCATTCCAATCTTTTCTGATACTGTCTATCTGAGCCACACCGAAGTATCCGGCATCTCTCCAGGCTGCATTCCAGGTGGCTTTGTAATAGGCACTATATGCTTCATCATACTTACCCTGCATTTTCAGGCTCCATCCTAAGTTATAATAAGGTTCTCCATCATATGGATTAGGATTGCGCTCTGTCAGTGTCTTTATTGCTGTATGGAAATACTGTTCAGCTTCTTCAAATTTGCCCCGGCGCATATTCAGTAAGCCTACGGCATTATTACAACGTATATCACCCGGTTCTCTTTCCAGTGCTTCCATATAGTAAGCCATTGGATCATACGTTGCATGTCGGTATTGCTCTAGATGTAGCCCGGTCAGGAAGAGTTGCTCAATAGAAGCTATCTCTTTAGGCTGTTTGGCAGCTTTAGCCGGATCCGGGGTCGGTTTAATTTCAGGTTTATCAGCTTTATACTCTAAAAGTAATTTGCCATTATTATCATATAAAGATAGGATCAAATTTTCCGGCAGTTGCTCCGCTATGTTTACCTGGCTTTTGAAAATATTTTCCGGTGAAAGTATGGTTACTTTATCAAACAGGATTTTTCCTGTTATGTCTCTCAATTCTACTTTGATATTTTCTTGTCTGCCGGTTGCATATACGATGATATGGGCGGTATTTTCTGCTACATCCAGATTCAGAATGAAATCTTTGGTCGCATTTTTTACATATCCCACTTCACTATATGGCAGGAAGTATTGCTTCCATGACTTTTCCTCATAAGGTTGTAACCATGTGAAATCAGGTTGGTTATCTGTATAAACACCTGTCATCAATTCTATGTAAGGACCATCTTCATCGGTAAGGTTTCTGTCCCATGCAATACCAAAATCACCATTTCCCCAAGTCCATTGTTTCTTTCCCGGTGAGAGGTGATGATCGGCTACATGTAATAGTCCTGCCTGTACATGCTCTTCGTAGCCACCTACAAAGTCATAACGTGACTTTATGGCCATGTACGAAGTGGGGACAGGGATATTCTTATATTTGGAAATATCGACACCTTCCGAATAGTCCTGTTTGTAATATATGCCTGTAGCTATGGGAAAATTGGATACATCTCTTTTTCCATGATCGAAAACAGCATGTACATCGGGTGGAAAAACCGAGTGGTAGTGGTCGTTCACAACAACGGCAGGGTTCGCCCACCAAAGGAAAGTTTGGGGGAACGGAGTTCGGTTATAGACTTTCACATTAATTTCCAGATAAGCTTTGTCCGGATGAAGTGTAAATCCCTGCATTCCTTTCGTATTGAACATACGCTCTACTTCATTGCACCAGACCGTTTTACTACCGTCTGCATTTTCTTCAATCATACAGTCGGTAGGTAAGTATGTACTTGGACGATGATGCTGAGGCCAGTTGAATTCAATTCCGCCTGATATCCAAGGACCGGTCAAACCTACTAAAGCTGGTTTAATGACTTGGTTGTAGTAGACAAAGTGACGTTTCTTCACTTTGTCATAAGCCATTTGTACTCGCCCTCCCAATTCCGGCAAGATCATAATTTTAAGGTATTCGTTCTCGAGGAAGTAGGCCTGATAGTCTTTTTCTTTTTTCTCGTCGCATATCTTTTCTACGACAGGATAAGGGTAAACTACTCCTGAACTTCCTTGATAAACGCGCTTTTCCAGAAAGATGGGATTTTTTTCTTCCTCTCCGATTTCATAAGTTGGAAGTTTGATTGTTTCTTTCCAAACTTTTACAATTCCTTTTTCTGAGAGGGTCGGTTTAATTAAATATTCTGTAATTTTCTCCATAAGGTATTTATTGTTTTTTTAGACAATAAGGGTAAGTTAAGCGATGATTTCTTGTCATCGTTTAAGTAAGATTTAATTCAATAAGTGATATGCTGTTTTTAACTAGTTAATTCTTTCTCAATGCTTTCCAGTGATTTTCCTTTTGTTTCGGGTAATTTGATTTTAATGAACACAAATCCGAGAATACATATGATTCCGTATAACCAGAAAGTACCATAGGCACCTAATCCGGAATTTAATAAAGGGAATGTATATGTCAGTACAAAACAAGCTACCCAAAGAGAGAAGGTGGATACTGCCATTGCCATACCACGGATACGGTTTGGGAAAATCTCAGATAATACGACCCACGTAACGGGAGCAAGTGTCATTGCATAGCATGCTATGGCTAATACAACCATAATTAGTACAGCCATCCCGGTTATATTGAGGTAGTAACATATGCCCATGATGATATAAATGATGGCAAGCCCTGAAGCTCCGAATAACATAAGGGAGCGTCTTCCCAACTTATCTACAGTGTACATACCTACAAAGGTGAATATTACGTTCGTCACGCCTGTTACTACAATATTGAATAGGATATCAGAAACACCATAACCTGCAGCTGCAAAGATTTCCTGGGCATAGTTGAATACTACGTTCAGTCCGCACCATTGCTGGAAGGCTGCAATAACTATACCTATTAACAATATTCCCGGTATCTTGCCTTGAAAAAGCATGCGGATATTTAACTTTTCTTTAGTGGCACTTATAACTGTTTTAATGCTTTCAATTTCTTTTTTGGCATATTCTTTTCCACCTATGTGGCTTAGAATATTTTCAGCTTTACCGTATTGTAATTTTGTAGCCAGCCAACGAGGGCTTTCGGGAATGAAGAATATAAGGATAAAGAAGAGTGCTGAAGGTACTACTTCTGCCCAGAACATCCAACGCCATCCCATTTGTCCATTCCATGTTTCCAGAATGTTTTCGCCGGGAACTACCGGTTCGGCGATCAACCAGTTGACGAACTGGGCTGCCAGAATACCTAATACGATTGTCAATTGATTGATCGATACGAACTTCCCTCGTACATGGCTGGGTGATACTTCGGCTATATACATGGGAGATAAGTTGGAAGCAATGCCGATGCCAATGCCACCGAATATGCGGTAAAAGATAAACCAATTGAGGTCATTGACAGCTCCTGTACCTATTGCAGAAACGGTAAAAGTGATAGCTGCTATTATCATCAAAGGTTTGCGCCCATATTTATCAGATAAGCTACCTGCGATTGTTACCCCTATTAAACAGCCAAGAATGGCACTACCCATGACCCATCCCTGCATACCGGGAGAATTCTCAATTGCAAAGAAGATTTCATAGAATGGTTTGGCACCTCCAATGACTACCCAATCGTATCCGAAGAGTAGCCCTCCCATGGCAGATACCAGCGAAATAAGTAACAAGTAAAAATTGTTGCTAAATGATTTTGTTTTCATGATATACGATTTATTGTATGGCAAATGTATGCCATAAAACTTAATAAAAAAATGCAGATTGTTATCAATTTAATGTATAATCTTATTATATTTATGGCTGTAAATGCTTGAATATGTTGACTGAACAAAGATTCATGTAAAATACTATGATATATATGTAAAATACTACCAAAATCAGATACCATGGAAAAGGTTGCAGAAGGTTTTAAAGGAGAGAAGGCTATCGTTACACCTTATAATATACGTAACCTTCAACGAGAGAATAATATTACAAAACAATTATTCGTCAGTCACATCGGATATTATCCTCATGCAGAAAATCATTTCAGGGAAAGGGAAAAGGGGACTAACGAGAATGTCTTTATATATTGTGAGAGTGGTTGCGGTTGGGTTAGTTATAAAGGTGAAAAGTATATCCTGACTAAAAATCAAGCTTTTATATTACCGGCTAATGAGCAACATGCATATGGAGCGGACGAAGTGAATCCCTGGAGTATCTATTGGCTGCATTTCTGTGGCGAGGGTGTGGCTATGTTCTCCTCTATAATAGGTAAGACTATATCTTTGGAGGAGTCGGATAAGAGCCGTTATGATGATCGCTTTCAACTATTTGAAGAAATGTATCAGAACCTGGAAATGGGATATAGTCCTGAAAACCTGGAATATGTTAGTTTTTGCCTGATGCATTTTTTGGCTTCTTTGAAATATATTAATCAGTTCAGAGAAATAAAGAAGGTGAGAGAAACGGATTTTGTACAGAAGAGTATCTCCTTTATGAAGGAGAATATGGAGAATAAGATTACGCTGGAGGATATAGCTCAGCATGTGGGCTATTCCGCATCTCATTTCAGTGCATTGTTTTCGGAGAGAACTTCTTATGCTCCAATGGAATATTATAACCAATTAAAAATTCAACGTGCTTGTTCGTTTTTGCAATTCTCTGATCTAAAGATCAAAGAGATTGCTTTCCGTTTAGGGTATTACGATCAATTCCATTTCTCGAAAGCTTTTAATAAAGAGATGGAAATTACTCCCAAAGAATATAGGAGGAGATATAAATAACTTCAGATATAATGTGAAATGCCCCCTAAAAGTCTGTAGCAAACTTTTAGGGGGCATTTTTTAATAAAGAAAAATTAGTTTTGCTAAGCTTTAGCTTTTGGGAGAACTCAGCTTCTTTCTATATACAATCACCATTATCATAATACCTATCACCATCAGAGCCAGTGCTGCATAAGCGATGCCTTCTGTTACATGCAAGCTCTTCGGATCAAAACGCATTTCGATGGTATGCTTTCCGGCAGGGACGTACATAGAACGTAAGATATAGTCTGCGCGGGCAATGTCGGCAGGCTCTCCGTCAATGGTGGCTATCCAGCCATCCGGGTAATAGATTTCGGAGAATACGATGACGCCGTCTTTAGAGTTATTCGTTTCATAAATCAGACGGTTCGGTTCGTAACTTGTCAGACGCACGCTGGAAAGACTGTCTTTATGGGCAGTGGTAATGCCTTTCAGAATATCTTTGAAACGAGCATCTACTACGGCTGTCTCTGTTGGCAATATGGTGTTCAGGGCATCAATTTCCTGGTTGGCATTGTCCACGTACTCCACATTGTTGACGAACCATGCATTGCCGTAAGCGTATGGATTCTCGATAGGAACTGTCTGTTCTTGTCCGGCAGGGAGGATGAAATACTTCGTGTTCAGCATATTCAGAACGCGGAACTTGGAAGCATCCACACTGTCCATCTCACCACCTGCGGTAGCGATAGCCCGATAGGCGGCCTGCATTTCGGGGGAAATATGACGATCTATCATTTCCTGATAACGTCTCAGTTTGGCTGCATGATATCCACCTACGCTCTTGTGCCAGTAAGAAGTTTTATTCTCGCTGAATGCATCTCCGGAAAAGCTCAATACGCGGTAATTCGGGTCAGTGTCTTGGAGGATGATTTCATCAGCTTGCGTTTTCTTAAAGGTGTTAACCTGGGCAGAACGGGGGACGAATTGGTCATCGTGCAGATAACGCTTGTTGACACTCCACATATCTACTACACAGAGAATAGCGATGCCGGCAATTACGAATGACTTTCTTAGTTTTCCGCTATAGTAAAGCCACAGCAACATGCAGCCAATTACAATGATAATGAAGCTACGTAGTGCGTCGGCGCTTACCATTGCAGCACGCATTTCTGCCAGATTGGAAAGGATACCGGATAGCTCGTTTGCAGGAATCATTTGCTGATTGACTGCATTCTGCAACATCTGCGCTTCCTGTGCGGGGACGAAAGTTGAACTGAAAGCTCCTGGAATCACGGCTAATATCAAAGCTACACCGGCAGTCAGTGCCAGACTGATACCAACAAACTTTATCTTCTTTTTCAATACCTCCGGTTCGTCCAGAATCTTTTTCAGAGCAAAGATAGCCAGTAGTGGAATTGTAAATTCAGCAATAACGAGGATAGATGATACTGCACGGAATTTACTATACATGGGTATATAATCAATGAAGAAATCTGTCAGTGGCATGAAGTTCTTACCCCATGAAAGAACAATGGAGAAGAATGTGGCTCCGATTAATGCCCATTTCAATGGACCTTTGACGATGAAGCAGCCTAGAATGAAAAGGAATAGTACAAAAGCACCTACATATACAGGACCTGACGTCATAGGCTGGTTACCAAAGTATTGGGACAGTTGCTGGTAGAGTCCGGCATAGGTCGGATTGGCTTTTTCCATGGCTGTTTCATTCAGGGCGAGGGGAACGGAAGCACCACCTTTAAAGTTGGGTACTAATAAGGTCCAGGTTTCGCCGATACCATAACTCCATTGGGTGATATAGTCACGGTCCAGTCCGCTACTGGTCTGTTTGGCGGCGTCACCGGTTTCTACGAGCTCGCTTTTGCCGCGCATGGTTTCTTTGCTGTATTCATAAGTGTGATACAGGTTCGACAGATTGACGGATATACCAATCAGCGCAGCTACAACAAGCACACCGCTTGCCTTGAAGAATTGCGGTAAGGTCTTGTTGCGCCATGCATCTTCAAAGTAGGCTCCTACAATGAAGAGGATGACAAATAGGAAGTAATAACTCATCTGTACATGGTTCGACAGAATTTGCAGGGCAATGAACAGTGCTGTAATAATGCCTCCTGCCAGATATTTACCCCGGTAAGCCAGTACGATACCTGCTATTGTAGGTGGTATATAAGCCAGCGTGATAAACTTCCAGATGTGTCCGGCAGATATCAGAATGAAGAAGTAGGATGAGAATGCCCACATTAATCCACCTAATCCTGCCAACCATGTAGGTATACCGAATGCACGCAACAAGATGAAAAAGCCCAGCATCAGGATAAATGTCAGGTTGACATACGTAGGCAAAAATAGTTGGTAGACCTTCTGTACCCAGGTCAACGGTTGGGTTGACTCGTAGCTGGGGGCTATCTGATAAGTCGGCATACCACCGAACAGAGAGTTAGTCCAGCGTGTATACTCACCAGTTTCTTCGCGATATTGAGTCGCTTCTTGTCCGGCACCTGCACCGGCAGCCGTGTCATGTTGAAAAAGAATGCGGTTTTCTATATCCGCCGGGAAGAAATAGGCGAATGAAAGTACTGCAAACATAAAGATGACCAGGAGGTCAGGGAGGAGCTTTTTCATAAAAACGGAGTTTTTATGAAGTTGAGAGTTGAGAGTTTACTGCACTATAATGCTGCATAGTAACTCTCAACTCTCAACTTCGTTAATAACGATAGTGTTCGGCCTTATACGGTCCGTCTACATTCACGCCTATATAGGCAGCTTGTTCGGGAGTAAGCTTTGTTAGTTTTACACCGATTTTCTCAAGGTGCAGGCGTGCTACTTCTTCATCGAGGTGCTTAGGCAGGCGGTAAACACCGGTTTCGTATTTCTTGTTGAACAACTCAATCTGAGCCAATGTCTGGTTAGTGAATGAGTTACTCATAACGAATGACGGATGTCCGGTGGCACAACCCAAGTTTACCAGACGACCATCAGCTAACAGAATAATGCTGTGTCCGTCAGGGAAATAATAGCGGTCTACCTGTGGCTTGATGTTAACGCATTTGATACCAGGATAATGTTTAAGAGCATCCACCTGGATTTCATTGTCGAAGTGACCGATGTTGCAGACAATAGCTTGGTCCTTCATCTGCGTCATGTGGTCGATACGGATAATGTCGATGTTGCCTGTTGTGGTAACAAAGATATTGCCTTGTGTGCAGGCTTCTTCCATGGTTACTACCTCAAAGCCTTCCATAGCGGCTTGCAGAGCACAAATCGGGTCTACTTCCGTAACCAGTACTCGGGCACCGTATGAACGCATGGAATGTGAACACCCCTTACCTACATCACCATATCCGCAGACTACCACTACCTTACCGGCAATCATTACATCCGTAGCACGCTTGATACCATCGGCTAAAGATTCGCGGCAGCCGTAAAGGTTATCGAATTTGGATTTCGTTACAGAGTCGTTTACATTGAATGCCGGGAACAGCAATTTACCTTCTTCCTGCATCTGATACAGACGATGTACGCCTGTAGTCGTTTCTTCAGAAACACCACGTACTTCGGCTGCTACACGTTGCCAGCGAGTAGGATCTGCAGCCAGTACGCACTTCAGAATTGCATTCAGTTCTATTTCATCTTCTGCATGGACTTCTTTGTCCAGGATAGAAGCATTGCTTTCGGCTTCATATCCCACATGTATCATCATGGTAGCGTCACCGCCATCGTCAACGATTACCGTAGGACCTTTACCGCCGGGGAAGTTCAGTGCCTGAAGCGTACACCACCAGTAGTCGGCCAACGTTTCGCCTTTCCAGGCAAATACAGGTACTCCACTTGCGGCAATAGCAGCTGCGGCATGGTCTTGAGTCGAATATATGTTGCATGAGCACCAGCGTACTTCGGCACCCAGTGCCACGAGGGTTTCAATCAGTACCGCTGTCTGGATGGTCATGTGCAGAGAACCCATGATACGAGCGCCTTTCAACGGTTTTGTTTCTCCATACTTTTCGCGAAGAGCCATAAGGCCGGGCATTTCTTGTTCTGCCAGATCGATTTCCTTGCGACCGAAGTCGGCAAGCGTAATGTCTGCCACCTTGTAGGGCAGAGTAGAGAATAATTCTTTAGACATATCTATCAATGATTTAAAATAAAAAGTGATGCAAAGATAGAACATTCTGATTAGTAGGACAAAAGCTATTGGTTTTTTTTAAATAAAAGCCTGCAATATGTGTTGATATAATTGAAAAGATATGCTATATTTGCTCCCCGAAAATGACACTCTACAACATATCTGCCTTGAAATGAGGGATTATAAAGATAAAACGAAAGAAGAACTGCTGGAGATAATCCGGGAACTGGAAGAACAGCTGGCAAGCCGCTCCCTGCCGACCGATCCTTGTCCGGATGAAGAGCCAGAACGCTTCCGTGAGAAATATGGCAAGGAAATACTGGAGGCTATCCTGATATGTTGACGGTTTTTGATCGTAATCTGGACTACATAGAACTACTTTCTTCTCCTGATACCAATCACGTGGAAGGTCTGTCCGGTAAAGATAAGTCGCATCCTAACTTGAAGGATATAGTGCCGGAATCAGAATATCGTAAGATTCGTGCTAATATGGAAAAGGTGGTGCGTACCGGTTTCCCCAGTATAGGAGAGCATTCGTTACAGTTTGAAGGTGAGACGCATCATTACGAGAATCTGGTATGTCCACTGGGAGATAAATACTTGTTGTGTATGTGCCGGGACGTGACGAGCCGGGAAAATGCACAGCGTGAGTTAGCTGCTGCCCGTGTAAAAGCTGAAGAATCCGACCGCTTGAAATCGGCATTCCTTGCAAATATGAGTCATGAGATCCGCACGCCTCTGAATGCGATTGTAGGATTTTCAAGATTGGTTATTGATCCGGGGCATGATGGAGACAAGGATGATTACTGCAACATTATCGAGCAGAATTCGGAATTGCTGTTGTGTCTGTTTAATGATATTCTGGACTTGTCTGCTATGGAGGCGGGTTCTTTGGGGTTTGTTAAGGAGAAAGTAAATGTGTATGCAGCCTGTCTTGAAGAATATGAAAGGCACCGAATGAAAGTTAATAAGGGTGTGAAACTGGCGTTGGATGATGTTGACAAGAATCTGTATGTTATCGGAGATAGGATGCGAATCATGCAGGTGCTAATGAACCTGTTAAGTAATGCAGCTAAATTTACTCCGTCCGGAGAGATTCATTTCGGTTATCAGCTTCGGGGAAATGTCGTACAATTCTATGTCAAAGATACGGGTATCGGTATTCCGGCCAATCGGGTGGCTAAGATATTTGAACGTTTCGGTAAGATTAATAACTTTGCGCAAGGGACCGGACTGGGACTGACTGTTTCCCGTATGCTGGTGGAACGGATGGGTGGACGTATTTGGGTACGTTCAGGAGAAGGAATAGGGACGACGTTCTACTTTACGCTGCCGATGACTTAAAGATATTATGAACCAAAGAACCTGCTCTCTTTCATACTTTAGAGAGCAGGTTCTTTGTTCTTTGAAGGGCTGCCAGAGATTAAGATCAGATGATTTCTATCCCCTGTTCCCTACAAAGCTGTAGCCCTACATCTTTCAGTTTGAATTTCTGTATCTTACCGCTGCCCGTCATAGGGAATTCGTCAATAAAGAATACATATTTCGGTATCTTGTAACGTGAAATTTTACCGGTACAGAAGTCACGTACATCTGATTCGTGTATATCCGCTCCTTCCTTCAATATAATGAAAGCACCTACTTCTTCGCCATATTTCTTCGATGGAATGCCTGCCACTTGCACATCCTTCACACCTTCCAGTTTGTAAAGGAACTCTTCAATCTCTCGCGGATAGATATTTTCGCCACCACGGATAATCATATCTTTGATGCGTCCGGTGATGCGGTAATTGCCGTCTTCATCTTTCACGCCAAGGTCACCGGAGTGAAGGAAACCGTTCTTGTCGATTACTTCGGCTGTGGCTTGCGGATTCTTATAGTAACCCTTCATGTTGTTATAGCCCCGGTTGCACATTTCGCCTTGCACGCCCACCGGACATTCTTCTCCGGTTTCGGGATCAATCACCATGACTTCTGTGTGTTCGAAATCGTGTCCTACGGTATTGCAACGAACATCAAACGGGTCGTCAATGCGTGAAGCTGTCATGCCCGGCGATGTTTCTGTCAGACCATACACACTCGTAACTTTCATATACATCTTTTCTTCCACCTGCTTCATCAATTCCACCGGGCAGAGTGAGCCGGCCATGATGCCGGTGCGCAGGCTGGACATGTCGAACATATCGAACATCGGATGGTGCAACTCGGCAATGAACATCGTGGGTACACCGTACAGAGCCGTGCAACGTTCCTTATGTATAGAGGCGAGAACTACCAGTGGGTTGAAGCGTTCCACCATTACTTCCGTACAACCATGTGTCAGACAGTTCATGGTGGCAAGTACTACACCGAAGCAGTGGAAGAGGGGGACACAAACGCATAACTTATCGTCGCTGGTGAACTTCATGTGTTCTCCTGTCAGATAGCCGTTGTTAGCTATGTTATAGTGGGTGAGCATAACACCTTTCGGGAATCCGGTGGTGCCGGATGTGTATTGCATATTCACTACATCATGACAGGTTACCTGACTTTTTAGATTATTCAGACATTCGTCTTCCACATTGTTACCCAATAAGAGGATTTCGGCTGTATTGTACATACCGCGATGTTTCTCCTGGCCTACATAAACAACGTTGCGCATGTGCGGGAAACGTTGGCTCTTCAGATGTCCGCGTTCGCAGGTTTTCAGTTCCGGCAGCATGGTGTAAGTCATTTGCACGAAGTCGCTGTCTTTTTCACCATTCACAATGCAAAGGGTGTGCATATCTGAGTTTTCGCACAAGTATTCCAGTTCTGCCTGTTTATAGTTGGTGTTTACCGTTACATAAACGGCGCCTATTTTGGCGCAGGCATACAGAAGAGTAAGCCAGTCGGGTACATTAGCGGCCCATATACCCACATGGGTGCCGCGTTCCACTCCGATAGAAATTAGTCCTTTTGCCATGTCGTCTACCCGGCGGTTGAACTGGCTCCAGGTGAAGCGCAGGTTACGGTCGGAGTAAACAATGTATTCTTTGTCGGGCGTGGTTTCTGCCCAGTGCTCCAGCCATTGGCCAAGCGTTCTTTCGTATAACATGAAAATAGTGATTAGGTGTTTAGTGATAAATGATTAGTACTGGGATAATTAGTGTCAGGTTAGTGATAGGCACAATGCTTGTCACTAACCACTGATCATTTATCACTAAATGGGTGTATAGATTACTGCAAGAATTTTGGCTGCCTGTCCTTCGTATGCATGCACGTGGTGGGGAACGATGGAGTCGTAATAGATGCTATCTCCTTCTTCAAGCAGATATGTATTTTTGCCGTAACTTATTTCCATGATACCTTCCATGACCATTATAAACTCTTCACCTTCGTGAGAGGAGAGTACGAAATCACTGTCTTCCGTAGCAGCTACATCGATAATAAACGGCTCCATGTGGCGGTCCGCTTTCGACTTGGACAGGGAATGATATTCCATGTGCTTACGGCTCTGGATAGCATTATTGGAGAAGCTGATGCTGTCTTTGGCTTCCGTCTTGCGGCAAATGGCCGGACCCGTTTCATCCTGATCGTCAAGGAAAGTTCCCAGGCGTACACCCAGAACACGTGCTATTTTGATAAGTGGAGCCAGTGATGGCAAGTCAATGTTATTTTCAATGCGTTCAATCTGTTCTACGGCTAAACCGGAACGTTCAGCCAATTGCTCAATGCTGATTGACTGGCTTTCACGGAGTGACTTTATCTTTTCTCCGACAATCTTGCTTGTATCCATAATTGATAATGTTTTTCGCCTATTAGGTTATAAATTGTATTGTTAAGGCACAAAAATAAAACAAACTTTTACTTGGTGCAACAATCCGTGCGGAAAAAAAGAAGCTTTTATTGATTTTATCAGTTTACGATTCTATTTACAAGACTACCTTCTGTTTGCGGATTCGCCTGGAATACATACATTGAAAGATTTTTTTGTAAGTATGACTCGCTTCAATGGAAAATTTGGCGATGCTTTACCTTATTGTCTTTTTGACATTTTGTATTTTTTATCTGCTGAGAATGCGTTATATTCGTCCAGCCACTCATAAATATAAAAGTATTCAAGTTAAAATCTGCAAGGGATAGACTATTAGCGTGGTATCGAAATGTTTACATTTTATTTGGATTGAAATCTTCCTTAAAAGTGTACTAATAGGTACGGAACCTGACATAAATAAGTGTATTCTCCGTAAGTAGTAACCCTTTTCTCCATAAGTAGTAACCCTTTTGTCTCTAAGTAGTAATGATATCACCTCTAAGTAGTAACCCTTTTCTGCATAAGAAGCATAGATAAGTGAAAGAATATGCAAATATAGCGTATTCTTATTCTTTATCTATCCATAAAACATTCTGGATTGTGACTTTTTAAAAAGGTGTATGTTGTAGAAATGGCGAATATAGAATCATTTTGGTGATAAAGTTCCCGTATATCTATGATTATGGCAACGGTTACTTTTGCCCGATTTATCATTTACTTATCCGCGCTCCGTTTATTTTAATTTCAGTATTAGGAAATAACTCTTTTATGCGCTCTATTCCTTTTCCTGCAATCTTTCCGGATAATTCTAATTTTCCGATTTTCACTTCTGAGAGTTCATTGGGGATATCAATCTCATTTGTGAATTCTATTTTCAAGCTCTTAATCTCTTTCAGTTCCAACAGAACGGGAGGGAATTCTTTTACTTTGATTGATATACCACTGCCAATGCCTTCCTCTTGGGCTTCTACTCTTAATTTGCTTAACAGTCCTTTATTCCCAATATCTTTTTTTCTAATCATCCAGCTGATCTGAGGTCTTAGGGCAAAGTTATCTTTGTTCTGTTGCAAGCCAATGAAGCCGGACCATAGTTCTAATGGCGTTTCTATAATCGTATCATTGCGTACTTCCAGATATTTCAAGTCAACTTTCACAATCTCATCGGGCAGGCTGTTACCGCCTTCAAGCTGCTTCAGATTATTTCTTCTTCCATTTTTGTCGTATGGGAAGAATTTTACGATCCATCCGTCAATGATGTCGGAGGCTCCGTATTTCTTTTGTGAGTGATACTTGAACATATTACGCCAGAAGTCTTTGTTTACTTCACCTTTTGATGCTTTTACGAACTCCTCCAAAAGAGGTTCCAGTTCTGAAATCCACCATTCAAGTTTATATTCCTTCAATCTCCGGGCTTTGTCTAAAACCTTTTCCCAATCTTCCGGGGTCCCTTCAAGTGTTATTTCCGGGATTCCGCAAACAATATACATCACGATAAATTCAAAATAAGGTTTCATGGTTTCCATGATTGTTATTTCGGAAGCTACCTTTTCCAGAGAAGTGGTTGTAGAAAAATTGCAGGTAAGTGTTTCAACTAAGTTGTTTCCTGTATGGTTACTTATCTGGTTGGTAAATTGGGGAAAAATTTCTTCCCATGAAAGGGTGGGGTCTTCCAGTTTCTTATTTGCTTTGACGATTAAAGATTGCTTTCCGGAAAAGTCGACAAAAAAATCTCTCATAGATTCTTGGTTTGCATTTACGTGTCGTGCAAATCCCTGGTTGATTAACAGCCAGATCATGTCGGGAGATAAAACAAACGGTCTGTGATTGGCATAGGCCTGATACATACCGTAGAAGAAGGAATTATAGTTGTAGTTTACTAAACTGTCAGGCGCTTCGCTTTTGGCGATAATATTGAAAGGAACATTTATATTCTTTTCTTTTATTTCGTAAGGGTATATTTTAAGGTCGGACAGTATAAGACCTTTATAAATATCTTCATAAGATTTTATGAAAAGCAACTTCTCAGGCTTTGAGAGGTTTTCAACTTTGAACGTGGTCCCGTTTTGAGCGAATGTCGAAATGTAACCAACCATTAATAAGCAAAGCAGTGTATTTCTCATAGTGCTGACTTTGTTGTTTATACATTGAAATCTTCAGGAAACAAATATAGCAATAAATGGTGGATAGAAGGAAACAAAAAAGGGAAGCTTTTTAACGGCTTCCCTTTTTTAATGCTTTTGCTGCAAGTAACGGATTACTTACGCAGACCGAGCTCTTTAATGATGGCACGATATCTGGTGATGTCGCGATCCTTCAGGTAGTTCAGCAACGCACGGCGCTTACCTACCAACATTGTCAAGGCTCTTTCTGTACTATAATCTTTTCTGTTGAGCTTCATGTGCTCAGTCAGGTGGGAAATACGGTATGAAAACAAAGCTATCTGGGCCTCAGCTGAGCCAGTATCAGTGTTAGACTTTCCGTACTTGCCAAAGATTTCTTGCTTTTTAGCAGCGTCTAAATACATAACTTTTAATTAAATTGATATATAAATTTTCTCTTACGAGGCTGCAAAGATAGAGATAATCTTTTATACTGCAATGATATTCAATGAAATTTTTCTCTTGCTGCAACTATATCTAATGCAAAATTCGTACCTTTGCACCGCGAAGATAGGCTGCACCTTGGCAGAAACAAATAAATTTGCTACTGCGCTCGGTTTGCACTATCTTTGCAGCCAAATATATAGGTATTGTATGCAAAATATTAGAAACATTGCAATCATTGCCCATGTTGACCATGGGAAAACGACGCTTGTCGACAAGATGCTCTTGGCGGGAAATCTGTTCCGCAGCAACCAGAGCACAGGTGAATTAATGCTGGATAACAACGACTTGGAACGTGAACGAGGGATAACGATCCTTTCTAAAAACGTTTCTATCAATTACAAAGGAACTAAAATCAATATCATTGATACTCCGGGACACAGTGACTTCGGAGGTGAAGTGGAGCGTGTATTGAACATGGCAGACGGATGTATCCTGTTGGTGGATGCTTTCGAAGGTCCGATGCCCCAGACACGTTTCGTGTTGCAGAAAGCTCTGCAGATTGGTCTGAAACCCATCGTTGTGGTGAACAAGGTAGACAAACCGAACTGTCGTCCGGAAGAAGTATATGAAATGGTGTTCGACCTGATGTTCAGCCTTGAAGCTACGGAAGATCAGTTGGACTTCCCCGTTATTTATGGTTCTGCGAAGAACAACTGGATGAGTACGGACTGGAAGACTCCTACTGATAATATCTTCGCATTACTGGACTGTATTGTAGAGAATATACCGGCTCCCACGCAGTTGGAAGGTACTCCGCAGATGTTGGTGACTTCTTTGGATTATTCTTCTTATACCGGACGTATTGCCGTAGGTCGTGTACATCGTGGTACTCTTAGAGAGGGGATGAATGTATCTTTGGCTAAGCGCGACGGAAGTTTTGTGAAATCAAAAATCAAGGAACTGCATACATTTGAAGGTATGGGACGCGCGAAGGTATCGGAAGTTTCTTCCGGTGACATCTGTGCGTTGGTAGGTATCGAAGGCTTTGAAATCGGTGATACGATCTGTGACTTTGAAAATCCGGAAGCATTGCCGCCTATCGCTATTGACGAACCGACTATGAGTATGTTGTTCGCCATTAATGATTCTCCTTTCTTCGGTCGTGATGGTAAGTTTGTGACTTCTCGTCATATCCATGACCGTTTGATGAAGGAATTGGATAAGAACCTTGCCTTACGCGTACGTAAAAGTGAAGAAGATGGTAAATGGGTAGTTTCCGGTCGTGGTGTACTTCATCTTTCTGTATTGATTGAAACCATGCGTCGCGAAGGTTATGAACTTCAGGTTGGTCAGCCGCAGGTTATCTTCAAGGAGATTGACGATGTGAAGTGTGAGCCGATTGAAGAACTGACAGTAAATGTTCCCGAAGAATATTCCAGTAAGATTATTGATATGGTAACCCGTCGTAAGGGTGAGATGGTGAAGATGGAGAGTGCAGGCGAACGTGTAAACCTGGAATTCAATATGCCTTCGCGTGGTATCATCGGTTTGCGTACGAATGTACTGACTGCTTCTGCCGGTGAAGCTATCATGGCGCACCGTTTCAAAGAATACCAACCGCACAAAGGTGAAATCGAACGTCGTACCAACGGCTCTATGATTGCAATGGAGACGGGAACAGCTTTTGCTTATGCCATTGATAAATTGCAGGATCGTGGTAAGTTCTTTATTTTCCCGCAGGAGGACGTGTATGCCGGACAGGTGGTAGGTGAACACTCCCATGATAACGACCTCGTGATTAATGTTACGAAATCCAAGAAGTTGACGAATATGCGTGCTTCCGGTTCGGATGATAAAGTTCGTCTGATTCCGCCTGTACAGTTCTCTTTGGAAGAGGCTTTGGAATATATCAAGGAAGATGAGTACGTAGAGGTTACACCGAAGGCAATGCGTATGCGTAAAGTGATTCTGGACGAGATAGAACGTAAACGTGCGAATAAGAATTAAAGAATAGTGGAGATGAGTTAAACTCATCAAATCTAACGAAAAAAGTAAAGGTGGGCATTCGATTTGAAAGCCCACCTTTACTTTTTTATTTTAGTTTCCTCCTTGCCAGGGTAAATCTTCCTGGGCACTGTTTTCCAGTTCGGTTTCTTCTACATGGATGCTGACATTGCTTCCTGTACCAAAATGATCGATATCGGAAATGACAATCGTATGCATATAATTTCTCTTGAAGTTGATGTTATAGTTCAAGATATCCTCGGCTTCTTTTCCTGTCCGGTGCACGGTGACTTTAACACGGGCATTATCGGTCAGAATCTTTCCTGTTTCAACAAGAGTCGTCAAGGTTCTCATGGAAACCATAAGCTCGGGTGATTCTTTCTTATCAGGAGTCAACCATACAGTCGGTGCACCATCTATTTGGATTTCCAGTTTGCAATCAGCTTGTAACCCGTTCTGTTTGAATTGTACACCGAAGTATCGGCGATAAACTTCCAGTGTATTTGTCTGGTCGGGTGCTACGGTCAATTTGTCGATGATACCATGGTATCTTTGAATAAAAGGACGGGTATAATTGCTCTGTCCCTTGGTTCCTATTTTGGAGTTTTCAAGATCGAAAAGATATTCTTGTGTGCCATCCGGTCGTTCGGCTGTAATGAATTTATTCGTGATTGTACCTAACTTTGGATCGTTTCCTTTGCTGAGTGTCAGGGGATAAAGTGTCCCATCTTTAGTCAATAAAGAGTCCTTTCCTTCTTTTATCATCGTACACGAGATGCGGTATTGATATCCGTCGAGGACATTCAACTTCAGATTCCCGGCTTTGATATTGTCAAAGATGCCATAAGCATAAGGCTTTTGAGTGACTGACCCGTTGGGATTCTGTATGAGCATGGCTACATTTATACCGAAAATCTCTTTCGAAGCATCGGCACGGCTCATTGGTTTTTCTGTGAGGGAACACTCGCCACCTATATTAAGGTCCAGCTCAGTGTAAGTAGGCTCTTTCTCTTTATAAACATCTTCTCCTTTAAGGCAAGATTGCAGAATCTGACTCAGGACGACTAATCCCGCTAAAATTAAATGTTTTGTTTTCATATATCTGTTTGTTTGATTATCCAATGTTTTGATGTTCTTCTTCTGTGGGGTCCAAATCGGTGTTATCTCCTTCAAATGAGATAGAAGTATTTTCATCGTAATGCTTATCTATATTTATAATCTTTATCAGATTCTTTTTATTTCGTTGAATAGTAATGGATTGGTTTGAGATAATGCTGGTCCATTCTTCAGCGTTCTTTGGGCGGTAATAGACGTTGATTGGTAGATTTTCTGTGGCGTTGATATTGCCGTTTCCGATGTTGGCGACATTTTGTAGAGAAAATAGCCTCTCTTCCGACATGGAAAGGGAAGTAGTGGCATCGGTACATTCTATGAGAAATGCTTTGGCATTGCTGGTTTCTACTTTGATGGAATCTCCTATAGATAAGTTCTCAGCTGCAAATCGCAGAGTATAATATGCTCTTTTCAGTTCAATAGAAACAAACTTTGCCGGGCGATTACCTTCGGTTACGGGATCGGCATTGATCAAGTCAAGTGTTGCGCTGCCATAAAAGCGATGTGTGTCCGTAGGACGTTCACTGATCTCATTGGCTTCCAAGTGCATCGCTCCTTTATAAATGTGTTGGTGGAAATTCTGGTTTTCGTTTAGAGGATTGATGGAAATAACCAGCTTATTGGTGACAGCGGCATCTACCCGTTTATCTGTTGTGATAGAAAATGGGAGTCCGAAATATCCATTGTTGTTATAAGGAAGTTCATTCTTTTTCAGGAAGGTGCAGTCGAACCGATAAATATATCCTTCAATCAGTCCGATGCTTATATCTGAAATATCTTCAAAAAGTCCGGTTGCATAAGGCTGAAAGGTAGAACCCTTTTTCCAGAAAACATTCACTGCATAAATTCCGGCTTCCTGAACTGTAGCTCTGCTTAAAGGTTGTGAATCATATTCCAGAGAAGGCCAGATTTGTAGGCCTATCCAGATTTCTTTTCCATTGATATCAGGAGTATTATTCTCATCAGAGCACGATGAGAATAATATCATCCAGATAAGAGCTATAAATAAGCTATGTGTATCTGCTATTTTCATACATTTCAAGTGATTATCCTACAAATGTAGGAAATAATCTTATGCAAATGGAGATGACAATGCAGAATCTTTAAAAAATCTTTAATCTATGAATTTAATCTTCTCCGCATTTCTCGGTTTAGCTGCCGGAGTTTCATCCGGATAACCGAATGCGATGCAATAGAGCAACTCATATCCTTCCGGAATATCGAGTCTCTTCAAATATTCTGCTGCATCCGGTGTGGAGTTTATAAATCGTGTCGGTCCTCCTAAACAACAGGAACCTATACCCATAGACCAAGCTGAGAGAATCATGTTCTCACCCAATAAGCCACAGTCTATCTGTGACAGATCATAAGACTTATCATTGGCGATAAATACTATTGTAGGAGCATTGCGGAACATATTCTTGAAGTTAGGATCTTCGGCAGCTTTCGGATTCTGTTTCTTGTAAACTTCGGTGATACCATTGATAAAATCCGGATTATCCACTACCCGGATTGCCCAGGACTGCTTGTTCTGACCGTTGGGGGCATTGATACCGCAGTTCAGTATAATCTGCATAGTATCGCGGTTCACTGCTTGCGGCTTGTATTTACGAATACTGCGGCGTGACATCATATTCTCAATTACTGCATTTTCATTGCTTGCTTTCTCAGTCACAGTTGTACTCTCTTTTACTTGCATGCCGCATCCGCAGCACAGCAACAGGCAGGCACCTGCTAACATCAATTTGATACTTTTCATATTGCTTTGTTTAATATTGGTTTTCGCAAAGCTAACAAAAAAGATTTAGTAATGAAGTGATTCCAATTCTTTTCTTACCAACCAGTATCCAACCTGTGCTTCGGATATGCCTTCAATCAGTTGATAAGGACATATAAATTGATCGTTCTGAATTCTTGAATCCATATAATAGAAAGAACATGCACTGTCTTTCTCAAAATGTTTGGCATATTCCAGAATGTGGGTCGATATAAGGAATGAGCAATGCAAATACTTTCTGAGTAATTCGTTTACTGCGACAGAAGCTTCAAAGGCATCCTGTGCGTTTGTTCCGCGAAACATTTCATCCAGTATTATCAGACATCGCTTACCGGATGTCGCTTTTTGAAGAACTTCTTTGATTCGTAGAATTTCTGCCATAAAATGACTCCTGCCATCGCGCAGGGAGTCCGGAAGGTTGATTGAAGTATAGATTCCATCAAAAACAGGACAGATCATTGAACGGGCTGGAACCGGTAATCCGCAGTGTGCCAGCCATACAGCGATTGTGATGGCTTTGAGGGTTGTTGATTTACCGGCCATATTGGAGCCTGTAAGAATGCATATATTGCCGTTTGACATCTTCCAGTCGTTACTTCGTCCCTCTTTGGTGAACGGGTGTACAAAGCCAGTAATAGATAAATCCATCGTATCTGTCATTTCCGGACAGCAACAGAAACCTCTGTTGATTGCTACATGCTGTGCTGTGCGGCATACGTCCAGCATATAAATTTGAGAAAGTAACCCTCTGATCAGTTCAAAATGGATACAACGAAACAGGTAATCGTATTTGTCGATGGTATAGTTGGAGGGGGATTTCTCTTTATCTTTATAGAGGCCGATGACTTCTTTCAGTTCGCTGCCATGTATAGTGTCCTGAATGCTTTGTGCTAATTCTTTCAATAGTAAAGGAGCATTTTCCAGGGTGTTTTTTCGCAATGTATCCAATCGGTTCAATAACAGGATAATTAAGGTTACACCTCGTCTGATGATATAGCGTTGAGCGTCGTGTCTTAATAAACGGTCGAATGCTGAAGTCAGCGACACTAAAATATTAGGTCTTCTGATCTGATCACGGTATTCCAGATAATATTCGATAAAGTCGAGCTCTTCTTCATCCAAAGGAAGTTCGGGTAACTCTTTCCAGGCTATCGCTTCTTGTCTTTTTCGTATGGCAGATATATCGTTCAGGGGAGAGGTAATCCAATCGAGCATCATGCGTTTTCCGTTTTTAGTCTCCGTTCCGGAGAATAAGGAGTAGAGGGGATATTCGTCATATATTCCTTCTGTAATGCTCAAATCTGCCTGCGTTTGCTTGTCCGTATCCAGATAAGTCATATTCTTAGGTATTACGTATAGCGCAAAAGTAGGAAAATAATTAGGAAGAACAAACGAAACAGATAAAAACAAGAAAAGCGGCTCTTGATATCAAGAGCCGCTTTCGCATATATATCTAAACTGGTTTTATTCAGATTAGAGCTTCGGACCAGCAGCAACCAGTGCTTTACCAGCTTCGTTACCAGTGAACTTAGCAAAGTTCTTTATGAAACGGCCAGCCAGGTCTTTTGCTTTTTCTTCCCACTGACAAGCACATTCGTAAGTGTCGCGAGGATCAAGGATCTTCGGATCAACGTTCGGCAATTCAGTCGGAACAACGAAGTCAAAGAAAGGAATAACCTTAGTAGGAGCCTTGTCGATAGAACCGTCAAGGATAGCGTCGATGATACCACGAGTATCTTTGATAGAGATACGCTTGCCGCTACCGTTCCAGCCAGTGTTTACCAAGTATGCCTTAGCACCTACCTTATTCATCTTCTTAACCAGTTCTTCTGCATATTTAGTCGGGTGCAATGACAAGAAAGCAGCGCCGAAGCAAGCAGAGAATGTCGGAGTCGGTTCAGTGATACCACGTTCTGTACCAGCCAACTTAGCGGTGAAACCAGACAGGAAGTAGTACTGAGCTTGTTCCGGGTTCAGGATAGATACCGGAGGCAATACACCGAAGGCATCAGCTGACAGGAAGATTACCTGGTGAGCGTGAGGACCTTTAGATACCGGCTTAACGATGTTATTGATGTGATAGATAGGATAAGAAACACGAGTGTTTTCTGTAACGCTCTTGTCAGTGAAGTCAATCTTACCATCAGCAGCAACAGTTACGTTTTCCAACAAAGCGTCACGTTTGATAGCGTTGTAGATATCGGGTTCGCTGTCTTTGTCCAAGTTGATAACCTTAGCATAGCAACCACCTTCGTAGTTGAATACACCTTCGTCATCCCATCCGTGTTCGTCATCACCGATCAGCAGACGTTTCGGGTCAGTAGACAAGGTAGTCTTACCTGTACCAGACAGACCAAAGAAGATAGCAGAGTCAGTACCTTCCATGTTGGTGTTGGCTGAACAGTGCATAGAAGCGATGCCACGAAGCGGGTTCTTGTAGTTCATGATAGAGAACATACCCTTCTTCATTTCACCACCGTACCAAGTATTCAAGATAACTTGTTCGTTAGTCTTCAAGTTGAATACAGTAGCTGTTTCAGAGTTCAGACCCAGTTCCTTGTAGTTGTCAACTTTTGCTTTAGAAGCGTTGAAAGATACGAAATCGGGTTCTCCGTAGTTAGCGAGTTCTTCAGCAGTCGGGCGGATGAACATGTTAGTTACGAAGTGAGCCTGCCATGCTACTTCCATGATGAAACGTACTTTCATACGAGTACTTTCGTTAGCACCACAGAATGTATCAACAACGAACAGACGTTTGCCGCTCAATTCTTTTACAGCTTTAGCCTTCAGGTCAGCCCAAGCTTCTTCAGAGCAAGGTTTGTTGTCGTTTTTGTATTCGTCTGAAGTCCACCATACAGAATCTTTGCTGGCTTCATTCATAACGAAGAATTTATCTTTAGGAGAACGACCGGTATAGATACCTGTCATTACGTTTACAGCACCCAGTTCAGTTACCTGACCTTTTTCAAAACCTTCCAAACTTGGTTTGGTTTCTTCTGCGAACAGTACATCATAAGACGGGTTGTGGATGATTTCCTTCACGTCTTTGATACCGTACTTGCTTAAATCTAAATTTGCCATTTCTTTTAATGATTTAAAATTTTGGTATTTGGTTTATTTATCTCTTGCTAATTCTTTTTACCTTTATCTATCTCAAGGGGGGAAGGAAACCGGTATGAATTAAGCCATATTCCGAACAGTCCCTTGTTTTTCGCGTACAAAAGTAGTATTTTCTTTCGAAACAATCATCTGATTAGAGAAATTTTTCTTTAATGAGAAGTCTTTTATAACTCCATAACAATATCTGCAAACTGAATGTTGCAAATTGCACAAGAAATCGTTTACTTTGCGCATATTAATTCAAATCACATCATGAAAATTATCAATTTTGCCGAGACAAACTCCATCCTGAACCAGTATGTTGCCGAGATCCGGGATGTACAAGTACAAAGCGACCGCCTTCGCTTCCGCCGAAACATTGAACGCATCGGGGAAATTATGGCCTATGAAATGAGTAAGGACTTTGCTTATTCTCAGAAGAATATCCAGACTCCGCTGGGGATAGCACCCGTGCAAACTCCGGATAACCAATTGGTATTAAGCACCATTCTGCGTGCCGGGTTGCCTTTCCACCAGGGCTTTCTGAGCTACTTTGACGGTGCGGAAAATGCTTTCGTTTCCGCTTACCGGAAATATAAGGATACGCTGAAGTTTGATATTCATATTGAATATATTGCTTCACCGCGCATCGACGGAAAGACGCTGATTATTACAGACCCAATGTTAGCAACCGGTAGCAGTATGGAGTTGAGTTACCAGGCTATGCTGACGAAGGGGCATCCGGCGGAGATACATGTCGCTTCTATCATTGCCAGCCGTCAGGCTGTGGAACACATTGCTGAAACACTCCCCGAAGACAAGACTACAATCTGGTGTGCAGCCATTGATCCGGAGATAAATGAGCATTCGTATATTGTTCCGGGACTGGGAGATGCAGGAGATTTGGCATTCGGCGAAAAGGAATAGATACCAATAAAAAGTTTCCCCAATCTACCCTCACTACCCTCACTTTGGGGATAGATCAATAATAATTAGGATGTTAAGTGTGGTGGTAGTAAAAAATCCTGTGTGAGGGTAAGTGGGTTACTCTCACTGTGTGTCTCGTCCTGGTTTTGGTCTATAATCAGCCCTTAACGGAATGGGGCATTCATTTGTTTTACATCAGCTGTTATTCTGTTTATAATCAGTGAAATATCTCATTTAGCTTAGGAATAATCAGGTGTTGACCTTGGTTAACCGGCCGATTAACCTTGATTAATAGGCTCGTCAACCAAGGTTAACCGGCCGCTTGATCAAGGTTAATACCCAATAAGGCTTAGTGTAGAATGCAAAAAGATCTAGGGTAAAGACAGATGATTGCCTGTTTGTTTAGGAATGTTTCCTAATGGTTTGGTTGCAGAAGGTATGGAGATGATCTTTATTACAATGGTGATTTGGAATCTTTAGTCATTCTTTCCGTAATTGCGCTTTATAATAGTGGCCTGAAAGGCTTTTTTACCGGCCAGTAGCAGGTCTTCGTCATCAAAGGCACGAAGGCTGTACCAAAAAAGAAAATCTCCCGTACCACCCAGAATACCGAATAATCCCAGAAAGAATATATTGGCCTCTCCTGTACAGAATCCATGGATTGCAGGCATCACTCCCAATAAGATGCCCGGTAATAATAAGGATACCCGATAGAACTTCAATGGAATAGGACGAGTCAGAGAAAATCCTACTCCAGTCCAGTCAAAATGCCAGTGTAGGAGCTTTTTATCCTTTCCGCTAAACCAGTAAAGAATTCCTGCCTGGATTAGTATATAAAACACGAGGAGTAAAAATATGCAAAGCATAACTTGGGGACTGCTGATTCCTTTTACAGAGGTACCCAATAAACGACCGGCACTATAGGATGAAGGTTCATCCCATACATAAACAAACAGATAGCTACCTATCAGGAACAGAATGAAGAAAAACAGAAATCCTCTTATGTTGATAGACTTTGCTGTGAGTTTCACTTCCACTCCATCCGGGCGGTTGAATGGTTCCTTATTTGCTTCTTTCTTTTCCATAATTCCTTTTTACTGATTTCTACGCTGCAAAGATAACAAGAGTATGAAATTAATTTAGGTTATCAGAATGTTATCTTTATGTTAAGGTGGAAAGAAAAGTTTATCTATATTTGCCTGAAATATAGAATGCTTGATGAAAAAGTCGTATTATATACTTCTTACAATAACTGCAACAGCAGCTGTCCTGTACTTGCTTGGAAATTGGGTAGGACGAAGTTTCGGACTGAATCGGCAGCAAGTGATACGTAATATCCACGAAGCTTACGGCCGTGCGACGGATGCATTTGAAGCCGGACAAACTAAGGATCTGGCTGCCTTTTTCCGTAATGAACTGGATGAAGTGGATTTGAAGCGGATCAAGTTTCGCCTGGATACGTTACCTTTACACGGTGATTCTATCGTATTGAAACAGGATTTACGATATTTTTCTGATTATCGGAAACTGTTGGAGCAACACTATACCTTTGTATGTCCTGTGAATGACACTCAGGGAGTACATGCTTATATCCAGAATCTTCGTGCCGGGTTCATCGGTAAACTGCTTTATATGTTCTTCGGAACGATAGTGGCTTTGGGACTTCTATTATTTGCCATACGTAAGCAGGTGGATATTATCCGCCGGCAGGATGAGTTGGCACGAATGCGTGAAGATTTCTCTTCTGCTATGGTTCACGACATGAAGAATCCGATCAGTTCCATCCTGATTGGGCTTAAAGTGCTTCGTAGTGGAAAGGTAGATAGTAAGCCTGAGAAGAAAGAAAAACACTTCGATATTCTGGAGGCGGAAGCTCAACATTTGCTTGCACTGGCCAATAAAGTACTGACTATCTCTAAACTGGAACATGGACAATTACTGTTGGATAAGAATTGGATTCAACTCCGTCCTATGGTGGATGAGTTGGTACACACGTTCACGGCTAAGGCAGAAAAGCCTATCACATTTCAGGTTGATTTGCAGGCAGAGGGAGCTTATGCTGATGAGGAGTATCTGAAAGAGGCTTTAAGTAACCTGATAGATAATGCTGTGAAATATTCTAAGGATACAATAGATATACAGATTACTTCCTGCCTTTCCGGACAGTATATTCAGATCAGGGTGCGGGATAATGGAATCGGTATTCCGCTTGCGGCTCAACGGATTGTATTTGATAAGTTTGAACGCGTCATTACCCGGAATGAGGATGAGAAGAAGAAAGTATCCGGTTTCGGTTTGGGACTGAACTATGTGATGAATGTAGCCCGGGAGCATGGAGGGTATGTCAGTGTGGAGAGTATAGAAGGGAAATATAGCGAATTTACTGTTTCTTTGCCGTTGCCGGCGGAGAACGAAGAGGCTAATCCGGAGGATTGATATTCTCTTGTCGTATATGAGCGTGACCGGGCCTGTCTGTTTTTTTTATAGATAAACCGGATCACGTTCTTTTTAATTGTTATTCTACAGGTGGGACTGAACATTACGGCACGATACCGGTGCAAGGTCTGGAGAGCTTGCTGGGAAAACCGGTCAAAGATTAATCTTCTACCCATAGTACAGTGATACTAAAGGTTAATGTATGCCTGATGCAGATATACACTAATTCTTTTATTATCAAAGGGAAAGGACAGGAAAACTTAGAAAGCGCAGTTATTCTAATACTCCTTCTGGAATTGCAGGGATCAAATTGAAGTTCCGATAATGTCAGTCAGTTCTGTTGTTTCTTGTTTTCTCCTAATGGGAACTCCGGTTTTCTCTTGTGGAAACGCTCGTTCCCTTTAATGGAACTTACTGTATTGACTTATCTTTTTGTTCTATAACTGAAGAGGTGTCTACTATACCTCTTTTCCCTTATTTGATTCAAGGTAATGACTCTGTACTTACATAACCCATTCCAGATAATTCTCTGGCGTGATGACTACAGTCTCTTTTACCGGATAATTATTCAAGAAAGGAGATGGAAAGGTGATTGGACGTTTATTAGGATTCCACTTCATTTCAAAAGCGGTGAAGTTGCCGTCTGCTTCTTCTATATAGTCTATTTCTTGTTGTTGAGTGGTTCTCCAGAAGAAGCTTTTTGCATAATTCCCGTTGTAATGATTTGCTTTGATGCGTTCGCTGATGAAGAAGTTCTCCCATAAAGCGCCTGTGTCTTGGCGGAGAGATAGCGGTGCAAAATTCTGGATGACGGCATTGCGGATGCCATTATCATAAAAATATATTTTCTTGCTCTTTTTGAGTTCTGTTCGTAAGTTACGGTTGAAAGCATTCAGGCGGAAAATGACATAGCATTTCTCTAATAAGTTGATGTATTTTTCTACGGTTTTGTTGTCGGTCCCGATGGTTTACGCTACTTCGTTATAGGATACTTCACTGCCTACTTGCAGGGCAAGGGCGATAAGTAACTTTACCAGCAGTATGGGGCGGCGTATCTCGTTCATTACCAACAGGTCTTTATACAGGTAGCTGTTGGCTATGTTCATTAATAATTCTTTAGCCTCATCAGTATGATTGATAATGTCCGGATAAGAACCGTATATAAGCCGGGATTCAAACATTTGTTTAACTGGCAATAAACCTTGGCTGTCATATAATTCTGCCGTAGAGATGGGATAGAGGTGATATTTATATTTTCGTCCTGTGAGAGGTTCGCTCAGATTACTTTGTAATTCAAACGATGAAGAACCGGTGACGAGAAGCTGCACGTTGGTGAAATTGTCTGTAATGCGTTAGGGTTAAACCTATTTCTGATACACGTTGTGCCTCATCTATTACGATAATTCTGTTGTTGCCGATCAGCATTTTCAGTTCGGAGGTATTGATGTTGGCTAACATCTCTTTCACTTCCGGTTCGTCGCAGTTCAATGTCAGTACTGCTTCTTTTCGTCCCTGAGTGATTTGATTAAATAGTGTACTTTTTCCTACTTGTCTTGCACCGATCAGGATAATCGCCTTTCCTTTGAATAGCTTACTCTCAATTACCGACTAAAGTCTTCTTTGTATCATCTCTTTCATCTTACTTTATTTCAAGGTAAATATAGGCTTTTAATGCTTAAATCCCAAAATTATATATGATATTTAGGATTATAATCCCAAAAATATATATGATATTTGGGATTACCTGTTGGCGGGATTAATTAAGAATGGGATAGAAAGGAATAAAAGTGATTAGTGTTTAGTGATAAGTGATTAGCGCCATTCGGTATATTATTTTTCAGACGCGGATGACGCGGATAACGCGGATTTAAAAGGCTGCGCTATAAAAGTGGATAAAAAAAAGATCCGCGTCATCCGTGTCATCCGCGTCTAAAAGATTATTTATCATTTAGCTCATATCCCTATAATAATGAATTAATCCCTCTAATAAGCAGATTCGTCCTTCGCAAAAAACCTCATTACCGTACTATATAATAGCAGCGGTAATGAGGCTTTTACTGAAAAAGAATATTGTATTTGCTTACTTCACTTCCCAAATATCATTTGTCATCAGCAGTTCTTTGAAGTTGTGATACTTCTTCTTTGCTGATACTTCTTCAATCTGTTCCATTACAGCATCGTCATAAGTCGGAGCTTCTACATCGCGGATCACACCGAGAGCAACCGGGAAGTCAGGACCTTCCATCAGAGCCAATTTCAGTTGCAATGTATTATCCATGCAGTGTGCATCATGAACGAGGATATCTTTTCTGTGATACCATTCTCGCCCAACTTCACAACTTTCAGTCCGAAGCCTTCCTGCATCAATCCAAACTCTTTGTTCTCACCGAAAAGCATCGGCTTACCGTGTTCCAGATAGATAGCATTCTTGGCACGTCCGTCCTTGTTGTATACAGAGTCGTAGGTGCCGTCATTGAAGATAACGCAGTGTTGCAGAATCTCACACACAGCGGCTCCTTTATGGTTAGCGGCAGCCTTCAGAACTTCTCCTGTGCCAGGACCATCTGTAGCTACACAGCGTGCAAAGAAACGTCCACGGGCACCGAAGCAGAGTTCAGCCGGGTGGAACGGATCTTCTACCGTACCATAAGGAGAGGATTTGCTGACGAAGCCACGGGGAGACGTCGGAGAATATTGTCCTTTTGTCAAACCGTAGATGCGGTTGTTCAGCAACAGAATGTTGATATCTATATTGCGACGGATAGCATGGATAAAGTGGTTACCACCGATAGCCAGACCGTCACCGTCACCTGAAACCTGCCAAACGCTCAGGTTAGGATTGGTTACTTTACATCCGGTAGAGATGGCGGCAGCACGTCCGTGGATAGTCTGCATCGCATACGTATTCATATAATAAGGTAGACGGCTAGAGCAACCGATACCCGAAATAACGGCAGTTTCCCAAGGCTTAACACCGATTTCTGCCAACGCTTTGTGCAGTGAGTTCAAGAAGAAGTGGTCACCGCAACCCGGACACCAACGAGGTTGTCCTTTTTTGAAATCTTTAGCTGTATATTCGCTCATGATGTTCTTTAGTTTTAAGTTGATAAGTTTTTTAGTAGCTACGAGTTACGGGCTACAAGCTACAAGTCTGTTCAGGGCAGTACTTGTTACTCGTAGCCTGTAGCTTGTCACTTCTTCAGTATCTCGGTGAAGGCAGCCACCAATTCGCTTACTACGAACGGCTGTCCCTTGACTTCATTGAATTGATACGGAGTGAAATTATCTACCTTCATGCGGAGATAACCGGCAAATTGTCCCAGATTCTGTTCGGCAACTACCACTTTCTTATATTTCTTCAATACCTCAGCCGTATTTTTTAGGCAGTGGGTTGATATAAGAGAAGTGAGCTAAGGCTACTTTTTGTCCGGCTTTGTTCATCTCTTCCATAGCAGAATACAAGTGTCCGTAAGTACCGCCAAAACCTACAATCAGCAGGTCTGCATCATCTGCACAGCCTTGTACTTCTACATCAGGCACAGCAATTTTTGCAACTTTTTCTGCACGCAGGTGGCACATCAGATTGTGGTTTTCAGGATCGGTAGAGATCGCACCAGTGTTACTGTCTTTTTCCAGACCACCGAGGATATGAGTATAGCCTTCTTGTCCCGGTACGGCCCAGTAGCGTACCTGGTTCTCAGGGTTGCGTTTATAAGGAGTATAGTTATCCTTCATTTCAGGAGTAACATACTGAGGTTTGATTTCAGGATATGCATCCAGATTCGGCAGCTTCCATGAACCGGAACCGTTGGCTACGAAACCGTCTGTCAACAGAACCACCGGAGTCATGTGCTCCAAAGCCATTTTACAAGCTGCATAGGCTGCATCGAAGCAGTTTGTCGGTGAGGTGGCGGCAATAACCGGCATCGGGCTTTCACCGTTACGGCCAAACAAAGCCTGCAATAAGTCAGTTTGTTCCGATTTAGTCGGCAAACCTGTGGAAGGGCCACCGCGCTGTACGTCCAGAACAACCAGAGGAAGTTCTGTAATCACTGCCAGGTTCATAGCCTCTGATTTCAGGCAGACACCCGGACCGGAAGTGGTAGTTACAGCCAATGCACCTGCAAAAGATGCACCGATAGCTGTAGCACAGCCGGAAATCTCATCTTCGCATTGAACGGTAATGACACCTAAAGATTTATGTTTGGAAAGTTCATGTAATACGTCCGTAGCAGGAGTGATGGGATAAGAACCCAGGAACAACTTCAGACCTGCTTTTTCAGCAGCAGCAATGAAACCGTAGGCTGTAGCTTTGTTACCCATGATATCCATGTATATTCCGGGTGTTTTTATCTTACTTTCTATCTTATAAGTATGCGCTACAGAAGCATGTGTATTGTGACCATAGTCGTAGCCGGCGTGAATCACCTTGATGTTGGCTTCTGCTATTTCCGGCTTTTTTGCAAATTTCTCTCTAAGGAAATCTTCTGCAATCTTCAGGTCACGATTGAACAGCCAGCATACTAAACCGAGAGCGAACATGTTGCGGCATTTCAGCATTGCTTTGTTGTCCATACCTGTTTCTGCCAGGCAATCTTTCACCATTTGAGAGATAGGAGCAGCAATCACGTCTTGCTTGATACCCATTTCTTCGATAGGATTGTCAGTCTTGAAAGCGGCTTTCTGTAAATCGGAAGCCTGGAAACAGTCTGTGTCGATGATGATACAAGCAGTAGACTTAGCAAACTTATACTGTGTTTTCAATGCGGCAGCGTTCATAGCTACCAATACGTCGCATTTATCACCCGGGGTGAATACTTTGCTGGCGCCGATGTGTACCTGGAAACCTGATACGCCGGTCAGAGAACCTTGCGGGGCGCGGATATCTGCGGGATAGTCGGGGAAAGTACTGATGTCATTTCCCACCGTAGCCGATACTGTTGAAAAGATGTTGCCGGCGAGCTGCATACCATCGCCGGAGTCTCCGGAAAAGCGGACTACCACTTGATCCAGTTCTTTTACCATCATGTCGTTTGCCATAATTTCGTATTACTATGATTAATTTATAGGATCACTTAAAATCTGTTCTTATGTTGGTTGGGGTACTTACAAAAAGTACTACGCTTTTAAAGATGCGTTTGCAAATGTCGGAAAGTTATGCGACTTGGCAAAATCTTTTCGAGTTAATCTGTGATTGTGTACTAAAAGAATTGATAAATGAGTGTTTTTTGATATTTGGAGTGAGCAAAACTCTGACTATGTGTCTGACTTGAACGAATAAAAGTTGCATATTATCATTTATTTTTGGTTGCCTAACTGTTGACTAAATGTAAGATTGGATCGCCAATATACTACTGTTTGTAGCTGATTTAGGTTGACACTTTGATAAAATCTTGTGTAGGCTGTATTTCTTTAACTTCTCGATAAAAGATTCGTTCGCCTTTGTTAAATCGGGAGAATGCTTTATCTTTGCAACCGCAAATGTTTTTGGTCCTGTAGTTCAACGGATAGAATAGAAGTTTCCTAAACTTTAGATAGGGGTTCGATTCCCCTCGGGACTACAAAACAAAAAAGGGAAGCCATTTATTCGGCTTCCCTTTTTGTTTTGTTACTATATAGTTCTTATTTAGCTACTTCAACAGCAGGCTCAACAATCTTTTTGTTCTTCATCATCATATATGCGATAGGAGATGCAATGAACAGAGAAGATAATGTACCGATTACAACACCGAGAATCATTGCAAATGCGAAACTGCGAATAGAATCACCACCAAGGATGAAGATACACAGCAGCACGATTAATGTACTCAATGAAGTATTTATAGTACGTGCCAGAGTCGTATTCAACGAATCATTGAACAATTGCTTTCTGTCACGTTTCGGGTACAGGCCGAAGAATTCACGCACACGGTCGAAGATTACCACTTTGTCATTGATAGAGTAACCGATAGCCGTAAGGATAGCACCGATAAATGTCTGGTCAATTTCAAGAGAGAACGGCATCCAACCCCAGCACAATGAATAAGCGCCAAGAATCATTAATGTATCACTGGTCAGTGCAGCTACGGAACCCACACTATATGCAATGTTGCGGAAACGGATCAAGATGTAGAGACCGATGGCGATAAGAGCGAGAACTACAGACCACATGGCCGAAGTCTTGATATCATCTGCGATACTCGGACCTACTTTCTGTGAGCTGACGATACTGCCACCTGTGTGATTTTCACGGTCGATGAATGTCTCCAGCGTGATGTTCTGCGTCAATACCGGTTTCAGCGTTTCATACAGATATGCCTCGATTTCTGAATCGACATTGTTACCTTCTTCTTCGATACGGTAGTTTGTACTGATACGTACAGTCTTCTTATCGGTACCGATAGCAATTACACTTACATTAGAATCACCGAACTTGCTGGCGATTAACTCACGTACTTGTTCCGGTTCTACGGCGTTTTCAAACTGTACCTTGAAGTTGCGTCCACCGGTGAAGTCGATACTCTGGCTCAAGCCACGTACGAACAATGAACCGATACAGATAACAAGGATAATGCCTGTAATTGTAAACCATTGCTTATTTCTACCCATGAAGTCGAAATGTACATTCGTCATCAGATTCTTAGAGATCTTGGAAGAGAAAGTCAGGTTCAGCCATTTATCTTTATTCATGAAGTATTCATATACCAGACGTGTCATGAACACAGCGGTAAAGAATGAAATCAAGATACCGATAATCAAGGTCGTGGCAAAACCACGGATAGGACCTGTACCGAAGTTAAACAGGATAATACCCGTGATGATAGACGTTAAATTTGAGTCGAAGATAGCGGAGAATGCATTAGAATAACCGTCTGCGAGGGCTTTTTTCACACCCTTACCTGCGCGTAACTCTTCTTTTGTACGTTCATAGATCAACACGTTCGCATCCACAGCCATACCCAGAGCTAACACCATACCGGCAATACCGGACATTGTCAGGGCCGCCTGGAAGGATGAAAGGATACCCATTGTAAAGAACATGTTCAGTACCAATGCGCCGTTGGCAACCATACCCGGAATGAAACCGTACATGGAGCACATATAAATCATCAATAGTATCAATGCTACGATGAATGAGAATACACCGGCGTTGATAGAAGCCTGTCCCAAAGACGGACCTACGATATCTTCCTGAACGATACGTGCGGGAGCCGGCATCTTACCGGATTTCAGTACGTTTGCTAAGTCCTTTGCCTGTTCGGGAGTAAAGTGACCCGTGATTTGTGAGTTACCACCTGTAATTTCAGTATTTACATTCGGTGCAGAATATACATAGCCGTCCAATACGATAGCGATGCTCTTACCAATGTTTTGTTTAGTCAACTGTGCCCAGCGGCGTGAACCGTCTGTATTCATTGACATACTTACGGCAGGTTTACCAAACTGATCGTATTCATCTTTAGCGCTTACAACAACATCACCTTCCAGCGGAGCGCGTCCGTTACGTTCGGTTGAGCGGATAGCGTAAAGTTCGAAAGTTTGTCCTTTCGGATCATATTCGTAAGCGGAAACACCCCATTTCAGACGAAGGTCTTTCGGGAGTTCGGCTTGAATTTCTTTCATGGAAAGATATTTGTTGATGTCGGCGGTATCCTTGTAATTAGCATAAGCTACAACAGGACCTTGTCCGCTGGAATTAACCTGCAGTACAGCCAGCAACGGATGTTCTTTCTTGATTTGTGCAAGATCGACGGATTGTGCTTTGTTTTCACCTTTCAATGCAGCGGCAAGACTGTCGGCGGTGCTGGTAGCTTGCGCTACAACCGGAGCAGCGGTGCTGTCAACAGCTACACTGTCAGCAGGTGCTTCATTAGCTAAAATGTTACGCAGTTTGTTATCAGCTGCTTGCAGATAAGGTGCAACATCCTTTGCGTTGTATGTTTCCCAAAACTCCAGATTAGCGGAACCTTGAAGTAATTTTCTTACACGTTCCGGTTCCTTGATACCCGGAAGCTCCACCATGATACGTCCCATCTTGTCTTCCAGACTTTGGATGTTGGGCTGAACCACACCAAAACGGTCGATACGAGTACGGAGTACGTTGTATGAGTTGTCAACGGCGGCTTTTACTTCCGTGCGCAGTACTTTTTCTACTTCCGCGTCGGAGGTCTTTTGATTAACTTTGTCTTTTAACTGTTGAGTGGCGAAAAGCTCGGAAAGACGTGCGTCCGGAGCAATTTTGTGATACTCTCTCACAAACAACGTAATGACGTCGTCCTGGCTGCTAATAGCCTGTTTGGCAGCATTTGCCAATGCTTGATTGAATGCTTCGTCGGGTTTGTTGTCCGCCAATGCTTTGATTACATCGGGAACGGAAACTTCGAGGATGACGTTCATACCACCCTTTAAGTCCAAACCTAAACTGATTTCCATCTCTCGGCACTGTTTCAGTGTCCAATTGCCGAAGAATACTTTCTCATTAGCCAGAGAATCCAGGTAGTCCTGCTCTACTTTCACATCGCCTTTTGCAAACTCTTTAGCCTTATTGGTATAATGGCGAGTCACAAAAGAAAAGGAGAGATAGAACACACACACCAGTGTGAGCAATACCGCAAAAACCTTTACAAATCCTTTGTTTTGCATGTTACTTTTAGTTTATTATGATTACTTTTTTAATTAATTTCTGTTGCGTACAAGGCTGCAAATATAGTTTTTTTTTCACATTCGGAAGTAAAAGGAACTCAAATATTTGCACATGATAAAGAATTAACTCCCTCCGTATAGGAATGTTTTTACTTCATTCCGCGATTTTTTAACATCGGTTCCAGTTGTGGCTCCGTTCCGCGGAAGTTCTTATAAAGAGTCATCGGATCTTCGCTGTTGCCCTTTTCCAAAACGTTATTCCGGAAGAGGTCGGCTGTCTTTTTGTCAAAGATGCCGTGTTCCTTGAAAGCTTCGAAAGCATCGTTGTCCAATACATTTGCCCACAAATAGCTGTAATAGCCGGCAGCATAACCGCCGATGATATGGTTGAAGTAGGTGGTACGATAGCGTGGAGCTATCTCCGGAATAAGTCCCAGTTTGTCCATGGCCTCTTTCTCATATGCCAATACGTCCAGGTTCTGGGTATCTGTCAGGTTATGCAGATTCATATCCAGAATGGCGGCAGCCAGTAATTCGGTGGTCATGAAACCTTGGTTGAAGGTTTTCTGATTCAGAATCTTTTCAATAAGGCTGTCGGGGATAGTTTCACCGGTTTGATAATGTTTGGCATACATTTTCAATACTTCAGGTTCGGTAGCCCAATGCTCATTGATTTGCGAAGGTAACTCAACGAAGTCGCGTGCTACGTTTGTGCCGGAAATACCTTTATAGTTGCATTTTGTCAGCAATCCGTGCAGGGCATGGCCAAATTCATGGAACAGTGTTTCCACTTCGTCAATAGTCAGCAATGAAGGTATATCGCCTACGGGCTGTGTGAAGCTGCATACATTGCATACCAACGGGCGGATGGCACCTTGTTGTTCGCGATAGTTGCTCATCCATGCACCGCCGCTCTTGCCCGGACGGGGGAAATAATCTACGTAGAAAACACCCAAGTGTGAGCCATCTGCATCTTTCACTTCGAATACTTCTACATCGGGGTGGTATACGGGGATACCTTCCAATTTCGTTAAAGTGATCCCATAAAGCTTATTAGCTACAGCGAAAGCGCCTTCGCGTACATTTTCTAACTTAAAGTAAGGTTTGATTTCGTCTTCTTCCAGATTGTATTTCTCTTTGCGGAGTTTTTCTGTATAGAACCACCAGTCCCACGCTTCCAGTTTTTCACCTTTGCCTTCTTTATCCATTATTTTCTGCAATTCAACAGCTTCGGCTTTTGCTTTTGGCAATGAATAGCTCCACAGGTTGTTTAAGAAGTCCATAACGGCTGTGGAATTTTTAGCCATCGTATTATCCAAAACAAAATTAGAATAACAGTCGAAGCCCAGTAATTGCGCTTTTTCCAGACGTAGTTTTACGATGTCTGTAATATTCTTCTTGTTGTCGTTCTTGTCATTGTTGTTGCCGCGGTTGATGTAGGCCTTGTACATTTGTTCGCGTAACGGACGATTTTCAGAGTATTGCAGGAATGGAAGACGACTGGCATTACCCAATGTGAACAGCCATTTGCCTTCTTGTCCGTCTTCTTTTGCTTTTTCAGCGGCGCTTTGACGGAACCAGTCGGGCAGTCCGGCTAGATCTTCTTCCTTGTCTATATAAAGTTTGAAAGCGTTGTTCTCATTCAGCACGTTATCACTGAATTTGATACCTAATGTAGACAGTTCTTTGTTGACTTCGCGCAAGCGTGCCTGTTTCTCAGGGGATAAGTTTGCACCGGAACGGACAAAACCTTTGTAGGTTTCTTCCAGCAGGCGTTGTTGTTCGGTAGTCAGTCCCAATGCATCTTTCTGTTGGTATACAGCATCAACCTTCTTGAAAAGATCCTGATTTAGTGAGATATTATCACTATGTTCGGACAATGTCGGGGCGAGTTTAATAGATAATTCTTTCAGATCATCTGTTGTTTCTGCTTCCGTCATGTTATAAGATGGCGCTAACCCGGTCCAGTATCGGGGAACTATTGTCAAGAGCAACAATTACATTTTCAAAGGTTGGCGCTTCGGAGTTGTTCACTATTGCATCGATATTTGCATTTTGCTCTTCAATGCCTTTCAGAAAGGCAGGTTCATAATGTTCCAGTTTGATTTTATCGAAAGGCGGTACGCCATGTTCGGTTTGGAACTCAGTCAGGAACGGATTAGTTTCCGTCTGTGTGGTACAGGAGTACATCATACAACTTGTAGCTAAAATAAAAATACACTTCTTAAACATAAGTTTTAAGTATTAGGTATAAAGTATTAATTATTGATTCGTTTTCAATCTTTTTTCTTCAGATAACACCAGATTGGATAATGGTCGGATTCTTTTATAGAACGGTCCACCGTACAGTTATAAGGTTTAAGGTTTTTGCTTGCCAGAATATTGTCTATCCGGAAATAGAATTTATTTTGATTATAAGAGATACCCAGCCCGCGGCCGGACTTGGTAAAAGCATCATTTAATCCTTTTTCAATGACCCGGTGTGCATAGGAAATGGGAGTATCGTTAAAGTCGCCGCAGACAATGATATAAGGGTATCGTGACGCTGCGATTTCCTGAGCGATACTGTCTGCTTGTGGGGCACGAATGGCGGATGCTTCTGCCAGCTTGCGGATGAGCAGGCGTGCACCGCTTTTAACTTTTTCCGTTTCAGGAGATTTGAGCATACTTTCGTAGACTACTTTGTCTTCTTTAGTCAGCTTGTTAGATTCCAGATGATTGTTGATGAGCATTACGGTATCTTCTCCCATTTTCAGTTCATAAACCACTGAACCGTTGTATTCACTGGCATAGTCCAGTGTACGGGATGAAAGAATAGGGAATTTAGAGTAGCAGGCTATCCGGTTGGTGTGGCCTTTTCCACTTCCTCTTCCCACTATCTGGATGTTATGATAGGGATAATCTTTTAAAGCCTTTTCCACATCTTTCTGGCTGAGATAACGGGGAGATTCTATCGTTTGGTATTCTTGCAGGCATAAGATATCTGCTCCGCTGTTCTTCAGATAATTCAGAATGAGATTCTCGCCATCTTTTTTGACGGCTCCGTCGAAGCCCATGATGTTATATGACAAAACCTTGAAACTGTTTTCGGGTAATTTGCTTGTGTGGAAATTGAGCGGGAAATAAGTCCGTATTTGTGAATAGCATAAAAGAAATGCTACCAGTGGAAAAAGTGCAAACTTATACTTTTGGATAATAAGCCAAAAGATGAAAAAGCAGATGTTTATCACCAGGAAAATAGGAAATGTCAGCCCGAAGCAGGACTCTACGGGGTGAGCAACCGGCTTGATGTGCGGGCTGTAAGCGGTGAGAAGCAGCAAGCTTATAAAGAAAATATTAACCGCTAAAATCAGATAGGCTACGAATTTACCAATATGCTTTATTCCCATTTTCTGTACTATCGTTTGCTCGCATCGAAAAGACTTTTCTTTTCTTCTGTGGTCAGGCTTTCATATCCTGATTTTTTCAGTTTATCGAGGATACGGTCTATTTCTTCGGATTGAGATTTCTTGCGGGCGTTGTAGTCATAGTCTTTCTGACGGCTGTTACCATAGTGAACTTTCATCTTCGGTTTGCGGGGCTTGAAGCTGAACAGTGAAACGATAGCATCTAGAATTTTGTTAATCCAGGCAGTGATATCTTTTCCTTTACTGAGTCCGGCAGCAAACCAGAGTCCGGCCAATGCACCACCCAAGTGGGCAATATGTCCGCCCGCATTGCTGGATGTAATGAACAGTAAATCCGTACCGATGACAATCAGTGCCAGATATTTCAACCGTATTGTACCAAAGAGGAACAGCCGGATGGGGTAGTTAGGTTCGCGGTATGCTGTAGCAGCTACGATGGCAAGCACGGAAGCGGATGCCCCCAACATGAATGAATAATCGACCATCGGGCGGAAATACGGGAAGATATTAAAGGCTGCCATGTACAATAATCCACCGCAAATACCTCCTAAGATATACGCCCCGCGCAGATGTTTGGCCGAGAAGAACATTAGGAATAGTGCTCCGAACCAGTATAGCCACAACATGTTGAACAGGATATGTAAAAATCCTGCATGCATAAACATATATGTGAACAGTGACCATGGCTGTATGATGAACTGTGTGAGTGAAGCTGGCAATTCCAGCCATTCAAACACACCGCCGAGGCTGCGATTGAATAATTGCAGAATTACCTCTGTCAGCGTAGTGACTACAAAAACAGCTACGTTGATATAAATCAGCTGGATATAAATATTCCCTCTGCGAAAAGCTTCTTTAAGGTCAGTTATAATAGTACCCATTTCCTCTATCTTTTTTTCTCCAGTACATTATCAGTATAAAACCGAATATCATACCACCCAAGTGTGCGAAGTGCGCTACATTGTCGTTAGGATTGTTGGCAAAACCAGCGTACAGTTCAATCAGTGCATATCCGATAACAAAGTATTTGGCTTTTATCGGAAACGGCAACGGAAATATGAATAGCGGCTGGTTGGGGAACAGCATTCCGAAGCCCAGCAAAATGGCATATACGGCTCCTGAAGCTCCTACGGTAACTCCGTTTAAGAGAGCATTCAGATTTGCCATGGGCGGATAGGTGTAATTCATATTATCCCGTATGATTTGAGCGCCTTCCTGATATACGGTGTTAATCATTTCCGGACTCATTCCGGTCTTTGCAGCCTGAATGCGTATGTAGGTTACCAGCATGCTGATTAAGCCTGCACCTATACCACATATCATATAGTAAGATAAAAAACGTTTGGGTCCCCATACTTGTTCGAGTATGCGACCAAACATCCACACAGCAAACATGTTAAAGAAAAGATGTGTGAAACCTCCATGCATGAACATGTATGTGATAAGTTGCGCTACGTTAAAGTCATCGGCAAGAAAGAAATGAAGTCCCAGATAACGGGCTAAATCAAGATGATAACTTTGAGCAACAATGGTCGCAAGAAAGACCAGTACATTAATGATTAATAGGTTCTTAGTAACTGTTGGTATAGCATTCATAATCTGTTATTTCGTTCAATGAGTCGCAAAAATACGAATAAATTCTGTTCTATAACAGAAAAAGGCCTTTCTATTCTTTATTTTTCGCCAAAATCCAATCTTTTTTTAATGTTTTTATTTGATATTCAGAAATATTGCTCTATTTTTGTAGAGGTTTGTGAATGACTAATGCGGATATCTTTTGTGTAACATATTAATTATTTAATTTTAGTATTATGAATAAGTCAGAACTTATCAACGCTATGGCGGCAGAGTCCGGTTTGACAAAAACGGATTCTAAGAAAGCATTAGATGCTTTCATGGCAGCAATCACGAAAGCCCTAAAGGCTGGTGACAAAGTATCATTGGTTGGCTTCGGTACGTTCGTTGTAGCAGAGAGAGCAGCACGTCTGGGCATTAATCCTTCTACCAAACAGAGCATTACGATTCCTGCAAAGAGAGTTGCTAAGTTTAAACCTGGTATGGAGTTGACTTTGGCCATCGAATAAAGGAAGGCTATGAATGAAAAATAGAAAAGGAGGCGCTATGAGGTGTCTCCTTTTTTATTATCCGTACAGATGCAACGCGTAATTCGCCAAAATATAGTATCTTTGCACCCGGAAAATACTTTTAAATCATGAATATAGAAGATAAACTGGTAGCGTCCGTCATCAACGGACTGAAAGCGCTGTATGGACAGGACGTGCCTGCCGCACAGGTGCAACTGCAAAAAACCAAGAAAGAATTTGAGGGACACCTCACGCTGGTAGTTTTTCCTTTCCTGCGCATGTCGAAGAAAGGACCGGAGCAGACAGCACAGGAGATTGGCGAATACCTGAAAGCTAACGAGCCTTCGATAGCTGCATTCAATGTGATCAAAGGTTTCCTGAACCTGACTATCGCTTCTTCCGCCTGGATTGAATTGTTGAATGACATTCATGTTGATAAGCAATACGGTATTGTTGCTGCCACGGATAATTCTCCGTTGGTGATGATCGAATACTCTTCACCCAATACCAACAAACCACTTCACCTGGGACATGTACGTAATAATCTTCTGGGTAATGCTTTAGCCAACATTGTGATGGCAAATGGCAATAAAGTGGTAAAAACAAATATTGTCAACGATCGTGGTATTCATATTTGTAAGTCCATGCTGGCCTGGTCCAAATATGGTAACGGTGAAACACCCGAATCATCCGGAAAGAAGGGGGACCACTTGGTAGGCGATTATTACGTAGCTTTTGATAAGCACTATAAAGCTGAAGTGAAGGAATTGATGGCTAAATTTCAGTCTGAAGGTGCGACGGAAGAAGAAGCTAAAGCAAAGGCTGAAGCCGCTTCTCCTCTAATGAATGAAGCCCGCGAAATGCTGGTGAAGTGGGAAGCTAATGATCCGGAAGTGCGTGCGCTTTGGGCTAAAATGAACAACTGGGTGTATGAAGGTTTTGATGAAACATACCATAAAATGGGTGTAAGTTTTGACAAAATATATTATGAGTCAAATACCTATCTTGAAGGGAAAGAGAAGGTGATGGAAGGTCTTGAAAAGGGGTTCTTCTATAAAAAAGAAGATGGTTCCGTATGGGCTGACCTTACTGCTGAAGGTTTGGATCATAAGTTGTTACTACGTGCTGACGGGACTTCTGTTTATATGACTCAGGATATAGGTACAGCTAAATTACGTTTTGCTGATTATCCTATTGACAAGATGATTTATGTAGTAGGCAACGAACAGAACTATCATTTCCAGGTGCTTTCCATTCTGCTTGACAAGCTTGGATTTGAGTGGGGAAAGAGTCTCGTACATTTCTCTTATGGTATGGTGGAATTGCCCGAAGGTAAGATGAAAAGCCGCGAAGGCACAGTGGTAGATGCTGATGATTTGATGGAAGAAATGATTAGTACTGCCAAAGAAACTTCTAATGAATTGGGCAAGCTGGATGGCTTGTCTCAGGAAGAAGCTGACAATATCGCTCGTATTGTTGGTTTGGGCGCCTTGAAATATTTCATCCTCAAGGTAGATGCCCGTAAGAATATGACGTTCAATCCGAAAGAGTCAATTGACTTTAATGGAAATACAGGTCCGTTCATTCAATATACGTATGCGCGTATTCAATCTGTAATGCGTAAGGCTGCTGAAGCCGGTATTGTAATTCCGGCTGAAATTCCTGTTGGTATTGAGTTGAGTGAGAAAGAAGAAGGCCTTATTCAGATGGTAGCCGACTTTGCTGCTGTAGTGAAGCAGGCAGGTACGGATTACAGTCCCTCTATTATTGCCAACTATACTTATGACCTGGTGAAAGAATACAATCAGTTCTATCATGATTTTAGTATTCTGCGTGAAGAAAATGAGGCTGTGAAAGTTTTCCGTCTCGCTTTGTCGGAAAACGTAGCGAAGGTAGTTCGCATCAGCATGGGCTTGCTGGGTATTGAAGTGCCGGATAGAATGTAAAAACAACTATCTATAAAAATAATCAGCCCCGGAATGTATTGGTCATTCCGGGGCTGATTGCTTTATAATCCTTTTATGCTTTCTTCTTGGTATATTTTCCTCGTTTCGGTTTAGCTGGAGCTGATGCAGCTTTCTCGCTCTGCAATTTGATGATTTCCATGCAGGCGTCCAAGTTTAAATCTTCCGGAACGATATCCTTTGGGATTTTGTAATTACTGCCTTTATAAGCAATGTAAGGGCCATATCTTCCGTTCATGATTTCCAACTCAGGTTCTTCGTCGAACTTCTTGAGGTGCTTCTTTGCTTCTGCTTCCGCTTTTTCTTTTATTAATTCCAAAGCCTCTTCCAATTCTATTTCCATCGGATCTACGCCTTTGGGAAGTGAAGTATAAGTTCCGCCGTAGTAGATGTACGGCCCGAAACGTCCGGCATTGACAGTAACCGTTTTGCCTTCATGCTCACCAAGGGTACGAGGTAACTTAAACAGCTCCATTGCTTCCTCTAAAGTGATTGTTTCGATGGATTGACCTTTCTTTAAAGGAGAGAAGCGGGGTTTTTCTTCATCTTCAGCACTTCCAATTTGTACTACAGGGCCAAAACGTCCGATTTTGACGCTTACAGGCTTGCCGCTAACAGGATCATCTCCCAATATGCGTTCTCCAGTCTTGTGTGCATTTTTGGCAGCGAGAGTACTTTCCACGGATGGATGGAAGGTTTTATAGAACGTCTTCATGATAGTCGTCCATTTTGTATCTCCCTCGGCAATCTCATCAAATTGCTTTTCTACACTGGCTGTGAAGTTGTAATCCATGATGCTGGGGAAGTACTGTGTCAGGAAGTCAGTCACTACTGTACCTGTATCTGTAGGTAGCAGTTTTGCTTTTTCTGCTCCGGTGATCTCAGTACGGGTGGCATCTGTGATTTTGTCTTTCTTCAGAGTAATTACATTGTATGAACGTTCTTCACCTGTTTTATCTCCTTTTTCTACGTACTCACGTTGTTGAACGGTAGAGATCGTAGGCGCATAAGTAGAAGGACGACCTATCCCTAATTCCTCCAGTTTGCGCACCAAGCTTGCTTCTGTATAGCGGGGTGGATGTTGTGTAAAGCGTTCAGTGGCAGTAATGTTCTGATACTCTAACTTCTGACCTTTCTTTAACGGTGGCAGCAAATGAGTTTCATCTTCCTGTTCCACATCGTCATCATAAGATTCTCTGTATACACGCAGGAAACCGTCGAATTTCACAACTTCTCCCGTGGCACTGAAAGCCTCGGATGTATTGCTTATACTGATGGTTGCTGTTGTCTTTTCCAGTTCGGCATCTGCCATTTGAGAAGCAATGGTACGTTTCCAGATCAGATCGTATAGTTTTTTTTCTTGTGCACTACCTTCTATCTGTGCATTTTCCATATATGTGGGACGGATAGCCTCATGCGCTTCTTGTGCTCCTTTGGTCTTGGTGCTGAAGTGGCGTGGATGTACATATTTGTCTCCCATCATATTGGCAATGGCTTCTTTGCTGCCGTTGATGGCGAGTTCCGATAAGTTTACGGAGTCGGTACGCATATAAGTAATACGTCCTGATTCATACAACCGTTGAGCTACCATCATCGTTTGTGCTACAGTGAAGCCAAGTTTGCGTGCGGCTTCCTGTTGCAAAGTAGAAGTCGTGAACGGTGCAGCCGGGCTCTTCTTTACCGGACGTGTCGTAATATCTTCAATGGTAAATATTGCCGATTGGCAGCTTTCCAGGAGCTTCTGTGCCTCAGCTTTGGTCTTAAGACGGTGTGCAAGTTCCGCCTTCATCTCAACGAGTTTTCCGTCAGTGTCGGGAACAAGGAAAACAGCAGTGACTTTATAAGATGCTTCACTTTGGAAAGCATGTATTTCACGTTCACGCTCTACAATGAGCCGTACGGCTACAGATTGTACACGTCCGGCAGAGAGTGCGGGTTTCACTTTTTTCCATAATACGGGAGAAAGTTCAAAACCTACAATACGGTCAAGAATGCGGCGTGCCTGCTGGGCATTGACAAGATTGATATCAATATTGCGTGGTTGCTCGATAGCTTTCAGTATAGCGGTTTTGGTGATTTCATGGAATACGATACGTTTGGTATGTTCCGGTTCCAGTTTTAGTACTTCATACAAGTGCCAGGCGATGGCTTCTCCCTCGCGGTCCTCATCGGAAGCCAACCATACGGTATCAGCATCTTTAGCTTCAGCTTTCAGTGTCTTAACCAGTGCTTTCTTATCTTCCGGAATTTCATAGTCCGGTTCAAAGTTTTTTTCAACGTCAATGCTGAATTCTTTCTTCTTCAAGTCGCGTATATGACCATAGCTGGAAAGAACTTTAAAATCTTTTCCCAGGAACTTTTCAATTGTTTTTGCTTTTGCCGGTGACTCGACAATGACAAGGTTTTTTGGCATAAATTTCTGTTTTATAGTGGCTCCTGCCACTGAATTTGCCCGCAAAAGTAGAAAAAAACAATTGTTTCCACCTTATAATATGTGGAGAATATATTCTTTTTTAGCAAAAATGACTTTTTTTGTCACGCAATTTGTTAAAAACGAAAACTCACTCCACCCATGAAATTGATACCTTCTGTGGGATATCCCGGGTAATATTGGTAGTCTTTGTTCAATAAATTGTTTGCACGGACATAGATTGATATGCCTTCAAAGACTTCGTAGCTACCGCCAAGGTATAGATTCCCAACCGGATCTACACGCTCGTTGCCTATCTTCTCACGAGTGATATGCTGATAACCGAGATTGATCAGGACAGAAGAAACCGGACGAATGTCTACCTTGAAGTTTGCTTCGAAAGAAGGCATGTAATAGAGTAGCTGGTCTCCGCTGTTATTTTCTGTCTTAGCAGTTTTCCAGTCACGGTAAATGCCCGAAGCGGTGAAGGAAATAATATCCTTATAGCTGTAGCTGGCTTCGGCGCCTGCATATATGTTATGCATATTTCCTTGGAGCAATTGAAGGTATGAACCGCTATAGTTCGCAATTGCGGCAGAAGCAAGATTATTCTTTAAATCCTGATATCCACCATAAATATTAAACCATAAACCTGTTACCGGACTGGTTTTGAAGCCGAGAGCGGCATTCAGCTGTTCGTAGGTGGCATCCAGTTGTGTACTACTTTGGCCATAAGGTGAAACCATTTCTAGCTTGCGGAAATCATTGGTCTGTCGTCCGCCTGTAGCCTGGGCGTAGAGAATGTAACTGTCAGAGAAGATATATTGGGCTGTCACGTCCGGTGCTACCCGGAATTTCTTGCCAAATCCGAATGCAAAATCCACGTGAGCGCCGAGACGGATTTTCCAGTCTTCGCTCTGATACAGATAATAGGGATTTAATTCCACAGAGGTATAATCTTCAAAAAGATTGTTCTTGTAGAACGTATTGTCCATGGAGAGATCTACTCCAACAAACTGCTCTTCGGAGATCGTTCCCATTGCACCGGCTTTTGTCCGTACCATAACTTCCTGTGCGTCCTGATATTGTATATCGTGTTGGCGCTCATAGAACATCAGGTTGGTTTCGGCATGAAATTGAAGCGGTAATTCTTCGCTGGTTGATTTTATTCCGAAATGTACATCACCCGACAGGAATTTCTGCTTATTATTTGTGCTGCCGGGCATGAAGTTGAAGTTGCTTAGCCCGAAGTTTCCGGCTACATTTAAGTCCATTTTCCGGAAAGCATGTACATAATCCATGCCCGCATGTGTACGGTAATAACGTGCATCCCATTTATCCTTGGGATCAGGCAGATCTAACTTGCCATCCATGCCGTTCATGTGGAAATTCAAGTTCAGTTTGTCACTGTTAGGCAGGATGAACAGATAATTGGCACGAGCGTCCAGGTTGCCGTAATTGCCATACCCCAGACGGGCGTAGCCGCGTTTTGCCTTATCCTGGCTTTCAGCTCCTGTATACGCCTCCATGGTAGTTGCAGGGATATTTCCCGCAGGTGCGAGTGTGGCATCATATTCCACAGTCTTTTTGCTGACTGTTGGCGGCATTACCTTGGGCAGTACGTTTACTTTGGAAGCATCTATGATGTCCGGATTGTATTCTTGTTCTACCACGACCGTGCGGCTCAGGGTAGTATCTTTAGCTTGCGTTTGGGCTTGCACCCAGTTCGGTATGGTTATAAGTGCCAATGCCCCGAATATATATTGTACCTTTTTCATATTTATAATTGACTAGGTTTTTACTTCAGTTTTTCTAATCTTTCATTAATCATCTGTTCGATGTCATCGTCGGCATGGTAATTCTGTTGCAGGCTCAGCAAGTATTGGCGTGCATCCAGTTTTTTATCCATTGCTACATATACATCCGACAGCAGAACGAAACTTCTTGCCAGCCAGTAAGCGTGTGGTGTGCTCTGATCAATGAAGTTGAGTATTTCCTTTTCAGCAGCAGTGTATTCACCTGCCTTATACAGTTGTTGAGCAACCAGGTATTTGGCTTCGGCCCCATAAAGTGTGCGTGTATCCTTAGCCAGTGTCTGAAGGTCGTTCATGGCTTTCTTGTCGGCGCGTTGGTTCAGATAGGCCTTGGCACGGAAATACAGGGCTTCGTTGCGTAGTTCCGGTGTCAATTTGGTTTCGGCAAGCAGGTCGGTGGCAGCAGCGATTGTTTCCACGTCATCCTGCATCAGGGCGGCACTGCGCAGCATTCCTGTTTCTGCAAGCTGGCGGCGTTCGGGAGTGGTAGCTTTTGCTTTCAACTGTCTGTAGTCATTCAATGCCTGGTCGAACTGCTTACGGTTGAACAGAATTTCCGCACGTGCAATGAGTGCTTCCTGTGAATAAGGATTATCCGGATATTCCAGCAGTTTGCCGGCATGTTCCAATACGGCGGCTTCATCTTTCTGTTCTTTGCCAATCACACAAAGATAGTAATGGGCGTTCAGGCTGAATGCGCCGTTGGGGAAGCTTTGCAGGTAACGGGTAAAGCTTGATTTGGCAGGAGCGATCTCTCTCTTCATATATACCTTTTCTGCGGCGATATAAGTCAGAGAATCCTGCTCGCTGGCATCAAATCGGATTTCTCCCGGCATCTTGGCTGCCAGGGCGGCAAATTCATCTACACGGTTAGCATCTACATAGATCGATTTCAAGTCACGCATGGCGAGACGTGCTTCTTCACTACCCGGATACTGGGTTACTACATGCTTGTAAGCATCTATCGCGCGATCATATTCATCGTTTTGGTAATAAAGCAGGCCGATTTCAGCAGCGGCTTTACGGCTGACCGGGCTTTCGGGATATTTATCCAGCAATTCTTTAAATGCTGCGATAGCCTGGCGACTGTTGCTTGTCTGTACATACGAACGGCCTTTTTCATAAAGAGCATTTATGGTATAGGGTGAAGACGGATATTTGTTTGCCATGCGGTTGAGCAATGCAACCTTACCATCATAATCTTTCTGCAAGCCGGCAACCAAAGCCAACTGATAGAAAGAATAATCACCTGCAGGAGTTCCCATATTTTCTGCTTTGGTATAATATTGCTTGGCTTCATCGAAACGGCGTGCGTGCAGATGACAGTCGCCTATGCGATTGTAAGCATCTGCGAGTGCAGTGGGATTTTCTCCTTTTTCCAGTTGTGTGAATTTCAGGAAACGGTTCTGGGCAAGTGTGTAATCTTTCTCATGAAAGCTATGTAGGCCAGATTATAGTATGCCAGTGCATAAGTTTCTGTATTTCTGTCCGGAGTAAGATTTAGATATTCACTGAAGTTACTTGCTGCTTCCTGCATCCGGTTCAGACGATAATAAGCTTCTCCTCTCCAATAAATAGCATCCGCCTTGTTTTGCAGATTATATTGTCCCAAGGCTACAGACTGGTTAAAGTAACCGATAGCTTCCTGGAATTGTGCATTGGCAAAAGACTGTGTACCGAGATGGAACAAGATTTTCTGTTTCGCCTCCAGAATTGCAGTGCCCGGGTGAGCGATTCGTTCGATGGATTTCAAGGCGGCTTCGTAACTGCGGGTATTCATGTATACCTCTACCAGATAACTGCTGACTTTGTCTACATATTGGGAATTCGGGAATTCATTAAGGAATTTCTCGAAAACAGTAACAGATTCACCGAAAGCGGAATAGGAGGTCTCGTGAATACAAAGGGCGTAATTGTAAGCAGCCTGCTCTTTGACTTGCATATCTGCATTGGAGGCAGCAGCTTGCTCAAATGCCATGCGTGCCTTGTTCTTATCTGACATTTGCAGATAAGCCAACCCCATGTGCAGATAGGCATTTTGTGCCAGTGCGTCATTTTCAGCGGTTACTTCGCCGAGGGTATTGGCCGCTTTGGAATATACACCGCAGTTGTAGTACGAAAGTCCCAGCATATAGAGTGCATCCCGACGGGGGGCAGCCTCTTTATTATTTTCCAGATACTTTTCAAATGCTTCCATGGCTTCGTGATACTTTCCGAAGTGATAGTCGGCATCACCGAGAACACGGTACATTTCAGCTGTATATTCATTATTCGGGTAGGCGGACAGATAATTCTGCGCTACTATTTCCGCTTTATCATAATTCTTTTTAATCAGGTAAATCTCTGCGATATAATAAGGCGCAAGCGCTTTGTATTTGGCGTTATCCTGTAAAGACAGGAAGCCGGTCATTGCTTCGTCATAACGTTGCTGGGTGTAGCGGATATAAGAAATGTAGTATGTGCAATCGGCTGCATACTTTTTACTGGTGCTACGGAGAGTTTCGAACCATATGGCAGCTTCTTTCACATTACCTGTTTTCAAATAGCAGGTTGCCAGACGGTAGGTCATGTCATCCCGTTCTTCATTGCCCAAAAGGTCGAGCCGGGCGGAATTGAACATTGCCAGCGCATCATCATATTTTCCTTCGAAGAAATACACGGATGCCATAAGTGCATAAATGCGATTGGCATAGGGTGTATCAGGATATTCATCCAGATAGGCCTGCAATTTGTCTAAACTTTTAAGGTCTTTTAGTTCGTAGGCAGCACATACCAGCATATACTCGGCTTCCATCCGTTCGCCTGCGACAGGCAGGGGCTTGCCTTCTGCATCTATCTGGCGTACGAATGCTTGCAACGGTGGGATGGCAGCTGCATACGCTTTTTGTTGGAACAGTGACTGTCCTTCCTGGTAAAGTCGTTGAGGGGAAGTGATATTCTCGCTGGTCTGTGCCGTAGCGAGCAAAGGTGCACAGCAGAGTGCCGTGCATAGTATTCGGGAGAGTTTATTCTTCATAATGCAACGCGTTTTTACAAAAGTACGGGTTTTAAGTCGAATTTGTTACACTTGTTTGGCTTTTTTAGGATATACCGTGGTCTGTGCGAATCATTATTCGCCCATTTCTTTCAGAAATATTCCTACCCCTTTGCGGATGGAACTCAGTCCGAAATCTTCTGTATGTATATCTTTCAGTGGCAGAAAGAAGACGTCTGCGGCATCATCCATTGCTTGGTAATGCAAGGTGTCAGTTACTGTACAGCGGAAGAATAAATCCAGAGTATGGACGGTGAAACCGGAATACACATATATATTGGGCAAAGAGAATAAATATTCCGCCTTTTTCACTTCCATTCCGGTTTCTTCTTTCACTTCGCGGCTGACTCCCTCTTCTCCGGTTTCCGCCATGTCGATAAAGCCACCCGGCAAATCCAGAGTTCCTTTAGCCGGATCCTTGGCACGGCGACATACTAATAATTCGTTCCGTTCATTCATTATCAGTGCCACGGTGGCGGCAGACGGGTTGAAGTAATAGACGAATTCACAGTCGGCACAACGTTTGGACTTTTCATTGTTGATTTCAAAATGCACGGAGCCACACTTGGGGCAGTATTTGAATTGGGAAAAAGGATGTTCCATAAATGGTTGAATATTAGGTTTTAAAATTATGTATCCAGCAGCCATTTCCAGATGGGGATAACTTTTATCTCCATGCCGTTTTTTTGAATAGTCTCCTCTTCATCGTAGGTGATGACGAGTAACGTCTCTACCGCTTGTGTTTCTGCTATTTTCAATAAAGCGTCTGTTTCTCTTTTACGGGTGGATTCTTCTTTTAGGCTATAGGATACTTGTACGGCCAATTTTGCAGTAGGGATGTAAAAGTCTACTTCTATATTTTGTTGATAAAAATAGAGTTCCTCTTCATATTTCTTTTTTAATGAGATGGCAACTATATTTTCCAATAACGAGGTCACCGGGTCTATTAGGAATAAGTTCAGCAGCCCATTGTCGATGAAATAATATTTCCGGTTCGATATTTTCTCTACTAATTTGCTGGCATAGTTTTCAAGTGAGAAGAATAGCCATGTGGCTTGCAAGAAATTAAGGTAATCGATAATGGTGTCCGTTGAAACTTTGGCGCCTGTTGTTGAAACGATATTGGTCAGACGGTTGAAAGAAGAAGGTTGTTTCACACTTTCAGCCAGTTTACGAATCAAGACTTTCATAGCGAGGTCATTGCGAATGGAATAACGGGTTATCAGGTCACCGAAGAAAATCTTATTGAATAGATTACTGAGCCATTGCCGTTTTTCTATTGTTTCTATGAGCATTAATTCGGGTAGACCTCCATAAACTGAAATAGTCGGAGAATGTCCGGACTATCTCTGTACGGTTTTTGTAATACCATGTTGGTCCAATCTCAATTTTAGAAGCTTTCAGAAATTCAGAAAAGGAGAAAGGATACACATTTTGTACTATATATCGCCCTCCCAGTGTAGTAGCAATTTCGGCACTCAGCATTTTGGCATTGCTGCCGGTAATATAAACGCGATACTGTTGGTCGGCCAGACGGCGTGCAAATTTCTCCCAATGCTCCACAATCTGTATTTCATCCAGAAAAAAGATAGGTTTATGCGGATAAAGTTCTTCGTAAGAAACTTTGATAAGGTCCAAATCTTCTACAGTCAAATTGACCAGGCGATCGTCTTCAAAGTTGAAATAGAGAATTTCTTCCGGTTGATGTCCATCATTCAACAAGCTTTGTATTTGTTGGTACATCAGATAGGATTTCCCGGCTCGTCGGAGTCCCACGAAGACATAGTTCAACTGATGAGATAGATGTATTTCACGCTCTATTAATGTAATATTAGCAACAAATTGCTGATATTCAATGATTAAACGTTTGATGGTGTCTTTGTCCATATCTCTTTTTGTAATTGATGACAGGCAAATATACGAATAGTTATCGAATATATTCGATAAAATGAATATGTTATTATCGAGTATATTCGATAATAAAGGTCCTATCACTCATTCATCATGGTGTAGGACCTTTCTCTGAATTAACAAACAATTTACTTATTGAACCAGAATCTTTTTTCTTGCCAGCAGATAGATGCCTTTTCCCAATCCGGTGACAGCAGTGGTACCTTCCTGTACTTCAACCTGACGTACCATGTGTCCGGCTGTATCGTAAATGGAAAGTGTACGCTCGCGGTCGCTCTTGATGTAAAGAACACCATATCGGACATAGATTTCTATGCCGTCCAATGCGTCGGACGGTAATTCTTCTATGCCGGTGATTTCTCCTCCTATTCCTCCGATACTGTAAAGCTTTGGTGCATTGACTGCCGCCTCTTTACTAATCAGATAAGCTTCGAAGGGTTGCACATCGCACAAGTTACGGACGAATGCGCCACCCGGGGCGATATCCTCATACGTAGCCGGGTTAATGGCATATACCGTATCGTGTTTGAATACAGTTTCGTAGGCGGGAATCATTATTCGATTACTTCCTTCTATACGGGCGAGCTCTTTATAAGAAGTAGCTTTAACCTTTACGCCGCCGGCATCTTCGGCATGGAACTGTACTTCTCCGCTGATGTTGAATTCGTCTTCATACGACTCGCTGTTTGGCAGCGAGATGATGTAGGGCTTGTTTGCTTTCATGGCAGTGGTATGTTCAAAGCCATCGGTTGTCATCTGAGCCAGCCAGAAAGGTTTGACTCCTTTCTTTCCGCTGTTGAAAGGTGCCAGTTCTCCTTGCTTCTCGTTGCTGAAACTTTGTACATCAAATGGCAGTACGATTGCTTCCCATCCGGCGGCATTGATTTTGTTACCGGACTTCATGCTGAAGTTACGTTTGTAGGTAATGTCTTTTGCTTTGAATGCCTGTGGAGAGCGGAAACCTTTGCCATGAGTCAAAGAAATCTTTTCTGCCATGCCGTTAATTACCACGTTGCCTTCATAAGTACATCCGGTTCCTTCGGGAGCGAAGATCAACAAATTCCCCATCTTGGCAGGCGTATCAAAGCTTTCGGCGGTGATGGCGGCTTGCGCATTCCAGTTTATCAGTAGTAATTGGTTGCAGTTATTGAACGCGGATTTCCCTACAGACCTCACACTGGCAGGGATTTCTATTTCAGTCAGTCCGGTGCAACTATTTAAAGCAGCTGCGGCAATCTCTGTCGTATGGTTGGAGAGTGCAAGATGTGTCAGATTGGGCAAGTTATAGAACATATAGTCTCCTGTGACATCATCGGCAGTGAGGTAGTTTTCGTAGTATTTGTCCCCTCCTTCCACTATACGTGCTTCGCTGATGTCGAGCCGTTGCAGGTTCTTCAGGCTGCGGATGAACTTGATGTCCGTTCCGTTGAGGTAGCCGGTAAGTGCCAGATTGACGACGGCCTCCGGATCGCTTACCAGTTCGGGCAACGTTCCCGCAACCTCTACAGAGAGAGCGTTGCTTTGTTGGCTTGTGATGGCAATGAGGCTTAATGTTTCCGATGGATAGGAAGCATCCTTCATTGCTGTATGCACAAATACATAGTAGGTACCTTTGGTGGCGATTTCTGTTTTTATGCCCTTTGCCAGATCTGTTCCTTTCAGGCATGTCATCCATTTACCGTCGGGGGTGAAAATGCTGGCGGAACATGGCTGGTCGGTTTTCCAGTATACGGAATTCGCTTCCGGAATCTCTATGACAAAAGCGACCCATTTTCCCTCGCTGGGTTTGGCGAAACTTTGCGGATGGTTGTTCTCCAGCGTGGTGGCGGTTGTAGTTTTTCGGATGATATGTTTGAATGTTTCGACTATGGGCTGGCTCCAAATGCCTACAGTGTCTTTGAAAGACAGGGCAAACCGTGATTCGGTAGGAACGGAGATTGATAGCGTCTGGTCATTATTGATGTCCAGACCAAAACTATCGGGTACGCTTGCAAGATTCATATCTGGAATATCGAATATCTTTTCGCTCCACTCCAATGGATTCACTGGGTCTATGTCTACCGTTTGAAGCGTTGCCGGATCATTGTTGAAGCTATATTGATATTGGACAATTTTGTTGCTTTCCGGGATGGGGGTAACTAAGCGGTAGAAGTAATAGCTGACGGGGCTACTCCAAACGCCAAAGCTGTCTTGTATGCGGAAGTTGAAGTAATGATACCCTTCGCCCAGTGCGGATACGTCCAGCGCATTTAGATTGATGACTCCATCCTCGGCTAATTTTCCGGTTTTCTTTTCCTGATAGTTGCTGTCGAGCCAATATTCGTATTCCGTTAATGTGTTCCCACTTCGGTCTATGTCGGTGCGATAGAAGTAATAGCTGACAGGAGTACTCCAGGCATTCATGTTATCTTGCGCCCGGAAGTTGAAATAGTGGAATCCGGCAGGAAGTGCGGACACGTCTAGTTCCAGTGATACTTCACCTGTATCACCGAATGTGCCGCTTATTTTTTTCCTGATAGTTATCGTTTAGCCAATACTCGTATTTCCGGAGTGTATTGCCGCTCCAGTCTGTCTTCTGGCGGAAGAACCAATAGCTTTTCGGATTGCTCCATAAGCCGTTGCCATCTTTGGCTCGGAAGTTGAAGTAGTGCATACCCTCTGCGAGCGTACTGACATCTGTTTCCAGGACAATGTCTCCCGAGGAAGTATTTTCGGTTATGCGACTGTCAAATTGATTGTCAAACCAATATTCATAGCCGGCTACACTTTGTGCTTGTGCCGTCAGGGCGCAAAGACAAATCATTATTGATAAATATATTTTTCTCATTTGTATAGCCTCTTCGATTGATGGGTTATTTTTGTGCTTCTACTTTGATGGATACCTTCAATTTGCCGTCCAATGTAGACTTGACATCAATTTCTTTAGAGATAATCTGCGGATTAGAAGGAGTTTTTGTAAATGGATAGAGACCGCCATAGATTCCTACGGGAGTTCCGTCGGTTCCAATATAGGTTCCGGCTGCTTCTGCTTTGATGGCATAAGTCTTGCTGGGATCATATTCATTTCCTATTTCTTCTCCGAAGATGGCAATGTCGTTCTTGCCGGTCCAGTTATCTTTATCATTGCTGTAGCTAACGTTGTTTAAGGCATCACCATATCTAAAGATATTCTTTTCAAAGAAAGATGCCTTGAAAGCATCACTCCCCCAAGCATAAGAATCCAATATAATGTTGTCCTTGTAGGTGGTAACACATGGATTATCATAGTCAAACAAAATGCAGTTCTTGATTAAGAGCTTGTTGTCATTGTGATATCCATATAATCTGTTTATGATACTGTTGTATATGGCTATGTTGTTTGTTAGATCTGTATTAATGTTCCCAATGATGCAGTTTATGATATTAACATCAGAAATACACCAGGCATCTTGTACCGTGTTTAAACTTCCGTAGAATTTACAGCGTTTTAGGGTCAAATCCTTCAGTGTAACAGGTTTGCCATTTTTACCAATATTTACACTTTCAGTGAAAGCGATTCCTTCAATGTGTATTCCGTCAAGATCCCCTGTCTTGTTTACCGTTTCTCCCTCACTATTCACCTCTGTACCGTGCTGTATAGTTATCTCTCCGACATTTGTGGAATATATTCCCTTACTTTCATCGGTTTCGCATCCTGCGCCATAGACCGTGCAGGCCTTGTTGAAAGTCGGTGAATTGAATGTTCCGGAAGACAATGTGATGACATCGGTTACTCCGGTTACGGCATTGAAAGCACTGATGAATGCATCTTTCCCATAATAGATACTGGTCTTGTCACCTTGCTGCAAGGTTGCGGACTGAAGTTCGGTCTGTGCGGAGGCTCTGTTTCCTGAAAGAATAAAAATGATTACAGTGAATAAATGATATCTTTTTCATAATCTGAGTTGTTAATATGTTAATACTATTTTATCGTTCTTGTTCCCGGGAATGCCGGATCGTCAATGCTCGGATCTGTTTTCTTCGTTCTAGCTGTGGCGGTGGTGCTGTAAGTCGTCCCATTTTTATTGATAGCATACGCCCGGATAGAATAATTGGTATATCCTGTCAGCCCGGTAAGAGTCGTACTCATATCTCCGACAGTTCCTTCCATTACAATTCTCTTTTCGCATTCTTCCACGCTCGGTGTTCCTTTTGAACTATATACAAACCCACGTTCTGTAATTTCGGCTCCTCCATCGGCAGAAACCGTTGCGGATACATCCAATGTGGATGGAGACGGATTTCCTGCTGCCATATTCACAATCGTTGCTTTTGCCGAACTTCCGGTCTTTATGATAACATAAGCACTATATCCAACTCCTTTGCCATTAACAGCGTAGGCGCGTACATGATAAGACGTATTATAGGCCAATCCGGTAAGTTTGGCTTGGAACACTCCGTTTTTCAAGGTTGCTATTACTTTCTTGTTGCGGGTGATGTCCGGCTCAGCAGACGAACTATCCCAGCAGAAGCCGCATTCTGTTATGCTCATGCCTCCATTGTCAGCCAATCGGGCTTTCATAGTGGCATTGTCGTCATTTACTTCTACTTCCGTTAACTCTTCTACCACCGGCTTATAATGTTGTACGGTGGTGAATGTTATGGCATTGCTATATGCCGTTCCGTTTTTATTGGTGGCATAGGCTCGTGTGTAATAAGTTTTACCCTCTTCCAGTTCTGTTAGGGTAGCATTGATATTCATACTTTCTGATTTGTCGATGACAAGTGAATTGTCGATAGTGGGTGATTCCGTATTCAGACTGTAGCAGAACCCTTTTCCTAGAATATTTGTACCACCGTCCTTTGTTATTTTGGCACTAAGTGCTGCGCTTGAGATATTTACGTCTCCTAAAGTTATGTTGCTAATTTCTGCCAAACCGGTTTGTACAGTGGTGAATTCTGCCGGACCGCTATAGAATGTACCATCTCGTGATATGGCATAGGAGCGTACATAATAGTGTTGTCCCTCAATCAATTCTTTCAATGTAACAGAGATGCTGTTACCTTCCGAAGGGTCGGCTATGTGCTCATCTTCAATTGACGGCTGTAGTACGGACGTGCTGTAGCAAATACCCTTCTCTAAGATACTGGCACCGGCAGGTAAATTGATAGATGAAGTAACTGTGGCATCATTGATTGTGATGTCGCTCACTTTAGGCGGACTTAAAGTCAAGGTTTGTACCTTCGGAAGAGTGAATTCTTTAGTATCACCGTAACCGATGCCTTTTTCATTAATGGCATACGCTCGATAATAGTAAGTCTTTGCCGGTTCCAGACTGGAAACGGTTGCCGTAAATTCATTCCCTTCCAGACCGGAACGTACACGAGGATGATCGATTGTTGGCGTCTGGCTTTCGGCACTGTAGCAAAAACCACGTTCGGTTACAGTAAAACCATTGTCGGATAGCGAAATAGCGTGAAGTATTGCGCTGTATGCAGTTAGGTCACTTGCTTCTCCGGTTGTGAGTGAGGGAACCTGTAGCTTGTCTGTGGTGACGGTGATGGATTTGCTGTATCCGGTTTTATGGTCATTGTTGGTTGCATAAGCCCGTATGATATAGGCTGTCTCAGGTAGTATGTTTTCTTTTATCGCTCCTGTAAAGCTACCATTCTCTCCACTGTCTCTGCCACTATTGTTCCGTCAGTGATAGTGGGATCATTAGTCCCTTCGGTGTATGCCTTGTATACGAATCCTTTGGTTGTTATCGTGGCTCCACCTTCGTCTATTACTTTGCCACTAATTGAAATGCTGTTTTCCGTTTTGCTGGTAAGACTGAGTGTAACCGATGGGATGTCCGTCGATAATGTCGTGAACTCTTTGATTGCGCCACGTACGGCATTATGCCCACTGCTTGATTCTATACTATAATAGTAAGTTGTTCCCGGCTTTAGATTGTTAAGTGTAAGAGTGTATTCATTCTCTGCCTTTTTTGTGCCGGGAATTGTATCTACAGCTTCCAATAATTTGGAAGACATAGAGGAAACGAGAAAGTAAATGTTATGCTTCTGTCCTTGAGGTGAATCGGGATGCGGGGTTACCGTACCTGATAAAATGGCTTCAAATCGGGTGATGCCGGATGTTTCACCAGTGACGGGTACCGGAGCGAAGTTTATCGGTTCAGTGTCTTTTTCACAGCTTGCCACGAATAGCAACAGGCTGTACCAAATGATATATTGTAATCTTTTCATCGTTTAAATGGATGTTAAATTAAGAATTAGAAGAAGAAGCCAATGCCTGCGCTGAGTTCGTGGTATTTGAAGTTGACGGTTTGGAATCCCACGGATACCGCAAATTGTCCCAGTCGTCCGATGGCGCCAAGTTCAGCGGCTACGCCTGTGGTGGAGTGGTCGGTGTTCTTTACCAGTTCGCCGTCTATCGTTTCCCATGCCAGAATCCGGTTGCCGTATCCTGCGCCAATGTAGGCATATAGCGGTTTGATGATTTGACGTAAATAGCCTGCCGTGATAGACATGCGTGCTTTGGTAGTGACACCTTCTTTATAATAAGGTGTACCCGTGCCATTGGCCAATGCCCCTGTATCATCGCATTCCAGTTCGGTGGATGCCGAACCGAAGTCGCTGCGGAAGCGTAGATACGCTCCGTTCTTACTGACAATGCCGACCATGGCGCCAAAAGAAATCTGTGAAGGATGATAGCCGACTTCCGCCATTACCAGCGTGCGTCGTGGCTCTTTAGGCTTGATGGTGGACTTCATTTTAAAGGTAAGGCTGCTCGTCTTGCCAGCGAAAATGGTGATAGTACTGTCCATTGGGAAGAAAAAATCTTTTTCGATGCGTATTCGGTACTCTTGTAATGGCATTCGGTCACTCTTGTAGGGTGTCTGTCCGGCAAGCTCATTGTTTATAAAAACTTTGGCGTCCTGTTCGGGCAGGGAGAATATTTCCAGATATCCGAAACGGGGTTTCAGTGTTACGCTCATGATCTTCTGCTCGCTACCCAGATCGATGATACCGGCTTCGGGAGCGTACATGGGTGATTCTACCCTGTAGGTATGGGTGCCTTTTTTCATGGTAGCGGTGAACAGTCCGTTTTCGGTCGGTACTTTTTCGTCATCGATATAAATATCGGCAGTTGCCGGATCGGGACGCATCACAATTAGTTGGGTATTCGTGTTTGTGGGTGTTTGCTGCGTTCCGTCTCCTATTTGTATTTCCATTTCATAGACAGTGGCTTTCTCAATAATGTCAGGATAGAAATAATTGCGGAGTACGCCGAACTTATCGTGCATAATGGAAATACGTCGTGCTCCGCGAGGAATGTACAGCCAGATTTCTCCGGGCTTGTTTTCACGGGAAACGATTCCAAGTGCATCCGGTTCGAACATTAGATCTTTTTCGATTGTAACGATACGGATTAGTGCACATACTTCTCCGTTCTGATCCCGTTGAGGAGCGGTGATCCGGGCGGTGACATCTGTTTCCATCCGGTTGAATGAGGTCACCTGGATTTTGTTTTGCGCTTTCGTAGCAGTTGCAACGAAGAACAAACTTATCACTAAAAGTAATTTTATCGACAAGCATTTTGTGACTTTCCTGTTTGCCATAGCGTGTTTTTCTGTTTCTTCCGTCTATCCTCTCCGGCGGAGGTTACTATATAAAAAAAGCGTGAGGACCGTTTCTGTTCATCTCCCTCTAAGGTTCTGGAATACCTTGCCCCGGATGAACAACAGCCCTCACGCCTATGTTATATAATATAACGTAGACGTGAAGAAACTGTTGCTATTGCTCCGGGGTTGAATTTCCCAGATTCTAGAGGGGAACAATAACTTTCGCTTCTTGCGTTCGTAAACTCACATTTTATAGTCTTATGCGTCACCTATCTCTATAAGCAGCAAGACTTGGTACAAATGTAGGATAAATTTTCTTAATAAAGAACTCCCTTTGGATAATTTTTTATTATAAATAGTGGAACTTCTGTTAATGTCTGCTGTATTTTTTCTGTATAATCTGTTATATCGACCACTTAGTATGGATATAATGCTGTTTGTCTATGAAACCGTATTCGGTAATGTCCGGGTATGGCGACTGTCCCCCTGAATCTGTGCTTTGATTTGTCTTTCTATAAATCTACTTTTCTTCTTACTGTTCTTTCAGCTTTTCGAATCGCCTCATTTGACGGCTTTACGGCTGAAACTTCCGGTGTATGAGCTGAATCATCCCAAAAATCACTCAGTGATACCATACTTTATCAATCTGACAGATTGACAAAGTGATAATCCTAATGCGCGAGAATGTTTTCTTTCAAGCCCTACCGGAGGGAAAGAGGAAAAAATGCAAGGATAACGTTTGGTGAAAGTGCACGATGAGTATTGTTTGTAAAGAAAAGGAGTCGCAATGTTCTTCTTGTGTTCTATTTTATTCCAAATAATCTTCATCTTTGATGTAATTGCAGCAAAAAGGAAGATGCCGAATGATCCGGCTTCGTATTCAAATAGAACAGAATAAATCGGTTTTGGAGGGGGCTACACCCTTTTTCCCGAATGGTGTCACCCTTTTAGCAAGATGACTACACCTTTTGCACCGAATGGTGTAGCCATCTTGCAAATTACATCGTTAGTTTTACTCCATTACATTATTAGTTTTATCCAATTACATGGTTAGTTTTGCCCAATTACATCATTAGTTTTAGGCAAACAGATGGTCTATTTCGAGGAAAATGAGGATTCATTGTGCTGGAAGAGTCTTTTTGATTCAAGCGTGTGTTAGCGGAATTCGCATAATGACATCTTTATGCTTGTGAAATAGGGATATTAGTGTCATTGTTCTTGTTTGTTAACTATGGGCATGTTGCGTCTATATATCGGACGTGTTGCATCTATATATCGTGCATGTTGCATCTATATATCGGACGCGTCGCATCTATATATCCAACGGCACCCATATATAGATGCTAGAAGGTAAGGGTCTCCGCGATGGCATCTTGTGTTTTGCTGCATTGAATTACTTCATTATGGCTAAACTTTCAGACAGAAGTATCGTGTCAGGACGACGTGCGTAGTGCAAGCAAAATTGCTTGCACTTAAATAAAAGTTGCTGCCACCACTGATTTTTGGCTGTTTATCAGTTGCTTATGGCGGATAGTGCAAGCGTGCAAGTAAAAGCGTGTATAAACTCTCTGTATTCAGGCAGCCAAGAGGATTTTCTTGTAATGTTTTGTGTTACCGCTTTTAGTTGATTAACTTTGTAACCTCTGTAACGGTTACGGGGGTTACAAAATTTATATAACTATGAGGTTCTATGATCGTACGAATGAATTAGCTGAGTTACAGCGTATAAATAAACTGTCATTTAATGACCACTCCCGCTTGACGGTAGTGACCGGTAGGAGACGTATCGGTAAGACAAACCTTATCATGTGATCTATAGAAGACTCACCTACTGTATATTTATTTGTAGGTCGTAAGAATGAGGCGACTCTTTGCGCTGAGTTTATTTCTGTCATCGCTCAGTCCCTGGAGACTTCTGTCCCTAATGAAATTCGCACTTTCCGGTCATTGTTTCAGTATTTGATGGAATTGTCTGTGAGCAGGGCATTTAATCTTGTTATTGATGAATTTCAAGAATTCTACAATATTAATGAATCTGTTTATAGTGATATGCAGAATCTTTGGGATCAATATCGTAGGAAGTCCCGTATGAATCTGATTGTATCCGGTTCTATTCACTCTTTGATGCAAAAGATATTTCAGAATTCAAAAGAACCGTTATTTGGCAGAGCTGATAATATCATTAAGTTATCGGCTTTTAGCTTAACTACTTTGAAGGAAATCATTTACGATCACAGACCTGATTATTCTAATGATGATTTGCTTGCTCTTTACGCTTTCACAGGTGGGGTGCCAAAATATGTAGAGTTGTTCTGCGATAACGGAGCGTTGAGTGTAGACGAAATGATAAATTTCATGATTCGGGAAAACTCTCCTTTTACCGATGAAGGGAAAAACTTGCTGGTAGAAGAATTTGGTAAGAACTATGCTACCTATTTTTCTATATTAAGTGCTATTTCGGGAGGCATTAATACACAACCTGAAATAGAGGCTGCATTGGGAAATAAGAGTATAGGAGGACAGATTAAACGGCTAATTGTATAATATAATCGTACGGAAGCGTCCCATATTGGCAAAAGAAGAACTTCAAGCCGGAATTGTTAGCGGCGAAAGTTGAACATCTTAAACGTAAACTATTGCCTGAATATCAGATAGAAATGATTTGTTTATCATTAGAATCTATGTAACATATGCTTGCCGGTTTATGACTTTTAAAGGTCGGTACAAAAAAGTCTCCCTTCGGATTATGTATCGGAGGGAGACTTTTAAGAGAAGTGTAATAAAGAGAGACAGGCTTAATCTATCTTCATAAATTTCTGTTGTATAACCTCATTATCGGTTTTTATGATTATGAAGTAAATCCCTTTACTCAGTGAAGAAACATTGATTCCTTCGTTGGGAATCACCTGTTTGTCCAATATCAGTGTTTGCCCCGCAGTATCAGAGATGCGTACTTCTTCAATGTTGCCAATATCTCCCCGAATATACAAGCGGTGGCGTACGGGACTTGGATAAACCAACAGTCCTTCCGAAATAGGAGTAATTCCGGTTGCTTCGCCTATATGCAGGCTGACAGGAGTGGTTAAACTGCCCGTCAGTGTACCGCTCCATTCTATTTCTTCCTTGACGTTGTATTCCTGCTGGTCGGCGGTGTCGAAGGCACGTAGGGTCAGTTTGCCATCGGTTTGCTCTCCATGTGCAGTGATAAATAGATAACCGTCTTTTTCAACGGCTATACCTCTACATTCATCGCCCACAAATACACCGACAAGGAATTTCCCTATTTCAGCTTTTTGCTCTCCGTTGTAAAGCTCGGCTATGGCAATCATGTTGTCTTCGGACTGGTGAATGTCATAACTCCATTGTGCTGATGGAGTGGATGGTTCTGATTCTGTACCATTTGCAGTATAGTTGAAAGATTTCACTGATTGAGAATAGTACATATAACCTTCACCTGGAAGCAGGTGGGTTAGGCTACCTGTCCATGTACTTCCATCGTATATGGCAAAATTATCCAAGCCTTTGATAAGGTCATTCTCTTCAGCTTGCAGATTTTGCAAGGCTTGCTCCAATGGTAAAGTGACGGTAGGAATATAACCTATCCAGTTCCAGCCCTGATTTAGGGTAATGGTGTTGCTTGTCGGATCTGCCCCCTTTCCGGTCAGTTCAAGAGTTGCCTCTTTCTTCATCTTTATCTTGTAAGCTTGAGTAGTGCTCAGACTGTTCAATGAACCTTCCCAATCATTTTCATTTTTGTTCGTCAGTTCTCCGTTTTGTCCTTTTAGGATGAGGACGGATTCTTTGATGGGAGCGAGTAGAGCTGGTATATCGTTTAGATTCTGGTCCTGCACGTTGATAGAGAACCAGTTCCAGCCCATAGAGAGGGTGTAGTTGCGGGTGATTTCTTTTTCTCCGGCTTCCACAACGCTCACTTTTACTTCCGGTTTCATGTCCATACCTTCGACGGCAAACTGTATCATAGTTTGTCCCGGGAGCTCGCCTGATATAGTGAAGGTGGCTTTGCCTTCTTTATTCAATGTGGCTTCTGCCGGTTCTATGGCAGCAATGGTGGAGGAAACGGAAGTTGCGGTCACTTTCTTGCCTGTTGAGGCTTCTGCGGGATCTACGGTTACTGTAATTTCAGCCGTTTCATTGTACACCACTTCAATCTCGGAAGCGACCACTGCCTTGGGCTCTTTTTCAATGGCTATCTCTTGGCTATAATCGCTTTCCATTTGTATGCCGGCATAGCTCTTCACACGTTTGCTGACAGTCAGTATCACTTTGTCGGTGGTAGCCAGAGCCTCGGCAGGGACAAAGCGCACTTTCGAAACGAATTGCTCATTCTTGTTTTGTGGGTTTGCTTCAGCGTTCTTGAAAGTCACTTCTCCTGCTACCGCTGCTCCGTTGCGAGTAATGGTGATGAACTCGGCAGTCATGGTTTCGGGCAGCATGAACTTGCTGAAATCAATTTCTATGCCTGTCTCATAACCACGTATGGCTGTTACGGTAGGCTGTGCGGTTTGTACCATGCCAATGTTCACTTCCAACTGCGGGGGAGGAACGGGGAGCCATTCACTGTAAGTTGTCTGGTAGCCTTCTTTTTCAAACTTCACTTGCCAGAGACCTTGGGGGACATCCCAGGCATACATACCGTTTTCGTCAGTGAATAGGGGGTTTTCTTGGGCGTACTCGGCAGCATCCCAAAGTACAATATTCTCGTGCAGGTCGCCATACATGTCTTCCACCATTTCTTTGTAGTAACAAGTGGCGGTTACGCCTTGCAGGCGGTTACTGGCAACAGCTTCGTAGACATAGCCGGATGGGTCCATTACGTAATTGGGATTTGGGTTGCCTGATTCTCCGGAATCGCTTCCTTTTCCACCGTTGTCATCTGGACAATCGGGGGCATCATGAATCCGTTGTAGGTAGGCATGTCCTGCCCTTGTTAAATCCTGCATTCCATCCCCAAAACTACTTGCAGCGTCGGCGGCACCCCAAAGGGTATTTCCTGCATCAATAACATTCTCAGGACGTCCGCTTGATGAACTGATGAGATTTGCTGAATGTGCTAAGAAACTACCTAAAGAGAAACCTACGCATTGCCTTAAATGCATGATATCTGAGTGCAGATTTATGTTTGTGATATCGTCTGCGCATTTCAATTTTCTGTTAGCTTCGTCTATTGCCCCTTGAATGATATGATCCCGCCATTGGTTTAACCGGTCCGTTGAGGGAGCAATCCGATCACTTCCGGGATCAAAGCCGGCTATCCTTGTTGTGGTGTTTATATTCTTTCCGAATAGAGCCACATAATCCTTGTATGATTGGACATCATCATAGCCGAAATATGCATAAACGAACAGGCTGTCGCTTGTTTCTCTTGTTATCTGATAAGCATCTGTATCATTCACATAATACTTGAACGGATCTTTTTCTATGCATAATTTGAATGTTGAATTTGCTATTTTCTTTGTTATTGCCTCTTTATTCTTTATATTCGTTTTAATAAAAAAGCATTTAAGGGCGATGTCGCTGGATTTTGACTTCATAGAGTAGGTAAATATGTCGTCTGTATCGTCATAATCTTCTACTACAGGAATCCCTATATTCTTTTCTAGCGTGTTGATGTAAGCCAATGAGTCGCACATACTATAATCGATGTAATCGTAGGTTACGCTCAGGTTTACAGGCAATGCTTCTGACTGGAATGGATGAGTTGCAACCCAAATATCCTTAGTCTGATTATAGCTTGCGGGTATGCGGACGATATTATTGGAAGAGGTTTTCACATGAAGTGCAACATTTGTTATTATTTCCGGACTATTATTGGTGAAATCAATCTTGAAGGTAAAATCCGGATAATTAGGCCAATACCAATATGTTTGGGCAGAGGTTATCGGATTAATGAAGTCAAAAGTCGTCACATATTCTAATAGATCCAGCGAAGAGGCTCCGTGAGCAATATTAATCATCGTTACTTTAGATACCTCTATTGCGTTCTCATTATAGAGCACAGGACAAGTTTCTGTTTGTAACTCTGCTCCGTCTTTGGTCCTAATCTTAGCGTAGATATCGTGCGAAGATAGATTCTTTGCGTTATAAAGTTCACATGTGGTGAACCATAGACCATTAGCTAATGAGGTTGTTTGGCCTATTAGTATGCCGTTATCGTAAATCTCGACTTCTGATTTTCCAATAGCTGTGCCATTGATTGAAAATGTTTTCTTGGCTACAGTTGATGGTATGGAGATGGACAAGTCCTTTATTGTACAGGTGGCGGCTCCAATAGGTTGCAATATTTCTTTCCCGTTCAGCGTAAACTGTACAAAAGCATTGGGGATGTACTCACCGGAGGCAGTTGGGATTACACAGAAACGAACCAACTCGGTGTAGTTGTGTAATGGAATTGTTAGTCGATTATTGTCCAAAGTATAACTCGCTATGTTGCTGCCTGTCATGGCTGAGTTTTCCACATATAAAGACGTTTCAGGTAGGTCAACTATCAGCTGTACGTTGCTGACCGAAGCGGTGTACTCTTCTTTAAAATCAATTTTCCCTTTTAACGTCAGATAATTACCGGCTACGATGGAGGCTTTGTTGGCAGTAAATGACGTATTATCTCCCGTGTAATAAAGCTTACTTTCATCCAGCATTGGAATATGACTGTTAGTAATGGAAGAGAGAATGCCGCTTTTTACGGTTACGGTGTTTTGTACATAATCTGTTCCTTCCGTCAGTCCGGATGCGGCCAGTTGGGATATCTTCAAAATAGAATTGAAGAAAGCGCTGTTGACCATACTGACCAGGGTATATTTCCCGTCAGAGAGATTGCTGATGGAAAGGCATTGATTGAAGTAAGTATATTTCTTTAGTAATTCTCCTTTACTGTCGTAGAGGATCCCTACTATATCGGTATTGTCAGTATCGGTGTAGGAAGCGCTAATACCGCCCAATGCTATAATGTTGAGCAAAACGTTTGCTTTCTCTGCATTCTCGTCCACTGTTGCGGTGGCTGTTACGGAACGGAAAGCTCCGTTTTTACTGCTAGCGATGATGCGGAGCCGGTCACCCGCTGCCACTTCTTCCAAAAGCACAATGGAAGGATATTGTACTGAGAAATTGGTGATTTCTTTTTCTTGTGTCTCATTATATATAGTATAAGCTATATTGGCATAATCGGAATACCAATTCTCTGTTCTGGCTTCCTCATCAGTTGCTACGCTGGGGGTATAGGTGAGGTTCAGGTTGATTGTTGTGCCGGATATGGCTTTCAGTTCAACCGTTCCCAAATCTGCTCCCGCGTTGAAGTTTGCTTTCGTCAGTGTCTGGCTGATATAGTCAGTAGCAGAAACCGAAATCGTACTTTCATCATTAAAGACATCCAGTTCGAACTTCCCTTTGGTATCGGTTTGTGTTATAAAAGATTTTGAGTACTTGCCGTTTAACTTTTGGGAGATGGAGATAACAGCTCCCGATAATGCATCACTATTGGCATTTTTGACAAGTCCCGAAACAGTCAGCATTTCGATGGGAATTAGAGTGTAAACCAGCTGGTTCTCTTCTTCTTTTACACTATAAGTTTGATTCTCCGGTGTTACGTATTGCATCCCTAAATTCTGATTTAATACGATTCGGTAGTTCAACTTCGTCCCTGCTGTTTGTGCTTTCAGCGAACTGCCTTGTGATAAGTATGTCTGTTGGTCATTCAACCATGTGACTTGTGTCTGATCGGTAACATCTGTTCCATCTGGCGTTTGCACTTTCAAGTTTACGTCGAGCAGGGTTAGCAGTGAACTGAAAGTAACGGACTGGTTCTCCTCTTTTATTTCAATCTTCTCTATTTGTCCCAACACTACATCTGCAGGAGTTTTCAGATAAACATTATAAGTGCAGTTTTTCAGTAGTCCGTTGAAAGTGTAAGTGATGCGGTCGGATACAACGTAGCGTTGTTTCTGGCCGTTCTGCAAGTTTTGTAATTCTATAGTCATGTTCTTGTAAGTGCTCTCACTTCCGACAGGGAGGTTCACCTCCAACGTTCTGACATCTTCAGTCAGTGGTAGAATGGTAAAGTCTTTCCAAACCGCAGCCTCTGCATAGAGTGGAATGGAAGAGGACAGAACACGAATGACGGCATTTTCGGCAATTCCTTCAAAGGCACGTTCATCCGCTATCGGCGGGGTGATGGCGTAACAACTGATGTCTGTCAGATTTTTGCAATTTCCGAAAGCATGGTAGCCTATTTTTTCTGTACAGGCAGGTAGGATAGCCGTTGATAAATTAGTATTGTCGAATGCATATGGGGGAATTTCCGTATATCCGCCTGTTCGGCTTAGGTCAATCAATGTACAGTTGTTCAACCTATCTACGATGCCGAAGTCATGACTATTCATCTGACCGCTGATAATGACCATCGAAACTTTGCCATAGTTGTTTGAACCGCCGGTTACCTGGTCTACGGCATTCATGATGCTTCCCGGAGTGAAGTCGTCAAGAATCAGTTCGCCTGTTTCCGCATCCCAGTGATTGGCTCCCGGATTTCCCGGGTTTGCCGGATTAAAGTGGAATAAACCGGTGATGGAAACGTCTTCTTTCCCCATTACGAACGAATATACTCCTTCCGTAGACAGTAATTTATCTCCCTGTTTCCACCCCTCAAACTGATAGTTGCTGTTCGGATAGGCATAGACTGAAATCGAAGCTCCTTCACTGAAACGTTCTCCTGAAGTGATATTGAAACTTCCTCCTTCGGCCGGAGAGGCCGTCAGCACCAGTTTGTATTTGATGACTTCCTGCGACGGATCGTCGGGATTGTCGGGGTTGAAGCTATCTGTAGCTTTGAACACAGCGGTTATGGCCGTATTCTTTGCCGGCATGGTATAATTGAAAGAGCGGTTGCGGGAAATTGTATCTCCGTCCTGTATCCAACCGACAAACTGGTAATAGTTGTTGGCATTGGCGCTGAGATAAACAGATTCTCCCAAAGCGTATTGCTGCTTCCCCGAAGGTGAGGTACTGCCTGCCTCGTCGGGGGTGACGTTGACCGTCAAATTGTATCTCTGGCCCGGTTCTCCGGGGTTGGAGGGGTTGAACCCATCCCCTCCTTCTTGTCCCCACGCCGCGATGCTCCAGAGAGCAATGAATAGGCTGAGTATATATTTCATGGATGTTCTGTTTTTATTTGGTTACCATAATTTTAAATGTCTCTTTACCGATGGTTACGATGTAGAAGCCCGGTGCGACGGGGAGGGAAATTGATGACTGTGTCAATATCCGATGCTCAATGACTTGTCCGGTGACATTGCAGACCCTCATTTCATCTCCCGGTTGCGCAGATATTAAGATTTGTCCGGCTCCTGCTGTCACTTGGGCGGTATTCGTGTCCTGAGTTTCTTCTACTCCGGTAATGGTACGGGTAGTCAGACGCAGTTCGAAGCGGTCGGTGCAGAAGCCGGCTTCTGTCGTAAAGGTATAGCTGTCGAGGTCGAGACGCGTTTTGCTTCCTGTCAGCTTATCTGTTAATATCACTTCGTCTGCTGTAACCGTGGCGTCTGCCAGACTCAGGGTATATGTGCCGGCTTTTCCTGCGTAAATGCCTACGGAGACAGTTCCGTTGCCCAACGGTCGTTCGTTGATGGCGTAATATCTGCCAGTAGCGTCCAATGTGAAGAGTTGTGGCACGTCTTTGTCGTCGCTCATGAATTTGGCGGCGTCGCGGGACATTTCATAATCCATGCTTGCTTCGGGATTGATAACTACACGGGTACGGTCGGTATAAGTGTCATCGTTCAAAGTGAAATTGAAGACGGTACGGTTCGGCGAAACGGTGGAACGGGTCGTGGTGCGTTGGCGTACAGTGGCATTCAGTTGGCGGCCTTCGGCAGAGAAACTGATTTCTTTCATTTCCACCGGCTTCTGAATGAAGAATGCCTGCATCGGACTGAGTATGTAGCTATCGTCTTCGGTTGAGACAGCGGTGTAAGTCCGGTTACGGGTGTCCCATATTGTAATGGGAGAGATGTAGTCCATGTAATAAATGTCATAGAAGCATGGATAGGGGTTGCCTATGAAGTTCCAGCTGGCATTGTGAGCGAACTCGGAGGCGTACTCATTCAGTGTTCGTTTTAAGGCATTGCCAGAGAAGAGCCGGTTCTTGTTGTCATTGTTGATGGCTTTCAGAGTGAGTTGGGTTTGTTTGTTGGCTTGGATGATATAGCCGGTTCCGGCTTGCAACGTTCCGTCAGCGGGTACGTCTTTCCAGTTGCCGGTTTCACCGTTGGCTCGTGCTTTACCGTCATAGTAGCGGATGACAAAGAGGGCATCGTTGTCCACTTGCATATCTGCCCTGTTCACATCGAAAGGAAGCGTGATAAACTGCCAGTACTCTCTTTTCAGATTCAACTTGTAGATGACACTATCGGCACGCATGGCTCCGGACTCGCTGAGCAAGTTCGTATAAACGGGCTTGCGGTAGGACCAATTATTGTCGTCATATCCACTAAGAGTGTGGCTTTGGGTGTACTTCTTCATGGAGAGTGCATCGGTGCCTCTGACGGTCAGTTGGCCGTTATCAAATACCGATACAGTTGGATTGTTTTTGAAGCGGATGTCTGCCGCTATAACCAGTTCGCCGGGCACGTTGATGAGGTCTGTTTCATAATTCAGCGGATTGATTGTAGGAAATGCATCCCAACCTGGGGCCAGTTTATAGCTGTTTACGGACCAGAAAGGCACCAAGAGTTCTGTATTGGATTTATCTACACCATAGAGAATATCATAGTCGTTTTCTAATGTAGGCGGTACGGATGCCAGGCAGGTAACTTTCTTGATATTGTGACATTCATAAAATGGATGATAGCAATAAGTCAGTGAAGCGGGCAAAGTGATTTCTGTCAGACTTGTGCAACGACGAAAGGCTTGATCTTTTAATGTTGCCAGAGTTGAGGGAAAAGATACTTCTTTTAATGCAGTACATTGATAGAACGCATTGTAATCTATATTTATGAGTCCTTCGGATAAGTTTGCCTTCTCTAATACTGAACATTGATAAAATGCATAGTGTGAGATGTTATTCAGATTGGCCGGGAATTTTACTCGTTGCAGTGCGGTGCAATTGTAAAAAGTTCCGGGGGAGATATTGGTTACATTAGCGGGAAATTCAATATTTTCCAGACTTTTACAATCCTGGAAAGCATACTCCTGAATTTCCGTCAGACTTGTCGGCAATTTAATTTCTTTCAGCGAGAGGCATTGCTCAAAAGAATGATCTTTAATACTCGTGACCCCTTCTGGTATAGTTATTTGAGTCAATCCGTAGCATCGGTAAAAAGCATATCTTCCGATACTTTTTAGAGTAGCAGGGAGTTTTATGTCAAGTAATGCGGCTCTCTCGTAGAAGAAACTCTCGGGCAATGATTCTATGGTGGCTCCCGTCATGTCAATAGAAATCAAATGGGTGGTTCGTTGTTTTATTTGATAAAAGTCGTCGTCATTTAGTGGGCCGTTTATCACTAATTCGTTTACATCGGTTACATAATCCACCTGTTTAAGGATTTCTTCTCCTAAAGTTCCGGCTGCGGTCAAGGTTACAGTTACTTTTCTCGGAGTATTCCCATTGATTACTATTAAATTTGACCAATTAGGGCTTTTGGAGTAAACATCTCCGCTACCTTCCGGCACATAAAATGTTTTCGTATAGTTGAATGTCTGGTTGAATATTTCCGGAGGGGTTTTGCTTTTTAACGTACCGGTATGCAGACGGATACAGTCGTAAAAGGCGTATTGGCCGATGGTGGTCAGTTTTTCTGGGAATACGACTTCCTGCAACAATTGGCATCCCCTGAATGCTTCGGAGCCGATTGTTTTTAAACTGTCTGGTAAGACGGCTTTGGTAATCTGATTATAATCGAATGCTAACTCACCTATATGGGTAGTTATGGTTGGCAACTTTAGCTCTCCCGAAAGGGCACATTCTGAAAATGCCTGTGTTAGTATTGTTGTCAATGTTTTTGGAAAAGTGACCTTTTTCAGATTCGAACATCGGTCAAAAGCATATTCCCCTATGGTTTCTACGTTATCCGGAAGAATGATTTGCTGTAAAGTTGTTTTGCTCTGAAGTCCCGAACTTGGAATTTTATTGTCCGGTATGATTACTTTTGCTATGTTTAGGTATATTAAGTTGGGCATATTGTTCTGGATAAATCTAAAATCGTTTCCATTCAGGTTTCCCGAAATGGTGATACTGTCACAGTTTGCATCTTGTATTAAAGAATTCAGTTGCCCGGCAGTAGGTACTTCTACTGTGACATGGGTTGCTGATACTTGGTTCATGAGCGCCATTCCGATAATGGCCGTTAATAGAGTAGTAATTTTTTTCATAAGCCATTTAATTTATGATGTTGAAGTAAAATGTTGTATATGCTTATTAATTAATCATTCAGGTCTGCCGTTTTCGCTCCCATTTTGAATGATTTTGCTACAAATATTATAAAATATATTTAAAGAAACAAATTCTTTGAGTGGGTATTTGGGAGGCAAAAGGAATGAATTGTTATACTAAAATATCTTATATTTCCATTTAGTTTCTACTTTTCTATGTTTATCCTCTATTTGGGCAACTTATCTTTTTTTTATGTTTTCGGAAAATATTTCTGTTTGGTTACAGGGTAACCACATCCCAATGAAATTTCTTTTAATGTCTCACCTGTTATATACTGCCATTAAACTGTGACTGACAGAAGGGTGAGCGTTATCAATGCTGGAGTGCTGACAACTTATTGGAATACTTTATTGAAGCTGAACTTCTTTTCCCCGCATGAAATAAATGTGATAACTTTCCCCGCTTCATATTTATTCGTACTTTTGGGGTGCAAAATATAAATAGATGATTCTTATGAAAACTGGAAATGCTTGTTTTTTACTATTGATGTGTGTAAGCCTCCTGTTTACAAGTTGTGGAAACTCTCAGAGTAAAAAGGGTGAAGAGAATAAGGTGGGTGATGATAAGGATGCTCACGGTTGTATAGCTTCCGCAGGATATACCTGGGAGTGAGGTTCTGAAAGACTGCATCCGTCTTTGGGAGAAAGGAGTACGTGTAGCCGATGTGGCAGATAAAGAAAAAGCCGCCTATATTGTTTTTTCGCCCGATTCGCTGCAAGTAGAACTCTTCTTTTCTGATGACCGCCCGAGCGAAATACTGGATCGCCGCTCTTTACCTTCGGGGGGATACGCATGGAATGTAGAGGATGATGATACGAAGAATGTCCGTCTGGAGAACGATAAATGGACTATTAGTCAACGGGGAAATCTGATTTATCAGCAGGTGGAGGAACCGTAATAGGACCTTTGGAATTTCTGAATTATGGAAAACTTTGCTGCCATAGACTTTGAAACAGCCAACGAACAGCGTACCAGTGTGTGCAGTGTCGGCATAGTAATTGTACGGGAAGGAGAGATTGTAGATACTTATTATAGTCTGATCCGTCCCGAACCGGAATATTATACCTATTGGAATACGCGTGTGCATGGATTGACACTGGCGGATACGGCAAAAGCTCCGGTATTTCCCACCGTATGGCAGGAGATAGCGCCACTTATTGAAGGATTACCGCTCATAGCCCATAATAAAGGTTTTGATGAGAGTTGTCTGAAAGCCGTTTTCAGAACTTATAGCCTAGATTATCCCGATTATGAATTTCATTGTACCTTGAGTACGGCACGAAGACGGATCAAAGGTTTGCCCAACTATCAGCTGCATACGGTAGCTGCCTACTTTGGTTATGAGTTGGAGCAGCATCACCATGCATTAGCCGACGCTGAGGCCTGCGCCTGGATTGCCCGGGAAATAATAGAATAACAAAGAAAAAGAATACGAATATGGATTTAGCATCACTTACCGCAAAAGTTTGCCGCATTGCTATGGATGCAGGAAGTTTCTTGAAAGAAGAGAGAAAAACTTTCCGCAGTGAAAGCGTGGAGAAGAAACATGCGCATGACTATGTGTCTTATGTAGATAAAGAGTCGGAAAAACAGATTGTTGCTGAACTTTCCGTTTTGTTGCCGGAAGCCGGTTTTATTACGGAAGAAGGTTCGGCAGTGTATCAGGATGAACCTTATTGTTGGGTAGTGGATCCGTTGGACGGGACTACAAATTATATCCATGACAACGCGCCTTATTGTGTATGTATAGCTCTTCGGTCTAAAGAGGAACTCTTGATTGGAGTAGTGTATGATCCCTGTAGGGATGAGTGTTTCTATGGCTGGAAAGGTGGAGGTGCGTATGTGGATGGCCAGCGGATACAGGTTTCCAATGTGCAGCAGATGGAAGATGCTTTTCTGGTAGTTGAATTGCCTTATAACTCATGTCAATATGCCCGTACGGGAGAACATCTGATACATAATTTGTATGGTAAGGTTGGTGGTATCCGTATGACTGGTTCTGCAGCTTTGGCAATATGCTATGTAGCCGCCGGACGTTTTGATGCCTGGGCGGAAGCTTTCATCGGCAAATGGGATTATTCGGCTGCCGCATTGCTGGTGCTGGAAGCCGGCGGCCGGGTGACTGACTTTTATGGGAATGAGAATTTTATAGAAGGGCATCATATTATTGCCACGAATGGATATCTGCATCCTATATTGCAACAACTGATACAAGAAGTCCCTCCGTTGGGGATGTGACATAAAGAAACAGCCTGATGAAAAATACTGTGAAATATTGGTTCGGTCCTTTGTTCCATCTTTTTTTTCCACGCTGCTGCGCAGTTTGCGGAGCATCACTTATAGAGGGTGAGGACACTATTTGTACTCGTTGCAATATAGATATGCCGCGTACGAATTACCATAAAATGAAGGATAATCCTGTAGAGCGTATGTTTTGGGGAAAGTTTCCTCTGGAACGTGCCACCTCTTATTTCTTTTATCGGAAAGGAAGTGATTTCCGCAGGATCCTACATCAATTGAAGTATGGTGGAAGGAAAGAACTGGGAACGGTGATGGGACGTTGCATGGCGGCGGAATTACTGCCGACCGGCTTTTTTGAAGATGTAGATGTTGTCATTCCCGTACCTTTGCATCCCCGTAAACAGAGAGCTCGTGGATATAATCAAAGTGAGTGGATTGCCCGTGGCGTGTTTCAAGTGACAGGGATACCTGTAGATACTTCTTCCGTGATCCGCGAGAAACATACCAATACACAGACCCGTAAATCGATTTATGAGAGATGGGAGAATGTGGAAGGTATTTTTAAACTCCGCCATCCGGAACGATTAGTAGGGAAGCATATTCTGATTGTGGATGATGTTTTGACTACAGGAGCTACAACTACTGCCTGTGCTGATGTATTTCGTGAGATAGGAGGGATACGTATCAGTGTATTGACATTGGCGGTTGCGGAAGCTTGATGAAGATAACTAAATAATGAAAACAAAAAAGGTCCGCCATAATGACGAACCTTTTTGCTCTTCCTCTTGGACTTGAACCAAGGACCCTCTGATTAACAGTCAGATGCTCTAACCGACTGAGCTAAGGAAGAATTTGCATTTAAGTTTTTCGCTCTTCCTCTTGGACTTGAACCAAGGACCCTCTGATTAACAGTCAGATGCTCTAACCGACTGAGCTAAGGAAGAATGTTGTTTTTTCTCAAATGCGCTGCAAAAGTAATAGGATATTTTGAAATATGCAATATCTTTGCAAAAAAAATATCGAAATGGACAAAATAATTGGAATGGGCAATGCCCTTGTTGACGTTCTTGCTACTCTCAACGACGACCATATTCTTACTGAAATGGAATTGCCCAAGGGAAGCATGACCCTGATTGATGAAACGAAACTGCTGATAATCAATGAATGTTTCAGTGAAATGGAAACAGAATTGGCTACTGGAGGCTCTGCCGGAAATGCAATTCGTGGTATGGCATGCCTTGGTGCGGGAACAGGATTCATTGGTAAGGTTGGTAATGATGCTTATGGAAAATTTTATCGGCAAAGTTTGTTGGAACGGGGAACGGAAGCAAATTTATTAGTTTCTTCTGAGTTACCTTCGGGGGTAGCTTCTACTTTTATATCACCTGACGGGGAACGTACTTTTGGTACTTATTTGGGTGCCGCCGCTACATTAAAGGCTGAAGATCTTTCGCGGGAGATGTTTAAGGGGTATACTTATTTGTTCATAGAAGGTTATCTGGTGCAGGATCATGATATGATACTTCGTGCCATTGAACTGGCAAAAGAAGCCGGATTGCAAATCTGCCTGGATATGGCAAGCTATAATATTGTGGAGCAAGATCACGATTTCTTCTCTTTATTGATAAACAAGTATGTGGATATTGTGTTTGCCAATGAGGAGGAAGCAAAAGCATTTACGGGTAAAGAACCGGAAGAAGCATTGGATGTGATTGCTAAGATGTGCAGCATCGCCATTGTGAAGTTGGGTGCCAGAGGATCGCTCATTCGTAAAGGAACAGAGGAAGTGCATGTGCATGCTGTCACTGTGGATAGAGTGATAGATACGACCGGTGCGGGTGATTATTTTGCAGCCGGCTTTTTGTATGGACTGACTTGTGGATATTCATTGGAGAAATGTGGCAAGATAGGTTCTATCCTTTCAGGAAGCATCATCCGGGTGATTGGTGCAGAAATGCCTGCCGAGTGGTGGGAAGATATTAAAACGAGAATCAGTGAACTATAATAAATAGGATATGAAGAAAATACTGAAAGTACGCTGGATAACTACCTTACTGTTAGTAGTAGGTGTAGTTGTCTTTTTTAGTTTCAAGAGTGGTGATAGCCGCAGTTTCCAGATTGCAAAGAACCTGGATATATTCAATTCCATCGTGAAGGAATTGGATATGTTCTATGTAGATACATTGGACCCGAATAAGACAATACGAGAGGGTATCGATGCGATGTTGTATTCTCTGGACCCTTATACGGAATTTTATCCGGAAGAGGATCGGAGTGAGTTGGAACAAATGCTTAAGGCTTCTTATGGAGGTATAGGTTCCATCATCCGATATGAGCCTAAATTGAAGCGTACAGTAATTGTGGAGCCTTACGAAAATATGCCTGCTGCCGAAGTGGGATTGAAGGCAGGTGATATCTTGCTTGAAATAGATGGAAAAGATTTGACCGGAAATACGGATGTGAGCAAAATACTTCGTGGACAGGTAGGGACAAGTTTCCAACTGAAGGTTGAGCGTCCCGGTGAGGCAAAGCCATTGGATTTTACAATTGTCCGTAAAAACATCCAGTTGCCGTTTATTCCTTATTACAGTAAGTTGGATAACAATATCGGTTACATCAACCTGAGTACTTTCTCAGGAAATCCTTCCAAAGAGTTTAAGAAGGCTTTTCTTGATTTGAAGAAACAGGGCATCACTTCATTGGTAATTGATTTGCGCAACAATGGCGGTGGGTTGCTGGAAGAGGCTGTAGAGATAGCCAACTACTTTCTGCCCCGTGGTAAGACGATTGTAACAACGAAAGGCAAGATAAAACAAGCAAGTAATACGTATAAGACCTTGCGCGAACCATTGGATACGGATATTCCTATTGCTGTATTGGTAAATAGCGGTACTGCTTCCGCTTCGGAAATCCTGGCGGGTGCATTGCAGGATTATGACCGTGCAGTGATTGTAGGTAACCGCACGTTTGGGAAAGGTTTGGTGCAGGTGCCGCGTACATTGCCTTATGGCGGTACGATGAAGGTGACTACTTCCAAATATTATATTCCCAGTGGTCGTTGCGTACAGGCAATAGATTACAAACATCGTAACCCGGATGGTAGTGTAGGGCGTATTCCTGATAGTTTGACTACAGTATTCCATACAGCTGTCGGACGTGAAGTGCGTGATGGCGGTGGTGTGACGCCGGACGTTGCAGTGGAACAAGAAAAGTTACCTAATATTTTGTTTTATCTGGTAAATGATAATCTGATCTTTAATTATGCTACTCAATATTGCCTGAAGCACCCCGACAATTGCTTCTCCCGAGAATTTCGAAGTAACGGATGCTGATTATGCAGAGTTTAAGGAAATGGTGAAGAAGGCAGATTTTAAATATGACCAACAGAGCGAGAAGATTCTAAAGAATTTGAAAGAAATGGCAGAATTTGAAGGTTATATGAAAGATGCTTCCGAAGAATTCAAGGCTCTTGAGCAGAAACTTAGTCATAATCTGGACCGTGACTTGGATTACTTTGCAAAAGATATCAAGAATATGATTGCTCAGGATATCATTAAGCGTTATTATTTCCAACGTGGTGGTATCATACAGCAGTTGAAAGATGATGATGATTTAAATGAAGCCGTGAAAGTGCTGGGTAACTCGGAGGAGTATAAGAAAATGCTGAGCGTACCGGAAACTACGGTCATAAAAGAGAAGGGGAAAGAAACAAGCTTGGTGAATTTTAATTCATACCGAAAAAGCAGTCTGATGATTTTTGACTATGTAGTGTAGGTTATAGTTTGTAGCTTCTTAAAATAAGTAACCGGATAACTTTATGGATTATCTTTACCTTTCCGGAAAAGATAATCCATAAAGTTATCCGGTTTTTTGGTGGAAAACAATTACCTTTGCTGGCAGGTTACTTGTAAATCAATATATATGAGAGTATCTCTGTTGCTATTTTGTATATTTTCTCTTTTTAGTAGCTTATCACGTGGTTCCTCTATTCCTTTTTCTCCCATCGTGAGGAGCTATTCCGTATCAGATTATAATGCAGGTATTCAGAATTGGTCTATCGCTCAAGATGATAGGGGAGTTATGTATATTGGAAATAACAAAGGTCTGTTGGAGTTTGATGGAAATAGCTGGGAACTTCATGAATTACCTTCCAGGAACATAGTACGCTCTGTATATATCGGTAAAGACGGCAAGATATTTGTGGGCTCTTTCGAAGAGTTCGGATATTTCGAACGTAATTCATTGGATAGCCTTGTGTACCACTCTTTAAAAGATGAAGCGAAAGATTTCCGGTTCCATAATGATGAAATCTGGACGATTACGTCGGCACATGGGGAGATTGTATTTCAATCTTTCGGTTCTTTGTTCTTTTATGACGGGCATACTGTGAAGGGGGATTCGTACAAAAACTCTTCCTTTGAATTTATTTCAGGTAGGTGATACGGTTTATTCTCAACAGATAAACGGAGGGCTTTTTGTTCTTGCAAAGAATGGGCTGGAAAATCTGATTGAACGAAAATCATTGGGCAACAGTGATGTGGTGGCAGGACTTCCGTATAATGATGGCGTTTTATTCCTGACACAAAAGAGTGGCGGTTTTGTTTATCAAAGCGGAAAGATACTGAAGTGGCATACAGAATGTGATGCCGAGCTTGAAAAGTACTCTGTGAACCGGGCTGTAATGACAAAAGACAGTTGCTATATTATCGGTACGCTTTCTAATGGGATTTATGCAATAGATAAAGAAGGGCGTTTACTTTGGAAGGAGAATACGGACAGCCGCTTACAGAATAATACCGTATTAGGGCTGTATTGTGATGCCGATAACAATGTTTGGGCAGCTTTGGATGAAGGTATAGCCTATATACAAAATAACTCTCTGGTATATTACTATGAGCCTCCTTACCGGAAAATAGGAATGGTCTATGATGTGCTGGTGAAAGAGGATGAGGCTTATATCGCTTCCAATCAAGGACTTTACCGGATTAGGAACAGAGTCCCCGAACTTGTTCCGGGACTGGAAGAGCAGGCATGGTTCGTTGGTGAATGGGGAAAACAGATTTTATGCGGACATAATAAAGGAACTTTTCAGATATCGGGTTCGCAGGCATCGCTGATTTCGGATGTGAGAGGAGCGATGTGCATGAAAGAAGTCAATCTGGAAGGGCGTTCGTTCTTATTGCAAGGTACCTATACGTTTCTGAATTTATACAATGAGGAGTCTTCGGGCATCTGGAGATTTCTGCGGTCGTTAGGCGGGTTTACCCACATGGTGCGGGAGATCGAGATGGATCCCCAGGGGAATATCTGGGTGAAGCATTTACGAAAAGGATTATTCCGTTTTCGGATTAATCCGGATCTGAAACGGGTAGAAGATGTCAGAACCTATATGGAACTGGGTGATGTGAAAGATGGGGACTTCTCTTTGTTTAAGATCAATGGACGGGTTGTTTTTTCAAATGGGGAAATGTTTTACACTTACGAAGATATGAATGATTCTATTATTCCTTATGAATCGATGAATGAGCAATTGGCGGATTTGAAAGGAATACATAGTGTGAGTCATGCAAAAGGCAATCTGTACTGGTTTGTAAACAGCAAGATGGCATATTTGGTGAAATGTGAAATGAATGTTTTCCGGATTGAACATAGAATTCCGTTTTCTTTGTTTGATGGTTTGTCTATAGAGGAGAGAGCAGCGATGGTTTATGACAAGGCGAGTGGCAGTTCTTATCTCTGTTTGAATAATGCTGTTGCCCGGATTGATTCAGATAGTTCTCTTTTGTACAAGTCCTCTATTAGGCGCTCTTTGTGGATATCGGCTATAACGACTGAGTCGGAGTGGACGGGAAAAATAAAAAAAATGTCGGTGCAAAAAGAGAACAAGATTGATGCAGATTTGAATACCGTATGCTTCTCTTTATGCTATCCGGTTTATAATGACTATACTTACAAGGTAAGGTATAAATTGGAAGGACTGTCCGATCAGTGGGTGGAAGGTGACCGCAGTCTGCAGAAGAAATATACTCGTTTGCCATTTGGGTCGTATGTTTTTAAAGCTGAGATTTATAATGAGAATGAAGTATTGGCATTGGTAACGCTACCTTTTGAAGTCTTGAGACCTTGGTTTCTATCATATTGGGCTATCACCGGTTATGTTCTGATTGGGCTGTTGTTGTTATTGTTGTTGCAATACATCGTTTATCAGTCTGTGAAGAAGAAGAAAGACAGGGTGATTGAACAACAACGCATTACCCATCAAGCTGAGATAGAAATACAGGAAAAGAAGATTATCGAATTGGAGAAAGAGCAACTGGAAGCTGATTTACGTTTTAAGAGTAAAGAACTGTCCGGAGTTGTGATGACCAATATTGCCCATCAGGAGTTTTTGAATTCGTTGAAAGAAGAAATACAACAACAGAAGTTATCAGGGCAGTATACGCGGAAGAATCTGGATAAGCTCTTAGTATTGATTAATCAAAGTATCGTTTCGGATGAGGAAAACTGGAATATGTTCCAGGCGAATTTTGACCGGATACATGAGAACTTCTTCCGAAACCTGAAACAACAGTATCCGGATCTGACGGCGGGTGATTTACGTTTCTGTGCTTTACTCCGCTTGAATATGCCGACAAAAGAAATTGCCAAGCTGCTGAATATATCGGTGAGGGGCGTAGATGCGGCAAGATATCGCTTGCGTAAGAAATTTAATCTATCTCAGGAAGATAGTCTGACGGATTTTATGATTAATTTTAAATAGTTGATTATTAGCGTTATAATGTGAAAGGAAGTACTAAAATAGTACCTCCTTTTTTTGTGTTTTGCACTAAAGGTACTTTTGTTGTAGCTCTGTATTGTGGCAGTTTAAGGTGCTTTCTCTTTATTTGCAGCGAAATCATTTTTCTCCAAAAAATAATAAAGAATGAAAAGCATGAGACAATTAATCCTTAAGGTACAATCGTTTTTAATTTTATTGGTGCTGGTATCTGCCAATGTGCAAGCACAAAAATCTCCTGTCGATATGGATCGCTTTATTGATGATCTGATGAAGAGAATGACGCTGGAAGAGAAAATCGGCCAGTTGAACTTACCTGTTACGGGTGAAATAACCACCGGACAAGCCAAGAGTAGTAATGTGGCTAAGCGTATCCGTGCCGGTGAAGTGGGCGGACTCTTTAACTTGAAAGGCGTGGAGCGTATTCGTGACGTTCAGAAACAGGCAGTAGAAGAAAGTCGTCTGGGTATTCCTCTTTTATTTGGTATGGATGTAATTCATGGATACGAAACTGTATTCCCTATTCCTCTGGGATTATCCTGTACCTGGAACATGAAAGCTATTGAAGAATCTGCACGTATTGCTGCTATCGAAGCCAGTGCTGATGGTATTTGCTGGACATTCAGTCCGATGGTGGATGTTTCCCGTGATCCCCGTTGGGGACGAGTTTCCGAAGGGAATGGTGAAGATCCTTTCTTGGGAGCGGAGATTGCGCGTGCTATGGTACGTGGTTATCAAGGGAAGGATATGAGTAGTAATGATGAGATTATGGCTTGCGTAAAGCATTTTGCTTTATATGGGGCATCAGAAGCAGGACGCGACTATAATACAGTGGATATGAGTCATCAACGTATGTTCAACGAATATATGTTACCTTATCAAGCTGCCGTGGAAGAAGGTGTGGGTAGTGTGATGGCTTCATTCAATGAAGTGGATGGTGTACCGGCTACCGGAAATAAGTGGCTGATGACCGATGTACTTCGTAAGCAGTGGAACTTTGATGGGTTTGTTGTGACAGACTATACCGGTATCACTGAAATGACCGATCATGGTATGGGGGATACACAAACAGTTGCAGCCTTGGCTCTGAATGCAGGTGTTGATATGGATATGGTGAGCGATGCTTTTACAAGCACACTTAAGAAATCTTTGGAAGAAGGAAAAGTTTCAGTAAAGGCTGTTGATGCTGCTTGTCGCCGTATTCTGGAAGCTAAGTATAAGCTGGGTCTTTTTGATAATCCCTATAAATATTGTGATATAACCCGTCCTAAAAAACAAATCTTTACGAAAGAACACCGTGCTATAGCCCGTAAGACAGCTTCGGAAAGCTTTGTTCTCTTGAAGAATGAGAATAGTGTACTCCCTCTGGCAAAGAAAGGTACCATTGCTGTAGTAGGTCCTTTGGCTGATAGCCGTAGCAATATGCCGGGCACGTGGAGTGTGGCTGCTGTGATGAACAAATATCCTTCTTTGATTGAAGGTCTGAAAGAAGTAGTGGGAGGCAAGGCTAAAATTCTTACGGCTAAAGGGAGTAATTTGATGAGTGATGCCGAATACGAAGAACGTGCTACTATGTTTGGCCGTACCCTGCATCGTGACAATCGTACAGATAAGGAATTGCTGGATGAGGCGCTTGCTGTAGCTGCCAAGTCTGACGTGATTGTTGCTGCTTTGGGTGAGTCTTCCGAGATGAGCGGTGAAAGTAGTTGTCGTACAGATCTCGAAATGCCGGATACGCAACGTGCACTTTTGCAGGAATTGTTGAAAACCGGCAAACCGGTGGTATTGGTGTTGTTTACCGGTCGTCCGTTAGTATTGAATTGGGAGCAGGAAAATGTACCTGCTATTCTGAATGTGTGGTTTGGTGGTAGTGAAGCTGCTCTTGCCATTGGTGATGTACTGTTTGGAAATGTAAATCCGAGTGGTAAACTTACTGCTACTTTCCCGAAGAGTGTAGGACAGATTCCTTTGTTCTATAATCATAAGAATACCGGTCGTCCTTTGCCTCAAGGGGCTTGGTTCCAGAAGTTCCGTAGCAATTATCTGGATGTAGATAACGAACCGCTTTATCCGTTTGGATATGGCTTGAGCTATACTACTTTCTCTTATAGCGATATTACATTGGATAAATCGTCCATGAATATCAATGGAGAGATTACGGCAACTGTAACGGTAACCAATACAGGTAAGTATGACGGTTCGGAAGTAGTGCAGCTATATATCCGCGATCTTATAGGCAGTGTAACACGTCCGGTGAAAGAACTGAAAGGCTTTGAAAAAATCTTCCTGAAAGCCGGTGAATCCAAACAAGTGTCTTTCAAGTTAACAGCTGATATGTTGAAGTTCTACAATTACAATCTGGATTTTGTGTGCGAACCGGGCGACTTTGAAGTAATGATAGGTGGTGATAGCCGTGATGTGAATAAGGCCCTATTTTTGCTTCAATAAGTATCTGCTTGGTAGTAGATAGATAAAGAACGAATACAGAAACTTTATTAAAAATAAATGTCTGATAACTAATTAGTTCTGCGAGTATGTAGTAGTTATAAAGTAGTACCATGTTTAGGCGTGGTACTCTTGTGGTAGTCTGTTTTTTGACTTAAATCAATTATTGCTATACGTTTGCAGAGTAATTTTAAATCAATACAAAATGAAAAGAAATCTATTAATTACATGTGTGATGTTGCTGTTTGCTGTCGTTTCGATGGCGCAGAACAAGATTACAGTTTCGGGTGTCGTTACAGATAAGACAGGCGAAACTGTTATAGGTGCTTCTGTTCGGGTAAAAGGACAGGAGAATATGGGAACTATTACGGATATCGACGGAAAATACCAGATTCCTGGCGTACCGGCGAATGCCACTTTGATATTCAGTTATATTGGTATGAAGGAACAGGAAGTGGCGCTTAATGGGCGTTCTACAGTGAATCTTATGATGGAAGAGGATAGTCAGCTCATTGAAGAAGTTGTAGTAGTAGGTTATGGTAGCGCCAAGAAGCGTGATTTGACCGGTTCTATTGTAACAGTGAAAGCTGCCGAGATTGCTTCAAAACCATCTACCAATCCTTTGGCTTCTATTCAAGGTAAGGTCGCTGGTGTGCAGGTTGTCAATACAGGACGTGCCGGGCAGGATCCGGAAATTCGTGTTCGCGGTACAAACTCTATCAATGGTTATACTCCTTTATATGTAGTGGACGGACTGTTTACGGATAACATCAACTATCTGAATACAGCGGATATTGAATCTATGGAAATCCTGAAAGACCCTTCTTCCTTGGCTATTTTTGGTGTGCGTGGTGCTAATGGTGTTATTATCATTACTACTAAGAAGGCGAAAGAAGGTAAGACTCAGGTCAGTATTAATGGTTCGGTGGGTTGGAAAAAGGTTACAGACCGCGTTAGCCTGACTAATGCAGAGCAGTTCAAATGCTTTATAATGAACAACGCATGAATCAGGGTGGCGATCCGTACGATTATACAGTATGGAATGCAGATACTGACTGGCAGGATGAGATGTTCCAAACAGGTTTCCTTACTAACAATACGGTTAGCATTACAGCTTCGGGAGATAGAAGTAAGTTTTATCTGGGCTTGGGATATGTAATGGAAGAAGGTTCCATCAAGAGTGAAAAGCTGAATAAGTTTACTGTGAATTTGCATAGTGAACATAAAGTGACCGACTTCTTACGTTTTGGTTTCCAGGTGAACGGTGTACGTGCATTATATCCTGATGCAAAAGGTGTAGGCTCTGCTTTGAAAGCAGCTCCGATTGCTCCTGTTTATGATACGGAAAGCGGTCTTCTACATACTCTTCCTGATTTTCAGCGTGCTCAGGTTTGGAATCCTATGATTGAGCCCGTGTTGAGAGGGGCTCATAATAAATCTGCAAATTATCGTATGGCAGGAAATATCTACGGAGAACTTGATTTGATGAAGAATCTAACCTTTAAGGCTACTTTCTCCCTGGATTATGCTTCCAGCCAGTCACGTTCTTATTCTCCGCTTATTTATGTGTATAACCCGGATGTAGAAGGTGGTAAAGAAAGATTGACGGATAAAGAAAGTATCAGTCAGTCGAAGTCTACATCAATGGCAGCACAGTCCGATTATGTATTGACTTATATTAATCAGTTTGGTGATCATGGTTTAACTCTGACTGCCGGTCTTACTACGAATTATAATGAATATTCTGATTTATCGGGTGGCCGCAGTCAATTGCCGGGTTATGGTGTTTCTATTGGCGAAGATATAGATAAGTGGTGGATTACTATGATTGATGATGCTACATCAGCTACTAATGGTGGATCTCAATACAAACGTTTTACAATGTCCTATCTGTTCCGTGCATTGTATAACTATAAAAATCGTTATTTGCTGAATGCTTCTTATCGTCGTGACGGTTCTTCCGTATTTAAGAGAACAGGAAATACATGGGATAATTTCTATTCATTCGGTGCCGGTTGGGTTATGAGTGAAGAGGCATTCATGAAGAAACAGAATGTAATCGATTATCTGAAGCTGAAAGGTTCATGGGGTGTTTTGGGAAGCCAGAATACAGGAGGTTCCCGCTATCCGGCCTACCCTAATATTACAAGTTCGGGTTCTGCTGTCTTTGGTGATAATGTTATTGCAGGTAAGGGACCGGATAAACTGATTTCACAGACATTGGGTTGGGAGCGTAATTATTCATGGGAAGTTGGTTTTGATATGCATCTGTTGGATGGTCGCATGCAGATTTCTCCTGTTTATTACAATAAGACAACCAAAGACTTGCTGACAAGTGTTCCCGGTCTTTCAGGTACGGTTCCTGCATTGCAGAATACAGGAGAGATTCGTAACCGTGGTTTTGAGTTGGCAGCATCCTGGAGCGATAAAATCGGTGAAAACTGGCGTTATGGTGTTTCAGCCAATCTAACGACTATTGATAATGAAGTCGTATCATTGATAAGCAAGGATTATTCAATAATTAATGGCGTTTCCCGTGTATCTGAAGAATATCCTATCGGCTACTTCTATGGATACAAAGTGGCAGGTGTTTATCAGAATGAAACCGATATCGAAACTTCAGCACCTAACCAGGTAGCTTCTGTGAAGCCGGGCGATTTGAAGTTTGCCGATGTAAATGGTGACGGTATTATCTCAGAGAAAGACCGTACTATGATTGGTAATCCTACTCCGGATTTTACTTATGGTTTTAGCGTAAATCTGGGTTACAAGAATTTTGATTTGAGTGTAGATATGATGGGTGTTTATGGAAATGAGGTTTATCGTAACTGGGATAGTAGTGCTTATGCACAATTCAACTATCGTACAGGGCATTTGAACCGTTGGCATGGTGAAGGAACATCCAACTGGGATCCGATTCTTGATCCATCCCGTTCTGTAAATCTGGAAGCTTCTTCTTACTATGTAGAAGACGGAAGTTTCTTCCGTATCCGTAACATAGAGTTGGGATATACCTTTGATCCCCGTTTGTTGAACCGCATCAAACTGCAATCTTTACGTATCTATGGTAATGTGCAGAATCCTAAAACATGGAGCCGCAATACCGGATATACTCCTGAAGTTGGTGGTAGTGCAACAGCGTTTGGTGTAGATGGTGGAGGTTATCCGATGCCTGTAGTTTATACATTAGGCTTTAACTTATCATTCTAAACATGAAATCTAATAAAAGAAAAACGATCAGTATGAAAAAGATATTTTATTATGTGATGGCTTTGGCACTGGGATGTTCCCAGATGTCATGCAGTGACCTGTTAGATCAGAAACCGCAAGGAGTATTGACTGAAGATGACCTGACTGGTGGTACTTACGAAACACAGATTTTTAACATGTATGCTTTGCTTCGTGGTTATCATATTGTTTCCGGAAATACGGCATTGGCTATTCATGGTATGCGTTCGGAAGATGCGGAAAAGGGTAGTACACTGTCTGACGGATCTGCAACAGGAAAAATGTTTGATGATTTTGAATATGCTGCAAGTAATGGCATGGTAAAAAGTTACTGGAATGCCAATTATACCTTGATTCATAAAGCAAATGATGTATTGGAGGAGATGAAGTCGAATCCTTCATTGACAGGCGGTGACTTAGTTAATAAGGGTGAAGCTTTATTGATGCGTGCTTTCTGTTATTTCAATTTGGTACGTGCTTTTGGCGAAGTGCCCTTGATTGATTTTAAAGTAGGGAGTGTAGCAGATGCCAATATTCCCAAATCTTCTGTTGCTCAGATATATACTTTGATTGATGAAGATCTGACGAATGCAGAATCTTACCTGCCGAGGACTTGGGAAGCACAATATGTCGGTCGTCTTAGCTGGGGAGCGGCTCGTGCCTTACATGCCCGTACTTATATGATGCGTAATGATTGGAACAATATGCGTGCGGCAGCAGAGGACGTTATTTCTTCCGGTTTATATAATTTGAATACACCTTACGAAGATATTTTCCGTGAGAAAGGTGAAAACTGTAGTGAGTCTGTTTTGGAACTTCAATGTACTGCTACTGCTGCTCTTCCGGGGTCCAACGAAATTGGTAGCCAGTATGCTCAGGTACAGGGCTGTCGTGGGGCCGGTGAATGGAATTTAGGTTGGGGACAACATACGCCTACTCAATTATTGGCTGACGCATTCGAAGAAGGTGATCCCAGAAAGGATGAGACTTTATTGTATTTTATTAGAACGGGAGAAGATCCTTCGACCATTCCAGCAAACAAACCTTATGGAGAAAAGCCGATTGCCAATGCCGATGTGATAGCAAAGTACTTTAATAAGAAAGTGTATACAGATCCGGCTTTGCGCGAAAGTATACGAAGAGTGGGTATTGGGTGAATATTCGTCTGATCCGTTATTCGGATGTCGTACTGATGGCTGCGGAAGCTGCTTGCGAACTGGGTGATAATACAAGTGCAAGAAGATATCTTGAGATGGTACGTGCCCGTGCCCGTGGTACGAATGCTAATATCTTGCCGGAGGTTACCACTGATAATCAGAGTGAATTGCGGGAAGCTATTCGTCATGAACGTCGTGTTGAGTTGGGTATGGAATTCGATCGCTTCTATGATCTTGTACGTTGGGGAATAGCGAAGGAAGTGCTACATGCAGCCGGAAAGACCGGTTATCAGGATAAGCATGCATTGTTGCCTTTGCCTCAGGACGAAATTGACAAATCAAATGGCGTGTTAGTTCAAAACCCTAATTATTAATTCATATAGTAATGACCATGAAAAGATATATTAATTTATTGTTGGCACTTTGTGTGTCAGCACTCACTTTGCAATCTTGTTTCCAGGATATGGATCATCCGGCTTTTGATTATCCGGATAGTTCTGCTCCCAAAGTGTTCTCACCAATGAAATTGTTCTTGCCTTTTGAGAATGATATGCGTGATAAGGGTAATTACACCTTCCTCATGAGTGCCGGAGGGGATATTACTTATACTGATGGCATCAACGGACAAGCTTATCAAGGCACAAAAGATACATATCTGTTAGCCCGTGTTCCTTCTTATCTGACCGATTCTATACCCGATTTAGGAAGTTGTACGGTGGCTTTCTGGATGAAAACAACGAGAAATACTTCCGCATATGGTGTCTTCAGTATTCCTAATACCAAGACTTTCTGGGGTAATTTTGATATCTATCTGGAAAATACAAGTAGTGAGACCCAGGCTTTCTTCAAGATGCATCTGTATAACTGTACATCAGTGAAAGATAATGATGAGAGATGGGTAGAAGCTAAGATAGACAATGTCTTTGGTACCGAATGGGTTCATATGGCATTTGTTTATGATGGTAGTAATTCGACAGTAACAGTTTACCGGAATGGTGAAAGTGCATTTACAAAAGAGCTGCCCGGTTATGGAAAGCTTAAATTTAAAGATTTGGGTACATTTGCTATCGGAGCATTTCAGTTTAGCACAAAACCCAGTTTGACAGAAGGTGCAGGAGCACAGAGTTGGGCATCCAATTTTCCGGGACAGTTAGACCAGTTCCGTTTCTATGACAGGGCTATATCTGCTTCTGATATCAAGCAACTTTATTCAGGTAAAGAATGATGATCGTTAGAAATAGAGTAAATATGAGAGCTGTTTATTTCATACTGTCCTTATTACTGATTTCTTGCAGTAAAGATGATGCTTCGGAAGTATCCGGAAAATTTGAACTGCAAAGTATATCCATTGGTGAAAAACAGGATCAGAGTTCCTTTGAAAATGTAGCTCCCAATGCCAGTATTGTGCTTACATTCACAGATGCAGTGGATGAAGCTACGATTCAGAGTAATATCATATTGAAACTGAATGATCAGGCGGTGGCATATGATTCAAAACTACAGGGAAAGGATAAACTCTCATTGACTCCAACAGGTGGTTTTAAAAGTTTTTCCTCATATAAACTGGTGATCAATCCGGGGGTGAAATCCACCTCCGGAGTATCTCTTACCAATGGCAAAGTCTATGAAATCCGTACAGGGATGGATGATTCGGATAAGTTTGATCGCATTCCTGACGAGGATTTATTAACTTTGGTGCAGAAACAAACTTTTAAGTATTTCTGGAACTTCGGTCATGCACATTCCGGTATGGCATGCGAAAGAACAACTTCCGGTGATGTTGTTACTACCGGAGGAACAGGATTTGGGGTGATGGCGATGCTGGTAGCGGCTGAAAGAGGATTTGTAACCCGACAGGAAGCTCTTGAAAGAGTGCAGAAGATTGTAACTTTCCTGGATAAAGAGTGTACGAATTATCATGGAGCCTATGCACACTGGATTAACGGTGCAACTGGTGAGACAAAGCCATTTGGTGATAAAGATGATGGTGCGGATCTGGTAGAAACCTCTTTACTTTTCCAGGGACTACTTGCAGCACGTGCATACTTCAAGGACGGTTCGGAAGCTGAGAGTAAATTGCGCTCTGATATAACCCGCTTGTGGGAAGCTATTGAATGGACTTGGTTTCAGAAAAGTGGAGAGTCTGTTCTGTATTGGCATTGGAGCCCGAACTATGGATTTGAGAAGAACCTTCCGATCAGAGGTTGGAATGAGTGCCTGATAACTTATGTGCTTGCAGCCTCTTCTCCTACTCATCCTATCGATAAGGCGGTTTATGAAGCTGGATGGGCAAGGAATGGCGGTTTGAAGAATGGTAATACCTACTATGGATACAAGCTTCCGCTGGGAGCTGATAAGGGTGGACCGTTATTCTTATCTCAATATTCCTTCTTGGGCATTAATCCGAAAGGACTGAAAGATCAATATGCTGATTATTGGGAACAGAATCAAAACCATACTCTGATCAATTATAATTATTGTAAGGAGAATCCTAAGGGATATGCTGGTTATGGAGCCTCTTGTTGGGGGCTGACAGCTAGTGATGGTGATAATGGTTATTCGGCACATTCACCTACAAATGATAAAGGAGTGATTGCTCCTACGGCTGCATTGTCTGCATTTCCTTATACTCCGGAAGAGTCGATGTCTGCATTGCACTTCTACTATTATAAGATGGGTGATAAACTCTGGAGAGATTATGGTTTCGTAGATGCTTTTAATCTGACAGCTAATTGGTATGATAACCAGTGTATAGCTATCGATCAGGGACCGATCATTTGTATGATAGAAAATTATAGAACAGGAATGCTTTGGAATTTATTCATGGCTATTCCGGAAATTCAGCAGGGAATGAAAAAGTTAGGCTTTGAGAGCCCTGCACTAAACTGATAATATAGAATATATGATGAGACTTATAATATATGTGATGCTTCTGCTTTACCCGTTTAGCCTGCTGCCGGCAGCTCCTGGTGGTAAGAAGGAGAAGAACTTGTCTGATGAAGAACTGATGACCCTCGTACAGAAACAGACTTTCCGTTATTTCTGGGATTACGGACATCCGGTTTCGGGCTTGGCACGCGAACGTAGTAACGGTAATGACGATATTGTTACCATTGGTGGTTCCGGCTTTGGGGTAATGGCTATTATTGTCGGTGCAGAACGTGGATTTGTAACGCGTGAACAAGCGGCAGAGCGTATGCTGAAAATAGTCAGCTTTCTGAATGATAAGAATACGGACAGTTACCATGGCATTTGGGCGCACTGGATAAATGGGCAGAACGGAGAAACCATTTCTTTCAGCCGGAAAGATGATGGTGCCGATCTGGTAGAGTCTGCTTTCATGTTCGAAGGGTTGCTGGCTGCACATCAGTATTTCAACAAAGATAATCAGGTGGAAAGACGTATCCGTGGTCTTATTAATGACCTGTGGCGTCAGGCTGAATGGAATTGGTTTACTAAAGGTGGTGAAGATGTACTCTATTGGCATTGGTCACCCAATAACGGTTGGTCGATGAACCATCAGATAAAAGGGCATAATGAGTGCCATATTACGTATATACTTGCTGCTTCTTCACCCACTTATCCCATTGCAGAGTCGGTATATCATAAAGGGTGGGCCAATTCTATCGTTTTCAAGAATGGTAAGAAGTATTACGACATAACCTTGCCATTGGGAAGTGATTATGGCGGACCTTTGTTCTTTACCCATTATTCTTATATGGGACTTGATCCGCGTGGTTTGAAGGATTATTATGCTGATTATGAAGAACAGATGAAAGCACATACTCTGATTAATCGTGCTTATTGCATAGATAATCCGAAGGGGTATAAAGGGTATGGAGAACAGTGCTGGGGACTGACAGCCAGTGATGGTGATAAAGGTTACTCTGCGCATTGTCCTGGTAATGACCGCGGTGTCATTACTCCAACAGCTGCCTTGTCATCTATTCCTTATGCACCGGAATATTCATTGCAGGCCATGCGCTATTTCTATGAAGAGCTTGGCGATAAGCTTTGGGGAGAATATGGTTTCAAGGATGCATTCAACCTGACTGCTGACTGGTTTGCGCCATCTTATCTGGCTATAGACCAGGGACCTATTATTGTTATGATAGAAAATTATCGTACAGGTTTAATATGGAAATTGTTTATGAGTCATCCGGATGTACAAAAAGGATTGAAGAAGTTAGGATTTAAAACACCATACTTAAATTAAAAAGGTTACATAATTATGAAAAACATGTTTTTTAATAGTGTATTAGTTGCTTTCGTTCTGCTTGTTGCCTCGTGCAGCAAGCAGCCGGAAGCTAAGGTTGATGTGATGTCATTCAATATTCGTCTGGACCATGTAGCGGATAGTTTGAACAACTGGAAGTATCGTAAAGATGCTGCGGCACAAATGATCACTTATTATGCTCCGGATGTAGTAGGTATGCAGGAAGTATTAAAGAATCAGCTGGACGATCTGAAGAACCGCCTTCCGCAATATACGGTTTTAGGTGTGGGGCGTGCCGATGGAAAAGAAAAGGGGGAATACTGTTCCTTGTTTTATAAGACCGATCGTTTCGATCTTGTGAAGAGTGGAAATTTCGGTTTGAGCGAAACACCCGATTCTATTGGAATAAAAGGCTGGGATGCTGCTTGCGAACGCATTGTGACGTGGGCTGTTCTTAAGGATAAAGTCAGTGGTAAAGAATTGGCTGCTTTTAATACACATTTCGACCATATTGGTAAGGTTGCCCGTCGTGAAAGTGCAGTTTTGTTGCTTGCAAAGATACGTGAGATAGCCTCGGACTTACCGGTAGTTATTACGGGAGATTTTAATGGTACTGTTGATTCAGACCCGATTTCTGTTCTTACGGAAGGGGGGATGCAGAATACTTATTTCGCATCTGACGTAGTTTATGGTCCTGCGTGGAGTTTCCATGATTTTGGGCGCATCCCGGTTGAAGAACGCCAGTTGATCGACTTTGTTTTTGTCAATGGACAGGTGGTAGCCAATAAATTCAGAGTGATAGCAGACAAGCCGGACAATGGCTATTTATCTGATCATGCACCTATTCTGGCTAATCTGACAATTCGATAGTGCCATGACTTCTAAATTATCCTTGGGGCTTGTCGTTTTACCTTTTGTGCCTTCCTCCATTGTACAAGGTCAAGAACGGGAAGTCCGTAACGAACGCCCCAATATTATTTTTATTATGAGTGATGACCATGCCCGTCAGGCTATGAGTATTTATGGTCATCCTATAGGGAAAGTGGCGCCGACTCCGAATATTGACCGTATCGGGCATGAAGGAGCGGTTTTTCAGAATAACTATTGTTGCAATTCTATTTCCGGGCCGAGCCGTGCTGCCATACTTACGGGTAAACATAGCCATAAAAATGGTTTCATGAAGAACTGGGCGAAAGGTTTTGACGGTACACAACAAACCCTTCCGAAGATATTGCAGGCAAATGGTTACGAGACAGCTGTTATTGGTAAGTGGCATCTTATTTCTAAGCCTACAGGTTTCGATCATTGGATGATTCTGGATGATCAGGGAGAATATTGTAATCCGCATTTTATTACTGAAAATGATACCACACGTCATTTGGGGTATGTGACGGATTTGATTACTAAGTACACGGAAGAATGGCTCGACGGACGGAAAGACAAGAACAAACCTTTCTTTCTGATGATGCATCACAAAGCTGTTCATAGAAACTGGGTACCTGCAGAAAGACATTACCATCTGTATGAGCATACTACTTTTCCACTTCCTGATAATTATTTTGATGTTTATGGGGGGCGTTATGCGGCACAGATGCAAAAGATGAATATCTATTGTGACATGTACGAAGGACACGATCTGAAGATGGTTACCGGTATAGATAGTGACAGTTTACTGTTCGACCCTTGGGCGCATGCTTTTCTGGGGACAATGGAACCGGGTGAACGCCGTCGCTTTCTTGATGCATACCGTGATAGAAATAATGAATTCCACTCCAGAAAACGTTCATTCAAAGAAATCGCGGAATGGAAATATCAGCGTTACCTGCAAGATTATATGGGAGTTGTAGCGAGTGTAGACGAAAGTGTGGGAGAGATTCTCAATTATCTGAAACGTACCGGACTGGATAAAAATACGATTGTAGTCTATACTACTGATCAAGGCTTCTACTTGGGAGAACATGGTTGGTTTGATAAGCGTTTCATGTACGAAGAATCTTTCGGCATGCCGATGGTTATGCGTTGGCCTGGACATATCAAGCCGGAAACTCAGGTAACAGGACTGACGCAGAACATAGACTTTGCTCCTACTTTTCTGGATATGTGCGGTATCGAAGTGCCACGGGATATGCAGGGCGTATCGTTCCGGAAGTTGGTAGAGACGGGAAAGAAACCGCGTGATTGGCGTAAATCGCTCTATTATCATTATTATGAATTTCCCGGATTTCATAGTGTCCGTGCCCATTATGGTGTAAAGATGGAACGCTACAAATTAATGCACTTCTATGTGGAAGACAAATGGGAACTGTATGATCTGAAAACTGATCCGACAGAAATGCACAATCTGTACGGAAAGCAAGGAATGGAGAAAGTAACTGCTGAACTAATGGCAGAACTTGCACGTTTACAGAAACAATATGAACTTCCTCAGAATTTGTGCAAGTAATATAAAGAACGAAAGAATGAAACATCTGTTATTTACTATAGTCTGCCTGATTGCGTGGACTACTCTTTCGGCGCAGGATATGCGTCAGGATACATATTGTAATCCCTTGAATATAGATTATACCTATATGATTTATAATTCCGACCGGGATATTTCTTACCGTTCGGGGGCCGATCCGGCAGTAGTGGAATTTCGCGGAGAATATTATATGTTCGTAACGCGTTCGCACGGCTATTGGCGTTCCAGGGATTTATTGAACTGGGAATTTGTACGTTCCGGTAAGAATTGGTATCCTCAGGGATGCAATGCTCCGGCTGCACACAATTATAAGGACTCTGTGCTTTATGTTGCAGGCGATCCTTCAGGTTCTATGAGCATCCTTTATACCGATGATCCTGCTTCCGGTGATTGGGAAGCTACGCCTGCCATTCTGCATAATCTGCAAGATCCTGATTTGTTTATTGATGACGATGGGAAAGCTTATATGTTCTGGGGATCTTCCAATGTTTACCCTATCCGGGGTATGGAATTGGATAAAGATCACCGTTTCACAAAGAAAGGGGAGACGAAAGAACTTTTCAATCTGGATATGCCTAAACATGGTTGGGAGCGTTTTGGTGAGAATCATACGGATACAGTATTGGGCGGCTACATCGAAGGTCCCTGGTTGACAAAACATAATGGTAAATACTATATGCAATATGGTGCGCCGGGTACGGAATTCAATGTTTATGCGGACGGAGTATACGTAGCAGATCATCCGATGGGACCTTATACCTATCAGAAACATAATCCGGTATCTTATAAACCGGGTGGTTATATGAATGGTGCCGGGCATGGAAGCACTGTGCTTGGTCCCGGCGGACAGTATTGGCATTTTGCTTCGATGTCTCTTTCCATCAATGTGAACTGGGAACGTCGTCTCTGTATGTTTCCTGCCGGATTTGATAAAGATGGTGTTATGTATGTGGATACCCGTTTTGGAGATTATCCCCGTTATGCTCCTGCCGTGCCGGGTAAGGCAGGACAGTTCCGAGGGTGGATGTTGCTCTCTTACGGCAAGCCGGTTACCGCCTCTACTGTAAAAGGAGAGTTCCAACCTTCTGCATTGACTGATGAACTGACTAAGACATTCTGGTTGGCTGAGGCTAACGATGAACGCCAATGGGTAATGATCGATCTGGAAAAACCGGCTGCTGTATCTGCTATTCAGATCAACTATCATGATTACCAAAGTGATATGTATGGTCGTTATGAAGGGCTGCGCCACCGCTATGTGATTGAGGGTTCACTGGATGGACAGAATTGGGAAATATTGGTTGACCGCAAAGAAAGTTATAAAGATACCCCGAATGATTATGTTGAACTCGGACAATCTCAATCTGCGCGTTATATCCGCTATAAGAACATAGATATACCGACCCCGAACCTGGCAATTTCTGAACTTCGGGTATTCGGATTGGGTATGGGGAAAACACCGCAACAGCCGAAGAAATTAACCCTTGATCGTCACGCGGACCGTCGTGATATTACTATCAGTTGGGAACCGGTCAAAGGTGCACAGGGATATAATGTGTTATGGGGTATTGCTCCCGATAAACTTTATAGCTCTTGGATGGTATATGGCAATAATGAATTACTTATGAAATCTCTTACCACCGATCAGGATTATTATTTCTGTGTGGAAGCATTTAATGAGAATGGTGTATCTTTACGTTCAGAAGTGAAACATGTAAAATGACAATGCTATGAAACGATTAATCAGTGCAATTTGTGTTCTTTTCTTCCTGTTACCTTTGCCTGCTCAGGAAACCTACCAGAAAGAAACCTTTATCTCCTCCCGGGGAGATACCTTGCAGTATCGCTTGCTGCAACCGGAGAACATGAAAAAGAGTGAGAAGTATCCTTTGGTGCTCTTTCTGCATGGTGCAGGGGAGCGTGGTAATGATAATGAGAGGCAATTGACCCATGGTGGACAGATGTTTTTGAATCCGGTGAACCGAGAGAAATACCCGGCATTCGTGCTTGCACCACAGTGTCCCGAAACGGGCTATTGGGCATACTCGGCACGTCCTGAATCATTTTTGCCGAATGAGATGCCGTTGAACGAACCGATAACTCCGATTTTTCAGACAGTGAAGGATTTGCTGGATACTTATCTGGCAATGCCTCAGGTTGATAAATCGCGTATTTATATCATTGGACTTTCTATGGGAGGAATGGGAACCTTTGACATGGCTGTCCGTTTCCCGGAGATATTTGCTGCTGCTGTGCCTATTTGCGGTACAGTAAATGTGGCGCGCCTGAAAGCTGCCAAGTCTGTAAAGTTTCGTATTTTCCACGGTGATGCTGACAATGTGGTTACACCTGAAGGTTCGCGTGCGGCATACAGGACTTTGAAGAAGGAAGGTGCTGATGTGGAATACATTGAGTTTCCGGGATGTAATCATGGTAGCTGGAATCCGGCTTTCAGTTATCCCGACTTTATGAGTTGGCTGTTCAGTCAGAAGAAATAGTTTAAAGAAAAATGGCAAGTAGATTTATCCTGCTTGCCATTTTTCTTTAAACTATTTTTCTTCATAATCCCCGTTAGCTTTAATCAGCTCAATCAGCTTTTCTACAGCTTCTTCTTCGGGAATATTCTTTTCAATGCATTCTTTCTTCTTATACAGACTGATTTTCCCACGTCCGGCACCTACGTAGCCATAGTCAGCATCAGCCATTTCTCCGGGACCATTGACGATGCAGCCCATAATACCTATTTTCAATCCTTTCAGGTGTGAAGTAGCGGCTTTTACACGTGCTATGGTGCTTTGAAGGTCGAACAGGGTACGTCCGCATCCGGGGCAGGAGATATATTCCGTTTTGCTGGTGCGTATACGTCCTGCTTGCAGAATACCAAAGGCTGTGGCATCTACTACGGCATGAGTGAGATTTCCCTGGTTGAACAGGAAAATACCATCGCAAAGACCGTCGAAGATAAGTGCTCCCATGTCGGCAGCAGATTTTATCTGCAAGTCCTCTGCTTCATTTTCAGCATAGTGCTGGAAGAATACAACCGGATTTTTCAGTCCTTCCTGCATCAACTGGTGAACTAAAGCACGATGTTCCCCAAGTCGGTTAGGATGGTTACTCTGTGATATAATGACTACTTCAGGATGATATTTCAGACAAGCAATCACTTCTTCCGTTTGTGCCATGTAAGGCATAAACATGAATTTCAAATCGGCTTGGCAATTGCCCATAAGTGGCATCTGCTGGTAATTGAAAGCCGGATAGGTTCCAGGCTCTTTTTCCCATACATCCGCATCCAGGATGTATTCCACTCCTTCTTCACGAGTTTCCGGTAAGGCACGTCCGGCGTAGATATAATCCGGAATGAATTGCGGGTTCGTATCAAATTTTCCGTCCATGCGTTCGGCAATGACTACAGGCAGGTGATTCCCACCTATGTTGCGTACGGCAGTTGTCTCACGTCGTACCGGAGAAAGATAGTTGAAACCTTCTGCTTCCACTCCGGGTATGTAAGGGTGATCCTGGTGCTGCATGATGTAATCCACCAACTTTCGTGCTACAGGTATTTCTGCTTCCGGAGCTTCGCTCAAAGAAACGCGGATGGTATCACCCAGGCCGTCGGCTAGCAATGCACCGATGCCCAATGCAGACTTGATACGTCCGTCCTCACCATCCCCGGCTTCTGTAACGCCAAGGTGCAACGGGAATTGCATACCTTCCTTTTCCATTACAGCAGCTAACAAGCGAACCGTTTTTACCATTACTACTGTATTGGAGGCTTTGATGGAGATAACAACATCTGTAAAGTCTTCTTTTACACAGATGCGCAGGAACTCCATGCATGATTCCACCATACCTTCCGGTGTATCGCCGTAGCGAGACATAATGCGGTCGGACAGTGAGCCATGATTTACACCGATGCGGATAGCTGTATAATTCTCCTTGCAGATATTCAGGAAAGGAACGAATCGGTCATGTATCTTCTGCAACTCTTGTGCATACTCTTCGTCTGTATATTCCAGATGCTTGAAGGTACGTGCGGCATCTACATAGTTTCCCGGATTGATACGTACTTTCTCGACATACTGTGCTGCTACATCTGCTACCTTTGGGTTGAAGTGGATGTCGGCAACCAGTGGAACCATATATCCGTCCCGGCGCAAACCGGCATTGATGTTCATCAGGTTTTCCGCTTCTTTAATGCCTTGTGCTGTCAGACGTACATATTCACCTCCGGCATCTACAATACGTTTAGCCTGTGCCACGCTGGCTTCTGTATCCTGTGTGGCGGTGTTTGTCATACTCTGTATGCGTATAGGATTGGAGCCGCCCATAGGGGTGGCTCCAATATTTACTTCTGATGTTTCCCGACGGGAATAGTTGAATAAATCCACTAATTACTCCTTTTTAATTCGTTTTATACTCGTACTTTACTTCTTTCAGTTCCTCGTTCGCCTTTACGATTTTCTTTTTCAGCCCTTCTTTGTAGGCTGCAAAAGTTTCAGCGAGATCGGCATCGCTTAAAGCTAGCATTTGTATAGCAAGAATGGCAGCGTTCATGGCGCCATTGATGGCAACTGTGGCTACAGGGATTCCGGGAGGCATCTGAATGATAGAGTAGAGAGCATCTACGCCATCCAGCACAGAACCTTTAACGGGAACTCCGATGACAGGCAGTGTAGTGTTGGCAGCGATGACTCCGGGCAGAGCGGCGGCCATGCCAGCGGCTGCGATTATCACTTTAACGCCGCGTCCGCGGGCGTTCTTTGCAAAATCCTCTACAGCTTCCGGAGTGCGGTGTGCAGAAAGAGCGTTCATTTCGAACGGTACATGTAAATCATTCAGCAGTTGAGCGGCCTTTTCCATAACAGGAAGGTCGGAGGTGCTGCCCATGATGATGCTTACTAATGGAGACATAATTATTTAGTTATTAGTGTTTAGTGATTAGTGATTAGCAAACTTCTCAATATCAATGCTAATCACTAACCACTAATAGTTAATCGTTAATCAACGCTTTGTAGGCAGCAGCATCCAGTAATGAATCGAAATCTGCATCAGCATCCGGTTTCATTTTGATGAGCCAGCCTTCACCGTACGGATCTTTGTTAACCAGTTCTGGTTGGTCAGCAAGAGCCTCGTTTTGCTCCAGGATTTCTCCGCCTACGGGCAAGAAAAGATCAGAAATGGTTTTCACTACTTCAATGGTCCCGAATACTTCGTCGGCTGCCAATGTTTCACCCTCTGCCTGGATATCTACGAATACGATATCGCCCAATTGTGCCTGGGCGTAATCGGTGATACCTACATAAGCTACATCGCCTTCAAGGCGTATCCACTCGTGTTCTTTGGTGTACTTTACATTTTCTGGGAAATTCATGATCATTATTTTTAAAGGTTAATACTTATATAATTACAAATTACTAATTATAAATTACAATCTGAGCCCTTTTTAACTTCTCTTAAAAGAGGAAAATACGGAACAGGATATTACTCAATGGATGAAGCACTAATAAAGAGCAAATTAATCCTACGGCAACCTACCAGTACCTCTCCCAATGTATGATGCTGTAAAATAATACGTGCTGTGCCCAGGACACCTGCAATCAGGATGAACAGGCATAGCCACCATACCGGATTGTATCCGAACAAGGCACTGAAAGATACCAGCCCTCCTACAATAGCCCCTACACCTGCCATGTGCTCGCTTAACTTCCATTTCAGATTGACAACAATGCAGATAACCATCATGATCAATGCAGCAAGAATAATCCCCGTCATGTACCAAGGGATATTCAGGCGGTGCATCATCACCAGGCAGAATACGTATGAAGTAATAGTAAGCAAGAATGGCATAAAGCGCCGCTTACGTTCACCCAAGTCTTCGGGACTGAAACCATTGATTTTACGGAACAGGAAGATGGTGAGCGTAGGCATAAGAATAGTGAAGCAGTACACTACTCCAAGCACAATCAGCTTATACTGTATAGGCATGATGCGCAGGTACGAGAAAAGGAACAGAATCAGAAACGCCAGAAATGGAATGGAAAACGGCGTGAATATAGCCGATATCACCCGGGCTGTCCGGATTAAGGTCCTGTCTGCTACAATATGTTGTTCTTCCATGAATAGAGTTCTCAAATTAATAATTACTTCCTCAGTCTTGCTACCGGTATGTTCAACTGTTGCCTGTACTGGCTACCGTGCGGCGTGCTATAGGATATCCTTTTTCTTTCAGTATATCCGTCAGTTCATCATCTGTATAAGGTTTCTTTTTATCTTCATTGTCAATGCATTCTTTCAATATCTTACGAATCTCACGTACAGACATTTCCTCACCGTCTTCGGTGACGTATCCATCACTGAAGAAGAATTTCAGTGAATAGATGCCATAGTTGGTTTGCACATATTTGCTGTTGCTGACGCGGGAGATGGTTGAAATGTCTAATCCGGTACGTTCGGCAACATCCTTCAATATCATAGGGCGCAACAATGATTCGTCTCCTTCGAGGAAGAACGGGCGTTGCAGGTCGATAATGGCTTGCATGGTAGTCATTAATGTATTCTGGCGTTGCTTCACGGCATCAATAAAGCCTTGTGCTGCATCCATCTTCTGCTTCAGGAACATCATGGCTTCTTTCGACTCTTTCGACTGGTTAGCCCTGTTTTTGGTATGCTCTTCCACCATCTCGGTGAAATCACGGCTCATACGCAGTTCCGGAACGTTTCGGTTGTTCAGAGCCAGATTGATGGTACCGTCGTCGTATGTATCTACAATGAAGTCGGGGATGATCTGTTGCATGTTCCGGCCGATGGCTTCACCCAGAGAGGCACCCGGACGCGGATTGAGTTTGCAGATCTCTTTGATAGCCTGTTCAAAAGCATCTTCTTCCAGTCCGAGCTTCTGCTGTATCTTGTCCCAATGCTTACGGGTAAATTCTTCGTAACATTCGGAGATGATCGCTTCTTCTATATAAAGTAGAGGGCTCGGGGTGAAGTGCTGTTGCTCTATCTTGCGATGAATCTGAATGAGCAGGCATTCTTGCAAGTTGCGTGCACCGAGTCCGGCGGGATCAAAGTCCTGGATGATCTTCAGTGCCTCTTCCAATTCTTCCTGGGTGCATTCGATGCCGGCGTAGATGGCGAGTTCATCACAGATGCTATCCAGAGACTTACGTAACAGGCCGTCGTCATCTAATGATCCGATCAGATATTCCGCCAGTTCACGCTGATGCTCGGTCAGGTCACGTTCGCTTAGTTGCTCCTTTAGGGTTTCGTAAAAAGAAGTGGCGTCGGAGAAAGGTATTTCTTCGGCCTGTTCACCTTTGCTACGGTTGTTTTCCTGCAATTTGTAGTCGGGGATATCGTCTTCGCTCAAATAGTCGCTTAATGAATCATATTCATTGGCTCCGCTGTCTTCTGCGGAACCTTCCGTATCGGAATTTTCAGAAAAGTCGTCACTTGCCGTATCTTCCTTTCCTTCTTCCAGAGCCGGATTTTCCAGAAGTTCCGCATGTATACGGTCTTCCAGTTCTACAGCGGGCAATTCCAATAGCTTCACTACCAGAATCTGCTGGGGCGACAGTGTCTGTACCTGTTGCTGCGCTTGAGTTTGTACTTGTCTGGAACCTTGTGCCATACTTATTCTTTTCTTTTACTCGCCGCAAAGATAATGCAAACGAGACAGAATAAAATGAACTCGTTCATTTTTTATGCCGAGGCGCAACTTATCTTCACACTTTTTGCAAAAATAGTGAATAGTTCGGGAACGCGAAATGTTCTCGGCATAAGTTTTTCATGCAAGCATGAAAGATTGGCGCCTAATTTACATTATCTTTGCTAAAAGTGAAGATAAGCTGTACATCAGCAATAAAAATAGGCAAGCTTATTTTGTGCTGCTTTCGGTTTGCATTATCTTTGTGCGTATCAACTTAAAAAATAGCAACGTTATGTTTGATAAAGAAACTTATGTGCAGCGCAGAGCCCTGCTGAAAAAAAATATTGGCTCCGGAGTGTTACTATTCTTGGGAAATGACGAACAAGGACTGAATTATGAAGATAATGCTTTCCGTTATCGTCAGGATTCTACTTTCCTCTACTATTTCGGCTTGTCGTTTGCCGGACTTTCCGCTATCATTGACATCGATGAGGACAAAGAAATCATTTTCGGAGACGAACTGACTATCGATCATATTGTATGGATGGGTACGCAGCCGACTCTGAAAGAGAAGAGTGAACGGGTAGGCATTCGGGAGACGCTTCCTTCCGTCGCGATTATCAGCTATCTGCACAAAGCCGTACAAAAAGGTCAGACAGTGCATTATCTTCCGCCTTACCGTCCCGAACATAAGCTGAAACTCATGGATTGGCTGGGTATTCCGCCTGCACGCCAGGAAGGTTCCGTACCGTTTATCCGTGCGGTGGTGGCACAGCGTAATTATAAATCTGCCGAAGAAATTGCAGAAATAGAAAAAGCATGTGATGTGACTGCCGACATGCATATCAAGGCGATGGAAGTGATTCGTCCGGGTATGTACGAATATGAAGTTGTGGCAGAGATGAACCGTGTAGCCGAAATGAATAATTGTGAACTTTCTTTCCCTACAATTGCCACAATCAACGGACAGACTTTGCATAATCATTATCATGGTAATAAAATTAAATCGGGTGACTTGTTTCTGATCGATGCCGGTGCGGAACTTCCATCGGGCTATTGTGGTGATATGTCGTCTACTGTACCTGCCGATAAAACGTTTACTTCGAAGCAACGTGCCGTTTACGAAATTCAGAATGCTATGCATCTGGAATCTGTAAAGGCTCTCCGTCCGGGTATTCCTTATATGGAAGTGTACGACTTATCTGCCCGCGTAATGGTAGAAGGTTTGAAAGGACTGGGTCTGATGAAAGGAAATGCGGATGATGCAGTGCGCGAAGGTGCTCATGCATTGTTCTATCCCCACGGTCTGGGACACATGATGGGACTGGATGTGCATGATATGGAAAATCTGGGCGAAGTGTGGGTAGGCTATAACGGTCAACCCAAGAGTACACAGTTCGGACGTAAGTCTCAACGTCTTGCCATTCCTTTGGAACCGGGCTTTGTACATACCGTTGAACCGGGTATCTACTTCATTCCCGAATTGATTGACATGTGGAAAGAAGGTAAGAAATTCACTGACTTTATCAATTATGACAAATTGGAAGAATATCGTGACTTCGGTGGTATTCGCAATGAAGAAGATTATCTTATTACAGAAACCGGTGCCCGCCGCTTAGGCAAGAAGATACCATTGACTCCGGAAGAAGTGGAAGCTTTGCGATAGTATCAATTTAAGAATGAGTCTAATGAAAAAACTACTATTCTTATTGTGTCTTTTGTCTTGGAGTGCATTGAATGCACAGAAGACGATTAATCGCCCTCCGTTTATAGCAAAGGCAACGGAAACCATTGAGATAGCTGCCGTTCATTTATCGGATACAGCTACCGTGATTGATGTGGATGCAAAATTTACTCCAAAGTACTGGATACGTATTGCCCCTGCTACTTGTCTGGTGGCAGATAATGGTGAACGTTATCAGGTGCGGCAGGGAGTAGGTATTGAATTGGGACAGGAATTTTGGATGCCAGAATCCGGAGAGGCCACTTTCTCTTTGATATTTCCACCTTTGCCACCATCTGTAAAATCATTCGATTTTGTGGAAGGGGAAGGTGAGAGAGATTTTAATCTTTTCGGTATCAGCCTGACTGGAAAGTTGCCTAAGCTCCAATTGCCTAAAGGTCTAGAGAAGGCAGGAAAAATGACTGCTGTAGCTTTGCCGACTCCTGAAATCAAAGAGGGAACAGCTATCATTAGTGGTCGTATTTTGGATTATAAGCCTTCATTCCGGATGAAAGCTGAATTACATTCTGCTGATTTCTTATCTCCCTATGGACAAAAGAATACAGAGTTAGAGTTGGATGAAGTGGGAAATTTCCATACGGAAATATCAGTCTCACACCCTTCTGTCGCCTATTTAAGTGTGGGTGGATCTGTTGTTTCTTTTTTGTTGTCTCCGGGTGGAGAAACCAAGGTTACCGTAAATCTTCGTGAAATGACGCGTGCTTCCAGTCGTTTACAGAAAGACACGAAGGCTGAAGGGAAGAAGGTTTATTTTGAAGGACTGAATGCAGGATTGAATACGGAAATGAATTCCGGACTGGAAATTCCTCTTTGTTCTGTTGAGTTGAAAGACTTATATGACATGACTCCGGATCAGTATAAAGCATATTGCATGCGGAAATATGAAGAAGCGGACAATGTGATCCGTGCCAATAAGAAAATAAGTGCAGCTTATGCGGAATTGTTGACGGTGCTGAATAAAGATGCATTGTATGGACTGTTATGTGGATATGATTATCAGCTATTGCAGGCTTATGCTCAGCAAAAAGGACTGTCGTTGCGTGATGCCGGTAAGGAGTATCTCTCAAAAAAAACGTCAGATGGCTATTTTGACTTTTTAAGTAAACTGGATTACATCAATTCACCCAAGTCTGTGTATTGCTTCAATTATTCCGGTATGGTAAGAAATACTGCATACATCCATTTGCCGTCTGTTAAGACCGTCGGTATTTTTGATTACCTGCTTGACTCATCCAAGGTAAGTCCGGAGGATAAGGAAGCAATGAAGAAATACCGTGATAATCCTTCGTCGCAGGATGCTTCTATAATGAGGGTGCTGAGAGATAAGTATGACAACCTCTTTCAGGAGTGTGGCAAAGTGGCTTTGGAAGCTAATCAGAAGGCGGTTGGAGAGCTAATAGGAGGTAAAGGTATCTATCATGATGTGCAGACAGCAATGCAATGTGCTTCAAAACTGGAAGATTTTATGCCTTTGTCTGAAGACGATTTTGCTACATTACGCACGATTGAGAATCCCTATTTCCTGAACCAATTGACTGCAATGAATACGGAGCTGCTTCAGAAGATAGAAGAAAATAAGAAGAAGCGCAGTTTTATGGTTCGTACTCTGCCCGAAGATGTGAAGGACGATGCCCTTTTTGAAGCCATTGTCGATCCGTTCAAGGGTAAAGTAGTGCTTGTTGATTTCTGGGCCACCTGGTGCGGACCTTGTAAGATGGCTATGAAGATGATGAAACCCATGAAGGAGGAGCTGATAGATAAAGATATCGTGTATGTCTTTATTGCCGGTGAAAATTCTCCGGAGACAACATGGAACAATATGATACCCGATATTCATGGTGAGCATTACCGGTTGACCAATGTTCAGTGGGCAGCTATTTGTGATAAATTCGAAGTCCGTGGCGTACCTACTTATCTGGTGCTCGACCGTGCAGGGAAACAAACGTACCGGTCAGTAGGTTTTCCGGGAACGGATACGGTGAAAGGTGAGTTATTGAAAGCATTAAATTCTTCCGCTGATTGATCATATACTAACGTCAGTTCTAAAAGATTTCAAGTTGCCCGTCATTGATAAGGTTGACATCAATGGCGGGTATACTTATCAGGGAGTTTCTCATATTGTTTTTGATCTTGGTGATGAATGGTATACCGAATTTCTGAAATTCACTTTGCCTGTGTTCCTCACGTTCAACCAAGTAAAGGAGGAAGAAGTGAACATTACGAGGGCTTACTTACAGATTAAGGTCAATCACTACCCCTCCTATGTTAGAATAGTGTCTTTATCATAATTGTGTTTTTTATGCGATGATTCCCTGATATTCAATTTGGCATCCAGTACAATTTTTTTATTGAGCAATCTATTTGTACGAATCTTGTCCAGCATGCAGCTTGCTGCAATCTCTCCGATTTCGACACGCGGCTGTTCTATAGACGTCAAATAAGGTTCGACGACAGTGGCCATATCCGATTCTGAAAAGCCGACAAAAGCGACATCATACGGTATCCTCAATCCGTGCCGTTTCAAGGCTTTCATCGCTCCGATAGCAACAGGATCGTTAAATGCAAATATAGCATCTGGTTTTTCACCGTTTCCGGACAGTATATCTTCCATAGTCTGTTCTCCATCACGAATAAAAATACCGGAATGAATGATGGTAGAGTCTGAAATAGGGAGATTGGCATCCTGCATGGCCTCTATATATCCGTTCATACGATCTTTCGTTATATCCAATTTTTCTGGACCCGCAAAATGAAATATTTTCCGGTATCCCTCACCTATAAGATGAGCCACTGCCGAATAGGCCATTTTCTTATCGTCAATAATAATTTTTGTAGTATCAATGTTGGAAGGCACCCTGTTGAAAAACACAAGTGGAATCCCATTATCCTGTAGGCTTTGATACATATCAGAGTTGACAAAACTGTCAGATGTCGTGGATATTATTATACCGTCTACCATGTGTTGTTCTAAAAGACTCAGATTGGTACGCTCTGTTTCAGCGGATTCGTTGGATTGAGTAATGAGGATCTGATAGCCCTCGTGCATTAGTATTTTTTGTATTCCGGATATAATCATAGGAAAAAAAGATGTGACCAATTCAGGCACAACGATTCCGATAGTATAACTTTTCTTTGTGACCAACCCTTTTGCCTGCGTGTTCGGATGATAGTTCAGTTCTGCAGCAGTCTTGATAACCAGCTCCTTGGTTTCTTTCTTTATTTCCCAACTGTCCGATAAAGCTCTGGAAACTGTGGAGGTGGATAACCCGAGTTTTTTTGCTATGTCTTTTATTGTAATTGGCTTTTCCATAACATGAATGATTGTAGGTTTGTCTGCAAACTTACAACTTTTTAGACATTCTGCAAAATCCAAACGTTCCCGGGAACGTTTCCGTTGATTTTTGAGGCATTATGCTATTAAAATTGATTGTACTTATATAAATTTGCTTGCGTTAAAAGCTATTATAATAGCCCAGATCGAAACATTTCTCAATATATTAATTCTAATCATTTTTATAATGCCAAAGTATGTTAACATTAAATCGTATTCAATCAAGATCAGGAAAACAAATTGTTTTTTTTCTGATGTGCCTGCTGGTTTCATTTGCAGGCATCATGCCAGTCCGATCACAGGAAAAAACTAAGATGGTTACCGTTGAAGGAACTGTCGTTGATGAAACCGAAACTCCTGTCATAGGAGCTAACGTCTATATCAAAGGCAGTACCAAAGGTGTATCCACAAATGTAGATGGGAATTTCATTTTTACAGGAGTACCTGTCGGACAGACTGTCACTGTCTCTTTCATTGGTTACAAAGATTATCAGGTGCGGGTTACAAAAGGGGGAGAGAAATTGAGAATCTCTCTTGAACCTGATGCGAAAATGCTCGAGGAAGTGGTGGTGGTTCCATACGGAGGTCCGGTAGCAAGAAAGGATCTTACCGGTTCCGTTGTTTCTGTCAACGTTGAGGATATGAAGGCGCTTCAGGCAGTGACGTTTGAAAATGCTATTGCCGGCAAGGTCGCCGGTGTACAGGTCAATGTCGGGGATGGACAGCCTGGAGGTCTTCCGGACATTCTGATTAGGGGTAGCAATTCTGTAACCCAGAGCAATGCTCCTCTTTATGTGGTAGACGGTATTCCACTAGAGTCTCCCGATAACTCGTCAATTCCTACTCAGAATATTAAAAGTATCGAGATACTTAAAGATGCATCGGCGACAGCCATATATGGTGCACGCGGTGCTAATGGTGTGATTGTTATTACTACCGATTCCGGTTCAAAGGGCGCTCCGAAAATTAATTTCGAGTACCGTTATAGCTTGTCGAGACTATAATAGGTATGAAATGATGTCACCTTATGAATTTGTCAGACTTCAGAATGAACTTGATGCGGCTTATGGCTCTATGTATCTCGATGGTAGGGATCCTCATCCGGATGGAACTCCATGGACACTCGATGACTATAAGAATGTGAGACCTATTGACTGGCAAGATGAGATCAGTCAGCTCGGACAGATGCACGAATACAGCGTAAGCGCATCTGGCGGTACTGAGAAGACCACATATATGGCTTCATTCAATTATGCCAATCAGAAGGGTATCATTCTCAATACCGGTATGAAGAACTATGTTGGCAGCATGAACATCACCCAGAAGATAGGCAATCGTATGCAGCTTGTCATGAGAGCGAATTATGCGGAGAAGGAAAGAACTGGTATGCAAGTTAACTATGGACAGGGATCTTCTGCTTATATGTATAAAGTGTGGTCATACAGACCTATTTCCACAAACGGTGTGGACTTGACCCATGAACTTGAAGATCCTGAAAGGCCGGAAAGTGGAGTGCCGATGTTCAACCCATTGCTCCAGACGCAAAATACTGATCAGAAATATATCACAAGACAGTTGAGAACCAGTGCCATGTTCAATTGGAATATTCTCAAATGTCTGAAATTTACTACTTCGATTTCTTATACGAGTACTGAATCCCAGACTGATATATTCAATAATTCCAAGACAGAAGCCGGAAGTACACTTCCAGGAAGAAATGACGGAATTAACGGTTCGAGAAGAGTAACAAGAACTAACAATGTCTTGAATGAGAACACTTTGAACTTCAACAAAAAGTTCGATAATATTCATGACCTTGCCGTAACTGTCGGTTGTACTCAGCAGAAAAATGTTTCGGATATCTTCGAAGCAAAAGCTACACAGATTCCTATTACATCAGAATGGAGAGGAATAGAGGCACTTGATGAAGGGCTGTCTCAGAAAATCATGTCCAAGAAGTTGACAGAATGGGCAATACAATCTTTCATTTTTAGGTCGAATTACAACTATGACAGAAAATACTATCTGACGTTTACGATGCGTGCGGACGGTTCTTCAAAATTTGCACGTGACAATAGGTGGGGCAAGTTCTATTCAGGAGCCGTTCGGTGGAGATTCTCAGATGAGAATTTTGTCAAGAACAATATCGGATCATGGTTTAGCGAAGGATCGCTTAACTTGAGCTATGGGTCTACCGGCAATAATGGTATCGGAGAATACGCTTATCTTCCGCAGATGGGATTTTCTTCCGGAGGGACATATTATGACTATTCATTCAATGATGAATATCCTACAACGGGAGCGATTGTCTCATCGATAGGTAATTCTAAATTGAAATGGGAGACTACATATACCTTTAATGCTAGAATGGATTTGGGCTTCTTCGACAATAGAATATACTTGACCGCCGAGTATTATAAGAAAGATACTAAAGATCTTCTGATCAATGCCACTTTGCCTGCCCATATCGGTTATGGTTCAGCATATAGAAATATAGGCCGGGTGGAGAACAAAGGTTTCGAACTGTCTCTAAACACTGTTAATATGAAGAGAAGGCATTTTAACTGGACTACCGATTTCAATATTTCATTCAACAGGAACAAAGTGCTTGCACTTGCCAACAACCAGAGTGTGCTTCCTGCTGATAATCTGAAGATTCCGAATGGGGCTGCATTGTATATTGCGAAGGTGGGCCAGCCTATCGGTATGATGTACGGAGCCCTTACAGACGGTCTTTATCAATATGAAGATTTCCGTAAGGGAAGCGATGGCAGCTGGATATTGAGAGATGATGTAGTTTCACAGTCAACTCATGCAAACAGAAAGGGAGTCTTTCCCGGATATCAGAAATTCAAGGATTTGAATGGCGATCTTCAGATTACTCAAGAAGACTTGACGATTATAGGTAATCCGAATCCTGATTTTACGGGCGGTATAACAAATACTTTCAGATTCTATAATTTTGATATGTCATTGTTCTTTACATTCAGCTACGGCAATGATATCCTTAATATGAACCGTTATTATTTAGAAGAAGGCAGATCATTGAGTTCCAATCAGTTTGCTTCGTATGCCGACAGATGGACCGTGGACAATCCTAACGGAAAACTTCCGCGTGCAAGATCTGCAAACAATACGGCTTGGGGCAGTGACCGTTATGTAGAGGACGGCTCATATTTGAGACTGAAAAATTTGAATATAGGATATACTCTGCCTGTTCAGGTGAGCCAGAGGTTTTTTGTTAGCAACATGAGGATTTATTTCTCTGCCCAGAATTTGTTTACGGTGACGGGATATTCGGGACAGGACCCTACCGTCAGCACGATGTCGAATGCAAGAACTCCAGGTTATGACTATTCGGCATACCCTGTACCACGTACATTCATATTTGGTGCACAAATTTCGTTTTAATGTGATATAATAATTTATATGGATATGAATAAGGTTATTAAAAGTATATTGTTCGGAATTGCATTTTTTCCTCTTACAGGCTGTTTGTCTAATTTGGATTTGCATCCGATAGATTCGGACACTCCGAATACATTTTTCAAAGATAGTGCGGCATGCGCAAAGGTTTTAGTGGGTTGTTATGACGCTCTTAGCGTACCGGGAGGAGGACTTTTTGATGGAAGCATGAACTCGCAGTTCGTCATCTGGAATGTGACGGATGAAATGTATAATGCAGCAGCCGGAACAGGTCCTAAGGTGTATAGCTATACTTCCGGATATGCTCCTAATGCTACTATGTACAAGAATCTTTATGCGGTGATTCAGCGTTGCTGTCAGTTCCTTCATTATCTTCCTGATGCCAAGATGACAACAGAAACAAAGCTCGCCATGGAAGGTGAAGTGCAATTTATAAGGGCATTCTGTTATTTCAATCTTGTACAAAATTATGGAAGGGTTCCTCTTGTAACGGAGGCATCTTCGGATGTTAATAGTACTTCTGCAAAGCAGGCAGAGGAGGCTGATATATACGATTTTGTAATTCGCGAGATGGAAGAGGCAGAGAGTAAGGTCTTTCCGATTACCAAATTTAACTTTGGAGGAAGAATCAATAAGTCTGCTGTCAGGGGAGTGCTGGCAAGGGTCTGCCTTTTCAATGCCGGATTCCCTTGCTACAACACTGAAAGGTACAAAGATGCATACAAATGGGCAAAGATGGTCATCGACGATCCTGCTCACAGCTTGATTCCTAATTTTGCAGAAGCATTCATTCCGCTTATTCAGGACAAGTATGATATACGTGAAAATCTATGGGAGATAGAAGCGTATTGTAAAAGTACGTCTGACGGACTGAAAGAATATTTTCCTTCATTGTCGACCTCGCTTGGTACCAATTGCAGCAAAGCTGTAGCAAATGTGTCCTTTATGGTTAATAATACAATGAAGATCACCAAAAGAATGTTTTCATATTATGAGCAGGATACTGAGGCATTGTTAGGCTCTTATGATGAAAGACGTAACTGGGCTATCGCTCCGTTTACCAATGCCCCTACGAAGCTTGATGGTGCCGATCGTCTTGTTCTTACTTATTTCGGCTCGCATAAGGATCCTGATAATGACAGATTGGTTTATGATCGTCAGGTCAACAAGTTCAACCGTCAGTATGCAAAGATTTGGCCTGCATATCAGAGTAATACAGGAACCAACCTCTGTATAGTACGCTATTCCGATGTATTGCTTATGGCAGCCGAAGCATTGTGTCAGATAAATAATGGTTCGACACCTGAGGCTATAGGCTATGTCAACGCGGTGAGAAAAAGGGCATACGGACAGATGGACGGTCGCAAGTTTATTGATCATATTGAACTTACCAATCCGGGAGAAAATTATACCATTGATGAAGTTTGTGTGGAAATTGTAGATGTTACCGACAATACTGCATCTGTCACATGCACAACGGAAGAGAACAAATCTCCCAAGGCATATCGTGTCGGAGACGTTAAAGGTCCTCTTACAATTGCTACTGCCAAGTTGCCTGAGATTCTTGGTTCTGACGGGAAACCGGACACTAAAGCCACCAGACCTATTGAGTCAATAGTATTGCTCGACAGGGGACATGCCTACAGTGAAACTCCGAAGGTGGTGATCAGGTCACTCGAGGGCGGGAAAGGTCCTAAGGGTAGCGGTGCTACGGCAATCGCAGTGATGAAGGATGAGAGTCCGTCTTATGAATTGCCTGCTGAAGCTACAGACTCAAAGGAGGCATTCCTTCAGACTATTATGGATGAAAGAGCAAGGGAGCTATGCTTTGAAGGCTGGAGACGTTTAGACCTCAAACGTTGGCACAATCTTGTGGAGGTGCTTCAGGCTACGAGGGATGATGGCAGGAATGCAAAAGGAGTCAATGGAGCGCAACTTGATTATATCATGACTCCTGGCAACAATGTGTCCGATGTTCATTATTACCTTCCGATCCCTTCCGGAGAAATAATGCTTAATCCTGAATTGAAACAGAATGAAGGCTGGTAATTGTATATTTAACATTATTAAAAGTATGAGACAATGAAAAGAAATATAATTAGAAACCTGTTTCCCGCTTTAGTCGCCGCTTTAGTCGTTGTGTCCTGCCAAGTTGACACCGTGACCGAATCAACTGTTGTGACTAGGCTTGAAAAGAATGTATACGAAGTTGGAGAGAATGTTCGCTTCCACTTCTCAGGAGAAGCTGATTTCGTGACGATTTTTACCGGAGTTGATAATTATAATGGCGGAACGATGGGAGGAACTATAAAAGGGTCGCGTTATATCTATAGAAATCGCGGAAGGGAGAATGGTTCTCCAGTCCTGTCTTTCAATTGTAAAAAAGATGGAGATAACTTGGAGGAGTATGCCGAAATCAAGCTTCTTCTTTCTACTGACTTTGACGGTGACATCACCATGGAGGGAATAAAACGTGCCACTTGGCTGGATATTTCTGAAAAAGCGAAATGGCCTGTTGAGGGGACTAAAAAAGGTGTTAATGTTAATTCCGGAGCAATAGATTTGTCAGAATGGAACGGACGGGATATCTATCTTGCTTTCCGTTATACTGCGAAAAAGGGACAGAAACAGGAAGGATATACAATCTCTTCATTCAATCTTAATAATACAGTTGAAACGGATGCTCTTCCTTATACGATATGGACAAATGCTTCTTTTGCAAAATGTGGTACAACTACGAATAAACTGCAGGAAGATCAGACCGGTGCTATTTTCCCCGCTTATCAGTGGACACTTGGAACATCGCTTACTTGTGCAGGCATGCCTGACGGTAAGGAGGATTTTGAAAGCTGGGTAATTACTTCTCCTGTCGATCCGAGCCAAGTGATTCCTGATTATGGTACGCTTATTAAGTCGTACAGCGAGGTTGTTCCGGGGTTCTATGATTACACATATTACAAACCGGGTAAGTTTACGGTGACCGTAGTGTCGCGTAATGCTACCGCTTTTGGAACTGAAGAATCTGTGCAAAATATAGAAATAGAAATAGTTGAAAAATAATTTTCTGAAAAATACATTTATGAAATATTTGTTTTCTACGTTACTCATTGCTTGTGTGAGTGTCTTGATGTCCGCTCAGCCCAAACTGAATCTTAATACGGGCAGTATTGATTTTGAATGGCAACAGGAGGGGGATGGCTGGCATATCTCGTGTATTAAAATCGACGGGAAGCAGATTCCTGCCCCCAAGGGATATTACACGGTTTTGTATATAGATCGTAATCCGGCAAAGGATTTGGTCGATCAGGATCTTGAGGGAAAGGATTTTACGTTCTATCCGTCAAAAGCAGAAATGCTTCCCGATGGTACTCTGAAATTTTCTCACAATCTCCGTTTCGGAGACGTTGAAGCAATATGGAAGGTAGATCCATTATTTCCGTCTGATATAAAGGTCGATATGAAGGTCAGACTGTCGACGAACGGTTCCGTATCCATCGCCACCCCTACGATTACCGTCTTCGAAGAGAACAATATATCATGGGCGATGATTCCGGGTAATTGGTATGGCAATGAAATCCAGTATAATCTGAATATGGCAAAAACTTACAGCATGGGCATTCCTTGTGTTCCGATGCTTGCCCAAGAACGTAATACGATGACTCTGTGTCCGCTGTATTCGTCGAAGGATGGCTATACCTTAGCTGTTATTCCAGATCCGGGAACGGAAACCGACCCGATAGCCGGCAAAGCTCCGGATAAGAGTCCTAATTCCTTGGGATTGAGTTTAGCGAACAGGCATAATGAACTTACTCCCGTGGTTTATCATCCGGTACTCGGACAGGTGGGAGCTAAGCACAAAGCCGGAGATGAAGTGGTATTTGGATTCCGTTATACCTTGAAGAACTCGGGCTGGTTCGATGTATTCCAGCATGCAGTGAACGATGTTTTCGCCTTACCATCATCCTTGGATTTGCTTACCAACAAGGTGTCTTTGTCCGAGCGCGTGAGCCGGCTTCAGAAATTCCTGCGTAAAGATAAAGAGTCGAGCTGGAAAACATGGCAGAGCAGAGGTGAGACAATAGGTGCTAATGGCTCCAAGATTGCTGACGCTGGTACCATGTTTATGATTGCACGAAACGGGCAGGATTCCGTAATGAGCAGCCGTCTTCACTATGTGAGGAATTATAAAATGATTCAGCAGCAGACAGAACCGGGATATTTCTGCGGTGCCGCTCTCGGAGAATATGCGGATATAGACGGTGTGGAGTCGGAAAGGGGCAATTGGATAGAACCTTTGCATACGACCTATTATACTATGGTCGATTTCGGAAATATGCTTCTATTCAATCCTGATGACAAGGAATTGCTTGAAAGGTTGAGGATGGCAGGTGACAGATTGCTTGCATGGCAGAAAGATGATGGAAGTTTTGAGGTCGGCTATGACAGATTTTCTATGAAACCGTCTTTCCCGGATCTTAAGGATTACAGGCCAACCTGGTATGGATTGTACATAGCATATAAGCACTTGAAAGACAGGAAATACCTTGACGCAGCCTGCAAAGGTGCAGACTGGCAGCAGGAAAACGGAGTGGATAAAGGATATTATCTCGGAGTATGCGGTGATGGACGCAATATCTGGGATTTCTGTACGGCACAGACATCTCGTGCCTATATGGACTTGTATGAAATAACGGGTAACAAGGCATATAAACAGGCGTCTATAGATGCCGCTATGATTTACGCGACGTCTATATTCACCAATCCGGTAATGACTGATGAAACGAAATACATCGGCGAGCAAGCATATAAAGATTGGGAGCTGAATCAGACTGGTCTTGGTGTGGAGCATATACGAGGTACGGCAGTAAACGGACCGATTTTGATATCAAGTTATGCAGGTTTGTTTGTGAAAATGTATGAATGGACGGAGGAACCGGTTTTCCTTACTATGGCAAGAGCTGCGTCAATCGGAAGAAATGCTTTTGTCGATCAGAAAAGCGGATGCGCAGTCTATTACTGGCACGGAATGAATGAGTTGAAAAAATATTCCACAATGTTCCCGTGGCATGCGTACTGGCAGATTGGCTGGATTGTGGATTATCTGATTGCGGAGGCTGGTTTGCGTTCGGACAGTAATATTTCGTTTCCATATGGCTACATGACTCCTAAGGTTGGCCCACATGTCACATATGGATTTGCACCCGGTAATATTTACGGTAAGAAAGCGGATCTTCTGTTCAGACCGGATATGGTCGGTTGCGATAATCCGGAGATTGAATTCCTTACCGCTTTGTCAGAGAACGGCACGAAGTTATACTTGATTGCAATGTGTCAGTCTAATGACAGTCAGTCATGCACTGTAACTCTGGATTTGTCGCAGTTAGTTGCGAATAAGACAGGTTTCCGTTCTGCTAAGGCTCTTCAGGGTAAAATTATTAGATCGGCGGGAAAGAAAGGGCAGATCAATCTTGATTTTGCTCCATGGGGTATGAATGTCATTGAAATTTCACTATAAACGATTTTATGGAACGATTTTTTATATTGTTGATTTTAGCGGGGCTGTCCGTTTCGGGAGTTGCCCAAAAGAGTATGTGGCTCATAGCTGGACAGAGTAATGCTTCCGGAATGGGTGATAGAAGAACTTCGATGAAATACTATAGCAAAGAGTGTTTCGACTATGTACAATCCGGAGATTCGTTGAAAATACTGCAGGACCCAGTAGGTGAGAACGGCAAGTATTTCGGCAAGGCGAACAGCGGCAGCATCAGTCCTTCGTTCGCGTGGAACCTTAATAAAATGACAGGTGATTCGGTTGTAGTGGTATCTGCGGCGAGGGGAGGAAGTGCATGCTCCACTACAGGAGAGACAATCTACGGTACTTGGGCGGAAAAGGGTGTCTTGCCTTTGTTCGATGCAGCGATGGCTAAATGTAATTCTGCGATTGCCGTTACAGGATTGAAATTCAGTGGGGTGATCTGGCTTCAAGGAGAACGTGACGCAAATGCTATCAATGATGGGAAAATGGACGGTGAGGATTATGAGGCGGCGCTTCGCAATCTTATACTCCGGTTCAGAAAGCATCTTCATGATGCCGACCTTCCTTTCTATATAGTCCTCACAGGACAATATGTCGACCGTCCGCAAGAGGGCTATCATCAGGTTCGTGCGGCACAACGCAGACTGTCTGAAAAAATGCATGGAGTTCATCTTGTAGCTGCGGATCCTTGGCTTTTTCCACAGATGAATATGATGACGGATGACATCCATTACAGCCAATACGCATATAATCTTATCGGGGAGACTATAGCCCGCCAGATTTACGAAGCAAGAAGTATTGATTCTAAATAAAATGAGGAAAATGAAGAAAAAAATAATAGCATCGCTTTTTGCCATGTTTATCGGAGGAATTGCAGTATTTGCACAGGATCCGATGGTGGACAAAAAGAATACTGACAGTAAACCTCCTTATATCTATCCGGAGGAAAGCATTGTAAGGGAAAATATAGAAAAGTGGCAGGATATGAAATTCGGTATGTTTATCCATTGGGGAACATACAGCCAATGGGGTATAGTAGAGTCCTGGTCCATTTGTCCGGAAGCATATAAATTCTGTATGGTGAGGCCGGAAGGAATGAACTATTTTGACTATGTCCGGAAGTATGAAGATTTGAAAAAGACATTCAATCCTGTAAAATTCAATCCTGAAAAATGGGCTGGAGCGGCGGAGTATGCTGGAATGAAATATGTGGTCTTCACAACTAAGCATCATGACGGATTCAATATGTACGATACTCAGTACAGCGACTATAAAATAACCGATGTCGAATGTCCGTTCCACACAGATGCGAATGCTGACATTGCAAAGAGAATTTTCGATGCATTTCGTGGCAAAGGTATGATGGCAGGTGCTTATTATTCCATAGCAGATTGGAACAATAATGACTATTGGTGGGATTATTTCCCTCCCAAAGACAGGAATATAAATTATCCTCCTGAAATGTTCCCGGAAAAATGGCAGCGCTTAAATGACTTTATCAACAATCAGTTGAATGAACTGACCGGAGGAAAGTACGGTAACCTCGGCATGCTGTGGTTCGACTTGTGCGATGCTTCTCCTGACAGGCATCCGCAGTGGGAAAGATTCGCAAAGACGGTAAGAACCAATCAGCCTGGAATCATGATGGTGGCAAGACATACGAATACCATCTATGAAAATTACAGGACTCCGGAACAGAAAATACCGGATCGTGCCTTGGACTATCCTTGGGAGGCTTGTATGACTATGGCTACTCAATGGTCATACAAACCAGATGATAGTTACAAATCCACGCATGACATTCTGACTACCCTTGTACAGATAGTTTCACGTGGAGGAAACTTTCTACTGAATGTCGGACCGGGTCCTGACGGAGAACTTGCTCCGGAGGCATATCAGCGACTTAAGGAAATCGGTGACTGGATGCAGGTTAACTCAGAGGGTATCCATGGAACGAAAGCAATTGCTCCTTACAAAGAGGACAGAATAGCGTTTACTTCAAAAGATAACAACGTATATGCCTTTTACTTGAATGCCAAGGATGAATATATGCCGTCTGTGGTGAAAATCAGATCATTCGTTCCGGTTTCTGCCAAATCGGTATTTCTGATGGGGCATAATCGTCCCCTCAAATGGAAAAAAACTGGAGACGGAATAGAAATAATCATACCGGAGTCTGTCAGAAAGAATCCTCCTTGCGATTTGGTCTGGGGTTTTAAATTGAAGATTAAATAGAGTGTTCCGAATTATTGATTCCATTTTGAGATGAAGCTTTTTTTCTTTGTTATTTTGTTTGCGATGACTTTCTGTCCGGTGTGGCCTAGTGCCGGAAAACTCCCGGATGTTCCGTCCGTGCTGTTTCTTGGAGTGGATTTCCCTGAAGAAAGTGCCACCTATATTGAAAACCAAATTGCTTCTGGGCTGAAAATACTGGATTTGACAGACAGCCCGGAAGTAACATACCGCTGTGTAAGGGGAATAAAGGAAGCCGCGGAGATCATATTTACGGAAAAGACAGGAAGATATAGAGTATTTGTCATACAATGCAGAGATTTGAATACTAATGAGAATACTTTCTGTAAAATCCGCTTGATGGCTGCTAGGCAAAATACCGACATATTATGGATGACATCCGATACGGCTCAAATTGTTTCCTGTAATTGTGATTTTGCTGATTATGAGGGCTTTTGTTCCAATCAGAAAAGTTATGACTGGAAGCGGTGTATATCATATATCGCAGATGCGGTGTCTCAATGGTGGACCGGTATGGCAGAAGGAAATAGAGGTATTGAAAGGCTGCCTGTATGGCAGGGTGAAATTCCCGATTATGAATATTCCGGGCCGGAATATATCAATTCAATAGCGCGTATCGACAGGATTTCCGAACCGGAATTGGAAGTTTTCCTTCCCCGTCAGTCAGAGAAGTCTCCGGTGGTAATCTTTTTCCCGGGAGGAGGATTGAGCTATACCGGCTTTATCAGAAATGCGCGTGAGGCGGCAGAGCTGTTGAGGCCATATGGAGTAGCGGTAATCGGTGTAAAATACAGGGTGAAACGTGGACTTGACGTGGCTTTGGAAGATGCAAGACAAGCCGTAAGGACAGTCAGAGAGAAAGCCTCCGAGTGGAATATAGATGAAAATGCAATCGGAGTAGCAGGACAGTCGGCAGGTGCGCTGATTGTATTGAGGCTGGCTTCAGCCGATTGCCCAGACGCCTTTTCGCGCCCTGACTATGTGATTCCATTAACGAGTTGGTATTACGGGAAACAGAAATGGCCGTTCAGATTTGATGCTGAGACTCCTCCTTTTTTTATGCGTCATGCGACTAATGACAGCGGTTACGGTTTTGCACTTAGTGTCAAGGAAAAACTCTTGGAGGCCGGAGTTCCATTGGATTGGAAGACTGTCGATGATGGGGGACACGGAGCTTTTGAAATTACTGTCGATGGTTATGGACATGACTGGACTGTCGAACTGGTAGAATGGATGAGAAAAAATAAAATATTGAAAACCGATAATCATGAAAAAGAAGTTGATTAGATTGTTTATTGCGGTCGGTCTTGTCTTGGAGGTTGGCTCATGTGCTGATGTGACTGACACTCCTGAATATTATGGAGTATATAAGGAAGCGAATATAGAAAATATAAGACCGTCTTCGTGGTTAAGAGAAATATTACAGAGACAGAGAGACGGCCTCGGGCTTAATCGCAAGGAGTCTGGTTATCCTTATAACACATGTCTGTGGAATGGAATAATCCCGGAGGGAGGGAATCCGATAGCGAAAGGTTGGTGGCCTTATGAACAGTCGGGATATATGATTGACGGTCTGTATAGGTGTGGAATATTCCTGAGAGACAGCGTACTTATGCAGCTCGGTTCCGACAATGTCGGATATGTCTTATCCCATCCCCGGGCGAACGGAATGCTAGGTCCGGAAACCCTTGGTGAGAACCAGTGGGCATTTTCTGTATTCGCACGGACGTTGCTTGCATATTACGACTATACCGAAGACGACAGGATTCCGGTTCTGCTGAAAAAACATTTTTCTGCCTTGAATGATACTTTGACCAACAGGCAGACTTGTATCATAGAAAGTATGTGCAAAATGTATTCATATACGGGCGACAAGGAAATCTTGCAGAAAGCCGGGCATATTTGGGATCTGTTCAGTATGAACGGGGGAACAAAAGACAATGAAGTGTTCATCCATGGAGATATGGTCTCTTCAAAGCCGATTGATGTACATGGTGTGACGGCTGCTGAAGTTTCCAAACAGCCGTTGATTCTGTATCTTTATACCGGTAGGCAGGAATATCTCGATGCCGCGCTTGGTTTCTATTCTTCCGTGGAACGGGAAAACGAACTTCCAGATGGGATACCGGCTTCATATGAAAGCTTGTTTCCTAAGCATGCGGAAGCGCTGCATGAGACCTGTGATATCAGTGACTTTATATGGAGTTACGGTTACATGCTGATGGCAACCGGAGATGTTAAGTGGGCGGATAAGATGGAATCAGCTGTGTATAATGCAGCCTTGGGAGCTATTAATAAAGATTTCAAGGCTTTGCAGTACTTCTCATCTCCGAATCAGTTATTGGCAACTGAAAAAAGTTCCATGGCTCCGTATGGTGAAGAGGGCTTGTCACGTCAGGCTTACAGACCGGGTTTTGATGTTGAATGTTGTTCCGGCAATGTCCACAGGATGTTTCCGAATTATATTTCAAGGATGTGGATGAATGGTGACGAGCATGAGATAGTTGCCGCTTTGTACGGTCCGTCGGAATATAGGACAGAAATTAATGGCACAAAAGTATGTATAACGGAAGATACTTCTTATCCTTTCTCCGGGAAAATAACATTCAGGTTTGCTCTCGATGGTGCTCCTGTCAGAATACCGTTTACCATGAGGATTCCATCATGGGTAGAGAATGCAAAGTTGACAGTCAATGCAGAACAGCCGAAAGAATATCATGCAGGAGGGTTCAGTACGATAGAAAGACGATTTAAGGATGGGGATGTCGTAGAGTTGGACATCGATATGAAGCCGAGGGCAGAGAAAAGAACTGATGCCGGAATTAATGTATATATGGGGCCATTGCTGTATTCTGTAGATATTGATGAGAATGTTGAGATCATAAAGGACCAGTTCAAGACATCTGTAGCTTTTCCTGCATATAACGTGACCCCTGCTTCTAAGTGGAATTTCGGTCTGCCTGAAAACCCTGAAATAACAGTGGTGAACACAGGGAAGAAAGGATTCCCGTGGACACCAGATTCAACACCTGTCAAGCTTAAAGTAACTGCATTTGAAATTCCTGAATGGCGACTTTTGGGTGATACGACCCCTGGGCTACCTGAAGAGAAAATTCAGGTTTCGTCAGAATGTGAAGAGATAGAAATGGTACCGTCCGGATGTACAAGGATAAGAATGACGACGCTTCCGGTGGTTGAATATTGTAAATGAAATTTAAAATTAAATTAGTTATGAGTAGAATTACGATGACTGTATTGTCTGTCCTTATTTTGATATCCGCGTGTACATCAGAATCCAAAACAGGAACTAGCAGACAATTGCCCGTTTATCTTGATGAATCCAAAACGATAGACGAGAGAGTAGAAGATATTATTCCACGTCTTACGCTGGAAGAAAAGGTGGCATTATGTCATGCTCAGTCCAAATTCAGTTCTCCCGGAGTGCAACGACTCGGCATTCCTGAGTTGTGGATGAATGACGGACCGTTCGGTGTAAGAAGCGAAGTCCTTTACAACAGTTGGACAAAAGCGGAAACTACCAATGATTCCTGTACGGCATTTCCGGCTCTTACGGTTCTTGCATCCAGCTGGAATATGGAACTTGCGTCTCAATACGGTCAAGCTCTCAGTGAAGAGGCGAACTATCGGGAGAAAGACGTTCAGCTTGCTCCGGGAGTAAATATCGCAAGGACACCTCTTAACGGAAGAAACTTCGAGTATATGGGTGAAGATCCTTTTTTAGTTTCGAAAATTGCTGTTCCGTATATCAAAGCCATTCAAGATAACGGTATTGCTGTATGTGTGAAGCACTTTGCACTTAATAATCAGGAGTATCAGAGAGATACCGTTAATGTAGAGGTGTCTGAAAGGGCACTGCGAGAGATTTATCTTCCTGCCTTTAAAGCTGCTGTAACAGAGGCTGGTGCATGGTCTGTAATGGGGGCATATAATAAATTCAGAGGACAATACTGCTGCCACAATAACTATCTCATCAATGATATTCTTAAAGGGGAGTGGAAATTTGACGGAGCAGTCATCTCGGACTGGAGCGGAACAAAGAATGCGTATGAGGCTGCAATGAACGGACTTGATATAGAAATGGGAACATTAAAACCATATAATGAGTATTATATGGCTGATTCTCTCCTGTATTTGTTCGTAATGGCAAAGTACCTATGGAAAAACTTGACGATAAGGTCAGACGTGTTCTTAAACTTAATCTAAGAACGGCAATGAACCGCAATCGCCCTTGGGGAAGTTTTAATACGAAAGAGCATACTGACTTGGCACGCCATATCGCAGAGCAAGGGATAGTATTGTTGAAAAATCGCGATAATATTCTTCCGGTAGATACTAAAAAATGCAGGAAAATAGCTGTAATAGGGGAAAATGCTGTCAGAACTCATGCCAGTAATGGAGGTGCTGCTGCTCTTAAACCAAGATATGAAATTACTCCGCTTGCGGGTATCGAATCGCTTTTTGGAAAAGAAGTGGAAGTGTCTTTTGCAAGGGGATATAGTGCTTATACTCCAATGATAGACGGAAGGATCGCTTCTCCGGCTTATGACAATATGCAGTTGGCGGTAGAAGCGGTAAAACTTGCTAGGGAAAGTGATCTTGTGATATTTGTGGGAGGTCTTAATCATAACTGGAGGCAGGACAGCGAAGGATATGACAGAGAATCGTATAACCTTCCTTATGGACAGCCGGAACTCATACGTAGAATTCTCGAAGTGAACAGCAATGTCGTACTGGTTCTTGTCTCCGGAAATGCCGTGGATTTGCGTTTTGCTGAAGATGTCCCATCCATTGTGCAGGCATGGTACTGCGGTTCCGAGTCTGGACATGCTATAGCTTCCGTGTTGTCCGGAGATGTCAATCCGTCAGGCAAACTACCTATCTCATTTCCTGCAACCCTTGAAGATTGCGGAGCTCATGCGTTTGGACCCGAAACATATCCGGGAGTTAATGAAACCGTGACATATTCAGAAGATATCTATGTCGGATACAGATGGTTCGATTCTAAGAATATTACCCCTATGTATGCTTTCGGACATGGTTTGAGCTATACTTCCTATGAATATTCGGATGCAGGGACCGATAGCTTCGTCTACAGTCCTGGTGACAAGGTAAAGGTGTCGTTCAGTGTGAAGAACACGGGAACACGTGACGGTGACGAAATATCTCAGGTTTATGTTTCTCAAATCAACCCGTCTTCCGAACGGCCTGTAAAAGAACTTAAAGGGTTTGCACGCACTTCTTTGAAATCAGGTGAGTCCAAGGTGGTTGAAGTGGAACTTCCTGTTGATGACTGGGCATTTTGGGATGAACAGTTGGGTGGATGGAATTTGGAAAAGGGTAGATATGACATAAGTATAGCAGCTGCTTCTGATGATATCAAATATGTAGTTAGTGTTGAAATCAAATAATATGCGAAATTTATTTTTAATCATTTTAATAACGCTGGGTTCTGTGCTTGTCAATGCACAGAACTTAGTTCTACCACTATATGGTAAGGCTGAATTTGAGAAGATTGCTTCCCTTGATGATGAAATGCCTGAATTGCATGTGTACCTTACGGATAAACCGAGTAGTCAAGCAGTCGTGGTTTGTCCCGGTGGTGGATACAAGGGACTCTCTTTCGGCTCGGAGGGAGTCTCTGTGGCAAAATGGCTAAATCAGAACGGCATTGCAGCCTTTGTCGTCAAATACAGGATGCCAGCGGGAAGGCAAGAGGTGCCTGTCGAAGATTTGACAAGGGCTTTTGAAATCGTGATGGCCAATGCGGATAAATGGAATCTTGATTCTTGTAGAATTGGTCTGATGGGATTTTCTGCAGGAGGGCATCTTGCGGCAACGGGGCTTGTGACGTTGAAGGGTGAATTGAAGCCAGATTTCGGTATTTTGGTTTATCCGGTAATATCTATGAAAAAGAATATTACCCACCAGTTCTCAAGATTTAATCTTATGGGGAAAAGTCCATCTGAAGATACTGTAATTAAATTCTCTACGGAAGAGCAAGTTGCTGAGGATACCCCTGCGACCATTCTTTTTCACTGTTCAGATGATCCGGCGGTAAAACCGGAAAATTCCATCGTGTTCTATCAGGCATTACTGAGGAATGCTGTTCCTGCTGAAATGCATGTCTATCCGAAAGGAAGACATGGTTGGGGTTTTATCGAGGGGGCTCCTTTCCCTTATTTCAATGAATTCAAAACTACTGTTCTGAGGTGGATTGCAGAACAGAACAACTAAATTTTATAATATGATTAGAACTCTGTTATTGGCAGTTTGGCTTATGTTTATGCTTGCTCCTGCCAGCCTTGCTGTGGAAAAAGAAAAAATCAAGGTTGCCTGTATTGGCAACAGCATCACTTTCGGTGCAGGTTTATCCAATCAGGCAAGGGACAGCTATCCTGCGGTGCTTGGGCAGATGCTCGGTTCCGGTTATGACGTGAGAAACTTCGGAGTTAGTGGCACCACTGTGCTTTCTTCCGGAGACAGTCCCTATATAAATACTCGTGTGTATAAACAGGTGTTTGACTTTCAACCAGATATAATATTTATTAAATTCGGTACCAATGACTCAAAGGGTGGTAATTGGAAGCATAAGGATGAATTTAAAGGAGACATGCAGGCTATGATTGACGTGTTCTCGGGTATGGATTCTAAACCTAAAATTTATTTGTGTCTCCCGGCTACATGCTATATTGAAAAAGGTTCGATTAAAGATAGCGTTATAGTTCATGGTGTAATCCCTCGCATTAGGGAGGTTGCAGAGAAACTGTCTTGAAATAGTAGACATGCATGCCGCGACTTCCGGAATGCGAGAACATTTCCCTGATAAACTGCATCCGGACAGGGTGGCATCTTTGGAGATGGCAAAATGTGCGTATAGGGCGATGACTGGAAATTCCAAAGAATTCCAGCTTCAGGATTTCCCCGGGGTCAAGACTAAATGGAGGGGTTATGATAAATATGATTTCGAGTTCAACGGGAGAAAGGCTAATATAGTAGCCCCTGCCAAGCCTCTTCCCGGTAAACCTTGGATTTGGAGGCCTGCTTTTTTCGGGGCTTTTCCTGCTGTAGATATCGCAATGCTAGCATTGGGTTACCATGTAGTGCATTATGACTTGGCATTCCTTTATGGAAGCCCGAGATCTCAGGAACTCGGAACCCTGTTTTACAATGCCATGATTAAGTATTACGGCTTTTCGGAAAAAGTTGTCCTTGAAGGATTTAGTAGAGGCGGACTCTTTGCAGTCGATTGGGCAGCAGCAAATCCGGAGAAAGTATCGTGTATCTATCTTGATGCTCCGGTGTGCGATATTACGAGCTGGCCCAGTCGTGAAAGGACTGACTTATGGCAGGAATTTCTGCAGGAGTGGAATATCAAGGAAGAGGATATGAAAAATTTCAAGGGTAATCCTATCGACAATCTGAAACCTTTGGCAAAAGCGAAGATTCCGATTATAGCTGTAGCAGGGGACAGCGATAAAACTGTGCCTTATGATGAGAATCTTGAAATTTTGGCAACACGTTATAAAAAACTTCGGGGAGAGATTGAGGTAATCATCAAAGAAGGTTGCGATCATCATCCTCACAGTCTTGACGCACCAGCTCCTATTATTAAATTCATATTGAACCACTAAAAAATGTTCCACGTTGAATGCAAGCGGAATCTAGTCGGACACGACTGGATTCCGCTTATTTGTAAATCAACATATTTCTGTTCTTCACGTGTTAAAACGTTCCCGGGAACGTTTGCGATGATTTATACTATAAAATGCTTGTGTGTTGATACTTATGAACATATATTTGTACGTGCTCAGTGAGTGCGAAAGACATAATATATAACCAACCATTAATAATTAAACCCCAAAATGACGTTGATTAGAATTACATGGAAACTGCTTGTTTTGCTCACAGTCTTAATCTTTGTCGGAACTCTGCATGCAGCGGATAAGACCGGACAGGATGAATGGCGATTCGCAAGCTATGGAAAAGCTGCTAAGGGATCTGTTACTATGGATTCCAACACTCTGACAATTAAGACAGAGAACACAAAAAATGCCTTCTTTGAATCTGATGAATACAGTTTTGCATATAAGGAACAGCCGTTTTTGCATGACGATTGTTCAAAGTCTGTGATAACGGTGTAAATTGACGATATTAAGAAAGGTTCTGCCGGTATTATGATGAGATCCACTGATAGTCAAAGTTCGGCGAATGTACATCTTGAAGCGACTGCTACCGGAGATTTATTCGTTTTTTTTAGGCAGCAGGAAGGAGGTAGTACCTCTTACAGACGAGTGGGGTATATCGGTTTTCCTGTTGAGATAAGGCTTACGAGACAAGGGAATTCTTTTTTGAGTCATTATAAAAATGCCGCTGATGAGTGGATTAAAGGCCCTGCTGTTTTTGTCGATCTTGGAGAAACGCATTTGTCCGGTTTTTATGCCTGCTCCGGAAATGACAATCAAATAGGCTACGATGTGGATTCTTCTCGTAAAATGCAGGTGACATTCAGGGATTGGACTATTGAAAACAGCGATAATTTTATCCCTGCGGAAGATAATTTTGTCGACAAGGAGCCGATTGCGCCGAATACTCTTTGAGAGAGAATTTTGCAGATGGTAGTTTATCTAATGTACCTGCAAGTGTTGTGAATCCGGTCTGGAACGGTATCAAATTTGCAGAATTGCCTTATGCAGAAGACGGCAGCAGATATTGGAGAAAACGTGGCGATGGTATATACTATTTAGGCGACAAGAAATGGGCTGATTATGAAGTTGCCGTTCGGCTCTCTTTTCCGGAGCCGGCTATGAGTACTTCTGAATTTTCAGTGCAGATGCGTTACCAGAATATAGCAATGTATTCAAAAATGCTGAAATATTACGGGGTAAGCCTGAAGAACGGTAATGAAATCATTCTGAATAAATATAAGTCGGGTGGGAATACTATAGAGCCGCTCCAAAAGGTGAAAGTAAATTCGTATAACGACGGAAGCATGCACGAACTTAGGATTCGTGTAATGGATAAGGATTACGAAGTCTTGTGGGATGGCGAAAGCGTCATAAAAGGCTCAGATACCAAAGAACCTATAACCTATGGGAATATAGGTTTGAAATTCACGGACTGTGATATTAACTTATACCGTATAGAAGTGACTGAGATAAAAGATGAAATCAATGGAAATCTTGATAACTATTTGTTGGATTATTACGACACGAAAATCCCTGATTATATTATTAAACAATATTTGAAATAATGGAACTGAATAAAATATTTTTATCTGGATTGACCTTTTTATGGGTTTGTTCCGGCAACGGCTATTCTGCCGATAGGCAAGATGGTAAATTCGAACCTAAGTTGTTTCAGGTAACAACTGCAGAGACAAGGCCTAATGATGCAGTACTTATCAGGGGTGAATATCTTGACAAGATAAAGTCGGTAAAAGTTTTTACCCTCGACAATGGAAATGTCGGCAATGCCGAGCCTGCGTATGTTCCGCTCCCTGTAGAGGACAGGCTGCCCGATGTAAATGGTACCAACCTTCGTACCGGGCCGTTGGCGTCCTATAAGGCTAAAGCGGTGGACTTGCTGCAGCAAAAGGAGCAGTCTCTTAAGTTTATTGTACCCGAGGATTTGAAGAACGGGGTTTTCAGTGTGGAAATGACAGATGTCAATAATGAAAAGGCTTATTTTTATCTGAACGTTCCGATTGTCCGTTGGGCTTTGAGCGAGGATGGTGAATGTGCGGTTGCCGGAGATTATCTCAGGGTTCAGGGAAAGAATCTTTTACGGGATAAGGACAAGGCGCATGCTGTACTTGTTCCGCTAAAAGGCGGAAAAAATGTAAGATGCAAGGTTACGGATTTTTTTGACGACTTTTCCGTAAGTGTTGATATTCCGGACAACACGCCATTAGGCACATATTATTTGTATTACCATAACGGAATGGGGGGAAAGACAGCATGGAGTGAACCTTTGCGGATAGATGTGGTGTCCAAATCTCCTGACTGGTGGGGGGTGAAAGTATTTAATGTGATGGACTACGGTGCCGTGGGCGATGGCGTCCATAATGAAACCGCAGCTTTCCGTGCAGCTCTTCATGCTGCCGGACAAAATGGTGGCGGTAAGGTATATGTGCCGAGAGGCAGATATATGCTTACAGGTGAGCTCATTCTTTCTCCAAACACATTAATTGAGGGAGAATCAAAGGAACTAACTCATATTTTCTGGAATCCTCTTAATTGGGATTTGTATGAGTTGCCTAACAGCCTTATTAGCGGAACTCATCATTTCGGTTTGAGAAACTTAGTAATGTGGTCTTCACGTGCATGGGGAGTCATCATGTCTACGGGGCCCGTGGAAGAACAAGGAACGATATTGCTCGAGAATCTGATTGTGCGTCAGACAGGGCAGCTCAGCGGTATGATATATCAGGTGAAGTCGAATAGGGATCAAGTCGAAGCGGAGTTTCACAGCAGATGGAGCAAAACAGGGATAATTCTTCGTGGCAAGAATCTTAAAGTAAGGAATTGCGTCTTCAATTCAGCCGGCATGTACACTTTCTATGCAGCGGGAGGATTTGTCCAAAATTGCCGTTTCGAGAGACATACCACAGGTACTAACCAACCATATATGCTGGTACATCCCAAAGGGTTGATATTCGAAGATTGTTATAAGCAGGGGGACGGTTTTGGGTATGCTTCAAGTATTGACGAAAGCAGGAACCTTTATGAAGCGCGCAATTATATTCCGTTCGATTATACCAATGACCGCGAGTGTATGACTCTTGATGGTGGTAGTGGCGGATATTACGGACCTATAAAATCCGTCGAGGGTAATATAATTACTATCCCAGAAGATGCGGAAACTAATCAATGGACTGAAAACCACTGGAATGGCGGAGGAGTCTATATTATTAACGGGACGGGAGCCGGGCAGTTCAGACGTATCCGCAGCCATACTCTGACAAAAATTGAGTTGGATCAGCCGTTTCTTGTACAACCGGATGCCACATCTGAAATAAGTGTTACCACCGTAAGGCATCATTTGTATTTCATTAATAATGAGGCAGTCGATGTAGGAGCTTATCAGTTGTATGGCTCTGTACAGAATTGTGTGATTTCCGGTATGACGATGACACGGTGTAACGGAATTGTAGGCAGAGGATCGCTGTTGTATCGGGGGAAACAGCCTGAGTGGTATATCGATATCGTCAATTGCCGTCTTAAGGAGGGTAATTACAGTCATTGGTTCGGTATTGATGACAGAGGGCATTCCGGTCACCAAAGTATAAATCTAATCGGCAGCGGAGGAACTGGTATGAGCATAGGCACTGTTATCAGGAGGAATGTGCTTAGTGAATATAGTTATATCCGTACTTCCCCGGGAGCCAATCCGGATGCAGTAACGGACGTTATAATCGAAGACAACTCGTTTGATATCGCAAAGAATGCCGTATTGTTGGGTGGAAATGCCACTAATACGTCTGGTGTTCTGATTCATAACAACAGATACAATGAGGTAGACAAAAGATTGGAAACCAATGTTAATAAAGATAGTTACCTTGTCATTGATGACAACCTTTGAGGATATTTTTCCGATGCGGACGACCTTTGAGGATAACAAAGTTTCTAATCGGGGTCCGATAATACGAAAACGATTATGATAATAAAGAATATAGCGAAAAACAGAACTTTTACAAATGTAGTATTGAATGCGGACTATGTGGTAGCTGGAGGTGGACTTACGGGGGTGTGCAGTGCAATTGCCGCCGCCCGTGAAGGACTTCGGGTTGTCCTTATACAGGATCGTCCCGTACTTGGAGGCAATGCTTCCAGTGAAGTTCGCCTTTGGGCACTAGGTGCCACTTCACACATGGGTAACAACAACCGGTGGTCACGTGAAGGAGGTATCATCGACGAAATCCTTGTAGAAAATGTATACCGCAATAAGGAGGGGAATCCTGTGCTTTTTGACATGGTGCTGATGGATAAGGTATTGACAGAAAAGAATATCACCTTGCTTCTTAACACAACCTTATATAAGGTTGATAAGAGCAATGATCGGAACATATCTTCTGTCACAGCTATAAATTCGCAGAACGGGACAGAATACTCTATTTCAGGACAGATGTTTGCAGACTGTACCGGAGATGGTACGTTAGGTTATCTTGCCGGAGCATCATTCAGAATGGGGGCGGAAGACAGAACTGTGTATGGTGAAGAATTTGCACCAGACAAGCAAGAGTATGGAGAATTGCTCGGGCATAGCATATTGTTCTATATCAAGGACATTGGCAAGCCGGTGGAATATACCGCTCCAAACTTTGCGTTAAAGGATGTCGAAACATTGATACCGAAGTTACAGAATCCAAATTATTTCAATGTAAATCAATTGGGCTGTAAATATTGGTGGCTTGAGTATGGCGGACGCCTCGATACTATTCTGGACACGGAGGAAATCAAATATGAATTATGGAAAGTTGTCTATGGTGTCTGGGATTATATAAAGAATTCCGGGAAATTTCCTCAGGCAAAGACCCTGACGCTTGAATGGGTGGGGCTTTTCCCGGGTAAACGTGAAAGTCGCAGGTTCAACGGTCTTTATACTCTGACGCAGCAGGATGTTATCAACCAGTCAACCCACTATGATGCGGTGGCATATGGTGGATGGGCAATTGATCTTCATCCTGCGGATGGTGTGTATGCTGGAGGAAATGGCTGTCATCAGTGGCACAGTAAAGGTGTCTATCAGATTCCTTACCGTTGCTATGTAACTCCGGATCTTGATAACCTTTTCGTGGGTGGACGCATCATTTCCTCAAGCCACGTGGCAAACGGTACTACTCGTGTCATGTGTACGTCGGCTCTCGGTGGAGAAGTCATTGGACGTGCCGCGTCAATTTGTCTTTCAAAAGGATATAAGCCAATAGACCTTGTTGATAGGGACAGGATAGGTTTGTTGCAGTCACTCCTTGTTAAAAACGGGAACTTTATACCGGGTATTGCTGTGGCGGTTGAGGACAATCTTGCCGACTCTGCGGAAATATCGGTGTCATCTGTGCTTGAACTTGACGATTTGCCAGCCGATGGTACCTGGTTTGGATTAGATTATCCTATAGCTCAACTCATACCGGTGAATGGTAAAGTGCCGGTGGTCAGGATGAATGTAAAGGCAGATAATGCAACAAGGCTTGTTATGGAGTTGAGAAGTTCATCCAAGAGTGAGAACTACACTCCGGATACTATTGATGCAGTTCTAGAATTCGATTTGAAAAAAGATGAGAATGAGATTGTTGCAGACTTTTCCTATTCATACGCGACTCCGCGTTATGCTTTTATCTGCCTGATGAAAAATCCTGAGATTTCAGTACCGATGAGCGGGCGGTTAGTCACAGGATTGACTGCCGTATATAACTACATAAACCCTGCCGTGTCGAATTTTGGAAAGCAGGTTCCACCTGAAGGAATAGGGGTGGAGGAATTTGAATTCTGGTGTCCGAAACGTCGTCCGGAGAGCAAGAATATAGCGATGTCGTTTGCCCCGTCTCTTGCGTCTTTCAACTCGGAAAATTTGAGGAATTCTTATTACCGTCCGTATATAGGTACTAATGCCTGGGTAGCAGCTTTCGATGATGCAAGACCTGAAGTCTGTTTCAAGTGGAATGGGAGGAAACAAATTAAAACCATTATCTTGTACTTCGATACCGATACGGATCAGGCAATGGAGACCGTCCAGATGGGGCATTTCGATGCTTGTGTCCCGACTTGTTACAGGGAGTACATAATCCGGGATTCAGAGGGTAAGGAACTTTATCATATTACTGGCAATCATCAGACACTCAATGTGCTTGAACTTGATCAGCCGGTGACGACCGACGCCATTTATGTCAATTTTGTCCGTCCTTGCGGTGATGTCTGCCCGGGGCTTATGGGAGTATATGTGTGTTAAGATAACACTGATAATAAATAAACTGAAATGAATATACTTGATTACATAACCATTATCCTATTTTCGATAGGAGTGTTGATTACAGGAGTGTCTTTTTCCAAGACGGGAAAGGATATGAAAAGTTTTTTCTCAGGTGGCGGCAACGTACCGTGGGGAATGAGTGGACTTTCATTGTTCATGGGATTTTTCTCGGCAGGAACTTTCGTCGTGTGGGGGTCGATAGCCTATTCGTATGGAATGGTATCAATCATTATCCAGCTTACAATGGCTGTTGCCGGGTATGCCGTAGGCACATGGATTGCTCCCCGATGGCATCGTACTCACAGTCTCACGGCTGCCGAATACATAACGGGCCGTCTTGGTGTCAAGACGCAGAAGACATATACCTATATTTTTTTGGCCGTGTCGGTTTTTACTACGGGGTCGTTTCTTTATCCCGTAGCTAAAATAGTCGAAGTTACTACGGGTATTCCTCTGACCACAGCTATCTTCGCTTTAGGGGCATTCAGCATGGTTTATGTCGCTCTCGGAGGTTTGCGAGGAGTGGTTGTGACTGATGTCCTTCAGTTTGTAATTCTTTTTGCGGCAGTAGTGATAGCTGTTCCGCTTGCTTTCGACAAGATTGGTGGAGTCGGTACATTTTTCGAAAAGGTTCCGGAAGGATTTTTCGAACTCTTTGAAGGTGAGTACACTCCCGGGTTCGTGATAGCCTTTGCTATCTATAATATGTTTTTCCTCGGAGGCAACTGGGCTTATGTTCAGAGGTATACTTCAGTAAAAACGGAAAGGGATTCACGGAAAACAGGTTGGCTTTTCGGGGTGCTCTACACAATCAGTCCGATTCTGTGGATGTTGATACCCATGATTTACCGAGTTTATAATCCGTCATTGTCGGGTCTTGAAAACGAAGGGGCATATCTTCTGATGTGTAAGGAAGCCATGCCTGACGGATTGCTTGGTTTAATGCTCGGAGGAATGATTTTCGCAACGGCGAGCTCTCTCAATGCCACTCTGAATATATCGGCAGGTGTGGTTACCAACGATATATTCAAGAGAATGCGTCCTAATGCTTCTGAAGAGACATTAATGAATGTGGCGAGGATTTCCACATGGGGATTCGGAATAATGGCTATTATTGTAGCGCTTCTGATACGCTCTATGGGAGGTATTGTAAACGTTGTAATCAGCGTGGCGGCATTGACGGGAGTTCCGGTTTACCTTCCTGTAATATGGTCTTTGTTCTCAAAACGGCAAACTGCGCGTACGATACTTTCAGCGACATTTATAAGCCTTGCCATTAACTTGATATTCAAATTTGTGACTCCGCATTTCGGCTTGGCTCTCGATAGGACATGGGAAATGATAGTCGGTACCGCGGTTCCTGTGATACTGCTTGCCGGGATTGAGGTGGTGCTGAAGGCAAAAGAATTCATCGCTCCGGAATATATGGCCTATATTTCAGGACGGAATGTAAGGATGCGTCAGGAAAACGCAGGCGATACTGAAGAGTCTAAACGGACTGACAGGTTTACACAGAAAGTGTTGGGCATTGGTCTCGGACTGTCCGGTGTGCTTATTACAGTTCTCGGTTTCATTGCGGAGGAAAACATTGTCGTACCTGTCGCTGTTGGCTTAGTTGTGACATTGATAGGAATATATTTGCTTATTTTATCATTGCGCCGTCCGCTTTAGAAGCCTTTTAATTTTTCTTCCTATTGATAGCGTGGGCTCGATATGAGCATTATATTTATTCGATTGAATAATAAACATAGCGATAAAAATCTTAAGTTTATAATAGCAAATTATAACTTTTGAACGATTATCGCTATGTTCATAGAGCCTGAAGTTATGATTCAAGCTGTATCTGATTATCACCGATTAAATAAACTCCCCGTTTTCGTTGATCTTTACTTTCACTTCCTTTTCGCCTTGCTCCAATTCTATCCAGTAGTAGTTTCCGGTAGGAGTTTCAACATATTCGGCATCATCCACTACATAACCGCTATATTGTGAGGCATTAATGGCCTCTGTCACTTTAATCGGGAGTACATATACATCCCATGAGGTTGAAATCCATTCATAGCTTGTGTTGAACAATACTTCTTTGCTTTGGTTTTCATGTATGATGTCCACTTCGATCATACCTTTTTCCTGTTCAATCTCAATAATGCGGGCATTGGGATAATTCTTCTGTATGAATTCCGTTACGGCAGTAACCGTACTCGACGGGGCATCCGGTAGCAATGATTCGTTATTGCCATCACCGTCATCATTCACGGCTTTAATGAGGATGCCGTCTGCTGAATAATGCAGATCCATATCTACATCCTGTGCCGATTCCACTTCTATGATGTAGATGATCTCTTTCTCAGTTCCGGCACGTTCAATACGCTCCACTTCGTTATCTCTCTTCCAGGAGGCGTATTCGCTGCTTTCAAAAGAGGTCTTTATTGCTTGCGGAATATCGCTATATGGCATTTCAGTTTCAGTCATGTACCATGAACCATCTGCCGTATACCAGGCTTCCGTTTTATACCCGTTGTCGCTCTTGTTGTTGAATTCCGCTTTGTAGTATTGTCCTTGTGAGACAGTTTTTGTTTCCCAACTCAGATTAGCGGTGTTGGAGAAACTGCTGTCGAATGCATTGCGTACGGCTTCAGGAACTTTAGAGTTTGGAAGATCGTCATCATCATCGTTGCAACCTTGCAGGCTTAACATGCCCATCGCCAATAGAGCTAGATACATTTTCAGTTTCATAGTTACTTGTTTTTTTAGAGTTTACTAATATTATTGTTTTCTTTGACTATTGCTGATTGTATTGCAAAGATGGCGGGCAATTCTGGAAGAAATTGGGAATTTGACTCCAAAAGTGGATAATAAATTCTATATTTGCGATTTTAACATTAAAAAGAGCAGATTACTAATGAACTTATACTAATATGGTACAGGAATTGGAAAAACGCACCCGTATTGACGTAGCCGATGTGCTGCGCGGACTCGCCGTTATGGGCATCATTGTATTACATTCCATTGAACACTTTAATTTCTATTCATTTCCCGATACGAGCACTCAGAGCGCGTGGCTTAACTTTTCAGATAAAGCCATTTGGGACGGACTCTTTTTCATGTTCGGAGGAAAGGCTTATGCTGTGTTTGCCCTGCTTTTTGGGTTTAGTTTCTTTATTCAGGATAATAATCAGCGTATGCGTGGCAATGATTTTCGTTTGCGTTTCTGCTGGCGATTGATATTATTATTCATTCTTGGTAATATAAATGCGGCCTTTTTCACGGCTGAAGTATTGGTGCTCTATTCTTTAGTCGGATTCATTTTACCACTTACCTGCCGACTGAAAGATAAATGGCTGTTTATTCTGGCATGTGTGCTTCTGATACAGCCATTGCCACTTTATTATGTGATACATGCCTGTGTAGACCCTTCTTTTGTGACTCCTTCTATTCCGACAGGTAGTTACTGGGGAGCGGCTTTCCAAGTGCAGAGTCACGGTACATTTCTTGAAACCCTGCGTGTGAATTTGTGGGAAGGGCAGATTGCCAGTCTTGCATGGGCTTGGGACCATGGACGTGTGTTTCAGACTGCTGCTCTTTTCCTGTTCGGCTTGTTGATAGGACGTCGGGGACTTTTCCTGAAGGAGAATCTGAAGTTCTGGAATAAGGTACTTTGTGGTGCTCTTATCGCTTTTTTTCCTCTGTATGGATTGGGCAATATGTTACCGGATTTCATTGCTAATAAGTCTATTCTCACCCCCTTGTTACTTATCATAACTTCCCTGTCCAAGTTTGCATTTATGCTGATATTGGTGTCGGGTGTTATCTTTGCTTTTTATCGGACAAACCTGCACGACTGGTTGATGAAGATTACTCCTTACGGTAAGATGAGCCTTACAAATTATATTACCCAGAGTATCATTGGTTCGTTGTTGTTCTATAATTGGGGACTTGCGCTTCACTCTCAGTTGGGTATAACAGCCAGCTTTCTGGTAGGAGTGGTGCTCTTCATCGTGCAGCTCGCTTTCTGCCGGTGGTGGATGAGCCGTCATGCGCACGGGCCGCTGGAATATTTGTGGAAGCGGGCGACTTGGTTGAAATAAAGTATCATTTTACACCCGCTATTTTTGAGAAAATGTTCTTTCCGTTCTTTCAGATCTCTCTGAATTCCCTGTTCATCGGCATTACGGCTGAAACTTCCAACCTTATAGTTGCTTCAGGTATCTTTCAGCTGAAACACCGATGAACAGGGGGACCGGGGGAAAACTGAAGGCTGAAAGAGGAAAAAGAACACTTAAATGTATTGAATAGTATCTGAAAACAAGTAATGATGTGATCCGGAACAAGTAATGTTGAGAATGATTACATTGCTTGTTCTTATCCACAACAAGCAATGTAATTTCAGGCAAGTCCGATTCCATGACTTTTAACGTCTATATATCGGTGGTGTTGGATATATAGATACTGCACGTTCGATATATAGATGCAACACGTCCGATATATAGATGCAACACATCCGATATATAGATGTGTCATGTCCGAATTTGTGCCAGAGTTTTGACCTCTTTTAGGCAAAAATGCTGTTTGTAAACAGCAAATAGGCTATGCTTATTGGAGAACAACTGGATTATTCTCTCAGGGAAACTTCTATTTGCTTCTTATCGGTTATCCGAGGATACTAATAAATACTTCAGTTCTTCCAATTGATAAACACTTGGCATATAATGCCCGTTGATGATAACTGCCGGAGTATGGCTGATGTTATTCCTTTCGCAATACTCCTGCTGTTGCCTCCAGAGCAACTGTGCCGTATCGTTGAGTTCGTATTTCTCCACGTCCGGTATCTCCTGAACTTCAAACCATACTTCCAGCAAGTAAATAGCCCTATCCCAGCCTTCCGAGAGGTATGCGGAGAGGATGGTTTGTGCTATGTGTACGCTGAGCCGGTCATTGGTATATATGACTAAAGAGATGGATATGTCTGCTGATATTTCCCGGATATGGCGATGTACTTTGGCGCATGCTTTACAATTGGGGTTTACCACTACCATTAACCTGTCTTTTGTGCTATCGGCAGAGTTATGCAGAGCTATATCCGGGTGAATCATCGTTCTGACTTTAGGTTTCAAAGCCAGGAGTTTCTGAAAAGTGATCGGATTGAGCAGACCGGATAGCTTGTTTTTTAGAAAGTGTTTCTCTTTGTCCGAAGAAACAAGTGCTTTAGCCTGTATCCAGAAAATCACGCAGATAGTGCTGACTGCAATCATTGAGAAAAGAATTCGGATTGAAAACCTCCATTCGAAATTATTCCTTATGATATAAAGTGCTACGGCAGTCAGCCAGACCGAGAAGGTGGTGAGCATACAAAACAGGCACGCTTTACGAATAAAGAATATCTGATATATGACGGAGTACAAGGTGAATGCAATTGCAATGAAAACAGACAGGGCTGCCAGAAGATGGAATTCCTTTGGGCAGACAGCAGTGAAAAAGAACATGGTTGTGAAATACATCCACGATAATTCTCCAATACCTATTCCTGCAATATTTGCGCCTTTGGATTTGAGTACCTCATTACAATCTATAACCTTCCCTATGTGGCAGAAGCGGTGTAGAAAGTGATTATCTACCATTTCTCTGTATAGAATGATAGTAGAAATGAGAATACCACAGACCAGCGCGGAAAGATAAAGTGGTAATCCTGTGGGGTAGTTTCTACTCCAGATTGAAGAAAAAACTAAGAGGACGGATATGATTCCCGCAATCAGTATCCTATGTTGCCGGCACATATAATGAATATTGCTGAGCAAGCAGTGAGATTCACAGACTGTTTTCGAAGTTGTTTCACCAAACAGGACAGTTCCTGTCCACTGGTGCGCAAATAGCTTTCTGCTTATGGGCATGTGGCTAACTTCGGCAGTCGTGATGATGAGCCGGTCCGGTTCTATCTTTTCGACAAGGCAGAATGTGGAATGGCTTGTTTCCAATTGGGTGATAAACGGACCGTGTAACTTCTCCAGATACTTCGGTTGAAGTTGGTAAACTACGTTATTTACATGAAGTGCGTTTAAGGCATCGCTGATACCTTGCATCGTGTTGCCCAACGGACTGTCGAGCAAACGGCATACGGTAGTCCTGCTCACTTTTACGGTCAGTGACCGTAAAAAGTGATGGACTACTTCACTGGTGGCATTGTCAACTCCCAGCATAGTCTTGATTTATAGTTAAAGTTTAGGTTAGGTTCTTTGTTAAAGTGTAAAGTATCCGCTCAACCGGGCTTCTCCCAGTTCAATTTCCAGATAGTATTCTCCCGGCTCTGTTGCGTTTAATTCAATAGTGATTAGCGTAGGATTAATACTTGTTCCGGAATAAACATTTGCTCCGGAAGCATCTGTGATTGTAATACTTGCAGTAGGTGCATCACAGTTGAAAACTACAGTGACTATATCATTATTAATATAGGCACTGGCGGGTTGAATAATGATGCTCCTGGCTACAGGACCCCCTTCTTCTGAACCAGATGGGAATAGAGGAATCTCTCTTTCATCATCATCGGTCAGAAAAAAATTCTGGGCGTGCAAAGATGTGCTACCCATAACTACTGCTAATACGAAAAATACAAATAATAACTTTTTCATAAGATATACTTTTAATTTGTTATGACGGTGGCAAATTTAGAGAGAATTTATCCAATAAAAGTGTATAAAAAGTGTAGAAATGTAGGGGAACATCTTGTTATCGGACCATTTTCCCTTATTTTTATAGAAATTGTTCTAGGAATTCTCGGAGTGAGATTGATTTATCAGTGCATTTCATCTTTTGTTCCAGTATTCTTTTGCCTTTTTTATATATGGCATCTCTACTGCATTCCATTAGATATCTGAAATGGCTGGTGGGTATGTCTGTTAAATGCAGACAACAAAGGTATATCTCGTCCTGAGACAAAGGATACTTTGCAGCCAAGCGGATGGTAATGTCATTCCAGCGTATATCAGTTTCTGCTATCAACTGTTTCCAGTCTTCTTCATCAAAACGCTCATTCGATTTATCGGTTTTTTTATATGATTGGATGATACGTTTCATTTTCACACACACTTCAGAATGCTCATAAGATTCTTTCAATAATGCTTGCCGTTCTGTTTTTAAGATGTGTAATTCTTCCTTTAAAGTTTGCTTTTCAGTTTGACTATAGTGGTGTAGTGCTATCTCCTTTTGTAGAAAACTGATTTGCTCATTTTTCTGGCGGAGCACTTCTTCTAACTTTTTACCCATTTCTATTTCTTTTTGTTTGTAATAGATCACTTTTTTCTTGTAGCACTTTAATAATACAAGAAATAATGCAAGAAAAAACGCTGTTCCTGTGGTTATATAATAATAAAGTTGTCCTAAGTTTGTTTTGAACTCCGACTGTTTGCGCTGTATTAATATATTTTTCTCAGTTGTGACGATTGCAGCACCTTTGTTGCTTTTGTTGAGCACTGTCCAGGTAGGCGGAATATTTTCTTTCCATTTCGAGTGCTTGTTCTAATTTTCCTTGCTTTTGGGCAATATCGGCCAAACGCATATAAATGCCTGCTTTAGTGGAGTGGTCTCTGCTGTATAGTGCTTTATTGAGATAAATTAAGGCGGAATCATATTGAACAGTTTTGTAATAGGCATCTCCCAGAAGTAAATATCCCCTATACAACATTTTTACATTATCTTGGTTGTTAAGACTCAATTTAGCAAATTCTACGGCTTCTTTTCCCATATTCATGCGCCCATATAGCAGACTTAATGAATAAGCTGTTTTGGCCATCAAGTTTCTTTGAGCAATGTGGCGTGATATTTTGAATGCAAGGAGTATCTTTTGTTCTGCTTCACTATAGTATTCTTTCCCTCTGTTAATGTCAATCATGCCTCGTTGTGATAAAACATCTGCCAAAAGATTCGAATCTTTTTCTTGAATGGCTAATCTTTCTGTAATTTGATAGATTGAATCGGCTTGTTCGTTCAATCTTTGTAATAAATATAAATTAGCAATATTGTTGTATATGTATCCAGCTAATTTATTGTCAGAAATGCTTTGGGCATGAGTAATGGCTGTGAAAAATTTCTTTAAAGCTTCCGGATGATTGTTTTGATCTCTTCGAATACATCCCCAATAATAATATGATTTTGCCTGCATAGGTATATCTTTAATGGAGTCATAGTATTGTACTGCAATACGTATCTGTGAGTCTTCCGTTTGCTGTATGAAATTCTTGTCTTTGACTTCTGTCAACAGTAGTGCATGATATGCTCGATCTTCTAATGAGTTAAGTTCTTCCGGTCGAATTTTTTGTAAAAAACGTAAAGCGCTGTCCGGAAACTTTTGCATGAGAGAATCGGCTTGTACAAGTTGGGCGTTCGGACTGGTACGAGTACAAGCCACTAATATGCAATATGCGAGTATTAGTATGGCTAAGGTGTTGGATTTCATTGATTTATCATTTGTTGTTGCAGCCTGCAAAAGTACCCGTTTCTAATGATAAAACAATGTAATGTCAGTCTGTAAAATAAGTACCCCCCTATTTATGAACTTGAGTTCATAAATAGGGGGGTATTGAATTAAAGTATGTTTTTTTGTCAGGTATGTAACTCCAGCACGAAGCGGCAGCCCTTGGTATAGCTACTGTCCAATGTCAGGCTACCATTCATTTTTGTGGCAATCAGAGAGCAAATGGGCAATCCTAAACCATCCCCTTCTGTAAGGTCTTTCACTTTAGTGAAAGGTTTGAACAAGTCTGCTTGTTCCTCCTCGGCAATACCACTTCCTGTATCACTGACAATGAATTGGTGGGTGTGTGCTCCGCGCTTTTTAAAGTCTAACCAGATTTTACCACCTTCAGGGGTAAACTCGGCTGCATTATTCAGCAAATGGAGAAGAATACGTTCAAGTTGCTCCGGATTGGTCTTGACACTGAGTTTCGGAGCATTCACGGCAGTGGCTATGTCTGGCTTCAGACCGCTTTTTATCTTATCCATAACACTTTCACAGAAAGTGTTGATATTGATTTCACGCATTTCGTATGCTTCAGAGAGCGTGCTTTCTAAATCGGACAACTCTTGAATGTGCTCAGCAAAGCCTTTCAGTGCACGGACGCCCGGTAAGGTAGTATCTAGAGTATTCAGTGTCGGCTCCATTTGTGAGGAGATATTCTGGATAAACTTAGTTTTCAGTTCATTGTGCTCATTGGCTATCTGTATGGCTTTCTTTTGTTTCCGGGTAAGAAGGACAAAACGAAGCAATACGATACCGGCTAATACCAGTGCGGTGGCCAGTAGTCCGGCAAGGATGCAAAGTCCGATGATAATGTACTGCTTGGCGGATAGTGAACTGTCTTTTTCCTCAATAGTTTGCAGGCTATCATCATATTTACGTTTCAGCACGTTTAGTTCATCTTGGGCGGTAAGGGCTTTTACCGAGTCGCTCCAAAGGATGTATTTGTCGTACGTACGGGCTACCAGTCCGGCATTGTTTGCCTTGCGGGCAATATCGATCAAGGTTTTGTATGACTCGTCTACCTTTTCATAATTCTTCTGTTCCTTATATTGGCTGATCAGACGGTTGATATAAGCATCTCCTTGTGAGTTCATCCCAAAGGTATAGTAGTAATTGGCTTGGGTGTAAAGCAAATCATTGTTGAGTGAATCATTTTTGGCTGCTTTGGCTGTCTCTTCCAATTTGACCAGTTGTTCTTTGGCACGGGCAGGATTCTTGAGGTTGATATACATTTGCAGGCGTTCCTTATTGATACGGAAACGCAGGTCGGGCATCGTCTTGCCACTTTTCTGCTCACCGTCTGTAACCAATAGTTCGGCACCGCGCAACAGCTCAAAAGCTTCTTTATAATAGTTTTCCCGATGGTAGAGAGCACTGGCGTTGACACCACATTCTACTGCTTTATCATACTTTGCCTGAGAGGAAAAAGCATTGTAAGCCTGGAGGAAAAGATAGCGGGCTTTGATATATTCTTTTTTTGCGAGACTTTCCTGTGCTTGTTTCATTAGTTCATCGGCACGGTTCTGTGAATAGGCTTGGCTGCAAATGCAGAAAGCGGCTAAGAAGAGTAGGGTAATTATCTTTCTCATATATGATTCATTTTATTTGCTTACAAAGTTAAGACATTCTTCTGTAGGTTGTACAAGAAAAGCGCTTAAAAACTTGACTTATCTCATTTTTCTGATGATTAGGGTACATGGAATTATATACTGTTCCGTATGATCTCCGTATCTTTTCCGTGTTATCTCCATATCTTCTCCGTACTCGCTCCGTACCTCCTTCGTATCTATAGAGTACGGAGCAACTACGGAGCGGGTACGGTGCAGGTACGGCTCGGGTAGGATAGATGGCAAGGATTAGTATTTGAAACTGCTCCCTCCCAGGAACTCACGCAGAAGTGATGTTGGCGGGATTTCCTTATCTTGTACCGGAGTAAAGTATTTGATGAATTTCAGCAACCGGTATGCTTCGGCATACTCCGGACAATTGCGTGGGACGCTGGTCAGTATCGGTTCAGCGTGGCAACGCAATACGGCAAATTCAAACAGTAGTGCGGAGTTGAACATCACATCGGCGTTCTCCTGGTAAGGGAAGATCCATTTGTCTTCTCCGGCACGCACGCTGGGCCAGCGGGAGATGGTTTCGCGTGCCGAATATCCCCGATAGTTGAAGTCGCGGATGATACGGCGCAACAGGCGGTTATCCGTTGTGGGTATCCAGTTGTGGTCGTCCAGAGAAATGGTAGTCAGGGCAGATACATAGATCTTATATTTGTTTTCTGCCGGTATCTGCGGAGTGAGTTCCGGGTTCAATGCATGAATACCTTCCAGGATGAGGATGGTATGTTCGTCAATCCGTAACTTGTCCCCTTTGTATTCCCGTTGTCCGGTAGAGAAGTTGAAACTCGGTAGATCAATTTCTTCGCCTCGTAACAAAGCTTTCAGGTCTTCCTCGAACTTTTTGAGATCGAGTGCATACAACGATTCGTAGTCATAATCTCCGTTAACGTCTCTCGGAGTGTCTTCGCGGTTCACAAAATAATTGTCCAGGGCGATGGGGTATGGGCGAAGACCATTTGTCATAAGTTGTACGGAAAGACGTTTGCTGAAGGTGGTCTTACCTGAAGAGGACGGGCCGGAGATAAGTACCAGTTTTACGCGGTTGCCATTTTCACCCCGATTATAGATATCATCGGCAATCTGAGCTATCTTTTTCTCTTGCAGTGCTTCTGCTACGTTGATTAAATCAGTGGCATGTCCTTCTTCACAGGCGAGGTTAAAGTCACCGACATTGCTTAATCCCATGATATAATTCCAACGCAGATGTTCCTTAAATACATCCAGCATTTTTTCCTGCTTGACGACTTCTTCCAATACATTAGGATTTTGCCTGTTGGGAATGCGAAGCAACAGCCCATCGTAATATTTCACAATGTCGAACAGCCAGATAAAGCCGGTGCTGGGCAGTAGATTACCATAATAATAATCAATCGTATCTTCTAATGAATAATAATAGGTATAGATAGAGCCGGAAGTTTCCAGCAACTTTACTTTGTCTGTCATCCCCCGTTCATTAAAGATGCGCACAGCTTCGGTTGTGTGACATTCCGTGCGGCGGTAGGTGATATTTTTGTCTATGATTTCCTGCATGCGCTTTTTAATGGCGGATACATCTTCCAGCGTAATTGTGCGCCCAATGCGCAAGTTGCAGAAGTAGCCTTTGGATACAGGGTGTTCTACAAATAGTTTGCCGTCCGGAAACAATTCGTTGACAGCTTTGTACAGCACAAAGCAAAGACTGCGCACATACGTCCGCAAACCGGAAGAGTCACGTATATCGAGGAATTCTACATCTTTATTATTGTATACCCGGAAGTTCAGCCCTTCGGATCGGTTATTAACTTTTGCACTGACAACCTGATAGGGGAAATTAAGATTAAAACCGTAATAAATATCCAAGTGAACTCCCGATGGGGAATTCTTTAGAAATATTATTATTTTTGCAACAAATTTGTAACATGTGTTTCATGACGTCTCCTTTTTAGGTGATTAATACGTTAAATATAGATATAATAACAGATGTGGCATAAAACCTTCTAATTAATTAAAGATGGAATATTCTTTTTATGATTTTTTAAAGCTGCTTGGCTCGCTGGCATTATTCCTGTACGGAATGAAGATAATGAGTGAAGGACTTCAAAAGTTTGCCGGTGACAGGCTCCGGAAAATTCTAACGGCAATGACTACCAACCGGGTAACCGGTGTACTGACGGGTGTGCTGGTCACAGCACTGATTCAATCCTCTTCCGCAACTACCGTTATGGTAGTGAGTTTTGTAAACGCTGGACTGTTAACTTTATCCCAATCCATCGGCGTAATAATGGGAGCCAATATCGGTACTACCGTTACAGCATGGATTATTTCGGCATTAGGTTTCAAAGTTGATATAGCCGCTTTCGCACTTCCTCTACTGGCCTTCGGCATTCCTCTTCTCTTTTCTCAAAAAAGTCATCGTAAGTCTATCGGTGAATTTATTTTCGGTTTCTCTTTCCTATTTATGGGACTTTCCATGCTGCAATCCAATGCGCCGGATTTGAAAGCAAATCCGGAAATGTTGGCCTTTGTGCAAAGCTATACCGATATGGGATATATTTCTATTCTGTTGTTTGTGTTTATCGGTACTATCCTGACTATGATTGTGCAGGCATCGGCGGCAACGATGGCAATTACGCTTATCATGTGTGCTAATGGATGGATTAGCTTTGAATTGGGGGCTGCATTGGTATTGGGAGAGAATATCGGTACCACCATTACTGCCAATCTTGCCGCATTGACCGGTAATACGCAGGCGAGGAGGGCTGCATTGGCTCATTTGGTGTTCAATGTCTTCGGCGTTATCTGGGTACTTTGCCTTTTCACTCCGTTTACGAGTGCCGTATCTTGGTTTGTGGAAAATGTGATGGGAACGAAAGATCCTGCCGTAGCTGTTTCATTTAAGTTATCGGCTTTCCATACTTGCTTTAATATCTGCAATGTATTGCTGCTGATCTGGTTTGTAAAACTGATAGAGCGTACGGTTTGTGCCATCATTCCGCAGAAAGAAGCTGATGAGGAATATCGTCTCCGCTTCATTTCCGGTGGCATGCTTTCTACAGCGGAGCTTTCCATTTTGCAGGCACGCAAGGAAATTCATCTGTTTGCGGAACGTACTCACCGTATGTTCAATATGGTACAGGACTTGTTGCATACGGATAAGGACGATGATTATAATAAGCTGTTCAGCCGTATCGAAAAATATGAGAATATCAGTGATAATATGGAGTTGGAGATAGCCAATTATCTGAACCAGGTGTCTGACGGGCGTTTGAGTTCGGAGAGTAAGCTTCAGATTCGTGCAATGCTTCGTGAAGTAACTGAAATTGAGAGTATCGGTGATAGCTGTTATAATCTTGCGCGTACTATCAATCGCAAGCGTCAGACTAATCAGGATTTCACGGAAAAGCAATATGACCATATTCACTTTATGATGAAACTGACGGATGATGCGTTGGCACAAATGATTGTCGTTGTAGAGCGTTCCGAGCATCAAAGCATCGACGTGAATAAGTCATTCAATATTGAGAATGAAATTAATAACTATCGCAATCAGCTGAAGAATCAGAATATTCTGGATGTGAATAACAAGGAATATGATTATCAGATGGGCGTTTACTATATGGACATTATCGCCGAATGTGAGAAATTGGGTGATTATGTGGTGAATGTAGTAGAGGCTAGTAGTGATGTAAAAGAAAAGAAAGCGTCTTAGGACGCTTTCTCAAATTCTTCTTTTCCAACTCCGCATAGCGGGCAAACCCAATCTTCAGGAAGATCTTCAAACGATGTTCCCGGCTCAATGCCATTTTCCGGATCGCCCAGCTCAGGGTCGTAAACGTAGTCACAAACGGTGCAAATGTACTTGTCCATAAAACTATTTTTTAGGTTTTCTGTATAAATAACAATAAATCCCGGCTTTTTGTTTCCGGTTTTGCTTTGAAAGAGATATATTTGTTTCGTATTTATTGTAAATGAACTCTTTATGACGATACTAATTCTGGTCGGTATGGCGGTGCTTGTAGGAGTACTGTTATTATATGTATTTGAACTTGGTAGAAGTAGACGCCTGCTGCTTAAAGCAGGAAATGCCAGGAAAGCATTACGCGGTTCCGAAGAACTGTTTCGTTCTATTATGCAAAATGTTCATGCTTTTATTCTTTTGATAGATAGGGATTTTGTAGTAACCCGGACGAATTACTATGATATCACCAAAGCCCGTCAACCGGAAGGCAGATTGGCTCGTGTGGGAGATTTATTGCGTTGTAACAATGCATTGTCTGCCGAAGGCGGTTGCGGAACACATGAACTTTGCGGCAGTTGTCCTATCCGAAAGAAGATTGAGGAAACATTTCGTGCTAAAAGTAGCTTCACGGATTTAGAAGCTATACTCGATATACGGGATAGGAGGGGCGAAGTAGCCGAATGTGATACGTATGTTTCCGGTGAATACATGGAAATAGACGATAAGGAGGGTATGGTAATTACTGTACATGATATTACCCGACTGAAGAAAGCGGAAGCGGAATTGAACAGAGCCCGTGAAAAAGCGGAAAATGCAGATCGCTCCAAATCAGCTTTTCTTGCCAATATGAGCCATGAGATACGTACACCGTTGAATGCCATTGTCGGTTTCTCCGAATTGCTGGCTTCTGCCAGTACGGAAGAGGAGAAGGCGCAATTTCTGGAAATAGTGCATTCTAACAACGAGTTGTTGCAGCAGTTGATTGCTGATATTCTTGACCTTTCAAAAATAGAGGCAGGTACATTGGAATTTACATTCTCGGAGGTAGATGTCAATCAGTTGATGTTTGATATAGAACAATTGTTCCGTATGAGACTGGAAGATAAATCTGCCGTTATTCAGATTATCAGGCAAACACCTCCCGATGAATGTGTTATGTATACCGATAGAAATCGTTTGCAACAAGTGGTTTCCAATTTTATGACCAATGCTGTGAAGTTTACAGATGAGGGTAGCATTACTTTTGGCTATAATCGTTGTGCTGAAGGTCTTTATTTTTATGTGAAAGATACCGGAAGTGGTATCCCGGAAGATAAGGTAAATCATATTTTTGAACGCTTTGTCCGGGTAGAACAGAATAAGAAAGGTACCGGTCTGGGGCTGGCTATCTGTGAAATGATTATCCGTAAGTTGGGTGGAAAGATTGGTGTGGAGTCTGAATACGGTAAGGGATCTACATTCTGGTTTACCCTCCCGATTAATGGACGCCAGATTAAGGAACAAGGCACGGAGATTGATGGCAAGACTAACTTATAAAAAGATTTAATAACATTCGCTATCCCAAATTAATATTGTATTTTTGCGGCTCTTAATTAAAGCTAACAATTTGCATGACTGCAATGAAGGATGATTTTTATCATGGCGGACTTACTGACGACGAAGTAAGAAAAAGCCGCGAAAAGTACGGAGTCAATCTGTTAACGCCCCCCAAGCGTCCCTCCCTGTGGAAGTTATATCTTGAAAAGTTTGAGGATCCTGTTGTCAGGGTGCTTTTAGTGGCTGCACTATTTTCTTTGATCATCTCGATCGTAGAGAATGAATATGCCGAGACAATCGGTATTATTGCCGCTATATTGCTGGCTACGGGAATCGGTTTCTTCTTTGAATATGACGCCAATAAAAAATTTGATCTGCTGAATGCAGTAAATGAGGAAACTTTGGTGAAAGTTATCCGTAATGGTCGTGTGCAGGAAATTCCTCGGAAAGATGTGGTGGTAGGAGATATTATTGTCCTGGAAACAGGAGAAGAAATACCGGCTGACGGTGAACTGCTGGAAGCCATATCTTTGCAGGTGAATGAATCAAATCTGACCGGTGAACCCGTTATAAATAAAACAACTGTAGAAGCGGATTTTGATGAAGAAGCTACGTATGCTTCCAATCGTGTGCTGCGTGGTACTACCGTTGTGGACGGTCATGGGACAATGCGAGTGCTCAGTGTGGGCGATGATACGGAAATCGGAAAAGTGGCCCGACAAAGTACGGAACAGAGTACGGAACCTACTCCCCTGAACATACAGCTTACCAAACTTGCCAATCTGATTGGTAAGATCGGCTTCTCGGTGGCCGGACTGGCATTTGCCATTTTCTTTATTAAAGATGTAATACTGGTATATCCTTTTTCAACCTTCCACACTTTTGCAGACTGGCTTCCGGCATTGAAAGCTACCTTGCAATACTTTATGATGGCAGTAACCCTGATTGTGGTTGCAGTGCCCGAAGGGTTGCCGATGAGTGTGACGCTCAGTCTGGCATTGAATATGCGCCGTATGCTTTCTACCAATAATCTGGTTCGCAAAATGCATGCTTGCGAGACGATGGGGGCAATTACAGTGATTTGTACGGATAAGACGGGTACATTGACTCAGAATCTGATGCAAATTTATGAACCGAGCTTCTATGGTTTGAAAAATGGTGGAGAAGTCGGTGAAGATGATATCAGCAAACTGGTGATAGAAGGTATCAGTACCAATTCTACTGCTTTTCTGGAAGAGATAGCCGAAGGTGAAAAACCGAAAGGAGTCGGAAACCCGACAGAGGTAGCCTTGCTTTTATGGTTGAATAGCAGGAATCGGGATTATCTGGAATTACGTGAGAATGCTCCGGTTGTGGATCAGTTGACTTTCTCTACCGAACGTAAATTCATGGCGACTTTGGTGAAGTCTCCTTTGATGGGTAAGAAGGTATTGTACGTGAAAGGTGCTCCTGAAATTGTTTTAGGCAAATGTAAGGATGTTATTCTGGACGGCAAACGGGTAGATGCGGTAGAGTATCGCTCTACGGTAGAAAAACAATTGCTGGGTTATCAGAATATGGCGATGCGTACTCTTGGTTTTGCTTTCAAGATCGTGGAAGATACGGATACAAGGGATTGTGTGGAATTGGTTGCCGATCATGATTTGTCATTCCTGGGTGTGGTTGCTATCAGTGATCCTATCCGTCAGGATGTGCCTGCGGCAGTCTTGAAATGTCAGTCGGCCGGTATCGATATCAAGATTGTTACGGGAGATACACCGGGTACGGCTACGGAAATAGCACGTCAGATTGGTTTGTGGAAACCGGAAGATACGGAACGCAACCGGATAACAGGGGCTGCTTTTGCTGAACTGACGGATGAAGAAGCACTCGACCGTGTGATGGATCTGAAAATAATGTCGCGTGCGCGTCCTACAGACAAGCAACGTCTGGTGCAGTTGTTACAACAAAAAGGTGCAGTGGTAGCCGTAACGGGAGACGGTACGAATGATGCTCCTGCACTGAATCATGCGCAGGTAGGTCTTTCTATGGGTACGGGAACGTCTGTGGCCAAGGAAGCCAGTGACATAACCTTGCTTGACGATTCCTTCAATAGTATCGGTACTGCCGTGATGTGGGGACGCTCGCTATACAAGAATATCCAGCGCTTCATTGTCTTCCAGTTGACTATCAATTTTGTGGCTTTGCTTATCGTTTTGCTTGGTTCGTTGATAGGTACGGAATTACCGCTGACTGTAACTCAAATGTTGTGGGTAAATCTTATTATGGATACTTTTGCTGCTTTGGCTCTGGCTTCTATTCCGCCCAGCGAGAGTGTTATGCAAGAGAAACCGCGCAGTAGCAGTGACTTTATTATTTCGAAAGCCATGCGCTCCTATATTTTAGGTGTAGGTGGTGCTTTCCTGATTATACTAATGGGAATGTTGTACTGGTTTAATCATGCCGAGGGCGGTATGACACCGGAACGTTTGACCATATTCTTCACATTCTTCGTGATGCTGCAATTCTGGAACCTTTTCAATGCACGTGTGTTTGGTACTACAGACTCCGCTTTCAAAGGGATTTCCAAATCGTACGGTATGGAACTGATAGTACTTGCTATTTTAGTAGGACAGTTCCTTATAGTACAGTTCGGTGGTGCCGTATTCCGTACTGTGCCGCTTGATTTAGTCACTTGGGTGATTATTATTGCTTCCACTTCACTGGTATTATGGGTGGGTGAGGCGATACGTTTCATCCGACGTTTAACTCAGAAATAAAATGAAAGAAAAAGGAATTAAAAACCTTATTATCGATTTTGGTGGCGTATTGATTGACTTGGACCGCCAGCGTTGTATTGAGAATTTTGCAAAGTTAGGCATGCCCAATGTAGAGGCTATGCTTGATGTTTGTCATCAGCAAGGTTTCTTCTTACAGCATGAGAAAGGACTGATTACCAGTGCGGAGTTTCGGAATGCGATTCGTGAGCAAATAGGGAAGGTAGTGACCGATGCCCGTATAGATGCTGCCTGGAATAGTTTTTTGGGAAGTATTCCTACCTATAAGTTGGATTTGTTGTTGAAACTGCGTGAGAAATATGTAGTCTATCTATTGAGCAACACCAATGAAATTCACTGGAAATGGTCCTGCAAGCATGCTTTTCACTATAAGGCTTTCCGGGTAGAAGATTATTTTGAGAGAATTTTCCTTTCTTATGAAATGAAGATGGTGAAACCGGACGTTGCCATTTTTGAGAAGCTGTTGGAGGAAACAGGCATAGATCCGAAAGAAACTTTCTTTATAGATGATTCTACTGAGAATTGTCGTGTGGCGGAAACATTGGGTATTTCTACCTATACGCCGAAAGCATGTGAAGACTGGAGTCATCTGTTTAAGTAACCATTAAAAATTAAAGTAGTGCAGTTGCTTCGTAACATACCGGAGGTGCTTCCTCAGCCTTGTGTTGCTACCATAGGCTTTTTCGACGGAGTACATCGAGGACATCGGTACCTGATTGAACAGGTGCGCGAAGTAGCTGTTGTACATGGTTTTGCTTCGGGGGGTGGTGACTTTTCCTGTGCACCCGCGCAAGGTGGTACAGCCGGAGTATCACCCTGAATTACTGACCGCTTATGAAGAAAAGGTTGCTTTGCTCGCTGAAACCGGTCTGGACTATTGCATGATGCTTGACTTTACTCCTGAAGTTGCCATTCTTTCAGCAAAGGAGTTTATGTTGTTCCTCTACAATCATTATAATATACGTGCCCTTGTTATAGGATACGATCATCGTTTTGGTCATAACCGTAGTGAAGGTTTTGATGACTATGTACGCTATGGGCAGGAGTTGGGGATAGAAGTTATTCTTGCACATGCATATATAGATAAGGATGTTGCAGTAAGCTCTTCTGTTATCCGGCAATTGCTGTCGGAAGGTAATGTCTCGGAAGCTGCTTCTTGCCTGGGATATGATTATTTCTTGAATGGCATAGTAGTAAGTGGTTATCGTGTCGGTCGTAAAATAGGTTTTCCTACTGCAAACCTTCGGGTGGATGATCCGGATAAGTTGGTTCCTTCTGATGGGGTATATGCAGTGCGCGTTACCGTAGCAGGTCAGAGTTATGGTGGTATGCTCAGTATTGGCTATCGTCCTACAATGGCTAACGGTACGGATCGTAGTATTGAAGTGAATATATTTAATTTCCATTCAGATATTTACGAGCAATATATCTGCCTTTCTTTTGTCCGCTATCTCCGTCCTGAGTTGAAATTTGATTCCATAGATGAACTGATTGCCCAGCTTCATAAAGATAAAGAAATAGCTTCCCGTTATCTTTAATATCTCCTTTTCTGTTTATATTTCTTGTATGATTATCGAAAAACGTACTTTTTTTATTGTTTTTCGATAAATATTTTCTGTTTTACTTGTTAGTCTCAAAAAATACCTTTTTATTTGCATATCGAAAAACGATAAATTATTATTGAATAACAAAACATATAAAGGTTGACGATTATGAAAAAGGCATTTATGAGTATCTCTTTATTAGTGATTTCCCTCTCCATGTTGATGGCTGTTCTTTTTGCGGTATAGGAGCTACCGTTTGATGATTTGATAGAGAAAATATATCTTTGTAAACTCTAAAGGACGACAACGATGAAAACTGCAATAAAACTGGCTCTTATTTACTTGGCGATGCAAATTCTCGGGGCATTGGCAGTGGGGCCATTCACTATGATCTATGCGTATGTAAAATACGGTACTGTAGACAGAGCAAGCGAATTTGCCTTGGCTCCCACTCTGCTGGCAGGATTTGTTTTTATGCTGATTTATTTGTGGCAAAAAGGCTATTTGACAGGAGATAAGAGGTTATACTCTCCAGTGTCTGTATCTTATTTATCCTGGAGTGCTATGATGGGAATTTCCATGATTTATTTGATTGATTTTTTAATGTCCCATCTCACATTTTTGCCTGACTGGCTGAGCGATACTTTTGATTTATTGCAATCCGGTTGGTTAGGGATTATTTGTGTAGCTATATTGGGACCCATTTTGGAGGAGCTACTGTTTCGTGGAGCAATCACTAAAGTTCTTCTGAAGAAGTATAATCCGGTAGTAGCTATCTTAATATCCGGTCTGATATTCGGTATCTTTCATATGAATCCGGCGCAAGTGGTAGGAGCTACGCTGATCGGTTTTATTCTTGCATGGATCTATTATAAGACACATAGTCTGATACCTTGTATTCTGATTCACATCATGAACAACAGCCTTTCTGTCTATCTTGCTCTTAAATTCCCGGATGTGGAATATAGCAGTGAATTAATTGGAGAAAAAGCTTATCTGACAGGTCTCGTAATTGCTTTCCTTTTGTTTATATTGTCCTGGAGAATGATGAATACCTATAAATTATCTAATACAACTACTGAAATATGAAAAGGAGATTGAATATTCTTTGCGTGATTGTATTGCTCGTGCTGGGTTATTCGGTTTTAGAAACTACTTATTATGTCGGTTTGGGAATTAAGACCGGGATCGAGAAAGGTTTTGACTCTAAGATTGATGCAAAGGCTAAAGAAGAGATCAGCAATGTGCAAGTAGTGCAACTGGTACCAAAAGATTTAGGCGGAGATATCTTGATTGATTCTGTTTATAATGAAAAAACCGGTGAATATGTACCTGCTGCTTACGGGCAAATGATAGTCAGTGTGAATACACAACCCAGTGTTTTATCACGGATTGTTTCTCTCCTGATTCTTATTTTAAACTATGTTGCCATTGTCTGGGCTGTAGTACTTTTTATCCGTCTTATTGTGTCGATCAATAAATCCGATATATTCAATTGGAAGAATGTCCGGCGTCTCAGACGTTTAGGAGTACTGCTTATTATTGGTTTTGTATGTACCTTCCTTCTTGCGTTTCTGAGTTTTCATAACGTGGAAAAAGTCTTTTCAGTGACAGGTTATTCATTGAGTATGGCGGATATGGTGCATATTACTTCTCTGGTATTGGGGATTTCAGCCCTGATTGTAGCAGAAGTTTTCGCTATCGGACTGAAAATGAAAGAAGAACAGGAATTGACAATTTAAAGAAATGATACGATTATGAAGAAATTTAGAATATTGGGGATATTAGCGATACTGGTGATTGTAGGAGATTTTGCCATTTCTTTTACTGCCGGTTGGCAAGAAGAACGTGACAGTTTTCTGGCGGGAAGTAAAAGTGCCCGTGCGGAAACGCCAGCCTTATACACGCCTGAAGGTATCCCTGTGGAGGTACGACCTCTGGAAACAACAATATTGGATTCATTGCGTAATAGTAAAATGAATGAAAACCTTCCTTACAAAATAGATAAAGTAAGTGTGGCTATTGTTCCGTCGACCTGGAGTAGTATTGTGTTTTGTTTTGGTGCATTTGCTGTTTTGGCTATTCTTGCCGGAATTTACTGCCTGATACGGGTTTTAATTTCCATATCGAAGCGTAATGTGTTTACTCATGACAATGTGGTAAGAATGCGCGTATTCACTTATTCTTTATTAGCTTTTAGCATCTTGAATGCGTTGATGGAATGGCTGAATTATATTGAAGTGGTGAAACAAGTGAGTCTGCCCGGGTATGAAATAAAGGGTTTCAGCATGTCCGAAGATTGGGTATCATTGGTGGTCATTGTTCTCTTTACCGAGATATTTGCCGTAGGTGTGAAAATGAAGGAAGAACAGGATCTGACTATTTAATCCTAACCTTGATAAAAGTGATTTATATGATTATAGTAAACCTTGATATAATGATGGCTCGACGAAAGATATCTTTAGGAGAGCTGGCTGAAAAGGTGGATATTACACCTGCCAATTTATCTATTTTGAAAACGGGAAAGGCAAAAGCTATCCGTTTCTCTACACTGGAGGCTATTTGCAAAATTTTGGATTGCCAGCCGGGAGATATTCTGGAGTATCAGGAAGGAGAAGAATAAAATAGCATTTGGGGACTGATAGGTGTTTGTAAAAGAGAGGGAGGATTTGGAATTTCTGAATCCTCCCTCTCTTTAATTATAACTAGTATCTGTTTATACTATTTGGTGGCCTATTTGTCCACCATATTTATGATGATATACTTGTATTTGATTGATATGCAATGGTATGTCTTATAAATATTAAAATGAATTTGTCTATCTTGATAATGATTATTTATTGAGGGAAGATGCCTACATTTGTTATTAATAAATAGTAAATGGATGAGAATAAAACAGAATAGTATTCTAATAACATTATTGTTTGTTCTTTCAATAGGGTTAATAATAATGACTAGAAATAACTGTCAAATTAATAGTAAGTTAAAGGAATGTAATCTGAAACTGCTAGAGAAAAGTATTGCATTGGGCTCTGCTGTTTGGGCAATAACTCAATGTCATAAATACACTAATGAGAGAATTAAAGATTTAGATCTGATAGTTGATAGGCAAAAGCGACCTTTTAGTCTTGAATTTAATGATGGATATAAGCTTTTTTATAAATTTTCTCTTTCGGATTGCAGTAGCTGTATTGAATCTGAATTGAAGAATATTACGGGAAAAATGAAGTCTGTTAATATTCTTATTGAGACTCAAAGTTTGAGAGATTTTAAGGCTTTTGTAGCCATTAATCATATTGATACAGCTAAGGTCTTTCAAATAGAAAAACCGATATTGGAAGAGGTAGAACCGCCTTTCTATTTTGTTACGAATAGAGAACTATATATTAAGGATCTTTTTTTCCCGATGTCAGAATTACCAGATTTGGCAGTTGAATTTTATCAAATAGTACAAGATAAATACCTGAATTAATGTTTAATTTTAAATTTTAGTTATTATGAAAAAGAAGGTTGTTGTTTTATTTACAATTTGTTTTATGTTCGCATTTGTGCAACAGTATTTTAAGCAGAGCTCAGAGTTGGCAGATTTTATTAATTCTACATTGGCGAATGTAGAGTCTCTTGCGCAGGATGAAACCGGACCTAATAGTTGGTTACAGCCTGACGATGTAAGATGTCACTATAAAACGGAAGATGGCTGGGTTCATGTTACTACAGAAACAATATGTGTGTTTTGTGCTGTACCCTATTCCTGTACTCCTGTAGGTTGTGGAAGTGGATCTTAAAATTTAATCATTATGAAATGTATATATGCTGTTATATTGTTTCCCTTCTTTCTTCATTCCTGCCAAAGCAGGAATAAGAAAGAAGACGCATTGTTTTCGATGGAGAATATTACTAGAGCAAATTTACAAACTATAACAGTAGAAGTGGAAGATTTCAATTTTGAAGATTTGGGAAATTTTCTAGAAGTTACTTCTTATATCCAGTTGGCTGCAGAGCCTTTGCTTGCCTCCATACAGGAAATACAAATTAAAAATGAGAAGATCTACATACATGATAAATTTGCCAGAATTATTTGTTATGATATGCAAGGTAAAATGATTTTTAAGATAGATGCCAAAGGAGCAGGACCAGGTGAGTATACGGATGTTAATACATTTGTTATTAATGAACAAAGCAGGGAGTTAATTATTTATGATAATCATAAGCAATCTCTTTTGTTTTATAATGCGGATAATGGAATATTTTTCAAAACACAAAAGCTCGTTAAGCCTGATCCTACAGCAATGGCTTCGTTGGGAGGAGTTTATTATTATGATAATAGGTATCATAGTAACTATCCGAATGACACTGATCTATATTATTCCTTATTAGTCTCAAAAAATGCTATGATTATGGACCGGCATTATTTTCCACACAATGATGCTGAATCTTCTTATCGCTTTAGACCTACGAGGCAACCATTCAGTTATAATGATTCAGTATTGTATTATTGCAGAAATTTTGATAACGTAATTTACGAATTGAATCCAGATAGCTTAAAAGCTCTATATAAAATAATGTTGCCGGATCCTTTGCCATTTTCTAAAATAGAAAATAAGATAAATGGATGGGAATTGGTAAAGTCAAAATATTCTCTGGGATTAGAAAGTATATACAAATGTAATAATCTTCTTTATTTCCAATTTTCAAAAGATGGCTTTCTTCAATCTGCTCTATATGATTTAATCCAAGAGAAACAGATATATTGTGGTAAAAGATTGACTGATAAAGTTGGTAAATCAGTTCCTATCTTTCAATTAATTGATGGAGTTTATAAAGGACAATTTTGGGGGTGTTTTAACCCCGGAAACTATAGGATATGCTTTGTCTAAAGAGCCCAAAGATTATCCTGATATATTTCGTAAATATGATCCTGATACAGATAATCCAATTATTGCGTTTTATAAGGTTGTTCAATGATTGTATGGAAAATAACTATGTATTGTGGAAAGTCTATTCCCCTTATCAAAGCACTATTGATAAGGGGAATATCTATTTATTTACTACTATCTTTCGCTTTGAAAGCCAGAGCATACATCCGCATCTGCTTCACCATAGACAGCAAACCATTGCTACGGGTAGGAGAAAGATGTTCTTTCAACCCTATCTTATCAATAAAATAAAGATCGGCATTTAGAATTTCGTCCGGTGTATGCCCGGAAAGGACTTTCATCAACAACGAAATGATACCTTTTACAATCAAAGCGTCGCTTTCTGCTTTGAAGATAATTTTTCCATCCTCTTCGTCAGCTTGCAGCCATACACGGCTTTGGCAACCTTCTATCAGATTCTGTTCCGTCTTATATTTTTCGTCGAGCGGTTCCTGCTCGTTTCCTAAGTCTATGAGGAGTTGATAGCGATCCATCCAGTCGTCAAAGTCGCTGAATTCGGTGATCACTTCGTCTTGTAGTTCATTGATACTCATGTTGCAGATTTATGATTTATAATTTATGATTTATTTTTCGCTGTAGATTACTTGCATTACAGTTTGTCCTACTGCTTGCAATGTAGCTTTATCAATGGCATCCATATCATCTTTCACGGTGTGCCAATGCTCAAAGAAATCTCCTTCCGGATAGTAAGGGACGATATCGATTGTCGGGATTTTCGCATACTTGTTGATGAACGTATGGTCATCGGTAACGAAGCCGCCTTTTTTCTGTACAAAATAACGCCCGAAGCCTAAAGCGTTGGCTGTTTTCCAGACTTTCTCATTGACATTGGGAGCTACTTCATGAGACAGGCTTTCATAACGGAATTCTGCATTCTTGCCACCTACCATGTCCAGCAATATACCGAAGCGTGCATTATATCCCTGTACGTGCGGGTTGCGTGCCCAATACTGTGAGCCAAGTCCCCAGTATTCTTCTTTATGCGGGCCGTTGTAAGCCTGGTGTGTTCCATAATCTTCAGCATCTACAAAAACAATATCTATACCCATTTCCGGCAACTGTTTCTGCAAATGACGTGCTATTTCCAATAATACGCCTACACCGCTGGCACCGTCATTGGCACCTAAAATGGGGGTGTAATGCTTTTTAGCGTCCGGGTCAGCGTCTGCCCACGGACGGCTGTCCCAATGAGAAAAAAGTGCAATACGCTTTTTTGTATCCGGTTTGTAGGAACCGATGATATTCCGGGCCTTTAGTAATGTGCCGGTATAGGCAGGTAAGTCTACATATTGGCTAGTAACCTTTGCACCGAATTCTGTCAGTTTATCAGCCAGATAATTGCCGCAATCCACATGCGCTTTCGTATTAGGAACACGTGGACCGAAGTCAACCTGTGCTTTCACATACTGGTAAGCACTGTCTGCGTTGAACTGTGGAACATTGACGACGCTTTTGGTTGTTGTTTCAGTGTCGTCGCTTGCCTTCTTGGTATTGTTGCTGCATGCTATGAATGCAAGCAACACCAGGCATAAAGGGATGAGAGTATAATTCCGTTTCATTCTTTATCTAAATTAAAACTTAGTTTCACTTCTTTTCTTCCGGTCTCCAGCGTTACTTCCGCTCCGTTTATCATAGGCAGGTTCATGCTGACATGTCCTACCGGAAAATTAAAACAGACGGGGTAATCGTATTCTTTCACGAGGTCGGCAATTGCACCGTATAACTCTTTCCCCAAAGACTTGTTTTCCTCGTATTCCGTAAACTGTCCGATAATAAGGCCGGATAGTTTTTCTAATATACCGCCCAGTTTCAGATTGTAGATCATGCGCTCTACTGCATGCGGACGTTCGCCTACATCTTCTATAAAGAGAATGGTTCCTTCAGCGGGAATATCGTAAGGAGTGCCGCGTAGCCCATAAAATACGGACAGGTTGCCACCTCGTAAAATGCCGCTGGCGGTTCCTTTATGGTTTAATTTGTGTCCGGGGCAAATATAGCTGAAACCATTTTCTGAGATTTCTACAGATTCTGCTGTCTCCGGATTAAAATGTCCAAAGAGGATATCTTTGAGTGCCAATGTGCAGAAATCATCTTCGGATTCTACCGTCAAATGGCGTGCCATCAGGGCGTGGAGTGATGCAAAACCTTCTTTCTGGAGCACATTATGTAATGCGGTAATGTCACTGAAACCAATCAGCCATTTAGGATGTTCACGAAAGCGGGTAAAATCGAGTTTCCCTAACAGGTGCACTGCTCCGTATCCGCCACGGCTGCATAGAATAACTTTAGCCTTTTCATCATCCAGTGCATTCTGTAAATCTTCTACGCGCTGTTTGATGCTGCCTCCATACGTTCCGTGTGAGCTTCCGGCATGTTTAGCCATTACCACTTCCAGTCCCCAGGATTTCAAACGCTTTTTGGCTCCTTTCAAAAAAGACTTGTCTATCTTGCTAGAAGGAGAAAGGATGATGATACGATCACCTTTTTGTACGTATGACGGAAAAATAAGGCTGCTCATAATTCAATATTTTGCGTATGGGGACAAAAGTACATAAAATAACTCAAAACGAAATTTAGTTTACACCACAGATTACACAGATTAACACAGATTTATTCTAATCATGGTGAAAAGTAATAATCTGTGTTAATCTGTGTAATCTGTGGTGTAAACTATCAAAATGAAATAAGGCTTGTGAAATTTCCTGGAGCGTTATGCTGCATTTCTCGACATTTTTTCAGATTTTTGCTAAAAATCTAACGTTATGGAACCTATTCGAAGCTTTGATCAACTAACCTCGCACTTGAAATCCTTGAACAAAAGGAAACGTATTGCAGTAGTTTGTGCTAATGACCCCAATACGGAATATGCCATTGCCCGTTCTCTGGAAGAAGGGATTGCGGAGTTCCTGATGGTTGGCGACTCTGCGATTCTTGAAAAATACCCTACATTGAAGAAATATCCCCAGTACGTCCGTACGGTGCATATAGAGGATCCCGATGAGGCAGCGCGTGAGGCTGTACGTATTGTTCGTGAGGGTGGAGCGGATATTTTAATGAAAGGCATTATCAATACAGATAATTTGTTGCATGCTATCCTTGACAAAGAAAAAGGTCTGTTGCCTAAAGGTAAAATCCTGACTCATTTGGCTGTAATGCAGATTCCTACGTATGATAAGTTGCTGTTCTTCTCGGATGCCGCCGTAATTCCGCGACCCACTTTGCAGCAACGCATAGAGATGATCTGGTATGCCATTCATACCTGTCGCCACTTTGGCATCGAACAACCTCGCATTTCACTTATTCATTGTACGGAGAAGGTAAGTGCCAAGTTCCCCCATTCGTTAGATTATGTCAATATCGTGGAGTTGGCGGAGGCCGGAGAATTCGGAAATGTAATAATCGATGGTCCGTTGGATGTAAAGACTTCCTGTGAGAAGACAAGCGGTGATATCAAAGGGATTGCATCTCCTATCAATGGAGAAGCGGATGTGCTGATCTTCCCTAATATCGAATCGGGAAATGCTTTTTATAAGGCTGTATCCTTGTTTGCCCATGCTGATATGGCAGGTCTGTTGCAAGGTCCTGTATGTCCGGTGGTGTTACCCTCACGTAGTGATTCCGGTCTCTCTAAATATTATAGTATTGCCATGGCATGCCTCACTTGTGCCTGTGACTAAGTGGCAGGGTGATAAAGTAGGTGATCCTAATCGTAAATTGTAAATCGTCAAATCTTAAATTATGAGAATTCTTGCTATCAATCCCGGTTCTACTTCAACGAAAATTGCAGTATACGAAGACATAACTCCGCTTTTGGTGCGTAACATTCGCCATTCGGTAGGAGAACTTTCCCATTTCCCTCGCGTCATCGACCAGTTTGAATTCCGCAAGAATCTGGTAATAGAAGCCTTAAAAGAGAATGGTATTCCTTTTGAATTTGATGCCATCGTAGGGCGTGGAGGATTACTGAAACCCATTCCGGGTGGAGTGTACGAGGTGAACGACGCCATGCTGGATGATATAACCCATGCCATGAGAAGCCATGCGTGTAATCTGGGGTGCCTTATTGCTTCCGAATTGGCAGCATTGCTTCCCGATTGCCGTGCTTTTATTGCTGATCCCGGTGTCGTGGACGAGCTGGATGAGATAGCCCGTATCACGGGTTCTCCACTGATGCCACGTATTACCATTTGGCATGCTTTGAACCAGCGTGCCATTGCCCGCCGTTATGCTGCCGAGTTAACAGCCGCTTCTCCCGATCATCCGGTGCGCTATGAAGACTTGAATTTGATTATCTGTCATTTGGGTGGTGGCATTTCTGTTGGGGCTCACCATAACGGGCGTGCCATTGATGTGAATAATGCGCTTGACGGTGAAGGTCCTTTCTCTCCCGAACGTGCGGGAACATTGCCTGCCGGGCAGTTGATTGATCTTTGTTATTCCCATCGTTTCAGAAAGGATGAACTGAAGAAACGCATTTCCGGCCATGCCGGTCTGGCAGCACACCTTGGCACTACGGATATACCTGCCATCATAAAGTCTATTGAAGACGGAGATGAAAAAGCCGAATTGGTGCTGAATGCCATGATCTATCAGGTTGCCAAAAGCATTGGAGCTGCCGCCGTTGCGCTTTTCGGTAAAATAGATGCAATCTTGCTGACAGGCGGTATTGCCCATTCAGAGTATGTTATTTCCCGTCTGAAAGAGCGTGTCTCTTTTCTTGCTCCAGTGTATGTGTACCCTGGAGAAGATGAGTTGGAAGCGCTTGCTGTTAACGTTTTGGGAGCATTGCGCGGGGAGTTGCCGATACAAGTCTATAAGTGATGATTGGTGGGATATAAGCCCGACGGTTGTTTCATTCCATGAAAATTATGTTTATGCCAAATGGTAACTTCATTTACATACTGAGGCAAAGGTCGTTACATGCCGAGGTAAAGAGCGTTACAATACGGGGTAAAGGTCGTTACATCCTGCGGTAAATGCTTTTACATCCTAGGGTAAATAGTAGGTAAATGTAATGTGTTGATAGAAAAGTAGTAAGCATATGTTCGTTTCCCTCCGATCAAAAAGATAATTCTCCCAACGGGTTATTAAATGTTTATTGCTAACTTTGCTATATGATATTTAGTGCAATGAATGAAAAACATAATAGAGTGTGACTGATGAATGATAAAATAGGAAATACTTTCAGTGATATCTATGCCTTTTATTATAAGAAATCTTTTTTCTTTGCAAAGTCTTATGTTCACGATGATTTGGCAGCTGAAGACATCGCTTCCGAGTCATTGATAAGGCTGTGGGAGAAGCTGAAAATAGAAGCGATAGATTATGTGGAACCCCTTCTACTTACTATCCTGAAGAATAAAGCTCTGGATTATCTGAAACATGAGGAGGTGAAACGCACAGCTTTTGAATCTATGACTGACTGGCATCATTTTGAACTTTCCACTCGAATTTCCACTCTGGAAGCCTGTAACCCCAATGAGATCTTTTCGGAAGAAGTGGAATCTATTGTTCGTGAGACTTTAGACCTTCTGCCGGAGCAGACACGCCGGATATTTCTTTTAAGCCGTTTTGGGAATAAGTCGAATAAAGAAATTGCCGAAGAAATGAAAATTTCCATTAAGGGAGTGGAATACCATATTTCAAAGGCATTGAAGGTACTACGGGTATCCTTGAAGGATTATCTGCCCCTCTTTTACTTCTATTTTTATATTAAATTCTAAATTATACGTTGTTCTTAAGATAGAGAACATAAATGAGATTTAATCGGAAATCTATCTTTTTGCCTCTTTTCAATTAGCCGTCTGATAAGCGCATTTCTTATCATTTCTTCTACTGAATAAAGTACTACTTCATTTTTTTAGTTTTTCTTTTAGGGATGTTTCCACTTTAGTCGTTAACTATATAGAATAGCATAGAATATGGATACAGAGTTATTACAGAAATATATATCCGGTAATGCCACGGAAGCAGAGAAGCGGCACATAACCGAGTGGATGCAGGAAAAGCCTGAGAATATGCGTGAATATATGGCGCAACGCAAATTGTATGATATCGCTTTGTGGCGTACACTGCCGGCAGTGGTAGAAAAGAAAAAAGCAGGAAAAAGATTTTCTGTGCATACACTCTGGGTGGAAATGGCTAAAGCAGCGGCAGTGGTTGCAATCGTCTTATTAGGTACACACTATTGGGATAATAAACATCAGACTGTGGAAAGCAGTGCACTTCAATCTATTTATGCGCCTGCCGGACAACGGACGGAAATAATGTTGGCAGATGGTACGAAGGTGTGGTTGAATTCTCGGAGTACATTGACTTTCCCGGAAAAGTTTAAAGACAATAACCGGAAAGTAAAATTAGATGGTGAGGGTTATTTTGTAGTAGCTAAGAACAAAGAGAGGCCTTTTATAGTGGAAACGAGTAAATGCAATGTAAAGGTGTTAGGTACGGAATTCAACGTATTGGCTTATGCGGAAGATAGTGTCTGGGAAACTTCTTTGCTGAAAGGAGCGGTAGAAATTCAGCTATCGGATCCATCCGCAGGAGTGTTGAAGTTGGAGCCAAACACAATGGCAAGCCTGAAAGGTACCAGACTGGTGAAAGGACGTATTAAAGAACCAGACTATTTTTTATGGCGTGAAGGTTTGCTTTGTTTTAATGATATATCCGTCAGGGATATGATTGGAAAATTGAAACTTTATTATGGAGTGGATATTGTGGTAAACAATACCAGCATATTCAAGAATCGCTATACAGGCAAGTTCAGAACCAAAGATGGAGTGGAGCATGTGCTGAAAGTACTGAGATTGAATAATAGATTTACTTATACAAAAGATGACGAAAATAATGTGATAACTATTAATTAACCCTTTAAAATATTCTGCCTATGGAATAACACACATCATATTTTATAAAAATGGGACAGTGCTGCAACACTATCCCATGGAAGTCAATGATACATTGACATTTTCTTCTAATAATCTTAAGTTAAAACCTAAAATTAGTAATACAAATATATGAAAAATATTTTGTACCAAGAATCTATTGTAGAAATTAAACATTTATTTCGGGTTATGAAAATCACAGCTCTGGCCTTGTTTTTATTTGTCGGAACAGCTTTTGCCACGAAATCTTATTCACAGACCATGAAAGTTACAGTTGTTTCGGACCGTATATCAACAGGCAAAGTTATCAACGAGATAGAAAAGCAGACTGATTATCTGTTTGTGTATGATATGAATGAGGTTAATCTGAAACGTAACGTCAAAGTTCATGCACAAGATAAACCGGTGGCAGAGGTCTTGAACGAGGTCTTTGAAGGAACTGATATTTATTATGCTATGGAAGGCAAGAATATCATGCTGATGAATAAAGCAAAAGAGAAAGCTTCTGAAAAACAAGCTGATGATAATAAGGTGACAGGATCTATAAAAGATATGGCCGGTGAACCGATCATTGGTGCTAATGTTACGATAAAGGGACAATCAATAGGTACAATTACAGATATAGATGGGCGTTTTATTATCAATGCCCCGGCTAATGCAATTCTACGAATTACATACATTGGCTATATTCCGCAGGAAATCAAAGTGGAGAATAAAAGAGAACTGAAAATCATTCTGCAGGAAGATACGGAAACGTTAGACGAAGTGGTAGTGGTGGGGTATGGTGTTCAGAAGAAATCGGACGTTACCGGTGCTATGATTCGTGTAAATTCGGACGAACTGAATTCCCGACCGGCAGCCAATGCTTTCGAAGCTATGCAAGGTAAAGCGGCAGGTGTGGATATTGTTAGCAATGAACGTCCGGGTGAAATAGGAACTATCAATGTACGCGGTGTACGTTCGTTGAGTGCCAGCAATACTCCGCTTTATGTAGTGGATGGTATTCCTTTAATGTCGACAAGTGGCATTGAGACTTTGAATCCGCAGGATATAGAATCCATTGATGTCCTGAAGGATGCCTCTGCTACTGCTATTTATGGTTCACGTGGTGCCAACGGTGTCATTTTGGTTACTACTAAACAGGGTAAGGCGGGCAAGATGTCATTGAACTATTCGGGTACGATGACCATTGAAAATTTGCAGGATTACTCTGAAATGATGAATTCTGCCGAATACATTGAGTGGCGTCGTTGGGCTTATTACTATAAAGAACCGAATAAATATCCGAGGGGTGACGAGCCTGATAAGGATAGTGATTATCTGATTTTTAACGGAGCAAAAGATCCTTATGCCTGGAGGAATATTGAAAAAGGTTGGGCTGGTGGTAGCTGGAATGCATCTGCGGTTCCTACAACGGATTGGGCTGATATGGTTACACAAACCGGTGTTACCCATGAACATACGTTGAGCGCCAGTGGTGGTACGGATAAAGTACAAGGTTATGCTTCTATCGGCTATCTGGATAATGAGGGTACCGTGAAAGGTCAGTCTTACACTCGTTATACAGCCAAAGTCAGCTTGAATCTTGATCCGACCAAATGGTTCAAGATGGGCTTGAATGTCAACGGGACTTTCAGTGAACAGCAATATGGTTCTTCGGCTAAGGCTGTAGGACAGATGATCAGTGACCGGCCATCCAATCTGTATGCAGCTTCTACCAGTTTGTATCCGTATGCCGTGCCCTTTGATGATGAGGGGAACCGCATTGATTATCCGGGTGGAGATGATAAAGTGAAAACGATAGTCAACGAATGGAATTATAGTGAGAATGAACGTCGTATGTTCCGTGCTATCGGTAGTCTGTATGCCCAGTTGAACTTGGGTGAGATCTTCTCTCCTCTGAAAGGGCTCAGATATCGCTTTAATTTTGGTCCCGACTTTCGTAGTTACCGTAATGGAAGTTTTGCAGATGCGAACTCTGTCAGTCGCGAGGGAACCAATTGTGCCAGTTTAACGAATCAATCTGATTTTTCATGGACACTTGATAATCTTATCTACTATGATAAGGAAATAGGAAAACACTCTTTGGGAGTGACTTTACTGCAAAGTGCCACTAAATATCGTTATGAAGAATCCTCTATGGCTGTTTTAAATATTCCCCTGGCCAGTGCCAAATGGAATGCGTTGAGTAAAGCAAATATTTCTGCACTGGATGACTGGGGGAGTGATTTAGTAGAGAAGCAGTTACTCTCGTATATGTTCCGTTTAAATTATGATTATAACAGCAGATACCTCCTCACGGTTTCCGGTCGTTGGGATGGCGCTTCGCAGCTTGCCAAAGGTAATAAATGGGCATTTTTCCCTAGTGCGGCGTTGGGCTGGCGTCTTGATCAGGAAGGATTTTTGCAGGATGTAAGTTGGCTCAATCAGTTGAAACTACGTGTGGGAGTCGGGGTTACTGGTAACTCCGCTATTGATCCTTACCAAACAAAGGGGGCCGTTGTTCCTATCTATTATCCTTATGGTGACAGTTCCACTTCAGGCTTCGTAGCTTCCGATCCTGTAGCTACGGGTGGTACGGTTGCTATGGCAAATAAAGACTTAACTTGGGAAAAGACCACCCAATATAATATTGGCGTTGATTACTCTGTACTGAACGGAAGAATTTCGGGAGTTCTGGATTTTTATACTTCGCGTACAACAGACTTATTGATGCAGATGGGAATTCCTTCATTAAATGGTTATACCCAAACTTATGCCAATGTGGGGGAAACTTCCAATATAGGTGTGGATATCACATTGAATACTGTGAATATCCGGACCCGGGACTTTGAGTGGTCTACCAGTCTAAATGTCGCCTGGCAGAAAGATAAAATAGAGGAGTTGGCAAATGGTAAAGAAGATGATATTAATAATAATTGGTTCATCGGAAAGTCATTGGGAGTGATCTATGGCTATGAATCTGCCGGAATCTGGAAAGAAAAAGATGCGGCTGAAATGGCTGAATTTAATAAGAAAGGACATTCGTTTCAGGTAGGTATGGCACGACCGGTAGACCAGAATGGTGACCATAAGATTGATCCGAATGATGACCGTATAGTAGTGGGACATACACGTCCACGCTGGACTTTGGGTATGACCAATACTTTCTCTTATAAGAATTTTGAGCTTTCTTTCATGTTGTACGGCCGTTTTGACTATATGGTTGATACAGGTGGTGAGTGGCAGGGAGGCCGCTACACTCAGCGTAAGATAAATTACTATAATGAGAATAATAAGAATGCTGAATATCAGAAACCTATCCATGATGATGGAGGCGGTGATCCCTACTACCGGATTCTGGGATATAAGAACGGTTCGTTCCTGAAAGTGCGTAATGTTTCATTAGGTTACGTTTTCCCGAAGAACATGGTGAGCAAATGGAATCTATCTAATCTGAAAGTATATGTGCAGGCTAAGAATCCGGGGCGTATCTTTTCTAATATAGATTTTCTGGAACTGGACGCTTCGCAGAATTTAACATCTACCTGGAACCGTGGTTTCACAATAGGATTGAATGTAGGATTTTAAACTAAAAAGCAAACAATTATGAAATTATATAAGAATATTACATTCGGCTTATTAGCCTTGACCTTGGGAGGCGTGGTGGCTTCCTGTAGTGATTTTCTGGATGAAAAGCTTACCACTCAACAGACTACCGATTTCTTTGATACACCGGAAGGTATTGATCAGCTGGCTGTGGGCATTTACAATAACCTGCGTTTCCATTTCTTCAAGGAGAATGCCTATACTACCACTAATTACGGTACGGATGAGTTTACTGTGGGTGGTGATGGTTCCAATAAAGTGTGGAATAATTATGATGGTAGTTTCCAGTCACAGATTGTAGCCGCTAATTCAAATACTACGATGGCCGAAAGCCTTTGGGATGCCATGTATATCGGAATCAACAATGCGAACCTGTTGTTAAGTAAAATAACTCCTGATAGTTATACCGGTACGAATAAGAAGACGTATATGGGCGAAGCCTATTTCCTGCGTGGCTTTAATTATCTGAAGTTGGTTTCCCAGTATGGAGGTGTACCCTTGAAATTAGAGTCGAGCTTTGTACCTGTCCGTGAGTTCACCCGTGCTACGGCAGAAGCCACGGTAGAGCAGGCGATTGGTGATTTGAAGAATGCTTATGCTCTGTTGCCGGCGACGGTAAGCATGGTGGGGAAGATTAGCAGGGATGCTGCGGCTCATTTTTTAGCTAAGGCTTACTTGTTTCGTGCCAGTGAAATTAATGATGGATGGAACAGTACGACTAAAGAATCTGACCTGAAAGAAGCCTTGAAACTGGCCAAAGAAGTAATTTCACGTCATCAGTTAGCCCCCAATTTTTCTGATCTGTGGCATTATACGGAACCTGACGGAGCGAGTGAAAAATTAGATGAGATTATTCTTTCGGCACAGTTCTCTTCTGACAAATCTTCCAGAAGTGCCGGTACTAACAGATGCCATCTCTTCTTCTTGTCTGTTTACAATAATTTGCCTCAGATGAAACGTGACTTGGCTGGCGGTCGCGAGTACCAACGTTTAAGAACCACATATTATATGTATAATATCTATGATATGATTAATGATTCCCGTTTCTGGAAAAGCTTTAAGACTAAGTATGCTGTTAATAACCCGAAAGCGGGTTCCGGTTACGAAGTGGGAGATTTGGGCGTGATGTATGTTGTCAATCGTCCGGGTGATACCCGGTTCGATGGAGTGCAACTCAGCGGAAAGGTGATTGATGAAAAGACCGGCAAAGCCATTCCTACTACATTTGTGACTTATCCGAAAGATCGTAACGGTAAGGACGATGTGGCATTATATGATGATGTAAGTCGTTTTGTAGCTCTTAATAAGTATATTGATGGTTCGCGTGAAACGGTCAGTGATATGGGAGGCAATCGGGATGGTATTTTGGCCCGTCTTGGTGAAACTTATCTGATCGCTGCTGAAGTTCTGATTCGCCAAGGCGAATATGGTGATGCTCTGCATTACATTAATGAACTCCGCAAGCGTGCTGCCTACAAGAACGGGGAAGATCGTTCGGCATATTGTGACGGTGGTGCATCATATAATGAAAATGCCTTAGGATGGCAGATTGACGGCATAAACTCTTATTACACCGGAAATTCTTATTATGAGTCCAATGATATTGATAAGACTACACTTCCCACTGATCTTGAAATAACAGATATACATAGTCTTCCGGCTGAAGATGAGGCTGTCATTTCAAAACTGAAATATAGCTCTGATTATGATCGTATGATGTGCCTTTTGCTGAATGAGCGTTCCCGTGAACTTTGCGGTGAGTTTTATCGTTGGGAAGACTTATCAAGAACAAAAACATTGGTGGCACGTACCAAAGCTTTTAATTCGGATGCTGCTCCTAATATTGATGAACATCATTGTTTGCGTCCTATCCCTCAAACTTATCTGGATGCTATCCAAAAGGATGGTCATGCGTTGACTTCCGAGGAAAAGAAGCAACAACAGAATCCTGGTTATTAATAATGGATGATAAACTGACATATACCAGTCTTTATGTGTATCTGAAAATATAGACAAAAAAAGGAGTAAAGTCCCCCAAATGACTTTACTCCTCCCAATCTTCTTTTCCTCGTAACTAATACGGAGAAAAACACCACTAATCAAAATTCTATACCTTGGTCTTATTGGAATTTAGAAATTATTCTTTCCGGCATCCCACCAGAGACGAGTACCACCTGTGTCGGCACCACCCAGTGCTCTTGTTAATGAACTGTACTGAGTAGGATTAGATGTTTTCAGACCTTCCGGATATGGGAGACGACGGATCATCTCATCTGTGTTAATGGCACCACCGCTATTATTCACTTTGACTTTAAATAATTTCGGATAACCGGTACGACGTTGCTCTGTCCATGCTTCATTACCTTCGGGATATATGGCAAGCCATTTCTGTGTCATGATTTTCTCAAATTGTTCTTCTGTACCGTTGGCATCCGCCCAATTGGGAGTAGTAGTGATGCGTGCATTCATATCGAATTGGGTATCGAACGGATCTTTGTAATCAGCTGGTGTCTTGTCACTTTGCAGGTAAGCATCAACTCCACCTACTCCCCATTGCTCAAAGGATGTTTTTACACCTGTCTCATAGCATATTTTGGGATCTTCTGTAGAGATGCCTCGTAAAGCAGCTTCTGCACGAAGGAACCATACCTCGGCAGCAGTCATTAAAATAGGGTTCGTTTTTTGGACTGACTGTACTCTTTGAACATTCTTTATAGCGATTGTCGGCAGAAAGCAAGCCGGTTCCCTGTGGTACGCCTTTGTAGCTTCCAGCGTACTCAAAGAGTTGCGGAAGTTCTTTCACTACATCGTTCTCTTTCCATGTGATAACTGCACCATTTGCCGGATCATAATATTTGGACATGCGTGGATCATCATATCCGGTCAGTACAGATTCCATGGTGGCCCCCATGAAGACTTCCCCCCATGACTTGTTGATTTCACCCAGCGGATTATTGTAGCCGCCGGCAGTCGATACGGAAATAATCTCATTTGGTGCTTCCAGGAATTGCCCGAGGGTGAATGATTTCTGTGCTTGCTCGGTGGCAAGAGCTTTGTCTACGTTAGCAACACGCATGGCCAGACGCAAACGCAATGAATTGCCAAATTTAACCCATTCTGCCAAAGTCTTGTTAGGAGTCAGCATGTCGGCGTCTTTATACGGCTCTACGCCGGGATTGTCCTTGATAAAACTTTGTAAAGAAGTGATTCCTTTTTCCAGATCGGTGAAGAATTGTTTGTAGGCTGTCTTCAGATCATCTACATTGTCACCTTCTTGTCCGAATTTACTATATACCAATGGTCCGTAGCAATCTGCTACACGGTGCATCAATTCAACCTTCAATATTTGGGTTACAGCTAACAGTGCAGGCTGCTCTACGTTGATTTGTTCGCACTTCTGTACTTCGGGCATAATGTACGAGTAATTGTATGTCCAGTGAGTAGAAGTCCATCCATCGTTCAGTGCATATACGCTGTTCTTATCATTGAAACCTTGATTGAAATCATGGAAATAGCCTGAGAACATGTCTTGCCCTAAATTTTGTGCGATTTGGAAAGTCCAGTTTTTACCTTCGCCCCAGTCGTAGTTAAAGTAGATACCACTCTGGATTATTTCAAACTTCAACAGATATTTTTGGAAATCATATTCCTGCAATTCGGAGTCAAACCCTGTATTGTTTCTGTTATCTGCTTCAAAATTGTCGGTACATGCGACTGCGATACCCAGCAATCCGCTTGCAAAAAGTATGGTTAGGAATTTATTATATTTCATAATCGTAAATGCTTTAAGTTAGAATGTGAATTTGATATTGAAACCAATGTTTCTGGTAGAAGGCATGCCGAATACATCTACACCTTGAAGTGAGTTGCCAACAGACAAGGTTGCATCCGGGTCGAACGGTGCATCTTTGTAGAAAAAGAACAGGTTGCGTGCTACCAGCGATACATCGATACCCTTGAATGCCTTCGTCTTTTCCAGCAGTGATTGCGGGAAAGAATAGCCGATTGACAATTCACGCATACGGATATTGGTAGCATCATACATATAATATTCGGATATACCATTACGACCACCTACTGATTTAAAGAATGGTTTAATATGATTCTCGTCGAAGCGAGTTCCTTCGTATTCTATGTAACCTCTATCACGGGCCTGTGCCGTTGCTTTGGTCACGCCATTTTGGTCAAGAACTGCTTGTGTCAAGGACATGACATCACCACCTACGCGGGCATCGATCAGGAAATAGAGACTGAATCCTTTATAGGTAAATGTATTACTCCAACCCAGTAAGCAGTCGGGGTTTGCATTACCCAGATAGTCGTTGTTACCAGTCTTTACAAGAGGACTTCCATCTTCATTGAGCTTTATTTTTCCATTCTCACGCACGAATGCATTTCCGTAGATATCGCCCAGGGAACCACCTTCTTTGATGCGCATCAGGTAAGCCATAGAAAGTCCGGAACTACCATAAATGAATGAAGTATAATCCGGGTGAAGAGAAATGACTTCATTGCTGTTTGTTGAGAAGTTGACGGCAGTTTTCCAACGGAAATTATCATTCATAACCGGAGTTGCATCTATTGTTAATTCTACACCTTTATTACGGATCTTCCCGGCATTGATATAGCGATATGCATATTTGTCTCCTGCGGCGGTGGGCATTCTCAACAATTGATTCTTTGTATCAGTCTGATACCAGGTAAAGTCAATTCCTAAGCGGCTTTGGAAGAATCTCCATTCCGTACCAAATTCGATAGAACTACTGATTTCCGGTTTCAGATCGCCCTTATTGTATGTGTCGGCTGCTTGCAATACACCACCGGCCTGAATAATATCTACAAGGTTAGTGATACCGATAGGCAGGTCGTTACCTACTTGTGCCCATGAACCACGTACTTTACCAAAGGAAATCCATTCCGGTAGTTTTAATGAGTTATTAATGATCCAGGATAAACCAACGGAAGGGTAGAAGAAGCCTGAATTCATACTTTCCGTATGAGCCAATGTGGAAGACCAGTCATTACGTGCTGTAATGTCAAGATACAGGGCTTCGTCAAAGCCGATTTGTGCAGTTCCGAATACAGACTGAATGGTACGTCTCTGATCAATCTCCTGATTGATGGAGGCATTGGAGCCCATAACGATATTGGCAACCGTAAATAAGTTAGGTTTGTAAAGTGAGGCGATTTTAGAGTCGAGCATCAGTGAGTTGACTTTATTCTTGTTGATACTGGTACCGACAGCGGCATTCAATGACCATTTGTTCCATGTTTTATTGAACATGGCCATCACATCGGCATAAATCTGGAATTGTTCGCTTTCTGACCAAACATAACGTCCGTTACTCTTTCCGTTATAGGTACCTGTAATGTTGGGAGCTGTAGATGCATACATTTTCTGATCGAATTTGTCGCTTACGTAGTCTGCATTACCACGGGCTTGCAGGGTTAACCAATCGTTTATTTTCAGGCTGGCACTTAGGGATGCCATAGCGCGGTAACGCTTATTGGTGTTGGTAACACGATTCTTAATCCAGTAAGGATTTTGTGACCATTCGGAAACGTCTGTATACCAGTTTTGTACAGGCATACCATTTCTTGTCGGGTCGGCTACTTCAAAATTAGTAGCATATTCAGACATGTCCATTCCACGTGGGAAACTGTACAGGTCGACCAATGGATTCAGGTATATACCTCCGGATGCAGTGCTATTCTTAATCTTTTGTGTCATCAGGGTAGCATTTCCATCGAGTTTCAGGCGGTCATTGAAGAAACTCGCTGTTTCGCGGAACGTAAGGTTGTGCTTTTGCAATTTGTTGGAATCAATGATACCTTTGGCTGTAGTGTTGGCATAAGAGAAGTAAGTCTGCATCTTCTCGTTTCCGCTTTGTACGGATATAGAGTTAATAGCGGTTACACCGTTACCGAGGAATTTGCCAACATTATCGTAGTCGGTCAATGACTTTTTTTCTCCCCAACTGTCAGTTCCGCTGGGGCCATACGAATTCTGGAATTCCGGCAGACTGATGGCATGATCGATGGTCAGATTTGAAGAGAAAGTAACTCTTTGCATACCTGCTTTACCTTTCTTGGTAGTTATTAAGATAACACCGTTGGCTGCTTGTGATCCGTAAAGAGCGGCGGCAGAAGCACCTTTCAGAATACTCATACTTTCAATGTCTTCGGGATTCAGGTTGGAGATACCATCACCGGCGTCACGATTCACACCGTCATTTTCTCCACCCATAACGGTGGAAGTAGATTCGGTAGTCGTATTTAGCATAGGAACGCCATCTATGACATATAACGGTTGGTTATTGCCACTGGCGAAGCTGAACGTGCACCACGGATAGATACTTTTGCTGAACCACCAAGACCGGATGAACTCTTTGTTATTTGCACACCGGCTGATTTACCTGCTAATGCGGTTATCATATTCGGATCTTTGGCGCGTGTCAGTTCATCGCCACCCACTTGTTGGGTTGAATAAGTCAATGAAGCTGCTTTTTTCTTGATACCCATAGCCGTTACCACAACCGTTTCCAGTGACAGGGCTTCTTCCTGCATCTGTACATTGAGAGTTTTCTGCCCGTTGAGAGCAATCGTTACAGGCTGGTATCCGATAAAGCTGATAACCAGCGTTGCATTAGTCGGTGTATTTAGTGTAAACTCACCGTCTATATTGGTAATGCAACCGTTTGTAGTTCCTTTTTCCACGACATTGGCACCGATAATGGGTTCACCTTTTGTATCGGTAACAACACCTTTTACAGAGATATTTTTGCTTGTTGTACGGTAGCAATGATTTCACTGGCCTTTTCATTTTGTTTGGTCAACACAATATTCTTACCTTCCATTACATATCTGATGTCGGTACCATTAAAAAAAACTTCATCTAGAATTTCGGATACGGCTTTATTTTTTGCGTTGATTTTTACCTTGCGGCTTAGATCTACATTTTTCTTACTATAGACAAACAGGTAATTAGTTTGTGATTCGATGGCAGAAATCAATTGGGCTACCTTCATGATGTTGGTATCCAGACTGACTTTGGCGTTCTGAGAGTGTACATCCATACTGAATGCGCTGAATGCTGTGGTTAACAGAAGAATTAAGGTGATCTTCATAGTTCGTAATATTTGCTTAAATACTAAACTTTTTGGGCAAAAGCCCATTCCAAAGAAATTTTTCTCATATCTTTGTAATGTGTTAAGTTAATAAATTTGATTAAGGTCGATTTTTGACTGTTTCGGATCGGAAAGTATGGGGGTACTTTCCGATCTTTTTTGTAGGGGTAATTAGCAGACTGTTTCTTTTATTTCATAATGCTTTTCAGTTTAAGGGGTTAGTACTAAATTTTAAGGTTTTATCTTTGATATCAAATTATTTCTCGTAAATGAAAATCGAATCTTTTTCTTCGTTGATGCTGAATTCAAAAGGATGGTCTTTTGAAATGGTTCGGAGAATATGCTCTATACCATCCTGTTCGCGGAATTTTCCGGTACAACTGTCATAGTTCAGCAATTTAGGATCGGAAACGGTTATTTTTACATTATAGTACATTTCAAGTTTAGTGAGGATGCAGCTGAACGGCACATCATCAAAGCAGTACAATCCTTCTTTCCATCGCAGATATTCATAAGAAGGGAGTATTACCTTTTTGCATTTCCCGTCATAGTTGCCAAAGAATTCCTCTTTCTGTAAGCGGGTGATAACCTTATTACAGTTGGCAGGATAAATATCCACAATACCTTCTACAAGGGTGGTTTCAAACTCTTTGCTTCCTGCATAGGCACAAACATTAAAGCTGGTACCTACAACTTTCACCTTATTCATCTCTGTGTGCACGTAGAAGGGGATATCTTTGTTTTTTGCCACTTCAAAGTAGGCTTCACCATCCAGTTCTACGTTTCTTTCGCCACGCCCAAAGTTGGAAGCATAGGTCAATGTGGACTGTGCATTCAGCCATACCCGTGTGCCGTCGGCAAGAGTGATTTGTGCACGTTGTCCGGCGGGGACGGTTACTGTTTGTGGCAGGGATGCCTGATTATATAGATAATCATTAGTCATGAAATAACCGCATACGCCTACGATGATAACGGCTGCTACGCGTATTCCCCATTTTAGTATCGGAGCCAGACGGAAGGTCTTTTTTCCGGCACTTTGTCTGTCGGAGAATAAGGCGACATCAAACATCATACGTTCTTTCAAGAAAGCTTCCCGATTTTCTTCCGAGGCTTCCACCCAGTCAAGGATGCGCTTTTCTTCTTCAATGGTGGTGGTTCCTTTAAAATACTTATATAATAGTTCTTGGTTCATAAGGTACTTAATTTGTTTGTTGAATAAGGGTGTTTTTTTCTGTCCCTTTATAATTAATACAGGTGAACTTGGAACTACCCTAACGGAAAATGAAACTTTTTTTGTTTTTTCTTCGAAATGAGTTGGAAACAGAGAAATTGTCGGGAAGTGATGCTCTGGAAGCAGGCGGAATGAGATGTGTAATTTTGGTCAGGAACTCTTCTGAACCGTATCCGGTTCGTTCCTGCTTCGCTTCTATAGGAGGATGAAAATAGCGAAGCAGGTACGAGGAGGGTACGAAGAAGATAGGAACCGGGTATGGAGCGGATCGCTTTGTTCTGTTTTTCGGATACTCCAAACGTAAGCGCATAGAATATCCGTGTGATGCACCGGAGGCACATCAGGACTTTATGGAATGTGACAGGAAATTAATTAATTGCCGGTATTAACTTGCCGGATTGGGAATTATGGATACAATGTAACATTCATCCGGAGCTTCGGCTTTAAATAGATTGTAAGCAATGCCTATGGCTTCCTCCGGAGAGTTTGCTTCAATATTCTTGTTGACATTCAGGGTCTCGAAAACTTGTTCTCCCTCGATAAGCACGTAGTATATTATTACAATATATCTCATAACTACCATGTTTAATAGCCAGCAATATTACTGATTTTGCAAACATATATCTTTTATTTATATTATCAAAGAAAAGCAGGAGAGTTTTACTAAAGTAGGATAGAGGCGAGATAATCTTTCAGTTCCACACGCAGAATACGTAGGGCTTTGGTGATATGGAATTCTACTGTTTTGAGAGAGATATTCAGTTGTTCGGCTATTTTCTTGTTTGGCAGGTTGCTATAACGGCTGAGCATAAAGATTTCGCGACTTTGTGGTGGCATCTTGTCCAAGGCTTTGTTTACGATATGCTGTATCTCCGTACTGAAAATCTTGTCGGGCTCACAATCTTTCAACGTGGCAATACGCAAGTCTAACTCGCGCTGACGGTGCGAATTCAAATCTTCCTCAATACGCAGGCGGGTTTGTTCGTGTTCCAGGTAATTGAGTGCCTTATTTTTGATAATGGTAAGGAGCAATGCGTGCAGACCTTTATCTTCTTCCCAGCGGTCGCGACATTCCCACAAAGAAATCATAGATTCCATAAGAATATCTTCAGCTTCTGCCCAGCTTCTGATGTAGGAATAGGCAAAGGCAAGAAACTTTTCCTGATTCTCTCGAAAGAAACGAGAAAATAAATCCATAGTATGTAGGTTTCCGGCTAAAGGCATTTTTAAATATTCTCTCTCTTATTTAAGGTTTATAGGGTAAAGTAACATAATCTTTTTGGAATACGCAAAAGTCTTAAAAGTTTTTTCTTCCTTTTTTTACAAAAAGAAAGCCCGGCGGGTTTCCGTCGGGCTTTATATACTGAATAATAAGGTGTTTCTTATTTCTTTTCAGGTCTTTCTTGTCTTTCCGGTCTCGGAAGCAATACTTTGCGGGAAAGTTTGAACTTACCGGTCTTCGGATCAATATCAAGCAGTTTCACTTCGATTTCATCACCTTCCTTGATACCGGCCTCTTCTACTGTTTCCAGACGTTTCCAGTCGATTTCAGAGATGTGCAACAAACCGTCTTTACCCGGCAGGAACTCAACAAAAGCACCATAAGGCATTACAGAACGTACTTTACCTTTGTATACTTCACCAACTTCCGGTACGGCAACGATGCCCTTGATAAGACGCATAGCGTCATCAATGCTCTTCTTGTTAGTTCCGGAGATTTCTATTCTTCCGATGTTGTCTACTTCTTCGATAGTGATTGTAGCACCGGTTTCTTCCTGCATACCTTGGATGATCTTACCGCCAGGACCGATTACTGCACCGATAAACTCTTTAGGTATAGTCATCGTTTCGATGCGCGGAGCATGAGGTTTCAGTTCTTCGCGTGGTTCTTGGATGGTTTCCAGAATCTTGCCAAGGATGTGCATACGTCCTTCTTTAGCCTGGTTTAAAGCACGTTCCAGGATTTCGAATGACAGACCGTCTACCTTGATATCCATCTGAGTAGCGGTGATACCATTCTTGGTTCCTGTTACTTTGAAGTCCATGTCGCCCAGGTGGTCTTCATCACCAAGGATGTCGGACAATACAGCATATTTATCTTCGCCCGGATTCTTGATCAATCCCATAGCGATACCTGATACCGGTTGTTTGATCTTCACACCTGCATCCATCAATGCCAGTGTTCCGGCACATACGGTAGCCATAGAAGAAGAACCGTTAGATTCAAGAATATCGGATACTACGCGCACTACATACGGGTAGTCAGCAGGAATTTGCCCTTTCAGTGCACGCCAAGCTAAGTGTCCGTGACCGACTTCACGACGGCCTACGCCACGTTGTGCCTTGGCTTCTCCGGTAGAGAACGGAGGGAAGTTATAGTGCAACAGGAAACGTTCTTTGCCATGTTCCAGTACGTTGTCGATAATCTTCTCATCCAGTTTTGTACCGAGGGTAACGGTAGACAAGGATTGAGTTTCACCGCGAGTGAAGATAGCAGAGCCATGAGGGCCAGGCAGGCAGTTGATTTCACTCCAGATAGGACGGATCTCGTCAGTCTTACGTCCGTCAAGGCGTTTACCTTCGTCCAGGATGCTGCGGCGCATAGCCTCTTTTTCTACATCGTGGTAGTAACGGTCGATCAGTGCTGCTTTTTCTGCCAGCTCTTCTTCGCTGAACTGTGCTTTGAACTCTTCACGGATAGCATCGAAAGCGTCCATGCGTTCATGTTTATTTTTGTTGCCGGAAGCGGCGATGGCATAAGCCTTTGCGTAGCAAGCTTCGTGAACAGCTTTACGCAGTTCTTCATCGTTTACTTCGTGGCAATATTCGCGTTTTACGGTAGAACCAACAGCCTCTGCCAGTTCTTTCTGAGCCAAGCATTGCACTTTGATTGCTTCGTGGGCTGCTTTCATGGCGTTCAGCAAGTCAAGTTCGGAAACTTCACTCATTTCACCTTCTACCATCATGATGTTTTCGTAAGTAGCACCCACCATGAGGTCCATGTCAGCTTTTTCCAGTTGATCGAAAGTAGGGTTGATAACGAACTGTCCGTCGATGCGTGCTACGCGTACTTCGGAAATAGGTCCGTTGAAAGGAATATCTGAAACTGCGAGGGCGGCAGAAGCGGCAAGCCCTGCCAGTGCGTCCGGTATATCAATACCGTCGGCGGAATAGAGGATGATGTTTACATATACCTCTGCGTGATAATTATCGGGGAATAAGGGGCGGAGAGCACGGTCAACAAGGCGGCAGGTCAGGATTTCATAATCTGAAGCGCGTCCTTCACGCTTGGTGAAACCGCCGGGAAAACGTCCAGATGCGGAGAATTTTTTCTTTGTACTCTACCTGTAACGGCATGAAATCTGTTCCGGGAACTGCGTCCTTAGCGGCACAAACAGTAGCAAGAAGCATGGTGTTACCCATACGAAGCATTACAGAACCGTCTGCCTGTTTTGCCAGCTTTCCCGTTTCGAGTGTGATGGTTCTGCCATCAGGGAGCTCGATCGTCTTAACAATTGGGTTAATCATAAAAAATGTTTTATCTATATTTTCTTTCAAAATTCGTGCAAAGATACATATTAATTCATGTAATCAGGTGGGAATGAGATAAAAAAGTTTATAATTGACTATTTTTTTAGGTTTCCATGTGGAAGAAGCAATGAAAATGCTTGACTAAACTTGAAAAGAACTATATTTGCACGTTCTTTCTAATAGAAATTAAGAAGCTAAATATGAAAAAGATCTGTTTTGTTGCACTTGCCGCTTTGGTTTTAAGTGCATGTAATTCTGAACCGAAATTCAAAGTTGAAGGTGAAGTTTCAGGTGCCGACGGCAAAATGCTGTACCTGGAAGCGGCTGCTTTGGAGGGCATCGTGCCCTTGGATTCTGTAAAGTTGAAGGGTGACGGTTCTTTCAGTTTCAAACAAACACGTCCGGTATCTCCGGAGTTCTACCGCCTTCGTGTGGACGACAAGGTTATCAATTTCTCTGTGGATTCTACGGAAACTATCGGACTGAAAGCGCCGTATACTGATTTTGCTACGGCTTATACGGTAGAAGGTTCGGCAAACAGCACTAAGATAAAGGAATTGACGTTGAAGCAAGTGCAGTTGCAGAATGAGGTGAATGAGTTGGTGAAGAAGATGCAGGCTCATCAGATAGGTGCCGATGTTTTTGAAGAAAAATTGGCTGCCTTGATGAAAGATTATAAGGATGAGGTGAAAACTAAATATATTTTTGCAGCTCCCAATACGGCTGCCGCTTATTTTGCTCTGTTCCAGAAACTGAATAATTACCTTATCTTCGATCCTTTGAATAGCAAGGATGATATTAAGTGCTTTGCAGCCGTTGCCACCAGTCTGAATAATTATTATCCGCATGCGGATCGCTCCAAGAATCTCTATAATATTGTGATTAAGGGAATGAAGAATACCCGTACACCGCAACAGAAAGTTCTGGAGTTGCCGGAAGAAGTTATTTCCGAAACCGGTATCATCGATATCAGCCTTCGTGATATGAAGGGGAATACCCATAAGTTGAGCGATCTGAAAGGTAAAGTAGTCTTGTTGGACTTTACTATTTACCAAAGTGCAGCTTCTGCTCCCCATAACTTCTTGCTGAATGACCTTTATACTAAATATAAAGATCAGGGACTGGTGATTTATCAGGTTTCACTGGATGCTGACGAGCATTTCTGGAAAACAACGGCTGATAATCTGCCTTGGATTTCTGTAAGAGATGCAAATGGAATTTACTCAAATGTGGCCGCTATGTACAACGTAAAGGAGGTTCCTTCTCTGTTCCTGATTAATCGGAATAGTGAGTTGAGCGCTCGTGGAGAGACTATAAAAGACTTGGACGCTGCGGTGAAAGCACTGTTGTAACTTGTTATAAATTAGAAGTTTTTATTTAAATATGTTACATAGCAGCAATTTTTGCTTGACACGCATTAATTAAAAGGCTATCTTTGCAAAAGAAAAATCGGAAGAGGGTTCCAGCATGCTGACCATGTTGGAATTCTTTTTTGTTATATAATACCATTTAGAAACTAAAAAGGAGGAAAAAAGTATGGCTTATATGTCAGAAGAAGGCTACAAGAAATTGATGGCCGAACTGAAAGAATTGGAGACGGTAGAACGTCCTAAGATTTCGGCTGCTATCGCCGAAGCACGTGACAAAGGTGACCTGTCGGAGAATGCAGAGTATGATGCCGCTAAAGAGGCACAGGGCATGCTTGAGATGAAAATCAATAAATTGAAGACAATTATAGCAGATGCCAAGATTATTGATGAGTCCAAGCTGAAAACGGATTCCGTGCAGATTTTGAACAAGGTGGAACTGAAGAACATAAAGAATGGCATGAAGATGATTTATACCATTGTTTCGGAAAGCGAAGCTAATCTGAAAGAAGGAAAGATTTCTGTTAACACTCCCATTGCACAAGGTTTGCTTGGTAAGAAAGTGGGTGATGTAGCTGAAATCAAAGTGCCGCAGGGCATGGTTAATCTTGAAGTAGTGAACATATCATTTTAAAGTAAAGGCAGGTCCGCATGCGGGCTTGCCTTAATTTATATATCATAAAAGTTATGGCAACAATATTCAGTAGAATTATCGCAGGTGAAATACCAAGCTATAAGGTGGCGGAGGATGATAAGTTCTTTGCATTTCTGGACATCAATCCGCTGGTGAAAGGGCACACGCTGGTCGTTCCCAAGCAGGAAGTGGATTATATCTTTGATCTGGATGATGAAGATCTGGCAGCAATGCATGTTTTCGCCAAGAAGGTGGCTCGTGCCATTGAGAAGGCTTTCCCTTGCAAGAAAGTAGGTGAAGCAGTGATTGGTCTGGAAGTACCTCATGCGCACATTCATCTTATTCCTATGCAGAAAGAGTCGGACATGCTGTTCTCTAATCCAAAGCTGAAACTTTCTGATGAAGAATTTAAAGCAGTTGCCGAAGCGATTCGCGCTGCATTCTAAAAATAAAACTCCTTCCTTTTATAATAAGAACGGGGGCTGAAATGGATTCAGTCCCCGTTTCCTTTATTCTGGTTTGAAAGTCTATGCTTTCAAATTCCGATATCCGGTTAGATGTAATCTTCCCCTAATTTTATTTGTGCGTCGTTTACGTATTTGCGGATAGAATGTTCTTCATCCTTCTTGCAAATCAGCAATACATTGTCCGATTCAGCGATGAGATAGCCTTCCAGTCCATCAATAACGGCGAGTTTGTTTTGTGGGAGCACCACGATGTTGTCTTTACTGTTGTACATTAGAGACTCACACTTCAAGGTTACATTTCCTTCTTTGTCCTTTGGGGACAAGTCATACAATGACCCCCATGTACCTAAATCGGACCAACCGAAATCTCCTAATGAAACATATACATTGTCTGCTTTCTCCATGATGCCGAAGTCGACGGATACATTGGGGCATGCAGGGAAATTTTCGTCGATGAATGCTTTTTCGGCAGGAGTACCGTATACATCTTTACCAGGAATCAATTTGCTTGCCAGCTCGGGAAGTAGTGCTTCCACGGCCTTGATGACAGAGTTTACATTCCACATGAAGAGGCCGGAGTTCCAATAAAATTCTCCGCTTTCTACGAAAACTTTGGCTAACTCCAGTTCAGGTTTTTCGGTAAAGGTCTTCACCTTGTAGAAATTATCTCCTGCTTGTTCGGCTATCTGAATGTAACCATAACCTGTTTCGGGACGGTTCGGTTTGATACCGAGAGTCAGCAACTTTTCTGATTGAGATACGAACGTCAAGCCTTTTTCGATGGCATCAAGGAACTCTCCTTCCTTCAGAATCAAATGATCGGATGGGGCTACCACGATATTGGCATTCGGGTTTAATGCGCGAATGTGATAAGCTGCCCATGCGATACACGGAGCAGTATTTCTGCGTGTAGGCTCCAGCAAGATTTGTTCGGGATTCAATTCAGGCAGTTGCTCCTTTACAAGATCTGCGTATAAATCGTTTGTAACGATAAGTATGTTCTCTGTGGGAATAACTTTATTGAAGCGGTCGAAGGTTTGTTGCAGTAATGACCTGCCTGTGCCAAAGAAGTCCAGAAACTGTTTAGGGAGCGTTTTTCGACTAAACGGCCAGAAGCGACTGCCGATACCTCCACCCATGATAACACAGAAATTATCCTTATTTGTTGTCATATCGTTTGTTTTAAAAGTTTCTGCTAAAGTACACTATATTTTGGAAACACGGAATGTTTGTAGAATGTTTTATGACTTTTTTCTCCTTTTTTTAGGAAAAGTATTGCAGGTTTAGAAAAAAGCCGTATCTTTGCACCGCAATTGAGAAATCAAGCATGCCCAGATGGCGGAATCGGTAGACGCGCTGGTCTCAAACACCAGTGGATTCACTTCCATCCCGGTTCGACCCCGGGTCTGGGTACTGAAGCGGAGAAAGTTGAAAAACTCTCTCCGTTTTTCTTTTCTACTCCTCGTAATTTATTGATTTGGGATCAGGTTGAAATGTTATGCTCTTGTTATTAGAGTTTTAACTCTGTTAAACTATTAGCTCTTCTTCTTTCAGTTTATCTACGTGTATGAGGACATTTAGTCCTTGTGCCGCTTCATTAATCGTTCAAAGAACGGGCAATCGTTTGCTTTTGTCCGGTCTGTGTTGTATCAGTATCTTAAGCTTTATTGTATACCAACCTTGCTTAATCGGCTTGTCAACTAAGGTTGACAGGTCGATTGACCTTGGCTAATAGGCCTGTTGACCAAGGTTGACACCCAGTTATTCCTAAGGGTGAATGAGATTTCTCCTAGTTCTGGATAAGAATACTCTTGATGTAATACAAATGAATACCATATACTGGGGTAAGTAACTGCTGTAATCTTAATTATAAAATTAGTCAACCAAAACCAGGACGAGACATAGTGAGAGTAACATCTTTACTCTCACTCTTAAAAGTTACTCTCACTCACACTTAATGTTTTTATTATTAATGATTTGTCTGTAAAGTGAGGGTAGTGAGAGTAGATACTATCAACTTTTTATTGAAGACTGAGTTCAAGTTATAAATGCGACATTTTTTCTATTTCATCAACATCATACCCTATTTTATATCACAACTTATGTTTAATGCGGATATAAATAGCAAAAAGATGAACGTAATATGCAAATTTGTCATTGGATATTTCTTAGGCATTTATTTTTTCCTAACTTTGCAAAGGATAGTTGAGAAGCTTTTGCCATTTTATATTTTAATATTTACCCAATATGCCAAATCAGAATACACTTCTGTATCTCCCTTTGACATTTCGAATACTTGCGGTTGCTATTTTCGCTTGTTTATTTCTGGCGCCCAAGGCGATGGCTGATACGAAAGATCAAGAGTATATTGTTCTTATCAGTTCTTCCACTTTTCGTGAGAAATGGGCTTATGATCTGCTTGAAACTGTAGAAAAGGCATTCAATGAAGAAAATTCGGTGAAGGTATATTCGGAGACTCTCACAACATGGCATTTCAATAATCAACAGGAAATAAATCAGAAGGTTGATTATCTAAAGGATAAATATTCTGTTCCTCCCCAAGCCGTCATATTTGTAGGCGATCCGGGATGGTACGTTTGCAAACCGCTTTTTGATACTATCTGGAAAGGGGTACCTACAATTATTTGCCACTCGATGCCGCATACGTCGGCTGATATAAATAAGTATTATAATGGTGAATATATACCTGAAGACCAGATTATCGCTACACCGGAAATGCTGGAACGGTATAATGTGACTGCCATAAATATTCCTGTCTGCATTAAAGAAACCATAGAATTGATGAAGGAGATTACTCCTGAAATGAAAAAGGTTGTCTTGTTATCGGATGACAGATTTATCTGTTCTCTAATTCGGAAAAAAGCAGAAGACATACATCAGCAGTACTTTTCTGATTTGGATATGGAATTTATTACTTATCCTCAGACAAATACAGAAACAATGCTCCGCATTATTAGTGAGTGTGGTAAAGAGACAGGTATTATCTACTGTTCATGGGTGAATGTAGCCAGTCAGAATCTGTCTGAGAAATATTATCCTGATGAGAGAATGCATTCTTATATTTCCGGTATAGTTAAAAAGCCGGTATTCTCGTTGTCTGACCAGTTCACAAGGGTTCATGCTTTATTTGCCGGTGGGCATTATATAGGCAGTTCCGATGTGGAAAGTACCGTTATCGGTGAAATTAGAGGTGCACTGAAAAAGGATGGTACATACGGGGCGAAAACGGTTGTTGCCGGTACGCCCAATACCTATCTTAATTACCAGACATTGCTTGACAAGGGAGTTCCATTAGATAACTTTCCTAAAAATGCGGTTTATTGTGATGTTCCGCCCAGTTTTATCCAGAAGAATATTATTTATGTTGTAATTGTATTGGGTACTGCTATTGTACTTCTGCTATTTTACTTTATGCACAAGCGTATCAAAAAAGTGAGAGAAACGGAGTGGCAAGAGCATCTGCATTTGCTTGAAAATATTCTCGATAACCTTCCTATTGCAGCCAAGGTGAAAGATATCGATAATGATATGCGTTATACTTTTATAAATAAAAAGGCTGAAGAGCTCTTTGAATATCCGGCTAAGGAGGCGATTGGAAGAACTGATTTCGATATAATGCCTGAGGCTGCAACGATGATCAGGAAAGAAGATGAAGAATTGGTAAGAACGGGAATTGCCCAATTTGGTACCAGGCGTTTCTTTACGAATAAGAACGAGGAACGGTTTACTTTCCAGAATAATAATATTGTTTCATTTTCCGACGGACGTAAGTGGATTCTCTATACAGCCTGGGATATTACAGACCAGAAAATTTTGGAACGCAAACTGCGCCTGGCTAAGGAAGAGGCTGAAGAGTCCAATCGTATAAAATCAGCTTTCCTGGCTAATATGAGCCATGAAATACGTACTCCGCTCAATGCAATAGTTGGTTTCTCGAGTATACTGGCTGAAGATGTATCGGAAGAAGAACGGATAGAATACCTCAGTATCATTAGTAAGAACAATGATATATTATTGCAACTGATCAATGACATCCTGGATTTATCAAAGATAGAAGCCGGTACACTGGAATATGTCTATGCAAATATAGACGTAAATAAGATGTTATCTGAAATAGAGCAGGCTGCCAGAATGAGACAACCGAATGCGAATGTCGCTATATGTGCAGTGATGCCTATGCCGGATCTTCTTTTATATACTGACCAGCGTAGAATTACTCAGGTACTGAATAATTTCATCAGCAATGCCATGAAGTTTACAAATACAGGGAGTATCACGTTTGGGTATGAAGAACCCAAAGATGGTTATATACGTTTCTTTGTGACAGATACCGGTACCGGTATCCCTCCTGAAAAAGTGGCGGATATATTCAACCGTTTTGTAAAGCTCGATTCCTTCAAACAAGGAACCGGACTTGGACTGGCTATTTCACAGAATATCGTGAAGGAACTCAAAGGCGAGATCGGAGTGCTGTCTGAGTTGGGGAAAGGTTCTACTTTCTGGTTTACGCTGCCTTATGAAAAGATGGGTGCACACCGTTCTATCCTTCCATAAGTGATTTCTAATCATTTTCTAATCTCGTATAAGTTTATTATAATCCGTTCCGGAAGCCTTAATTTTTAAGGAGTTGTACTTTTGCCTCAAAATTGATAAAACAATGATGAGGCAGATTACATTTACTCTTTTTCTTATTTTCTCATGCAGCCTGTGGGCGCAATCGAATCCGTTAAAGTTGACGATGAAGGAGGCGGAGGAACTTTTCCGTACCCACAATCTTTTACTGGTTGCCGAATATTACAATGTAGACATGGCACAGGCACAAGTGGTGCAGGCCAAATTATTTGATAACCCCATTATCACATTGGAGCAGAATATTTATAACCGTCTGAACGGTAAGTATTTTGATTTGGGAAAAGAAGGAGAGTCCGGAGTGCAGATAGAACAAGCCATCAATCTGGCCGGACAACGCAACAAACGAATACGTCTGGAAAAGATTAATCACCAATCCGCTTTATTGCAATTTGAGGAAGTAGCACGCACCTTAAACAGTGAGTTGAAGGAAACCTGTGTCGAAATGTATTTCCTGACCAAGTCCGTGCAGATTTATGATAAAGAGATCACTTCTTTAGAGGAACTGCTGCTATTCTACAAGAATATGGCAGAGAAAGGGAATATTTCATTGTTGGAATTATCCCGTATGCAGGCATTACTGTTATCACTGAAAAAGGAGAAGAATGATGCAGTAAATGAATTGGTATCGAAGAGGGGGAATCTGAAGATGTTATTAAACTTGCCGGTCGCTCAGGAGATAGAAATACTTCTGGATGAAACGATGCTGAGCCGGTTGGATCTGTCTAGTCTGTCACTTGCTGATCTGGATTCCTTGTTACCTTCCCGCCCCGACCAACGGTTGGCCTTCTCTATACTTGAGGCTTCCAAAGCAAATTTGAAGTTACAGCGTTCATTGTCTGCTCCGGAGTTTGCTATTCAGGGGATTTACGACCGTGCAGGAAACTTCATCAACAATTATTTTGCAGTAGGTCTTAGCTTCTCCGTTCCTATTTTCAATCGGAATCAGGGTAATATCAAGTCAGCCAAACTGGAAATAGAAAAGAGCCTGAAAGAGAAAGAATACACAGAGAACAAGGCAAACTCGGAACTGTATGTGGCGTATTCCCGTCTGGAAAAGGCTATGGAACTTTATCAATCAGCAGACGATGACTTGGAAAAGAACTTCAACCGGCTGCTTGAAGGGGTGAACGAGAATTTCCGTAAGCGTAATATCAGTATGCTGGAATTTGTCGATTATTACGAGAGTTATAAGGAAACGAGTTTACAATTGTATGAGACCCGGAAAGATGTTTTTCTGGTCATGGAGAACTTGAATACGGTAGTAGGACGAAATATATTTAATTACTAAGCAATGGATATGAGCAGGATTTTACAGATTTTTATAGGTGCAGTACTATTCTTGAGCAGTTGCTCGACAAAATAATAATGAAACTTCAGTATCTCCGGAGATGTGTCTGACAGATAGTTTGATGCAAGTTGTCAGTATAGATACCGTACATACACGTATTTTAATCGACGAGTTGACACTGAACGGTCGTGTGACGTTTAATCAGGAGCAAGTGGTACAGGTTTTTCCAATGTTCGGTGGACGGGTGATTGCTGTGAATGCCGAGGTGGGAGACTACGTACATAAAGGGGAAGTGCTTGCTGTGGTCAAGAGTGGTGAAGTGGCGGAATATGAGAAACAGCTGAAGGATGCGGAACAACAAGTGGCCGTAACCCGCCGTAACTGGGATGTTGCGCAAGATATGTACAATGCCGGCATGGCTTCGGCCCGCGACACATTGCAGGCCCGTCAGGAATTGGTGAGTGCCGTGACGGAGGAAAGACGCCTGAAGGAAGTCTATTCCATCTATAATCTGTCCGATGAATCCAGATATGAGATTAAATCACCGATAACGGGCTTTGTGGCGGAGAAGCATGTGAATAAAGATATGCAGATACGCTCCGACCAGGGTGAAGAACTATTCACGGTATCCGGTCTGGATAATGTCTGGATTATGGGCGATGTATATGAGAGTGATATCCGTAAAGTGAAAGAAGGTGCTCCTGTCCGTATCACGGCATTGGCCTATCCCGGCAGAGAGTTTGCAGGGAGTATTGATAAGGTTTACCACATCCTCGATGAAGAAAGTAAAACCATGAGCGTGAGAATTAAACTTCGTAATGAAGATTATCTGTTGAAACCCGGCATGTTTACCAATGTATATGTACAATGCGAATCAACGGATGATACGATGCCCTGCATTGATTTACATGCCCTGATCTTTGAGAATGGAAAGAATTATGTAGTGACGGCAAACGAAGACGGCAAGCTGCAGGTAAAGGAAGTGGAAGTGTATAAACAGTTAAGGAATCGGTGCTATATACAATCCGGCTTGCAGAAGGGCGACCGTATCTTGAATAGAAACACATTGCTGGTATATAACGCATTGAATGCTGAATAACAGATAAAGAACTTGATATGCATAAGTTTATAGATAACATCATAGCTTTCTCTTTGAAGAATAAGTTCTTCATATTCTTTTTTACGGTACTTGCGGTTATTGCAGGAATTGTCTCTTTCAAGCATACCCCGATAGATGCCTTTCCGGATGTAACCAACACCAAAGTAACTATTATTACCCAATGGCCCGGGCGGAGTGCCGAGGAGATGGAGAAGTTCATTACCATCCCTATTGAAATAGCAATGAACTCCGTACAAAAGAAGACGGACATACGCTCTACCACCTTGTTCGGACTATCGGTGGTGAATGTAATGTTTGAAGATCATGTAGACGATTTTACAGCCCGTCAACAGGTCTATAATCTATTGAATGATGCTGACTTGCCGGAAGGCGTTACTCCGGAAGTACAGCCTTTGTATGGTCCTACGGGAGAAATCTTCCGCTATACGTTGAGAAGTGAGAAGAAATCGGTTCGTGAATTGAAGACCATTCAGGACTGGGTGATTGAGCGGAATTTACGTTCCGTATCCGGTGTGGCCGATATTGTAAGTTTCGGTGGAGAGGTGAAAACCTTTGAGGTCAGTGTGAATCCCAACCAATTGAGGAATTACGATATTTCCTCTCTGGAGTTGTTTGAAGCCATAGAGAAAAGTAATATCAATGTCGGTGGTGATGTGATCACAAAAAGCTCCCAAGCCTATGTTGTCCGGGGTATCGGACTGATTAACGATGTGGAGGAAATTGGAAATATCGTTGTGAAAAATGTGAAAGGTACTCCTATTCTGGTGAAACACCTGGCAGATGTGCACGAGTCCTGTTTACCCCGCCTCGGACAAGTAGGCCGAATGGATGAAGATGATGTCGTGCAAGGCATTGTCGTGATGCGTAAGGGGGAGAATCCCGGTGAAGTGATTAAAGCCCTGAAAGAAAAAATAGCCTATATCAATAAAGAAGTGCTGCCATCGGATGTACAGATCGTACCTTTCTATGATCGTGAGAACCTGGTAGATCTGGCTGTGAGCACAGTGACGCGCAATCTGATAGAAGGCATCCTGTTTGTGACTTTCATTGTGTTGATATTTATGGCGGATTGGCGGACTACCGTGGTGGTGGCAGTGGTCATTCCATTAGCATTATTATTTGCTTTCATTTGCTTGCGTATAATGGGTATGTCCGCCAATTTGTTGTCCATGGGAGCCATTGATTTCGGTATTATTATAGACGGTGCGGTGGTGATGGTCGAGGGTATCTTTGTAGTTCTTGACAAGAAAGCGCGTGAAGTGGGAATGCCGGCATTCAATGTCATGTCAAAGATGGGATTGATCCGTAATGCTGCCAAAGATAAGGCGAAAGCGGTTTTTTTTCTCCAAACTGATTATCATTACGGCGCTGATTCCTATTTTCTCTTTCCAGAAAGTAGAGGGGAAGATGTTTTCACCGCTTGCTTTACGCTGGGCTTTGCTTTGTTGGGGGCATTGGTGTTCACCTTGACTCTGGTACCCGTACTTTCGGCCATGCTGTTAAAGAAGAATGTGCGCGAAAAGAATAACAGGTTCCTCCGCTTTGTTAATGAGAAATCATCCGCCTTGTTTGATGTCTGCTATGCTTATCGCAAGGTGACGATTACGATTGCTACGCTTGTGGCAGTGGTGGGGTTGTATGCATTTTCTTTCCTCGGAACGGAATTCCTTCCCCAGTTGAATGAAGGCTCTATCTATATCCGTGCCACTTTACCGCAAAGTATAGCTCTGGATGAGTCCGTCAATCTCGCAAACAAGATGCGGGCGAAGTTGAGAAGCTTCCCTGAAGTGAAACAGGTGATGTCTCAGACCGGACGCCCCAATGACGGAACCGATGCCACCGGATTTTATAATATCGAGTTTCACGTAGATATTTATCCGGAAAAGGACTGGGAAAGCGGCTTTACCAAACTGGAATTGATTGACAAAATGCAACATGAACTGGAGATTTACCCGGGTATAGACTTTAACTTCTCCCAGCCGATTACGGATAATGTGGAAGAAGCAGCTTCCGGTGTAAAGGGTTCTATAGCTGTGAAAGTCTTCGGTAAAGATCTGTATGAGTCCGAGAAAAAAGCCGTAGAGATTTATAAAATATTGGGAACCGTGGATGGCATCGAAGATTTGGGGGTAATACGAAATATCGGACAGCCGGAATTGCGCATAGAACTGGATGAGAATAAGCTCGCACGCTATGGAGTGGCTAAGGAAGATGTACAGTCCATTATCGAAATGGCGATTGGAGGTAAGTCGGCTTCCTTGCTTTACGAAGATGAGAAGAAGTTCAATATCATGGTGCGTTATAAAGAGGAATTCAGATGCAACGAAGATGAGATAGGAAAAATACTGGTACCCGCTATGGATGGTACGATGGTGCCGATTAAGGAACTGTCGGAGATAAAGACTATCACCGGCCCCTTACTTATCTTCCGTGATAATCATGCCCGTTTCTGTGCCGTGAAATTCTCGGTCCGGGGTAGAGATATGGGAACTGCCGTTGCTGAGGCTCAGAAGAAAGTGAATACCGCAGTGCATTTGCCCGAAGGATATACTTTGAAGTGGACCGGAGATTTTGAAAACCAGCAACGTGCTACTCAACGTTTGGCGCAGGTAGTTCCTGTCAGCATTATCATCATCTTTATTATTCTTTTCATCCTGTTTTCCAATGCACGGGATGCAGGTTTGGTATTGCTGAATGTACCTTTTGCCGCTGTGGGTGGTATTGCTGCCTTGCTCATAACCCGCTTTAATTTTTCGATCTCTGCCGGTATCGGGTTCATTGCTCTTTTTGGTATCTGTATCCAAAATGGAGTGATTATGATATCCGATATCAAACACAATCTGCAGGCGAGGTTGGCGTTGCCCGATGCTGTAAAAACCAGTGTGCGTTCCAGGGTTCGGCCCGTGCTGATGACGGCTGCAATGGCGGCTATCGGCCTGATGCCTGCGGCGCTGAGTCATGGAATCGGTTCCGAATCGCAGCGACCGCTGGCCATTGTTATTATCGGAGGTCTGATCGGGGCTACTTTCTTCGCTTTGTTTGTTTTCCCGTTGATTGTCGAGATCGTTTATGGTAAAATGTTATATGATAAAGACGGTAGATTGAAGCAGAAAAAACTATAAAACGTATATTTGTGCTTTCTAAGTTTTAAAAACTATGGCAAAGATACTGTTGGTAGAAGATGAAGTCAATATAGCCTCTTTCATAGAACGGGGATTGCAGGAATTCGGGCATACGGTTTCTGTAGCTTATAATGGTGCGGATGGTTGGCAGCTGGCTCAGGACGAACCTTTTGACTTACTTGTTCTGGATATAATCATGCCCAAGATGAACGGACTGGACCTATGCAGGCAGTACCGCCAACTCTATGGATACGATTCCCCCGTCATTATGCTTACGGCCTTGGGTACAACAGATGATATTGTAAAAGGACTCTACGCAGGTGCCGATGATTATTTGGTGAAGCCTTTCAGCTTTCAGGAGTTGGAAGCGCGTATCACCGCTTTGCTGCGCAGGAGCAAGGAGAAAAGAACTTCGGAGCTTGTTTGTGGTGACCTTATCCTCGATTGCAATACCAGGCGTGCCCGTCGTGGTGACCATGAAATGGAACTGACGGTAAAAGAATACCGACTTTTAGAGCACTTCATGAATAACCAGGGTGTTGTGCTCTCTCGGGTGAATCTCCTGAAACATGTATGGGATAAGAATTTTGATACGAATACCAATGTAGTAGATGTGTATGTGAACTACCTGCGTACTAAGATTGATAAAGATTATGAAAACAAACTTATCCATACGGTGGTAGGTTTGGGCTATATTATGGAATCTCATTAAACGGAGAATCGTAGTGAAGATAGGAAGTAAAATAGCGTTGTTCTATACGGGTATCACGATATGTATGCTTACCTGTATCATGGTTGTTTTCTATTTTTTCATTTATAACTATATCAATAGGCTGTACGATTCTTACCTGGCAGATAAAGCCTATCTTACTGCCCAGAAACATTGGGAAAAGGATGAAGTAGACGAGAGCAGTTATGAAATTATCCGTCAGGAATACGAAGGGCTTCTTCCCCAGGCTAAGGAAATTTTACTGAATACCGATAGCATGGAGACTGTGAAAGATACACTTGATAAGTATCTGAACAAAGAGCAGCAGAAGCGACTATTCATGGAAGAGCCGGTTTCATTTCGTTATAAAAAAGAGGTGGGTGCGGCATTGTATTACCCGGATAATGAAGGTAATTTTATAGTTCTGATACTTGCCCGGAACAACTATGGAACAGAGATACAGAATCATGTGCTTATCCTGATACTTCTTTTGTTCATTTTCAGTTCCATATCGGTTTATTTCATTGGAAGGTTTTATGCCAATCGAATGTTGGCACCGGTGAAGCGTATTTTGAAAGAGCTGCGGCGCATCCGGGGGAATAATCTGAATATCAGGATTAAGACAGCCGGTAACCATGACGAACTGGACGATCTGATCACTTCTATCAATGGTATGCTCGACCGCATAGACGCGGCTTTCAAGTCCGAAAATCTTTCGTAAGCAGTGCTTCCCATGAACTTAATAATCCGCTGACGGCCATTCAGGGAGAGTGTGAAATCAGCTTGCTGAAAGAACGTTCGTCACAAGAATATATCAAGGCTTTGAACCGTATTTCGGATGAAAGCAAAAGAATCAGCTTGTTGATAAAATCCCTCCTTTTCCTTTCGCATCAGGATGAAGAACTTCTGAAGAATAATATGGAAGATGTGGACCTGGCAGAACTTCTGATCATACTGTGTGCCGAGAATGAGCGGATGCAGTTCAGTAATACATTTCAGAAAGAGAGCCTGCCAGTGGTAAGGGCTAATCTGCATTTGCTGAAAATAGCAATCCGTAATATACTGAACAATGCCTGTAAATATTCCGGTGAACAACCTGTAGCTGTGCGGCTGTATCCTAAGGAAGGGAGCACTATTTTGGAAATAGAAGACAAAGGTATTGGCATTCCCGAAGATGAAATACAGCTTATTTTCCAGGCATTCTATCGTGCAACCAATACAAGGGAATATTCAGGTCATGGTATTGGGCTGGGACTTTCTTTGAAGATATTATCTATTTATGGAGCGAGGATGGAGATTTTATCCAAATTAAATACGTATACGAGAGTGTTGATAACCTTTAAGTGACTAATCATTAGACTTTGGTTTTAAAATAAAATGTATCTTTGTGTCGGTCAAAAATGCTATGGAGTATATTTAATATATATATTATGAAAAAGAAAAACACTCTTTTACTTTTTTTGTGCTTGTTCAGTCTGTGGGCAGTGGCACAAGAAAAGAAACCTGTAAAGATTGCCTGTGTTGGAAACAGTATCACTTATGGCTCAGGAATTAAAAATCAGTTTCAGAACAGTTATCCGGGGTTGCTTTCCCAGCTTTTGGGTGAAGGGTACGATGTCCGCAATTTCGGAATTAGTGCCCGTGTATTGCTGAATAAGGGAGATCATCCTTATATGCACGAACAGAAGTTTCGTGATCTTTTGGCATTTCAGCCGGATATCGTTACCATTAAATTGGGAACGAATGACAGCAAACCCTGGAATTGGCGTTATGGAAAAGATTTTAAGAAGGATTTGACGGAAATGCTGGATATTCTTCAGGAATTGCCTTCCAAACCTAAGATATATCTTTGTTTGCCTGTTCCTGCCGTAAAACGGAATTTTGGTATTAACGATAGCGTAATTACAAACGGTATTATTCCTGTAATACGCAGTGTAGCGAAGAAACGTCATCTGCCCGTTGTGGATCTTTATGCACTGCTGAAGCCATATCCTGATTACTATACGGATGGTATCCACCCCAATGAACAAGGAGCTGCATTGATTGCCGGTGAACTTTATCGTACACTGACCGGTAATGAGGCGCCTGCAATTGTTACCGATCAACCTTTCCCCGGTAAGAAGTCGCAATGGGAAGGGTTCGATCGTTATAATTTTATTTGTAATGCACGCCGCGCTATCGTTGTTGCTCCCCGCAAGGTAGCGGAAGGGCGTCCCTGGATATGGCGTCCTGCATTTTTCGGAGCTTTCCCTTCGGTAGATAAGGCTTTGTTGGAAAAAGGTTTTCATGTGGCGTATTATGATTTGACTCATCTTTATGGAAGTCCGCGTGCGCAACGCCTGGGCACTGATTTCTATGAAGTCATGCGCAGATATTATCGTCTTTCTCCCAAAGTGACGTTAGAAGGCTTCAGTCGTGGCGGATTATTCGCATTTAACTGGGCGGCAAATAATCCTGATAAAGTGGCCTGTATCTATGTGGACGCTCCTGTATGCGATATGCTCTATTTCTCCGAGAACTGGGAACGTGATTTCTGGAAAGGCTTCCTTGCAGAATGGGGATTGACTGAAGAAAATGCCAAAGATTTCAAAGGAAATCCGATTGATAACCTGGCTCCATTAGCGGCTGCCGGTATTCCAGTGATGGGCGTTTGTGGTGATAGTGACAAGATTGTGCCGTATGAAAAGCACATGAAGATTGCTGCTGAACGTTATCGTGCTTTGGGAGGTAATGTCGAAATCATATTGAAACCCGGTTGCGATCATCATCCCCATAGCTTGGATAATGCTGAACCGGTTGTTGATTTTATAATCCGTAACCAACCGGATTATCAGAAGAAACAAGTGATCCATCAACGTGGTAGCCTTACTAACTCTTATCTGAAGTTTGCGAAAGAGAAAAAAGGTTGTGTCGCTTTTCTGGGTGGTTCCATTACCGAAATGCGTGGTTGGCGGAATATGATACAGGAAGATTTGAAACAGCGTTTCCCGGAAACTGAATTTACGTTCATTGATGCCGGAATACCTTCTACCGGAAGCACTCCTCATGCTTTCCGTTTTGAAAATGATGTGTTGCAGAAAGGAATGCCTGATCTATTATTTGTTGAGGCAGCGGTAAATGATGATACAAACGGATTCGATTATATCCGGCAGACGCGTGGTATGGAGGGTATTATTCGTCATGCCCGTACTGTCAGTCCGGAAATGGATATTGTCATGCTTCACTTTATTTACGATCCATTCATACCTTTGTTGGATAAGGGTATACAACCCCAGGTTATTATGAATCATGAAAGTGTAGCCAATCATTATTATGTTTCCTCTATCAATCTGGCGGAAGAAGTGGCGCAGCGTATGCGCGATGGTGAGTTTGATTGGAAAGAATTTGGTGGCACACATCCTGCTTGGAACGGTCATACATATTATGCTGCCGCTATTAACCGTCTCTTCGACCTTGAATGGAGTGGCGACGTGGTAAAGAAAACTGTCCGGGCACATGAGGTACCGGAAAAACCGATAGATTCCTATTCTTATGATAAAGGTGTATTTGCGGATATCCGTTCCGCCAAGCAACTGAATGGTTGGAAAGTGGTGGATGACTGGACGCCTACAGTGAAAGGGAATACTCGTAAAGGTTTCGTACATGTTCCCATGTTGGTGGCTGACCGTGCCGGAGCCAGTCTTTCATTCTCTTTTGAAGGACGCGCTGTAGGTATCTTCTGCGCAGCCGGTCCGCAAGCCTGTGTGCTGGAATACAGTGTGGATTGCGCTCCGTTCAAGAAACTGGATACATTTACTGATTGGAGCCGGAACCTATACATTCCGTGGGTGTATATGCTGGAAACAGAACTGGCTTCCGGTCGGCATACCTTGAGTTTGCGTATAGTCAAAGGTGAGAGAACCGGGTGTCAGATACGTAATTTCGTAGTGAATCAGTAAGTCTTTATCCCCTTCACAGTACCTCTGTGAGGGGGATAAAAACAAATTGTACCTTTATTAATAACATTTCAGGAGCAAGGATTAACCAATCTGTCTCCTCTTCATAACATTCTTTTCAAAGTCTTTCAACTTCATTCCATACATTTGTCGTGGTTTCTTTTGTAAACGAAAAAGAACACAATAAAATCTTTGATATTAACCATTAAACAATGTACAATGAGAAAGACATTCTTTGAAAAGTGCATAAATTTGCATTTATGCCGTGTTGCATTGGTACTGCTACTTCTGGTACCTGCAATCAGTAGTCTTCAGGCTATCCCTTCTCAAAGCAAAACCATTTCGGGAGTTGTGACATCTGCCACGGACAATGAGCCGTTGATTGGTGTTAGCGTCCAGGTGAAAGAGACTTCCACCGGTGGAATAACCGATATGGACGGTAAATATTCCGTAACAGCCCAAACCGGGCAAACGTTGGTATTCTCTTATATCGGCTACAAATCTCAGGAATTTAAAGTAGGTGATTCTTCGGTTATCAATGTTTCATTAAAAGAAGATACCGAAATGCTGGATGAAGTAGTCGTGGTAGGTTACGGCGTTCAGAAGAAGAAGCTGGTAACCGGTGCTACGGTTCAGGTGAAGGGTGAAAACATTGCCAAACTGAACACAACGAACCCTCTCTCTGCTTTGCAGGGACAAACACCCGGTGTGAACATTGTCTCTACTTCCGGACAGCCGGGTGCCACCATGAGTGTAACCATTCGTGGATTGGGTACGGTGGGTAATTCTCAGCCTCTCTATCTTATCGATGGTGTAGGTGGCGACATTTCTACTTTGAATCCTGCTGATATTGAAAGTATCGATGTATTGAAAGATGCAGCTTCGGCTGCTATTTATGGTGCGCAGGCTGCCAATGGTGTAGTGTTGGTTACTACTAAAAGTGGTAAGGAAGGTACTTGCAGAATCAGCTATGATGGTTTTGCCGGTTGGCAGACGATAGGTCGTAAATACAGTATGCTCAATGCTTCAGAGTATATGAGTATTATGGATGAAGCCCGTCTCAACTCAGGCATGTCGCCGGTGGATTGGGCTTCGCTTAGCTCCATACATGATGCCAGGGGGAATATATATGATACTGACTGGATTGACCAGGCTATTGAAGATGGCGGATTAACTACCAGCCACAACCTCTCGTTCACAGGTGGTTCCAAAACTTCTACTTATGCTATTTCAGGTGGCTACACTGGTCAGGATGGCCTGATTGGTGGCTCAGATGTTTCTTATTATAAAAGATATAACTTCCGCGTCAACTCTGAACATAAGATGTGGAACGGACTGGTGACTGTGGGCGAACATGTGGGTTTTGTCTGGAAAGACACACGAGGCATGGGTACGGGAAACATCTGGAATAACAACCTGCGCAGTGCTTTCTCCGCATCTCCTATTATTCCCGTTTATGATGCTGATGGCAACTACAATTCTACGGTAAACTCCGACTGGAATGTAAACGATGGTAATCCTTATGGAAACATGATGGTGAATCGCTATAACAACAGCAAGAATGGTTCGCTCGATGCTAACGTATATGTGCAGATTGAACCCATCAAAAACTTGAGATTTAAAACGGTCTACGGTATCAGCTACGGCGCTTCCGAATACCGTGCCTATACACCGAAGTATCAGTTTACCCCGCAAACGGCCAACACCGTGAGCAAAGTGAATCAAAGTCATGGTCACGGTCTGTCGATGGTGTGGACCAATACTCTCTCTTACGATTTCAATATTGCTACTGAACATCATATCAATGCCTTGATAGGTAGCGAATTGTCTACCTATGATGGTAGTAATACCGAAGGCTCCAATACTGGTCTTATCCCCGGATTCGATGATTGGGATCATGCTTATCTGGTAAATACCAACGGTACGGAAAATAAGACAGTGAAAGGTTCTCCTTACGACTCTACCCGTGGTATGTCATATTTCGCTCGTTTGGGTTGGACATGGAAAGAACGTTATATGGTGAATGCCACCATGCGTGCCGATGGCTCATCGAAGTTTGCCAAAGGTAACCGCTGGGGATATTTTCCTTCAGTATCTGCCGGATGGACTATCTCCGAAGAGAAGTTCATGGAATCGGTGAAATCCTGGTTCGATTTCTTAAAGATACGTGTCAGCTGGGGGCAGGTAGGTAATGCCAATATCAACTGCTATCAATATCTTGCTCCTGTGTCCACCACGAATACCAATTATAACTTTGGTTCCGGTGGAGGTCAAGATGCCTGGGTTACGGGTTCTTATACCAGCCGTCTGGCCAATGAAAAAGTGAAATGGGAGACCTCTGAACAATATAATGTGGGTATCGATGCCCGTTTCCTGAATGGGCGTCTCGCACTTACTGCCGACGGTTATATCAAGAATACCAAGGACTGGTTGGTACAAGCTCCCGTATTGGCTACGGCAGGTACCAGTGGCCCTATTATCAACGGTGGTGATGTGAAAAACCAAGGTGTTGAACTGGGGCTCTCCTGGAATGACCAAATAGGGAAGGATTTCACTTATAGCGTAGGTGCTAACTTAGCATACAACCACAACGAAGTGGGAAGTATCCCTACCGAAGATGGTATTATTCATGGTGCTACCAATCAAATCTATAGTAATGCGGAAGAGTTCTACCGTGCTGAGAATGGTCATGCTATAGGTTACTTCTGGGGCTTCAAAACAGCCGGTATTTTTCAGAACAAACAGGAAATTAATGATTGGATCGCTGCCGGAAACGGTGTGTACCAAAGCAGTGTACAACCCGGTGATGTGAAGTATGTAGATGTGAATCATGATGGTGTCATCGACGCCAAGGATAAAGTAGACTTGGGTAACGGACTTCCTAAATACACATTCGGTTTCAATATTAACTTGGGTTATAAAGGTTTCGATCTTAGTCTGAACGCTACCGGTGCCGCCGGTTTCCAGATAGCTCAATCTTATCGTGACCCAAACTCCTCACAGTCCAATTACAGTCGTCAGATACTGAATCGCTGGACGGGTGAAAGTACCAGTAATCGGATTCCCCGTGTAACCTATGGTGATGTAGGTAACTGGCAATTCTCTGATCTCTATTTGCAGGATGGTGACTACATCCGTTTGCAGAATATTACTCTGGGTTATGACTTCAAACGTCTCATCTCCTGGAAGGGGCTGTCTAAATTGCGCCTCTATGTGCAGGCTCAGAATCTCTTCACACTGACTAAGTATGATGGTATGGATCCTGAAATCGGTTCATACAACGGTACAGACGGTAACAAACAGAATTCAGACGGTACGACCAACCAGACATGGGTGTCGGGAGTAGATATGGGTTACTATCCACACCCCCGCACCTTCATTGTGGGTATTAATCTTGCGTTTTAAATCATGAAAAAGAAAAGTAATATGAATACAAAACATATATTATTAACGAGCGCGCTCGTTGTGTCAGCTTTAGCTTTCACGTCGTGTGAAGACTTCTTTGACACTTCATCAAAAAAGGATTTGAACACTGAAACGGCTTACAGTAATTTGGAATCCGCAGAAATGGCTTTAGTGGGTTGTTATGATGGGTGGCAACGTACTATTTCAGATGAAGGAGTAGGTATGTATTTGCTGGCGGAGTTTGCTTCCGAACAGGCTTTTGCAGGTCTTGGCCTTTCTGATGCTAAAAACAACAATGTGATTGACCAGTTCAATCTGGGGATCGCTCCTTCATACAATGATATCTTTAATGTGGATTGGCAGAACTATTATAAAGCTATATTCCGTTGTAATCAGCTCATTGTCCAGGAAGATAATATCGACTGGGCAGGGGACATCAAGGCACAAGGACGAGTGATGGGAGAAGCACATGCCATTCGCGGTATTCTTTACTTTGATCTTGTACGTATGTTTGGAGATGTTCCTTTGCTTACCGCTCCTTCCGAAGAGAATATTCCCCGTTCTCCGGCAAGTGATGTTTATCAGCTCATTTTCGAAGACTTTAAATATGCCATCGAACATATTCCTGCCGATGCTTATCCCTTGGATAATAACGATACTAACGATGGTCGCATCACCAAATATGCGGCAGAGGCATTGATGGCTCGTGCCTATCTTTACCATACCGGTTACTACGGTGCCGAACATCCTTCATGCACCAAGGCTGAGGCAGTGGCTGCTATCAACGATGTGGTGCAGAATGGAAAATATGAACTGGAGAAAAACTATGCCGACTTCTGGATGCCTGCTTGTACTACTGATGCTTCGAATGGCGACACTTATGCCTGGAATACGACATACGCCGGCAAGTGGTATGACGGCTCCGCTTGGAAAGCCGGACAAGGCAAACTCTCAAGGGAAATAGTGCTCAACCTGAAGATGAATACTACTCATGACTATAACGGTAATGGTGATGGTAATACGTTCTCGGTCTATTTGGGACCACGTAACAGGAATGCTACGAGCGTATGCATTGCCAGCGGTTGGGGTGCTTGTCCGGTGACTCCCACTTTCGTGGAGCAATATAAGAATGATCCCCGTTTCAGCACTTGTGTATGGAGTTGTAGTGAGGCCGGTTTTGATGCTGACATTACCGATTCGTATGAATATACCGGTTATTATACCCGCAAGTATGCGCCGATGTGTTTTGCCGATGGTACACGTCAGGAAGTAGGATTTAAGTTGGGGGAACAGCATCAGAATGTTACTTACTATCAGGATTACACTATCATGCGCTATGCTGATGTATTGCTGATGCATTCCGAACTCAATGGCAATGCCGATGGATTGAATCAGGTTCACCAGCGTGTATATCCCGGTGAAACACTGGCTTACAGTATTGAAAACATCCGTAAAGAACGTGCTATTGAACTGGCTTTCGAGGGTGTTCACTATTGGGACCTGATGCGTTATGAGAAGGATGGTGCATACGCTGCACGTATCATTACTGCCGCACAAAATGGTGCCAAGGTGACAAATGGCGGAAATGAGGCAACCACTTCGTTCTCCGAAAGTAACTTCACTTCGAAGAAAGGTTTGATGCAGATTCCTAATACACAAATCACCCTTTCGGGTAATGTGCTTACTCAAAATGCCGGTTGGTAAATCCATGAAGGCTTAGGTTTATCAAGGAAAAACATTAAAAATAATAAGATATGAAATTGAATCATTATATATATTCGCTCATTGCAGGCTTGGTGCTGATATTGTCGGCCTGTTCACCCGATGAGTATGATATGGGTAAGAAGACCTATGTCTCCGATGACTTGGCGGAAGGTATTGCCTACACTGTGACTATCGCAGGAAATCAAGTACGCCTCAAATCAAATATCACCGGTTGTACTCCGCTGTGGGTTACTCCTCAGGGACGTTCGCAAGAAAGTGAACTTGCCATTGAATTACCTTTTGCAGGTTCGTATGAGGTGACTTTCGGCGTAGAGACGCCCGGTGGTGTCGTGTATGGCGAACCCTATACTTTCAGTTTAGCACAAAACGATTTCTCGTTGCTGGAAGATGAGAAATGGTTCCTGCTGTCCGATAAGAACTTTAAGTCGGGTGATGCTCTGCCTGATGCTGAGACATTGGCTGAAGGGGTTAGTAAGAAATGGTATCCTTGCGATGCGAACTATGGTATCGGTCAGTGTTCGGGGCCTGTGATGTATTTGTCTCCTTACGATCCTGATGGTGACGGTGCTGGCTATACTCAGGATGATGTGGATAACGGAGTCTACAAAGACATCGTCTTCGGCACCGGAAATTGGAAACCCAACTGGGATCCGGGTTTTCAAAGCTGGCTTATCCCTGCAACAGATCCTTACATGGACTCATATATGACTTTCAGCATGGATGCCGTCAACGGCTGTGTGGCTACTATGTACCGTGGTGAATCCGGAGAAAAAGGCTCAAGCACAGGTGCAAACATGAAAGGCAAGTTCAATATGAACCTTACTGAAAGACTAAACCTACCATCTCGTTCACCGATTGCTACTCCATGCATAACGTGAATGCCGATGATATGTGTGCTAACTACACGCAAGATATACAGATAATAGAACTTACTCCGTATATATTGCAATTAGTAACTAAACGTACCAATTCCGAAGGTAACTGGTATATTGTATGGAACTTTGTTTCTGAAGAAGTGATTGAAACCAAGGGTGAATGCATTCCCAAAGAAGATAGTGGAGAGATTGAGAAAGTAGCCCCCGTGCTTCCCACATTCGATAATCTTCTTGATGACCTCTTCACGACCGAAATCAACGGTGTGACTTATGTCGGTAACCAGATGACATTTAACCTTGATACCGAAGCACCTTACGATTGGTTGTGGTGGAACGGTTCTCCTAACGTACAGAAATGGGAAAGTGTAACGGGAGGTGTGTACAACGACTCATGGGCTCCTGCTGCCGGTGATGAGGTGGAAGATTTTGAACTTATCCTAAGTAAGGCTTCCGATGGCTCTTATAATTATGAATTCGGTGAAGCCAGTGGTAAGGTAAGCGTTGCAAAGGGCGTAATAACCTTCGATAGCGAAATCACCCTTCTTACCGCTTCCAGCGATCAGCGTACGGTTGCTGTTACAAGCAAAGATTTTACGGTACTTGGCATGGAGGCTGGTGAGACACTGGTCATTGGTGTTCCCGAATCAAAAGATGAGAATGGCGTGGTGAATTCTTATCTTGTAGCTAATCTGCTCTATAAGAAGATTAGCGGCGGGACAGAAGGACCCACCGAAATCAAAGTGGACAACAGTAAGTTGGAAATCATCTTTGGTGATGGAAATCCTGATCGTTTGCGTATCCAGCTTTATAACTCATGGGGTGGTAAGAATGAATGTATCGACATAACGAAAGTTAAGCTAAAAAAGAACCAGACTTTGAAGATTCAGTACAAGGTGCTGAGTGGTATAACCTGGAACGAGGGGGCAGCTCCTAAAACAGTGATTATGGAAAACAGAATCGGAGATTCGTTTGAAGATGGTTGTTACGCTTTGGAGTATGCTTCGAAATTCGATACAACTGCGGGAGCAATCCAGACAGTATCATTGCCAAATACTACAGGTGCTACGCAAACTTTTGAAACCAATTGCTGTCTTATCATCGGAATCCAGAACAAGGGACTTGCTACAGTGGAAACCTTGGAAGATGGAAGCCCGAATGTACAGGTTGAGATTGTTTCCATGACTATTGAGTAATCACTTAAATGAATTAGTATAATGAAGAACAAAATATTATTCGGAATAATGGCTCTCGTCATGGGTATTTGGGCGACGGGATGCAGCGATGACGATTATGCCATAAACCAACAGCCATTGCTTACTGATAACTCCGTGGTAACAGGTTCGGCAGATGTGACTGCCACATCAGCAACATTACATGGAACCGTATCTGGGCTTGAAAGTCAGGCTTCAAGTGCTTATGTCATTGGTTTTAATTACGGTGCTGCGGCCGATGCACTCACCGAAAGGATTATTGCTACGGGCGGTGAAACATTCACTGCCACAGTAAATGGCAGCTTGAATCAAACCATCTATTATCAGGCTTATGTCACTTTACAAGGCAAAGTAACTTATAAAGGTGAAGTAAAGAGCCTTGTACTGACTAATGCTCGTGCTACTACCGGCGATGCTACCCAGATAGGTGCTAACAAGGTTACTTTGTCTGGTTCGCTTATTGGCTTTCCTGCGGATGCGGAAGGTGGTATCATTGTGTCCGGTATAGAAGGTACGGAAAATGTGCGTGCCGGTGTACGTATTGCTACTGTTCCTAAGGAAAGCTATACGGTAGATGTCGAAGGCTTGTTGGCCAATACTACTTATTATTATGTGGCTTATCTTGATCTCGGTGCAGGTATGGTCTATGGTGAAGAAAAGTCATTCACTACAACTGGGTATACGTTTGATCTTGATAATGACCTTGTTGACCTTGGGCTTTCTACTAAATGGGCAAAGTACAATTTAGGTGCTACCTCAGAAACGGAAATTGGTGGTCTGTTCGGTTTCGGTGATAAGACAGGTTTTAATACCAGTATCGATCCTGCAAGTTATGCTTCTGCCGATATCTACAAAACAGCTAATGACCTTGCCTATAAAGCATTTGAAGGTAAAGTGACCATGCCTACCATTGCTGAGTTTGAAGAACTCTTTGCACTCTGTACCAGAGAGTGGGTGGAAGTGGAAGGTGTTGCCGGCTATAAGTTCACCGGTCCTAACGGAAACTCTATCTTTATGCCTGCCGCAGGTTCGCGCACACAAGGCACTACTACCGGTGTTGGTGTGGAAGGCTGCTATCTTTCCGGTTCCATCAATGTTTCTGATACTCAGTTTGCCATGAGCTATCACTTCAATAGTGCTCTTGCTACTCGTGCTACCACTCCTGTTTATCAAGCTTTGGCTATTCGTGCCGTTTCTACCGCCAAGAATGTTCCGTTCGACCGCTCGTTGCTTTATGGTAAATGGTATATTGACAATGGTCAGGATGGTGAACAACATGTATTCGAAGGTCCGTTCACGCAGTGGGGCGAAACGTACGACTGGGCTATAGTATCTAACGGACAGCCCAATATCGGAAAAGAAATTCATTGGGAAATGGGTACTGAGAATGGCTGGATTGGTTATACTTATGGAGTTGATTATGGTTACATGGAGTTTTTCGAAGACGGAACTGTCAATATCCATCGTTTGACTGATGACGGTGTAGCTACTGATGAAACCGGTAAATATACCATTGATGAGGCGAACAAAGTGATTGACATTGATATCAATGTACTTTGTGCCAATACTTGGGTGGCGGTAAAGAGTGGTAAGCTGAATATTCTGTCTCTGACGAGTGACGGTTTGCAGATTGCTCTTCCCAATAAAGACGGTTATGCTTACTCGGTCAATTATTACAGTCAGCGCAAGGCGGAAGCCGATACCAAGATTCCTGTTACATTGCTTTGTGCAGGTGCTGATGAGAGTGGTACTTGGGGAACCGAAGTCGGGCGTTTGGCTCCGACTGAGTTGGCTGGTCAGCATACTTTTACATATGAAGGCTCATGCGGCGATGCTATGGTATTTACCCTTGATTTCCCGGACTTGCTGACCAGATATCCTAACGCTTTCGTACGTATTGATGAGATGAAGTGCGATGGCAATGCCATTCAGTTCAATGCCAATAATTTTTTCTATGGAGATATTGAGGGTAAAGGTAATTATCGTGTCGAGTTATTCAACATTTATGGTAAAGGTGCGGCGGACGGCAAAGTGTTGAACAGCGCTTTCAGTAATTCGCAGAATCTGGCTTCCGAACCGGCACTACATTTCAGTAATAGACTGGAAATAACTTGCACAGTCTTTACTGATGGCAATGGGAAAGGTGTATATATCCCAAATTTAGTCACTATCCCTAATTGGGATGGTGCGGGTACATGGGGGTATAATGCCGGAGGTACATTAGAAGTGAAATATGAAAATTTCCAATATAGTCTTGTTGCTCCGCAGTTCGACATCAAGTATGAAGGTACTGGTTGTGCAGCTGGTTCCATTATGACCTTCATTGAAGTGGCAGATCTTTACGGTTTCTTCCCTGGTACGCATGCTGTGTTGGATAATCTCTATCTTGATGGTTCAGAGGTGACGTTTGATGCGACAAAAGTGCTTGATGCCAATGATGGCTCCAAGTATCGTCTGGAACTTTGGAACTGTTATGGGGCAACAAAGAATGCGGGTTGTGCTTTCGGTACACCTGATGGAGATGTAATCAAGGAGCTTGGTTTCAGCACTTCTATGGAAGTGAAATTTACGTTCCATAAGCTTTTTGCTGTTCCTCAATGGTAATAGAGGAGAGGATGTAATACATTCCAGAGTTGGGAATATATATGAATAGGGAGTGGGGAAGGCGAAGATGCTTTTCCCGCTCCCTATTCATTTCAAAGAGTACTATTATTAAAGATGCTGTTATTTAGCATATCATTTTGTATTTTAAACTACGCTTAGAATTCCGTATTTGTAACCAACTGACAACTACCAAGAAAACAAGCGAACAAAAACTTGTATGCTGTTAATTAACAGAACTATATAAAATTCGCAACAGTTGAAATAGACTGTTTTCTTCCGGTTTTACCCGTTTCCTTCCATCAATTCGCGCTTGACTATGGCAGAATTCCACTTCCTGCACGAACGATATATATGTCCTTCGCGCACGACATTAACTTCCTGCGTGAAGGAGCTTAATATCCTTCGCGTCCGATGTATATATCCTTCACGTACGGTATTAATATCGTGCAGTTCTCCGATGCACTTTGCTTCCATAAACGTGTAAAATGTTGCATGAATATTAACTCATTCATGCTCAAAGGAGGCTGTTACGCTTTTTTTATGCGACCTGTATGTTAGCGAGAAGAAAGAAAATTAAGACAAAAGTTTATATATTGTTTGGTTTGCTGAATAAAATGATATATTCAAGAAACAACCTCTTTGTATTTTATACAAAGTACTATTTGTAAAGTAATAGAGAAATCTTTTATTTGCTGCCTGCAAGAAGTTAAGAGTTTGTCAACAAGAAGTTAACTTCCTGTCGACAAACTCTTAACTTCTTGTAAACAGCAAATTGATTATTTGTAATACTTTGATAGTCAACTGTGAAAAATCGGTTATGGAAGTTTGGGTATGAAAATAAATCAGATAAAATTATAATAGGGGACAACTATTCCATATCTTTGTTCCATTAACCCCAATAATATACATATTATGGAAAATAGTTTGGATGCAACAGTGAGTAGCTTTATCGAGTACCAAAACCAATTTAGTTCAATAATAGAAAAGTTAAAGGAAGGGCATCAGAACGGTAGATTTGCAGATTGGAAAGGGGTTATTACTGTAAACGGTCCTGTTATCTATCAACCAGAAATATTGTTTATGGGAATAAATCCGGGACCAGGGCTTTATAATGAAACTAATTATCGGAACAATGATAATAAGGTTCCATTTCGGATATTGACAGGGGATAGTAATCTCTACCGGGATGAGAGTGCATATCCTTTAAGTAAACTTGTTTATCGTTCGGATGGTAAAACGATTGCACTGGACTGGTTTACCAAAAAGTAATTATTGCGAAGGAAGCTCATGGTATGAGCTGAAAATAAAGCGGGGGAATGGTTTCGTTGAAAATATGCTTAAAATCATTTGCAAGGTTGCCTTCGGTTTAGGTAAAGGTGAATTTGTGAAAGGCGAAAAGCCAGAATGGTATGATACATTCGGGAAAGAAATAATGTTTATGAATGTATGTCCGTTGGCTACTGATAACTTGAATCAACTCTCACGACTTAAAAAAGAATTGGGAATAAACGAATGGAAAGATATCGTAAAGCCTGTAAGAACCTTGGTTAGAGATAATATTAAACCTAAAATAATTGTATTTGCAGGAATATCCGCATACAACAATTTCATGTGGGAAGATAAAGGCGATCAAATCTTTGATATTCCTGTAGTTATAATAGACAGAAAACGCGGATATAACTCAGAAGCAAACTTATCGAAGATCGCATCTGAAATAGTTGAAAGAATATCCCAATGAATTCTACTTCTTTTAAGCAGTATTTATGTTTCTCAGTGCATTTGAGTAATAGTTCGACGTTACTTAAATTAAATAACTATGAAATACTCAATAACGCACAATCCCCCTGAATAATATGCATTTATTGCATACTTCTTATTTTTGGAAACATTTTACACAGAGTGTTGGTCCTACGCTTGGATGGAATAAGTGGTGGTATATCACAAGTCTACCCGTTTTGTAGCAGGAACCCGGGGGAAAGGCGATAAATGATATGTCGCCTATTGGAAACCTTTCGTCCAGGGGTAATAACAAATTATACCCCCTTCCATATAACATCCTAAACGCTTTGTGTGGTTGCTTTGCCCTATCTTTGCCAACACGGATTTCTATCCATAACCTAATATTTGAGAACGAAAAACATAATGCTCATGAATAAAATTAAAGCTTATCTGTTGCTGTTGACGATTGCTCTCTCTGCTTTCGCTGCCGCATGTTCCAGTGATGACAATGATCCTGTAACACCGGAAATAACAATTTCCGAAAACATTCTGGCGAATGGAATGAGTTTTTCCAAAGCCGGAGGTACAAACACACTCTCTGTGAAATCGAATGTGACGTTGGAAGTTACCAGTAACCAGGATTGGTGCGTAGTGACTCCGGCAGTTTCAGCTTCTGCTACGGTCTTTAAATATACGATAGATGTAAAATCCAATTCAACTACCGATAATCGTACATCTGTTATTACTGTGAAAGGTGGTAACCTGACAGAGACATTCAATGTCATTCAAACAGCTACCGAAGGTCTGGATCTGGAGACTGTCTTGTTTGAAGACATATCGGCAGCGGGTGGTATTATCACTGTGAAAGTGATGACTAACGGTGAACCAACTATAACTATTAATGATAGCTGGATTACCGAGAAAACAGAAACGCGCGCTATGGTGGATAAAACGAAGACTTTTATTATCGCTGCCAATACCGGAAAAGAACGTACCGGTACCATTACTTTTATTTTGGGTGACTTGCCGGCAACAACTGTGACCGTGAAGCAGTTGGCGGGAGGTGAGATAAGCTCGAATGAAATAGCAGGTGAAGATCCCTGGACTGTAGCTAAAAGTCTGGGATTGGGTTGGAATCTGGGTAATCAGTTGGATGCGCATAATAGTGGTGTGGCCAATGAAACGGCCTGGGGGAATCAAAAGACGACACAGGCTTTATTTGATAAATTGGCTGCTGCGGGTATTACTACCGTACGTATTCCTGTTACATGGATGGGACATATTGGAGACGCCCCCGGTTATGAAATAGAGAAAGCCTGGATGGATCGTGTTGCCGAGGTAGTAGGATATGCAGAAAATGCCGGACTGAATGCTATTGTCAATATTCATCACGATGGAGCTGATAGTGAATACTGGCTTAGCATTAAAGATGCTGCTCAGGATGAAACTAAAAATACCGCAATTAAAACAGAATTGAAAGCTGTATGGACACAGATAGCCGAACGTTTTAAGGATAAGGGCAACTTCCTGGCATTCGAGTCGATGAATGAAATTCATGATGGCGGTTGGGGCTGGGGCGACAACCGTAATGATGGTGGAAAACAATATTCAATATTGAACGACTGGAATCAGGTGTTTGTAGATGCGGTACGTGCTGTAGGTGGTGGTAATAGCAATCGTTTCCTGGGTGTGCCGGGGTATTGTACCAATGTGGCACTTACGGTGAGCAACTTCAAACTGCCGACTGATAAAGTTCAGAATCGTCTGATGGTATCTGTTCATTTCTATGATCCGAATGAATATACACTGGATGCAAAGTATTCGGAGTGGGGGCATACCGGCGCTGCCGATAAGAAAGCTAACTGGGGAGACGAAGACAATGTGAAAGATGTATTCAATAGTTTGAAGACAACGTATATAGATAAGGGCATTCCGGTATATATTGGTGAAATGGGATGTGTAAGCCGGACGACTGACCGTGCGGAATCTTTCCGCAAGTACTATCTGGAATATGTATGTAAAGCAGCGAAAGAATACGGATTGGCTCCTGTTTATTGGGATAATGGCGGTACAGGTAGTGGAAAGGAAGAATCAGGCTTGTTTAATCATGCTACCGGTGATTATCTGAATAATGCAGCGGAAATAGTAGAAGTGATGAAAAAGGCCATCTTTACAGAAGATACATCTTATACATTGCAATCCGTCTATGACAATGCACCGCAATAGGTTTTCATAAATACCCCTCGTGTATACAGGGATTGTTGTTAATACAGGTTTTTTTTTGATTGGTTTTGGGAAGTAGCTTCTGTGAGGGAAGTTACTTCCTTCTTTTCTGTCCGGGAAACAAATGATGGGGTATGAAATGATAAAAAAACACATTGAAAACCTTGTTTTTACAATTCCTTTTTGTTTCATTTGCAATATGTTAACGATATTCCTATATCTACTACTATGAAGAGATTGATTTTACTTATCGTTTCAGTCGTTGTGGCATGTTTTTCTGCCTTTTCACACGACTTTATGTTCAAACATCTAGAGGTTAAGGACGGAATGCCCAGCAACCAAATCAATGCCATTTATAAAGATTCAAGAGGTTTTATGTGGTTCGGCACCGCTGCCGGACTGGCACGTTATGACGGATATCGTTTCAAGGTATTCCGGAGCACTGACAATGGTTCTGCGTCTTTACCTGACAACTATATTGAGAAGATAGTGGAAGACAGTGAAGGACGTTTATGGATACGGACGGGAGAAAACGGATATGTCATTTATAACTGGGATACGGAGAGCTTTGTCTGTGATGTTCGTTCCCGGATGTGGGATATAGGGATAGACGGAACACCCCGCTATGTATTTGTCGACAAGCAAAAGAATACCTGGTTTGCCATAGACGGGAAAGGGTGCTACTGTTATCGTCCCGGTGAAAAGAATGCTGTATCCTTGCCTTTCGGTGAGAAAGGAATACCCGAAGGTGTCATTATAGACATGGCCGAATGTAAAGATGGCATTCTGTTGGTATATGATAACGGGCGTGTAATCTGTATCGACCGTGAGACGGTACGTGTAAAATGGACTTTGACAGATATTGCAGAGCACATGGGAACGCGTACTGATATCTTCTTCCTGTATGTGGATAAGGATGAAGATTTATGGATATATGGTGCCCCGGGTGTATGGGCTTACGATTTGTCTGACAGGAAGTGGCATTCACAATGGAATTTCAGCGATAGAGGTCAGGCGCATATCGTAGCAGTAGCTCAGGATAAGCAGGGACGTATTTGGTTTGGAAAGGACCAGGATGGCATCGATATCTGGAATAAGGCGACTGGTGAAACTGTCTCGCTTACGTATGATGTGGATGACGAACGAGGTTTGCCCAATAATACCATCAATGTGCTTTATGAAGATGAAGGCGGTGTGATGTGGATAGGTACTTATAAGAAAAGTGTGGCTTATTATGATGAGGGCATTTTTAAGTTCGGCATCAACCACTTGGGAGATATTAACTGTCTGGAAGAAAGTAATGACGGTTCGTTGTGGTTGGGTACCAATGACGCCGGGTTGATACGTTGGAATCCGAAGACGGATGAAAAGAAACTGTATGCATACTCACCGGGAGGAAACTCTATTGCTTCGAATGTCATTGTAAGTTTGTTGCAAGCTAAGGACGGCAGACTCTGGATAGGGACATTTTGGGAAGGATTGGATTGTTTCGACGGCAATCGCTTCGTGCATTACCGGAACAGACCGGGAGATGATAATTCGCTGGCTAATAACAATGTCTGGTCATTGGCAGAAGATAAGAACGGAAATATCTGGATTGGAACCTTGGGAGGCGGTTTGCAATGTCTGAATCCGGGGACAGGTGAGTTCACCACCTATAAGATAAGTAACTCCGGAATTATTTCCAATCATATAGCCTCTTTATGTATGAGTCGTGATAATCGTCTGATAATCGGTACTTCTTCTACGGGGGTATCCATAATGGATCTGACTACCCGGAAAATAACGAATCTGGTAGGCAACGAGTCGGGAAGTATCCGCTTTTCCAATCAGAGCATTAATCAGGTCTATGAGGATAGCCGGGGATTGATATGGGTGGGAACACGTGAAGGACTGAATCTCTATAACCCGAAGAACGACCATTTACAGGTAGTTCCTCTTTCGCAGAACGATTCTAGGGTATTTATTACCGGTATCGTAGAAGATGATAATAAAAATATGTGGGTGACTACGGCCAATGGTGTAGTGAATGTAATTCCTTCTATCGATACAAAAAACGGAGATTATACTTTCAACTATTACAGGTATGATGATAAGGACGGTTTGCAGGGCTGTGAGTTCAATCAACGTTCCATTAAGCGTCTTTCCTCAGGTGAGATTGCAATGGGAGGTATGTATGGATTGAATACTTTCAGACCGGAGAATATCAAATATAACCGGACGTTGCCCAAGGTGATGTTTACCGGCTTCCAGCTTTTCAATGAAGAAGTAGAGGTTGGAAAGGAGTATGGTGGACGTGTTTTGCTGCGTGAGTCGCTGAATAAAGCCAGAGAGGTGAAACTTGATTATAAACAGAATGTCTTCACTGTATTGTTTGCATCGGATAATTACGTCTTGCCTGAGAAAACCCAGTATCTGTATAAACTGGAGGGATTTAATGAGGACTGGATGGCAGGTGCGGCTGATATGCACCGCGTTACTTATACGAATTTGGCACCCGGTACTTATACGCTGAAAGTGAAGGCAATCAATAGTGATGGATTTGCCGGAACAGAAGAGTCAAGCCTTAAAATAGTAATCCTACCGCCTTTCTGGATGACCCCCTGGGCGTATGTTCTGTATGCTATGCTATTGATAGGCACATTGCTTTTGGCCCGCAATGCTGTGCTGCGCCGTGAACGCAATAAGTTCAGGATACAACAGATGGAACGTGAAGCGGAGCGGAATGAAGAAGTCAATCAGATGAAATTCCGTTTCTTTACCAATGTGAGCCATGAACTGCGTACACCACTGACGTTGATCATTTCTCCGTTGGAAGGAATGATGAAAGAAACCCATGATGAACGGAAGCAGGAGCAATTGAAACTGATGCATCGTAATGCATTGCGGTTACTGAATCTTGTGAACCAATTACTTGATTTCCGTAAAAATGAGGTGGCAGGGTTGCATTTGAATCTTTCGGAGGGGGGAGGTTGTATCGTATGTTCACTCTATATGCAACTCATTCCTGATGCTTTCGGAAAAGAAAAACGTGCATCTCACTTTTTTTTTCGGCAATCGAATCGTTGAATATGTCGTTCGATGAGGATAAAATAGGTAAGATAGTGATGAATCTGCTCTCTAATGCGTTTAAATTTACTCCGGATGGAGGGCGGGTGGATGTTTCTCTTGAACTGATAAAAGGAACTACGGAAACATTGGAAATCAAAGTATCCGATACGGGGGTAGGTATCAGCGACTTTGATAAAGAACGTATATTCGAACGTTTCTATCAATCGGAGCGTATAGGTGATAGTAACCCCAGTACGGGGAGTGGTATCGGTTTGAGCCTGGTACGTGATTACGTTACGCTGCATGGTGGTGTGGTGCGCGTGTTCGACAATGTGGGTACGGGCAGTGTATTTGTGGTAGATATTCCGGTGAAACATTCGGTGGTGAACGTAGCGACTCCACTCTCGGAAGAAGCTGCAGAAGAGGATGCGGTGGCACTTGCTTCAGTGGAAGAATTGAATGAGGAAGAACGGAAGAAGCCACTTGCACTGATTGTGGATGATAATGAAGATTTTGTTTCTTTCATGCGTTATACGTTGAGTCTGTATTTCCGTATAGAATCTGCCGGAAACGGAAAGATAGCCTGGCAGATGATACCGGAACTGATGCCGGATATCATCGTTTGTGATGTGATGATGCCTGAAATGGACGGGAACGAACTGTGCCGTTGGGTGAAGGCTGACAAGCGTACAAGTAATATTCCTTTTGTGTTGCTTACGGCCAAGCAATCCGTAGAGAATAAGGTGGAAGGCCTGACGATTGGTGCGGATGACTATGTGACGAAACCTTTCAATATGGAGGTACTGATTTTGCGCATGCGTAAACTGATAGATTTGAGCAGCAAAAATAAACTTCGCACCCGTATTGATCCCGAACCGAGTGAAATCGTTATCACTTCGATGGACGAAAAGCTGATTGAGAATGCGATAAAGTATGTGGAGACGCATATTGCCCGTCCCGATTTATCTGTGGAAGAATTGAGTCATGAACTGGGCATGAGCCGGGTGCATCTCTATAAAAGCTGTTGCAGATTACCGGTAAAACTCCGATAGAATTTATTCGTATTATCCGACTGAAACGTGCGGCACAACTTCTGCGCGAGAGCCAGCAGAATGTGTCGGAGGTTGCCTATCAGGTGGGCTTCAATAACCCCAAATATTTCAGTAAGTATTTCAAGGATGAATTCGGTGTTTTACCCTCTGTATATCAGGAAAAGGAGGGTAAATAACAAAAAGTACCCATTGTTGAAACATCTGATATTTCTATAAATCAAATAAGCCCTTTCCTTTCAACATCGGGAGGGCTTGTTTACTGTATGATTTCCTACTTTTACACTCGGAGAAAATAACTTTAAAAACAAAGATATGAAATTGAAAAACACTTCAGTTTGTTTGCTCGCAGGATGGATGCTGATGGCATGTTCCGGAGGCGGGTATGAGAAGACGAGTAACGGCATTATTGTAAATGTCGAACAACAGCAACCGACGGATGTGCGAAAGGTGAAGGTTGAAGTAATGGGAGAGAAGTTGATTCATGTGTCAGCCACTCCCGAAAAAAACTTTTCAAAGGCGGAAAGCCTGATTATAGTTCCCCAAAAAGATAAGACGGACTTCAGCGTGGAAGAAAGTGAAGATGCCGTTTCGGTAAAAACCTCAGAGGTGTGTGCCATCGTATCCAAAGCCACGGGTGAAGTACGCTTTACCGATGCTTCCGGTAACCTGATTTTGGCGGAAGATGAGAAAGGCAGGAGTTTCCAGCCTATCGAAGTGCAGGGAACAAAGGCGTATACGGTACGTCAGGTATTCCAGTCACCCGATGATGAGGCATTCTACGGACTGGGACAACACCAGGCTGATGAATTCAACTATAAAGGTAAGAACGAGGAACTTTTCCAGTATAATACAAAGGTTTCCGTACCTTTTATCGTTTCCAATAAGAATTACGGTATTCTGTGGGATAGTTATTCGCTTTGCCGTTTCGGCGATCCACGTGATTATGCACAGTTAAGCACAGTTTTCAAACTCTATGATAAGGAGGGTGAGGAAGGTGCTTTGACAGGAACATACGTACCCTCTCAGAAATCAACAGCGGAGACACTGGTACGCCGGGAAGATTCTGTTTATTTTGAACATCTGAAATCGGAAGATTTGTCGAAAGTCGTGAACTTACCAGAAGGATTTCCTTTCATGGGTTCGCAGGTGACGTATGAAGGAGAAATAGAGCCGATGGAGAACGGTAGGTTTCGTTTTATCCTCTATTATGCAGGATATACGAAGGTATATATTGACGGTGAACTGGTGGTTCCCGAACGTTGGCGTACGGCTTGGAATCCGAACAGTTATAAGTTTGCCGTAGATTTGAAAGCCGGTAAACGTGTTCCATTGAAAATTGAATGGATTCCTGATGGATATGTATCCTATTGCGGTTTGCGTGCATTGTCTCCTGTATCTGCTGAAGAACAGAACAAACAGTCGTGGTGGGGAGAAATGCAGAATGAAATCGATTATTATTTTGTTTATGGCGAGGATATGGACGAGGTAATCAGTGGATACCGTGCTCTGACCGGAAAATCACAAATCATGCCGAAGTGGGCGATGGGATACTGGCAGAGCCGCGAACGTTATAAGACGCAGGAAGAAATACTGGATGCTTTGAAGGAATTCCGTAAACGTCAGATTCCCATTGATAATATTGTGCTCGACTGGAGCTACTGGCCGGAAAATGCCTGGGGTAGTCATGAGTTCGACAAAGCTCGTTTCCCTGATCCGAAAGGAATGGTAGATTCTATTCATGCTCTGAATGCCAAGATGATGATTTCCGTTTGGCCGAAATTCTATATGACTACGGAACATTATAAAGAGTTTGATGAAAAAGGCTGGATGTATCAGCAGGCCGTTAAAGACAGCATTCGTGACTGGATTGGTCCCGGCTACATCGGTTCTTTCTATGATGCTTATGCTGAGGGCGCACGGAAGCTGTTCTGGAAACAGATGGAAGATCATCTTTATCCCCTCGGAATTGATGCCTGGTGGATGGATGCCAGTGAACCGAATGTACGCGACTGTACGGATTTGGCTTACCGGAAAGCTTTGTGTGGTCCGACTGCTCTCGGTCCGTCCGACCAATATTTCAATGCGTATGCGTTGATGAATGCTGAGGCTATTTATGACGGACAACGTGCCGTAGACAATGACAAACGTGTATTCTTGCTGACTCGTTCGGGATTTGCCGGATTGCAACGTTATTCTACCGCAACATGGAGTGGCGATATCGCTACCCGTTGGGAAGATATGAAGGCGCAGATTTCTGCCGGACTGAATTTTGCAGTCAGCGGTATTCCTTACTGGACGATGGACATTGGCGGATTCTGCGTAGAAAAACGCTATGAAGACGGACAAAAGGAATTCAATAAGACCGGAAAAGAGAATGCGGACTATAAGGAATGGCGTGAATTGAATACACGTTGGTATCAGTTTGGCGCATTCTGCCCGTTGTTCCGTGCACATGGACAGTATCCGTTCCGTGAGGTGTGGAATATAGCTCCCGAAGGACATCCGGCTTATAGTTCTATAGTGTATTATACGAAGTTGCGCTATACGATGATGCCTTATATTTATTCATTGGCCGGGATGACTTATTTTGATGATTATACGATTATGCGTCCGCTGGTAATGGACTTTACGGCAGATACAAAGGTGAATAATATCAGTGATCAGTTTATGTTCGGTCCGGCGTTGATGGCGGCTCCGGTGTATGAGTATGGTGCACGCACTCGGGAGGTCTATTTCCCGGCAACTTGCGGTTGGTATGATTTCTATACCGGTAAGTACATGGCCGGTGGGCAACAGTTGAAAGTGGACGCTCCCTATGAACGCATGCCGCTCTATGTACGCGAAGGGGCTATTGTGCCTTACGGACCGGAAATGCAGTATAGTGATGAGAAGTCTGCGGAAGAAATCACACTATATGTATATGCGGGTAAAGATGGTGAGTTCACTTTGTACGAGGATGAAGGTGTGAATTATAACTACGAAAAAGGACAGTATGCCACCATCCCGTTTACTTACAATGATGCGGAAGGCACTCTGACTATTGGTGACCGTGCAGGAGAATTTCCCGGTATGCTGAAAGAACGTACATTCAACGTTGTAAAGGTAAGTAAGGATAAGCCGCAACCTTTTGACGCGAAGGCTAAGGGGGTGACGGTGAAGTATGATGGGAAGCAGCAGAGTGTATCAATATCATGAAACAACTATTAATAATACCAATATCCTGTTTGCTCCTCTTCTTGGTATTGGGAGGTTGCACCTCCGCTGAACGGGTTACTGATAACCGTCGACAGGACTTCACCGCTGACTGGACTTTCCATCTGGGAGATGACTCTGCGGCATCCCGTCCCGATTATGACGACACGGCATGGCGGATCCTCCATCTTCCACATGACTGGGCTATCGAGGGAGAGTTCAGTAAGGATAATCCTTCCGGAACAGGAGGAGGGGCATTACCCGGTGGTATCGGTTGGTATCGCAAAACGTTTACTGTTGACAAAGCGGATGAAGGCAAGCGCCTGTATATTGATTTTGACGGTGTATATATGAATTCGGAAGTCTTTATCAATGGTCATTCCCTTGGTTTACGTCCTTATGGATATGTCTCGTTCAGTTACGATCTGACTCCCTATATCAAGTGGGGCGGAAAGAATGTAGTTGCCGTACGTGTGGACAACGCGGAACAACCTAATTCCCGCTGGTATTCGGGATGTGGCATCTACCGTAATGTATGGCTTACGAAACTTAACCCCGTGCATATAGCGCAATGGGGTACTTTTATCACGGCGCAAGATGTGTCGAAGAACAGTGCACGACTAAACATACGTACTAAATACAGTATGATGCGGCCGCTCAACTGCAAGATTCCGTGAAGCAGGCGGATGGTACGTATGTTGTTTTTGATTCGGAAATTGTTTCCTTGGCAGATGTTGTGTTGCAGTCACGGCTAATGGATGCAGAAGGGAATGTTGTGGGTGAGGTTGCATCGGAACTGCAAGTGATACCTGCCTGTCCGAACGAGGTAGAACAGGAAATTGTAGTGAAGAACCCTAATCTTTGGAGCGTGAACACTCCTTATATATATAAGGTGAACAGTATCCTTATTGATAAGACAACCGGTAAAGTATTGGATAACTACTGTACGAATACCGGTATCCGTACCTTCCGTTTTGATGTACAGAAAGGGTTTATTCTGAATGGAGAACGGCTGAAGATTAATGGTGTATGTATGCATCATGATCTGGGGTGTCTTGGGGCGGCAGTCAATATCCGCGCTATCGAGCGCCAGTTGGAGATACTGCAAGAAATGGGCTGTAACGGCATTCGCTGTTCTCATAACCCTCCCTCACCAGAACTGCTCGATCTTTGTGACCGTATGGGATTTATCGTAATGGATGAGACGTTCGATATGTGGCGCAAAAGAAAAACGGCTCATGATTATTCCCGTTACTTCAACGAGTGGCATGAACGCGATCTGACGGATTTGATACTTCGCGACCGTAACCATCCTTCTGTTTTCGTTTGGAGCATTGGCAACGAAGTGCTGGAGCAATGGTCGGATGCAAAAGCGGATACGTTGACCTTGGAACAAGCGAACCTGATTCTGAATTTTGGTCATGATCAGAGTATGCTGGCGAAAGAAGGTGAGATGAGTGTGAACTCTTTACTGACGAAGAAACTGGCAGATATGGTAAAAGCTCTCGATTCTACCCGTCCCGTTACGGCTGGCTGTAATGAACCGAACCCGAATAATCACTTGTTCCGTTCGGGAGCATTAGATCTCATCGGCTTTAATTATCATGATGATTGGTTTGCCGGTGTACCTGAGAAATTTCCCGGTAAACCGTTCATTGTGGCGGAAAGTGTATCAGCACTGATGACGCGTGGCTACTACCGGATGCCGAGTGACGAAACTGTTATTTGTCCTGAACGTTGGGATAAACCTTATTTTGATGATAGTTTCTCCTGTTCTTCGTATGATAACTGTCATGTACCTTGGGGGAACAGTCATGAGGGTACGATGCGCCACGTGAAGAATAATGATTTTATCAGCGGACAGTATGTCTGGACCGGGTTTGACTATTTAGGTGAACCGACTCCTTACGGTTGGCCTGCCCGTAGCTCTTATTTCGGTATTGTCGATCTGGCCGGTTTTCCGAAAGATGTGTATTATCTCTATCAGTCGGAATGGCATTCGGAGAAAAAGGTATTGCACCTTTTTCCGCATTGGAACTGGGCGCCGGGGCAGGATATAGATATGTGGGCTTATTATAATAATGCGGATGAGGTCGAGCTTTTTGTAAATGGCGAGTCGCAGGGTGTGCGTACAAAAGGTAAGGATGATTTTCATGTCGTATGGCGTGTGAAGTATGAACCGGGTGTGGTAAAAGTCGTTTCCCGCAAGGATGGAAAAACGGTATTGGAGAAGGAGATCCATACAGCCGGAGAACCAGCACAGATACGCTTGACGGCTGATCGGAATGAAATCAAATCAGATGGCAGAGATCTTAGTTTTGTAACAGTGGAGGTGCTGGATAAAGATGGTAATCTTTGTCCGAATGCCGATAATCAGATCATGTTCGATGTGCAAGGTGCGGGATTTATTGCCGGTGTAGACAATGGTAGTCCTGTTTCAATGGAGAAATTCAAAGCTGATCATCGCAAGGCTTTCTATGGGAAGTGCCTGGTGGTTGTTCAAAGTGACGGAAAATCCGGAGGCATCAAACTGACGGCTACATCCGAAGGATTGAAAACGGCAGTGACCGCTATTAAAGCAAAATAAAAGTAACTTGTTAGCAGAATTCATTTATAACGGTATAGGAATGAATAAGACTCACCACAGATTACACAGATTCACACAGATTCACACAGATTTATTAATCTAATAATCAGTAAAATAGAATCTGTGTCAATCTGTGTAATCTGTGGTGAATTAATTCATAACCGAAAAGAAATGAATGAATTCCGCCAACGACTAAAAGTAATATCTTTAATGTAATAATAATGAAGAAACAACTCTTTTCAACTCTCCTGTTTGCCTGTTCATTGACTACTTTGACAGCGCAAACTCCTGTATATTTAGATGATACGCAACCCATTGAAGCACGTGTAAAAGATGCTCTCAACCGTATGACACTGGAAGAGAAAGTAGCCCTTTGCCATGCGCAGAGCAAATTCAGCAGTCCCGGTGTGCCCCGTCTTGGTATCCCCGAACTTTGGATGAGTGATGGACCTCACGGTGTTCGTGCAGAAATCAACTGGAACGATTGGGGATATGCCAAATGGACTAATGACAGTATTACTGCTTTTCCTGCCTTGACTTGTCTTGCCGCTACCTGGAATCCGGAAATGTCCGCCATCTACGGCAAGGCTATTGGTGAAGAAGCCCGTTATCGGGAAAAAGATGTTCTTTTGGGCCCCGGCGTTAATATCTATCGTACTCCTCTGAATGGTCGTAACTTTGAATACATGGGGGAAGATCCTTATCTGGCAGGCGTGATGTGTGTACCTTATATTAGGGAGATACAGAAAAACGGGGTTGCCGTAAGTGTGAAACACTATGCTTTGAACAATCAGGAGTTATGGCGTGGACACATTGATGTGCAACTAAGCAACCGTGCCTTACACGAAATCTACCTCCCCGCTTTCAAGGCTGCTGTGCAGAAGGGTGGTGCCTGGACCGTGATGGGAGCCTATAACAAGGTGCGTGGTCAGCATGCCTGCCACAATGATCTTTTGCTGAATAAGATATTGAAGAATGACTGGGGTTTTGACGGTGTAGTCGTAACCGATTGGGGTGGTGCCCATGATACTTACGAAGCAGCCATGAATGGCTTGGACATCGAGATGGGATCCTATACCAACGGTCTGACCTCAGAAAGTGCATTTACCTTCGACGATTATTATCTGGCTAAGCCCTATCTCCGGATGTTGAAGGAAGGTAAGGTGCCTATGAGCACAGTGGATGATAAAGCCTCCCGTATTCTTCGCTTGATATTCCGCACGGCGATGAATCGTCAGAAACCTTATGGTTCGCTGACAAGTGAAGAGCATTATCAGGCTGCCCGTGAGATTGGTAATGAGGGTATTGTGCTTCTGAAAAACACACCTGTCCAGAAAAAAGGTACCCCTTTGCTGCCGCTTGATGACTCTAAATATCAACGTATACTGGTAGTAGGTGACAATGCTGTCCGCTTGTTGAATGAAGGAGGCGGTTCTTCTGAACTGAAGGTAAAAGATATGATATCTCCACTCGATGGTATGCGTGCTCTTTATGGTGACAAGGTAGTTTATACGAAAGGTTACGCTGCCGGACGTCCGATGTATGGGCGTGCAGAAGAAATTCCCCAGTCGGTGATGGATTCCTTGCGCACAGCAGCAACTGAACTTGCCAAAGAAGCCGATCTTGTGATTTTGTTCGGTGGATTGAATAAGAATCATTTCCAGGATTGTGAAGCCGGTGACCGTGTGACATACGGTTTGCCATTCGGACAAAATGAACTGATTGAATCTCTGTTGGGAGTCAATAAAAATATGGTATTGGTATTGTTGAGTGGTAATGCCGTGGAAATGCCTTGGCTGAATAAAGTTCCGGCCGTCCTGCAAGGCTGGTATCTGGGATCTATGGGTGGTAATTCACTTGCTGATGTACTGAGTGGTGCAGTGAATCCCAGCGGAAAACTTCCTTTCTCCTTTCCTGTGAAATTGACGGATTGCGGTGCACATGCATTTGACGAATTGAGTTATCCGGGTGATAGTATCAAGCAGGTCTACAAAGAAGATATTCTGGTAGGTTATCGCTGGCATGATACCAAGAAGATTCCCGCCTTATTCCCTTTCGGGTATGGTTTGAGTTATACGACTTTTGCTTATGGCAAACCGGTAGCTTCTGCTAAAACAATAACTGCTGACAATTCTCTGACTGTGACCATTCCTGTAAAGAATACGGGTAGTGTTGCCGGAAAGGAAGTCGTACAACTGTATGTAGGAGATGAAAAGTGTAGTGTTCTGCGTCCTGTGAAGGAGTTAAAGGCATTCCAAAAGATAACTTTGGCACCGGGTGAAGAAAAAGAAGTAACCTTCACCATCACTCCGGATGATTTGAAGTTCTATGATGAAACTGTTGGCGGATGGACGGCAGAACCGGGTAAGTTTAAGGCTTATATCGGAGCCTCTTCCGCGGATATTCGTGGAACGATTCCGTTCGAGTTGAAATAAGATAGTGATTGCTGAATGGGGAAGGGGTGTGGAGTGTTTTCGCATTTCTTCTCCATTTATTATATTCCCCTTTATATAAGCCCTTTGCAGGGCTTTTTTTCGATAATATCTATCGAACCTACAGTTAGAAATTACTTTTTATTTTTCTGTAAAATCAATAAGTTTATCAGGCAACTTGTTTCATAAACTTACGGATTTATCTGTCACAGTATGTCTACTGCTGTGGATGTTTTGCAAATCTTTATCTATTTTCTTAGGTATTTCTATTGTTTTTATTGAGAAGGCTTACTACTTTTGTATGCGGACGTCACAGGTATGGGAGCTTACTGTCCAACTACAAATGTGGTACGTCCGTATGCAAACTTCTTACTGCTTGACGAAGTAAATAGCTCATTTTGTGGTAGTTAAACTCGTAGAGGTTTGCTTAATAGACCTTTACTTTTAGAGGATATTTCGTTTCTTTCTTGGAATGAAGTGAACATTAGTAGTTAATTTACGAAGTTAATAACAAATAAAAAGGTATTCAGTTATAAGGAATACAACATCGAAGATGAATAATTCTACGGAACTTTCCACCCTTTGGACATTTTTAGACAATATAACCAATAATCTGAAAAGTCAGAGATTAGCGGATGTATTCCGTTTTATTTCTTTTTATCCTTTTAAGACCTATGGACCTCACAAACATTTGCGTATTGAGATTAACCATGTTAAAAAGGGCAATTGCATTCTGTATTTGGACAATGAGAGCATCAATTTTGTTGAGGGTGATACCATGATCATTCTCTCGAATGTCAATCATACGTTTGAGGCAGGCTCTGGTGGAACTACTTTAATGCAGCTTGAATTTCTTCCTGAGATATTTTCCGGTTTTGATTTAAACTTTCCGAATTGTATAGATGGTACGTCACCAAATTCCATCTCTCTTTTCTCGGAAGAGAACAAGCTGATTAAAATAGTGAATAATATAGGTATTATGCGTGTAGTACAACGCATTGTAAACGAATTGGAAGGGAAGAATTCCTATTATCAATATTTGGTTGTGATGTTTTATGCAGAGTTGATGGTTCTTATTTATCGTTATATGGATGAAAACTATTTGCCTGTTTGCCAAAATGATGCTTTAAAAAAAGCTATATCCTTTATTCGTTTCAATTTTCATCAGGACATTAGTATTAATGATGTAGCTGCGCATGCCGGCATTAGTGAACGTTACCTCAGAAGCTTATTTTTGCAATACTTGAATTTTTCTCCTTTAGATTATCTGAATCAAATACGTATTAATAAATCTATTGAGCTGCTTCGAAATACAGAATTATCTGTAAAAGAGGTCAGTTTCCAATGTGGATTCCAGTCACCACAATACTTTTCACGCATCTTCAAACAGCGAACTGGGATATCTCCACGTGAAGTAACCAGATAGTATTTCCGTTTTGTACATTATTTCTTTTTATATGAGCCTTTTCGGACACGTCTTACAATCTTGATTTATCCATTCTTTTCGTTAAGTGAACTAACTTTGCTCTTACCGGAACAAAGAGTATAACTTTATAAAAAAGAATGAAAAATGAAAGAATGGAAAGATGATAAGACTCTGATAACCTTGATAAAAGCCGAACTCTACACGGCAGTTATCGGAGATATTATGGATAAGATGGGATATCTCCATCAGTTTCTCCCCCCTCATATTCGTCCGCTTCGTGATGATATGTTGATAGCCGGACGGGCTATGACTGTTTTGGAAGCCGACGTACATGACAATTCTGCATCGGGGGGAAATAATCCTCTGTTACAGCGTTCCTTCGGCTTGATGTTGGAGGCATTGGATGATTTGAAGGAAGATGAAGTGTATATCTGCTCCGGTTCTTCTCCGGAATATGCTTTGTGGGGAGAATTGATGAGTGCTCGCGCTATGCAATGCAAAGCCGCAGGAGCTGTTGTAAATGGATACTCACGCGATACCAAAGGTATTTTAGCTTTAGACTTTCCTTGTTTCTCGTATGGTTCTTATGCGCAGGATCAGGCTCCTCGTGGAAAAGTTATTGATTACCGCGTTCCCATTGAGGTAGACGGGGTTTTGGTCAATGATGGTGATATGCTGATTGGGGATATTGACGGTGTATGTGTGGTTCCTCGTCGGATAGAAGAAGAGGTTTTTACCCGTGCATTGGAGAAGGCACGTGGTGAACGGATAGTATTGAAGAAAATACAGGAAGGTATGCGGGCACGTGATGCTTTTGACAAGTTTGGTATAATGTAGATTTAATTTGAGTTTGAAGATGAAGATAACTGATGTAAAGGTGTGGTTGGTGCAAGGCATCAAATACAATTGGACATTATTAAAGATTTATACGGATGCTGGTTATACGGGAGTAGGTGAAGCTACCAACTGGCCGGGTAGCCCTGTCGTTTATGAAGCTGTTAAGCATGTTGGACAGCGTATAATAGGTCTAGATCCGATGAGAACGGATTTTATTTGGACGAAACTGTATCGTGACTTGAATTGGATAGGCCCGTATGGTGCGAGTATGTGTGCTATTAGTGGTATTGATATGGCTTTGTTGGATTTGAAGGGTAAGGTATTGAATGCTCCCTGCTATGAATTGCTGGGAGGAGCATATCGTAAAGATATTCTTCTGTATGCAAATTATTGGTTTACAAAAGGTAAACATAATGAGGAGGACTATGCTGCCCAGGCACGGATCGTAAAAGAGGCTGGTTTTACCGGTTTGAAGTTTGATCCGTTTGCGCATACAAACTATTTTTATGGTGAGGATTTGGCTTCTAATCTGACATTGACCCCTGCACAACAAGATTTGGCATTCAATGTATCTAAAGCTGTGCGGGAGGCTGTGGGTCCTGAGATGGATATTATGATAGAGACACATGCCATGTTGAACTACCGTATTGCCGTGAAAATGGCGGAACGTTTGGCTAAGTTGGATATCACTTGGTATGAAGAACCGGCAGGTCCTGAGAGTTCACAAACTTTGCGGGCTATGCGTGAGCGTATTCCCTCAGATGTGACTATTTGTGTGGGCGAACGGCACTATACGCGATTTGGTATCCGTTCGTTACTTGAGAAACATGTCTGTGATATTATTATGCCGGACATAACCCGTTGTGGTGGTCCTTCTGAAATGAAGCGGATGGCTACCATGGCTGAGGCTTATAATGTATTGATCGCTCCACATAATCCTAATGGGCCATTGTCTACATTGGCTTCGTCGCATGTTTGTGCCGCCATTCCTAATTTTTTCAGGCAGGAATTTATGTTTAATGATGTGGCTTGGAGAGATACAGTTATTGATCATCCCATTTCGGAAATGGTGTATGACGGGTATCTGCATCTGTCTGACAGACCCGGTTTGGGAGTAGATTTGGTTGAAGATGAATTGGAGAAACATACCGGTATCGTAGCCGATGCTCCTGATAATTTTTATATTTGAATAAGATATGGCATTTACTATTGACTTAAAAGGAAAAAAAGTCGTACTGGTTACCGGTGTATCTTCTGGCATTGGTTTAGGTGTTGCACGCGAATTTGCTCGTGCGGGTGCTGATGTGGCGGGTTGTTCACGTAAGGCGGCAAATGATGAAAGTATAGTTACTTATGTGGAGGCTGTAGAAAGTGAGGGGAGTCGGGGGCTTTATGTGCAGGCAGATGTTACAAAAAGAGCAGGATTTGGAACAGTTGGTTAGAAAGGTGATTGATACATTTGGCAGGCTGGATATTCTTGTGTCCAATGCCGGGATGAATGTTTTTGAGGGCGCAGAACATTGTGATGAAGAGCATTGGAGATATAATCTTGATTTGAATCTGGCTTCACATTGGCGCTTGGCAAAACTTTGCAGGCCCTATTTGAAACAAACGAAAGAGGGGGTTATTTTGCTAATGACTTCAAACCATGCGTTTTGTACAATTCCTGGATGTTTTCCTTACAATGTCACGAAGACGGCTATAACGGGCTTAGTACACAGCTTGGCTATAGAATGGGGACCTGAGATACGGACAGTGGGTGTAGCACCGGGGTTTATCGATACGGCAGGAAATGACACTTGGTTCAATTCTTTTCCTGATGCAAATGCCGAACGTCAGCGTACGGTTGATCATCATCCGGTAAAGAAACTTGGTACGGCAGAAGAGGTTGGTGCTTTATGTGTCTATCTGGCTTCCCCGATAGCTTGTTTTATTAGTGGAACCACTGTACTGATGGATGGAGGCCGTTCGGCATTGATGCAGGATTTTTAATAATGAAAGAATCAACATGAAAGCGAATCTACTATATCGTTGTTATGACACGATTGGAGAGGCTGTTACTTGGCTTCCGGATATGAAAACTTTGTTGTGGGTTGATATTGACAGTGGTATCCTGCATCAGTATAATCTGGAGAGCCAGAAGATGGAAGAACACCAATTTCCCGAAATGATAACTGCTGTCATTCCCTGGAAAGGGCATGAGCATGAAATCATTTTGGCAATGAAGAATCGTCTGGTTGTTTATCATCTTGTAGAAAGAGAGTATCAGGTGCTTTTAGAATTGACAGGTCTGCATTCACAGTTGCGCACTAATGATTGTAAAGCGTCTCCGGAGGGTCGTATTTGGTGTGGAGTAATGCATTTGATGGAACATACCCGTACCGGAAGCTTGTACTGTATTAATAATGATTTGTCTTGGGTGTCAGTTCTGACTGAGCAATATATTCCAAATGGAATGGTCTGGAATAAGGCTGGTGACCGGATGTATTACATTGATTCAGGTCGTGGCTGTATCGAAGAATATGGATATAGTTGTTCAGCTAAAATAACCTGGCGACGTACAGTTGTACAAGTTCCACCGGAATACGGAGTCCCGGATGGAATGACTATCGACGCTGATGGACTTTTATGGGTAGCACATTGGGGAGGATTTGGGGTGTATATATGGGATCCCGATACTGGAAAGTTAGTAGACAAGGTAGATGTGCCTGCCCCTAATGTCGCTTCTTGCACTTTTGGCGGAATCGGGGATAGCAGGTTGTTCATAACGACAGCTTTAGACGGGCTTTCTGATATGGAACGTAGAGAATATCCTTTGAGTGGCAGTGTTTTCGTTGTCGATGTACCTAAAGTTGTTCCAGGCGAGAATCATTACCCATTTATAACTGATTAATTGAAAAATTATGCATATCTCTGTTATTGATTTGATTATCTTTTTTGCCTACTGTTTATTGATTTTATTTGTAGGACTCTTTGTTTCCCGTAGAAACAAAAAAGAAACACAGAGTGCAAAAGGATATTTTTTGGCGGGAAGAGGACTGGCTTGGTGGGCAATCGGTGCTTCTATTATTGCTTCGAATATTTCGGCTGAACAGTTTGTCGGGATGTCCGGTTCAGGTTATGCTATCGGCTTGGTTATGGCAACTTATGAATGGATTGCTGCACTGGGGCTGTTGATTGTGGCAAAGTTTTTCATACCGATTTTCCTTGAGAAGAAGATATTTACAATGCCTCAATTTCTGGAAGAACGGTTTGATAGTCGTGTAAAGTCTGTAATGGCGTTTTTCTGGCTGGTTGTTTTTGTGTTTATTAATCTGACTTCCATTCTTTATCTGGGAGCGCTGACCATTGAGAAGATTATGGGAGTACCCATGATTGTGGGAGTGCTGGGATTGGCCATATTTGCAGGAGTCTATTCTATTTATGGCGGATTGAAAGCAGTGGCCTTGACAGATGTGATTCAAGTGGTATTTTTAATAGGTGGCGGATTAATAACAACTTATATTGCACTGGATACTCTGGGAATGGGGGAAGGAGTAGTACAAGGTTTTAAAAATCTTTATGTACAGACCGAAGATAAGTTCCATCTTATACTTGACAAGTCTCACCCTAGTTATATGGATCTTCCGGGTATTTCTGTTATTATAGGTGGTTTATGGGTCGCCAATCTCTATTATTGGGGGTGTAACCAATATATTATTCAACGTGCCCTGGCGGCTAAATCAGTGAGTGAAGCCCAGAAGGGAATGTTGTTTGCCGGTTTTATCAAGTTGCTTATTCCATTGCTGGTTGTCATTCCGGGCATTGCGGCTTTTGCTTTGAATGCTCCATTGGAAAAATCAGATGAAGCTTACCCTTGGTTGTTGAGCAATTTACTCCCCGTAGGCATAAAAGGGGTTGCATTCGCAGCGCTAACAGCGGCTATTGTTAGTTCTTTAGCATCTATGATGAATAGTATAGCTACTATTTTTACAATGGATATTTATCGTTCGTATATCCGTCCGCAAGTTGGGGAGGCTGATTTGGTACATGTGGGCCGCTGGACCAGCTTTATATCTTTGGTAATTGCTGTTATAATAGCGCCTATGTTATCCGGACTTGATCAGGCATTTCAGTATATTCAAGAATTTACGGGTTTTATCAGTCCGGGTGCATTAGCAATTTTCCTTGCAGGTTTCTTTTATCGCAAAGCCACAGCCAATGGAGCATTAGCAGCTGCTTTAGGAACCTTTATCTTTTCCCTTTTACTAAAATTCCTTTGTCCGGGGTTGCCTTGGATGGACAGGATGGGGATTGTCTTTGCTTTGCTGCGGATTGATTGTTATGCTGAGAAACCGAACACAAATTGATGTGTCTGCATCTCCGGTACGATGGTCACTTTTCCGCACTGGAAAATTATTTAATATTTTGTCTTGTATCATTATTGCCATTCTGATTTATTTCTATTGTTTGTGGTGGTAAAAAGTAGAAAGGCATTCTGGGATAAGTCTGATATTTATTTCTTTAAATCTAATAATTGTTTTGTGTTATGAAAAATTATTTATTGACGTTGATTGGATTGCTATTCGCAATCGGATTGTCTGCACAGACAGTGAAAGTTACTGGTACAGTTTTGGATGAAGGTAGGCAGCCTTTATTGGGTGTAAGTATTTTTGTGCAATCCAATAGAGCTCATGGAACTGTAACGGAATTAAATGGTAGGTTTACCATTGATGTAGCGGTAGGAGAGAAGTTGGTTTTCTCTTATATGGGATTTGTGAATAAAACTGTGCTTATAAACAAAGTTGAACATGATTTGCTTGTCATTATGGAAGAAGATAAGCAGGCTTTGGATGAAGTAGTGGTTATTGGATACGGTACGGCGAAAAAGAAGGATATAACAGGTGCTATATCTTCCGTATCGGCAGACAAACTGAAGGAAACTCCGGCAGTCAGTCTGAATCAGGCTCTTCAAGGCAAAAGTGCAGGTGTACAAGTGCAGTTAAGTGATAATTCTCCCGGTGGAGGTGTCAGTGTGCTTATTCGTGGAAAAGGTTCTATTAATCAGTCAAATGATCCGATTTATGTAGTTGATGGTATCATTATGGAAGGTACTTTGAATAATATCAATGTCAATGATATTGCCTCTATCGATATTCTGAAGGATGCATCTGCTGCAGCTATTTATGGTTCAAGAGCAGCCAATGGAGTAGTGATTGTGACAACAAAAAAGGGCGAAGAAGGAAAGGCAAGAGTGTCATTCAGTGCCCGGACCTCATTTCAGTCTCCCTCCAACTTGCCTAAAATGTTAACGGCACAGGAATTGGCTGAAATCCGTATTGAGGGGAATGTAAACTCACAAATGGATGCAAAATTCTTGGCAAATCCACAAATGAGCATAGAAGAATACCGTAGTGAGTTTAATGCCTTGAAGCAACAGTATGCCAAGGAATTACCCACGTCTATGTTTTCGGATGTTGAAAGACAAACTTTACTTGCCGGTGAAACGTATGACTGGTATGATCAAATATCACAAACTGGTGTGGTTCAGGATTATACGGTTTCATTGTCTGGTGGTACAAATAAAACGAATTATTATATCAGCGCTAATTATTATGATCAGAAGGGTATTATTCAGGGAACAGGACATAGGCGTTTTAGTTTTCGTGTAAATCTGGAACAGCAAATAAAGTCTTGGCTAAAAGTAGGGGTTAATTCAAGCTATTATGATGGCGCAACTACTTATGGAGGAGCTAATATTGGAAATGGATTAGGTGCAAATCCGATGTACCCGTTTGAGATAGATGGTAAAGCGCCTTTGGAGTTACCTTACTATACGAATCCCGGACAAAGTAATCCGGCCTTATCCAAACAGATAGATAATGATGCAAAGTCCAACCGTTTTTCTATGAATGCATATTTAAAGATAGATATTACAAAAGATTTATTTTTAAAGAGTAGCGTGTCTTTGGATCAGGTGAATAATTTTTCCGGATATTTCGCTCCTTCAAACATAAAACAGGGGCAAAGCGTGAAAGGTGAAGCACAAATAAAGAATAACAGATGGACTGACGTTATGCAGGAAAATTCACTGAACTATTCTAAGTTGTTCCAAGAGGTACATAGGGTGAATGTGATGTTGGGCAACACTGTTCAGGTAAATAATTATTTTGGTAATACGCAATATGGGAATGGGTTCGCTACGAATGTAATGGGATATAATAATATCAGTTCGGCATCTGAATTTCCGGCGGGAAAGCAATCTTCCAGTAAAACCAGATGGGCCTTGGCTTCTTTTATCGGTCGATTGAATTATGCTTATAAGGATAATTATATTTTTACTTTTACAGGACGTTATGATGGTAATTCCCGCTATGCTGAGGGACATAAATGGGGCTTTTTCCCGTCAGTAGCCGGTGCTTGGCGTATTTCCGGAGAAAGGTTTATGGAAAAGGCGCATTGGCTTGATGATCTGAAATTACGTTTTGGTTGGGGACAACTGGGTAATAGTAATGTAGCGCTTTATTCATCGTTTACTAAATTATCCCCCGGAATCACAGTCGATTACCAAGGAAATTCGGTAAATACCATCCAAAATTCAGATCAGTTTATGGGTAATAAGGATTTGCGTTGGGAACGTCAGGAACAGATCAATGCAGGGGTTGATTTAGCGGCTTTTAATAACCGTTTGCGTTTTACTCTGGATGTGTATAAGAAAAACAGTAAGGATTTGGTTTTGCAAACTCCTTTACCGGTGACTACCGGTTATCTGAACATTTATTCTAATGTGGGTGAATTGGAAAACAAAGGTATCGAAATTTCTTTGGGAGGACGAATCATTGCTACCAAGGACTTTTCCTGGGATTTGGATGTAAATTGGGCAACTAACAAAAATAAATTGAAGTCCTTGTATGGAGGTATCAAGGAAAGGATGAACGATGCATCTAATCCATTAAATGCCGGTTGGTGGGTAGGAAAGCCTCTGGGTACGATATATACCTATCGATATGAAGGTATTTGGCAATGGGATGATGATAGGGTTCTAATGGATAAAATGAAAGATGGTCGCGAAGGTGGTGATACTTATTATCCTGGTGAAAACAAAATTGCCGATTTGGACGGAGATGGACAGATAACAACTAATGACAGGGAAATTGTTGGTTATGCTGATCCGAAGGGGTATGGAGGGATATCCACTACTTTGAATTATAAGAATTGGACTTTGAATGTAATATTCAATTATGTGTATGGTAATGATGTTTTCAACAGATCTTATCATGAATATACGCTGGGTGCAGGCTATGGAACTCTGAACATGTTCAATGATGAACTGAATCGTTGGAGTGTTAATAATACAAGTGGTTCCATACCGAGAGCTCATTCCAATAATCTGGATAGAATGTTGATATCCAGTAGAGTTATGCAGGATGGTTCTTACCTGCGTATGAAGAATGTGACATTGAACTATCAGTTCCCTCTGAAGTGGATTAACAAGGTGGGATTGAGTAATCTGAATCTTTATGTTTCAGGAGAGAATTTGCTGACATGGACAGGGTTTAAGGGAGCCGATCCGGAATCCGTAGGTACGGGTTATGATGAGACTTATCCGAACGCACGTTCTTTCACTTTGGGATTAAATGTTAGTTTTTAAGGTTGTACAAATAAAAATACGAAGTATGAAAAATATATATATATATGCATTGGCTGGAGTTTTAGCTTTATCTTCATGCGATGAGTTTTTAAGAGAGGAACCGGAAGATTTCATGTCTGCTGAATCTGAAGACGTAGATGAGGCATTGATTGAGGCAGAAATACAGGGAGCTTATAAGTCTACTTTGTGGTTTAAAAATGGACGTCAGGGGTTTATTGGGATAACCGGTACGGATGAGGCCAGAGGAAAAACGGTGGAAGTTAACTATTGGGCTGAACAAGGAGCGATAGACCGCTACAACACGTCATTGAATGCTGACAATTGGTTGACGAAATGGTTGTGGGACTCCGGTTATTTCGGTATATCACGTTCCAATACAGCAATTAATGCTGTACGTAACTATACAGGCAGTACGGAGGAATGGAGGCTTAGTAAAGAAGCTGAGGCGCGCTTTGTCCGTGCATTCGATTATTTTATGTTGGTACAGAACTTTGGTGGTGTTCCCTTGATTACTGAGGAAACGGTTCTTTCTGCCACTCCTAATTATCCACGGATTGATAAGGCTGAAATTTATAAATATATAATCCAGGACTTAGAATTTTGCGAATCACACCTAAAGACAGATTATCGTGCAGGACGACCTACGGTTGGTGCAGCCAAGGCTATGCTGATGAAAGTTTATATGTATGCACCGGAGTCTACCGGCATACGGAGTTATTCTGAAGCAAAACGCCTTTTTGAGGAAATAGAAGGTTTAGGCGTATATTCTTTGCAACCGTCTTATGCCGATTTATTTAAGCCGGAATTTGAGAATGGTGTGGAATCTGTTTATGAGTTTCAGTTTGAATATCCGGATGAGCAAAATCAATTTCAATATTTTTGTGGAAGCAGAGCTCTCGACCAGTTTACAGAGGGAGGTGGATTTGGTATATTTCTGCCGAGTGAGAGGTACTTGGGGTTGTTTGATGATACGGATGAACGGTTTGATGCCAGTGTCCGGACTAAGTTCTATGATAAGAATGGCAATTTGCTGACCTCGGCGGCCGATCCGGAATATATAGCTCCTCATTGCAAGAAATATGAAGATTATGATCGTGTAATGGATGCCGGAGCCAGCTCGAAAAATATCTATTTTATCCGCTATGCTGATCTAATCCTGTTATATGCAGAATGTCTTTTGGCGGAGAATGACTTGGCCGGTGCAAAGCAGCAAGTTATCCGTGTCCGTAATCGTGCAAAGGTTTCCACTCCGATTACAGCCTCAAATAATACAGAAATGCTCGACTTCATTTATGAGGAACGCATGCGTGAATTGGGGATGGAAGGTTGGAGAAGAATGGACTTGATACGTCGTGGAGCAGATTATTTTGCTGCGCAAGTTGATAAGTATAATCCGTTTGCGAAGGGAAATGTACAGCCATATCATGCTTTTTATCCAATTCCAACGAATGAAATTAATATGAATGACGGAATAGGGGCGGAAGATCAGAATGAAGGATATAAATGAAAAAAGTACAACTATGAATAAACTGTTGTTAGGATTGATTTTTACAATACTTTTGTGCGCAAGCTGTACCAATAGGGGGATGGTTGCTATAGATAATGGTATTGTAAAGCTGGAATTTGATTTGAAGCAGGGAACTTATAAAGGAATTGATGTGGAAACAGGACAGACCTGTATTTACGATGCCTCTTGGCGCGTGAATGATTTTCTTTCTACGGATGCAGACTCCATCTATTATCAGATAGAGGCAATTCAGGATTCGTTGGGAAAAGGTCAATCTATACAGGTTGTTTCAGTAAAGAAAGGACAACCGGACTTGGTTTTTAATTTTAATTTGTATGATCAGGAACCCTTTGTCATAATGTATGGTGGTATCCGTAACGGAACTTCAGAAGGTATACAGATAAAAGAAATATCGCCGGTTGCAAACGCCCGTTTGTTTTACGGAGCGGATATCTCTAAAAATTTCAAGCTTATAGACGGTGAAGGTGGAGGTTGCCCGACTTATATTCGTGAAACTCCTTCTTTGTTGTCACAAAACAACATGATACTTCATTTCGGAACTGACGATGACTTTCATACTTTGGTGGGTGGAGGTGCTTCTTATGGAGAGTTTGCCAAGTATGCCTTAATAGGAGAAAAAGAACAAAGGAAGGCTGACTTGAAGGAACATCCGGTAGAAGACTTGCAGTTGGTTTCTTATATCGATGTAGGAGAAGAGGCTGTTGGCACGGACACTGTTCAGCCGTATATTACACTTTCTTCCGGTGCTCCTTATAAGTTTGAGGGAAACATAGCCTACAAAGAGGCAAGGACTGTAGTATGGGCGGACAGGGAAATAGGCGTTAAGCTGCATAATCTGGATAAAGATAAATCCTACATTGTAGGCTTGTCGTGGTGTGATGATGCGGACAGACGAAAACAGACGGTACATCTCAAATATGGTGATAAGGAGATAACTTGTATTGAAGATTGTCGGCTGCCTTCTTTGGCAAAAGGAGAGAATGCCCAAATCATTTATTTTGAGATTCCGGCAGCGGCCAATGAACTGGAACCGCAATTATTGGTGAAACAGGCTGGTGGTGATAATGTTGTGATCAGTGAAGTACTTATTTATGAAGGGAAACTTCCGGAAGAACGCTTGAATAAGCCTGAAACGGTTGAAATTCCTGCGGCTGATTTTACCAGGTGCACCCTGAATTTATATGCATCAGATGTTATAGGTAAACTTGTGGATGCAAAGTCAGGATATATGACGGAGAAGGACCGGTTCTACTTGGATTTTGTAACTGCCAATCCAATTTATTCTGCTGAAAAGTATGCGCAGACTTTACGGATCTTACAGCAAATAAATTTGAATTACTACTATTTTCCGACAATTTGTATGTGGTATGCCATGATGCCTATTTATGGTGGAAATATTGTCATGGGGACAAATGATACTGTTGGAGCCGTAGAAGAAATGAAACGTGTAAAATTGAGTGGATTCTTAAAATATACTACCATGGGTATTCGTCTTGTACCCGATTGTTATGATGAAAACAATGAGAATGGTTGGTGGGATGATGAGCACTGGCGTTTACGTGGGAGCGGACCGCAGGGAGAAAGTATGAAGTTGAAATCAGGTCATTACCGTGCCCCTTATGATACTTCCAGGAAATGGGCACAAGCTATTTTGGATTTGGGCGGCTTGCCATTTACCTACTTTCAAACGGCGGTTCGCTCGAAAGATTATGCGGAAGCTTATCCGGAACATATGCTTTTTAATGAATCTTTTCATGAGATTGATACATTCGACTGGCTGAATAAAAATTATACGACTTATGATTTTACTGACATCGGTTTCTTGGCACACATGCGTGATGTATATCACAATTTGAACGACGCAGGTATCGTCGGTATGATGTTTGATTATCCATATACGGGGTGGCCAGTGTATGGCGGGATGGATGACAAATATAGTACAGCAGCCGGTGCTTATCGTACGATTTTTAAATTGGCTTCAGAAGGGTTGGGCAATAAAGCATATATCCACGAACGTAATTTGAAGTATGGCTCTGATATTGCATTGGGGTATGTGGCTTCCCAGCGTACCTGGGGAGATACAGATGTCATTACTCCGGAGATGGTAGCTCGAAGTGGATTACGATGGTATAAAAACCGTGTTGTGGTAAATTATGATATGGATGCAAAGAACTTGTTGAAGGCACAACCGGCAGATTCGGAAGATGGAATAAATAAATTGTTGACTATGTCTTATGTGACGGCTTCCCGTTTGCTCTTGGCCAATAGTTTCGGTACATTGGATGCTGAGCACGTATATAAGCTGTCGCGTATTTATCCTTTCCATCAGTTTGCAAGGAGTGCCCGCCCTTTGGATGCTTTCACTACTGACTATCCAAGAGTTTATGGCATGAAGCTTACAGATAAATGGAGTTCGTTGACATTCTTCAATGAAGATGAAGAACATCCTCAAAAGATCAGCATTAAGCTTTCGGGGATAGAAGGACGTGGAGGAGCCGGTTTACATCCCGACAAGCAATATTATATTTATGATTTCTGGAATGATAAACTGATTGGAACTTTCGGTGGTAATGAAACCCTGGAACAAGAGTTGCGCAAAGGGGAGGCAAGACAAATGGCTGTTCGTGAAGTGGAAAGTAATCCGCAAGTTTTGTCTACAGACAGACATTTACTGCAAGGACTCCTGGAATTGTCCGAAGTTTTTTGGAATGAAGAAACGAAGGAATTGACCGGCTATGCTGAGCTGGTGGAGGGTGAATCGATGCATATTACCATAGCAACGAACGGTTGGCAACCCCAGCATTGCACTGTGGCTGATAATGAAGTGGCATGTTCTTTGGAAAACAATTCTGAGAATCTTGTAAAACTTGTTTTGAAGAGTACGCATGGAGGAAAAGTATCTTGGAAATTCTCTTTTAAGAAATAGTTGGTAGAATTTATAAAGTATCTGATAAATTAAAAATACGAAAAAATGAAATATACTGCAATTATATGGGGAGTATTGTTGTTCCTATGTTCTGCTTGTGAACAGAAAACAGAAGTAACTTCGCCCGATGGCAGGAACAAACTGATGTTGATGTTGGATGAATCCGGTTCATTATATTATCAGATTTTTTCCGGTGGGAATGAAATTGTTCGCAGCTCGCTGATGGGGGTGGTTGCGGAGAATAGTAAATATTGTTTTGACAGTGGATTGGTGTATGTGGATCAAACGGGACGGACTATCAATGAAACATATACTTTGCCCACGGGGAAACGCTCTGAATATGTGAATAAGTCAAATGAAAGAACGTTCGTCTATAAAAACGCCGCTGGGCAGTTATTGAAGGTCGTTTGCCGTGCTTATGATGACGGGGTTGCATTCCGTTACGAACTGGGCAATCAGGAGCCGATAACCATTCGGCATGAACTGACAGAGTGTACTTTGTCGGATGAAACCCATACTTGGATGATGGACTGGATTAAGGATTATGAGAATTTCTACCCGGAACGTGTACTTGATACTATTACGAGACCTACAGAGTTTCTGTTTCCCGTCCTTACATTACAGGATAAGCAGTGGATGTTGATGACGGAAGCTGAAGTGTATTCCATGCCAGCCATGCACTTGTCAAAGGAGCCAAAATCTGCTACATTTCATTATGTGTATGCACCTGAAGATTCGGCATTTGTGGCTGAACCTTCTTTTAAGACTTCATGGAAGACTTTTATTATGGGTCAAAATATAGGTGATATTGTAGAATCCTCGTTGGTTGAGAATCTGAATCCTTCTACAGATTTCTCTGATATGGATTGGATAAAGCCGGGAGTTGCGGCTTTCCCTTGGTGGGGGAATTATTTGGCAAACAGTTATATCGATACTCTAAAAATGTATGTTGACCTGGCAGCCGAGATGAAGTGGGAGTGGTTGGAATTTGATGTTTCACTAATCAATACTCCGTTCCATTCTTCAAAGGAATGGGAGGATGTGACCTGGATACCGGAATTGACTGCTTATGCAAGGGAGAAAAACATTCTTGTATATGGGTGGGATGAGATAAAGGTGTTGGACAATAAGGCGGGACGTGATTTTGTTTTCGACCGATATAAAGAAATGGGCTTGGATGGAATAAAGATTGATTATATCGATTCTGATTCAAAATATGCAATGATGTTCCGCGATACAGCTTGTGCTGAAGCTGCCAAACGTAAAATGATGGTGAGCTTTCATGGAGAGACTTTGCCGCGGGGACATCGCAGACGTTACCCTAATATCATGACTAATGAAGGAGTGCGAGGAGCTGAATATTATACCTTCAAGGGGGCCCAATCACCTGATAGCCGCCATAATTGTACTTTACCTTTTACACGTAATGTGGTTGGATCTATGGACTACACTCCCGTGACCTTTACTATCCGTGATGAGAATCCGCGTACAACAACGTATGCTCATGAGTTGGCTTTGGCATTTGCCTTTGAATCCGGATGGATTTGTATGGCAGACAGGCCGGCCGTTTATTTGAATTCTCCAGCTCGTCCTTTGCTTGAAAAGATTGAGGCAGCTTGGGACCAGATTCATTTCATAGACGGTTTTCCGGGCGAATATTTCTGTGTGGCTCGATGCAAAGCGGGGAAATGGTTTGTTGCGGGAATTAACGGCGGACAAAAACGTAGAATTAAGGTTCCCTTGTCTTTTCTGGATAAAGGTCAACATACCATAACCTTATATGCTGACAAGGAAGGGAATGAATTGCATGATGTACGCATTGAAACTTTCCCGGAGATAAGTGAGAAAGAGGTGCTGGAAATAGATGTGTTGCCTCATGGAGGCTTTGTACTGGATATTGATTAAAAAAATAACCACATGATTTTGAGAAATTTATTCGTAACTTTCCTTGCATTTGTTGCGTGGGGGATTCAAACAAATGCTGGTGAAATACCACGAAAGGAATATCCACGTCCCCAGTTTGAGCGTAAGACATGGCTAAACTTAAATGGAGAATGGGACTATGCCTTTGATTTTACAAATATTGGGATGGAAAAGGAATTCCATAAAGCTACAACTTTCAGCGGTAAAATAACAGTTCCTTTTCCGCCGGAAAGTAAGTTGTCCGGGGTAGAACATAAAGATTTTATCAATCATATTTGGTATCATCGTATCATACGGAGACCGGAAGAATGGGCAGGCAAGAATGTAATACTGAACTTTGGGGCTGTCTATTTTAATTCGGAAATCTATATTGATGGAAAATTGGTTGGAAGACATTTCGGAGGTAGCTCTTCTTTTGGTTTCGATATTACCGGATATGTAGGGGATGGGTTAGAACACCATCTGGTGGTGCGTGCAAGCAGTGATCTAAGATCTATGATGCAAAGTGCCGGTAAGCAGAGTCTTTTGCTGAACTCTCATGGATGCCAATATACGCGTACTACCGGTATTTGGCAAACTGTATGGCTGGAGGCTGTGGCATCGGCAGGGTTACAGTCTGTTCATGCGCTAACGGATATTGACCAAAAACAGTTGGTTATTCACCCCCGTTTTTATCGTGACAGTTATAAGAATACATTGCGGATTGTTTTGCAAGAGAATAACAAGAAAATCGGAACAGTATGTGTCAAAGCTGCAAATAGTTCTGTGGCTGTATTTTCATTGAAGAATGTCAGGTTATGGTCACCGGAATCGCCTTTTCTGTATGATGTCCTGTATCAAGTGTTGGATGAGAATGGAAAGGTGATAGATGAGGTGACTTCTTATGTGGGAATGCGGAAGGTCCATATTGAGGGAAATAAGATTTATCTTAATAATAAGCCTTATTATCAGCGTTTGGTACTTGATCAGGGATTTTATCCGGACGGTATCTGGACAGCGCCTTCGGATGAGGCCCTGAAAAGAGATATAGAAATCTCGATGGCTGCCGGTTTTAACGGTGCCCGTCTACATCAGAAGGCTTTTGAAGAACGTTTCTATTATTGGGCCGACAAACTGGGATATATCACTTGGGGGGAAGCACCAAGCTGGGGAATGGATGCAAACAGCATTGAGGTTGCACGCAACTTTCTGCAAGAATGGTCGGAACTTGTTTTGCGCGACCGGAACCACCCGTCTTTATTGATTTGGACGCCGATGAATGAAGAGTGGTGGCCCGATCACGTACAATATCCACGTTTCACAGCAGATTTGTATGATTTGACTAAGTCATTGGATCCCACTCGTCCGGTGAATGATGCCAGCGGGGGATGCCATATAAAAACAGATATATGGACGGTACATAGCTATGAGCAAGATCCGACTGCTTTGAAGGATGCATTATATAAAGATGGAGTTTTCTTTCAGACACCTAATAATCCGCAAGGAGTACCATCCGCCAATGTGGGATTTAATGGGCTTGGTGTAGATAGTCCCTATCCTTTTCCGAAATATGAAGGCGATATGCCCTATTTGATAGATGAAGTAGGTGGTATAAAATGGGTAGAGGCGAAAGATAAAAGTAATACAGATAATTCCTGGGGCTACAGTACACCTCCTGCAACTCAAGAAGAATTCCTGCAACGTCTTGAATCGCAGATAGATGCTATACTAAGTTTAAAGGAATATGTTTGGGGATATTGTTATACACAATTGACCGATGTAGAGCAGGAGCAGAATGGCATTTTCTTTTATGATCGCAGGTCCAAGTTTGATTTGAAACTTATTTCCCGTATCTTTTCTAAAACTCCCCGGGAATAAATTTTGCATTTACCGAAAGAGGTATTTCGATGTTCCTGCCAAGTGGAGGGGCTCTGCTATTTAATAATCTTTTTCTTAGGCATTCCTATTGTTTTCACTGCGCAAGTTTAGTACATTTGCATGCCAATACTTATTCTTTCCACCGCGGAGGTTTTTTCTTTCCACCGCGATGGAAAGAAACTTCTCCCACGGTGGAAAGAAACTTTCTCCGCGGTGGAAAGAATAGATGCTTGGCACGATTTTCCTTAGCTGTCATAGGAAAAAGGGATAAAAGTGGCAGCGTGATAACATAAAACATACAGATGAGTGCATATTATGACCTTTTCGAGAAACCTGATGTCAACAAGACAGGTAAACAACAACCTCTTTACGCTCGTTTCATCCCCAAGGGGACTATTGAGCAGAAAGAATTTCTAAACCGTGTTCACCTCTTTACCGGTATTAGTCGCAGTTTGTTGGAGGGTGCTATGGCCGCTTTCATGGATGAGTTGCGCGATTGCCTGGCTGATGGCTGGACAGTGGAGTTGGGTGAACTCGGATATTTTACGCCTTCACTGAGTTGCCAGCGTGAAGTAATGGAGAAAAAAGAACTTCGTGCAGCTTCGGTGAGGCTCCGAGGCTTGAATTTCCGTGTAAGTAAGGAGTTTTATAAGGAACTGGATAAAAAGATGCAGTTGGAGCGACATCCACAGTCAGCGTCCAAATCCGAATCTTCCGTACCACTTCTTTCTGTGGAACAGCGTTTCCGTTTGCTCGAAGAGTATTTGCAACAGTATCCTTGCATTAACCGTGCACAGTATGCCCGCCTGACGGGGCGCAGTGTGAAGCAGGCGGTTACTGACCTGAACTTGTTTATTGAAGACGGATTGCTGATGAAACATGGGGCGGGGAGAAATGTGGTGTATCTGAGGAATAAGTAGTAAAAATTCAAATCAAACACAATATAGAATAAAATGGGGAACTTATATAGCTTATACTTGAAATGTTTTAACGTGTAAATATTGTTAATAAATCAATGTGAATTGATTTTGCTGCTTGTTAATTCCTATATTTGTTAATCGACAATATCGAAATATTATAAAAACACACCCATCTAGAGATGCTTCCTTTGAAGTATAACTTACTTATGAAGCGAACTTTCGGAGGTGGCATAAATAATCTAAAGAACAATGGATTATACTATTATTTCTCATATCAAGAAAATTAAATCCATACCGACTGCCGAATGGGCTATTCAGAGTAATGAAGAACACAATCATGGCGTTGCTAATTTAGCGGAACAATTTGCTGGGGAATTTGATTGTGCTGATTGGGGAAAAGTCATAGGCTTACTTCATGACAAGGGTAAAGAAAAGAAAGATTTTCAAAACTATATTAGGAAAAAATCTGAATATGACCTAAATACACCAATTTGGAAGGATAAAACACATGCTTATGTTGGTGCTTTGTTGGCAAAGAAGTATTATGGAAGCTTATCTGTTTTTTTAAGTAACCCTATCATGGGACATCACGCCGGGCTATATGATTATGGCGACTTTGAAGCCCAAATGCAACGTCCGCTTCCTTTGGAAATAAATAGTGAATGGCAAAATGTAAAATTGACAGTTCCTTCGCGCTTAAGTTCACTGAATGCATTTGATTTTCATCATTTTATACGATTACTTTATTCATGTTTGGTGGACGCAGACTTTCTTGATACGGAAAGATTTATGGATGAAAGGAGTGCCATTTTGCGTGGTCAAAAAGATAATTTGCAACAATTGTCCGTTAAGCTGGAATCATATTTAGCCGCATTGTCAGTAAAGTCGGTTGACTCTCCGGTTAATCGTATTCGCAATATCATCCAGAAGAAATGTCTGGAAAAGTCCAAAGAAACTCCCGGTTTTTATAGTTTAACGGTGCCAACAGGAGGTGGAAAAACCATATCTTCATTGGTTTGGGCGATAAATCATGCCAAGGAATTTAATAAGAAACGAATAATTATTGCAATACCTTATACCAGTATCATTGTTCAGACAGCTGAGGTGCTACGAAATATCTTTGGAGAAGAAAATGTTCTGGAACATCATTCAAATACTAATTTTGATGATACTACAGATCCCGATCTGAAATTGAAAATGAAGTTGGCAACTGAAAATTGGGATTATCCTATTATTGTTACCACCAATGTACAATTATTTGAGTCAATGTTTTCAAATAAACCGTCAGCTTGTCGTAAATTACATAATCTTTGTAACAGTGTATTGATATTAGACGAGGTGCAGACGTTGCCTTTGGAATATTTGCAACCTATCGTAGATGGATTGAAGACATTTCAGCGTTGCTTTGGTACGAGTGTATTGTTTACAACAGCCAGTCTTCCGGCTTTGAAAGGGGACTGTAAGGGGAGTGGACTTGCTATGCTTAATGGAATAAAAGAGATATGTGAGATTATACCTGCATCGCTTTGTTTGCATGATAAACTTCGTCGGACAAACTTGCACTTTGATGAGGAAAGAAGTGATTATGATGCTATTGCTCAGCGCCTGTCTCAACATGACAGAGTTTTATGTATTGTGAATACCCGCAAAGATGCGCAAGAGATATACAGCCGCTTACCTGATGAAGGAATAACATTACATTTGTCTCGTATGATGTGTCCTAAACACTTATCAGAAACAATTGCATTGATAAAAAAGCTTCTCAAAGATGGAAATAAGAAAGTTATACGGGTTATTGCTACTCAATTGATTGAAGCCGGAGTCGATATTGACTTCCCAGTAGTTTTTCGACAAGAAGCCGGACTTGATTCTATTTTGCAGGCTGCCGGGCGCTGTAACCGCGAAGGAAAGATGGCGATGGGGGCTACTTATGTATTTAAGCTGCATAGATCATTACCATCGGGGTATATCAGCAATTCTGTAGATGCGCAGACTACATTGCTACGAACACAACCCAATGCAGATTGGTTTGCTCCGGAGACGATGCGGAATTTTTTTGTACAGTTATATAGCAGGACGCAGAATTTTGATAAGGCTGATATTGGAATTCTGTTATATAAACCTCGTGAGCTTTGTTTTAAAACAGCTGCATCGAATTTTCATTTAATAGAGAATGAAGGGAAAAGTATTATAGTCAATTATGATGATAGTTTGTCACTTGTGGAAGAGTTAAAACAAAAAGGCCCGAATTACTCGCTTATGAAACGGTTAGGACAATATATGGTTCATGTGCATGATAGAGACTTCAAGATACTGTTGCATGGAGGATTTGCAGAAGAAATCATTGAAGAGGTTTTTGTAATCTCGGATCGAAATCAATATAGTGAAAAAGTAGGACTAATGCTGGAAAATCATTGGTTAGATGAAATATTAATCAAATAAAGATATATGGAATATTTTGATAAAGAGTATTGCTTGGAAGTATGGGGAGATATGGCTTGTTTCACTCGTCCGGAGTTTAAAGTAGAGCGTGTCAGCTATGACGTGATTACTCCATCGGCGGCTCGTGCTATTTTTGAATCTATTTTTTGGAAAGATGCGATTCGCTGGGAGGTAACTAAAATTGAGATTCTCAATCCTATAAAATGGACTTCTGTCAGGAGAAATGAAGTGGGAGCTGTAGCGGGAAAGAACATAAAGAGTATCTATATAGAAGAAAAGCGTCAGCAAAAAGAATGCTTTGTTGCTCAAAGATGGGTGTTATCGCATTTATGCTAAGTTAATTTTTATTCCTGTGCGTGACAGAAAGAATCTGAAACATGAGCCCGGTTTTGATGAAAATCCCGGAAAGTATAATGCAATGTTTGAGCGTCGTGCTGCAAAAGGACAGTGTTTTAATCAGCCATATTTAGGAACGCGAGAATTTGCTGCGTCCTTTCAGTTTGTTGACCCAAGTGTTGGAGACTTACGCCCTGCAATAGAAGAAGATCGGGATTTTGGCATTATGTTATATGATATGGACTTTTCAGATATTAATAATGTGCAGCCAATGTTTTACCGGGCAAAAATGGTGCAAGGTATGATTATGGTGCCAGCTTATAATAGTGAGGAGATATTAAGATGATACTGAAAGCACTATATGATTATTATCATCGGAGTGATGATTTAGCTCCTGCAGGCATGGAGATTAAAGAAATAGCTTTTCTTATTGTCATAGATAGAAATGGGAATTTTATTCGTTTGGAAGATCGAAGAATAGACAAAAAGAATTGCAGTAAATTTCTTGTAGCTAAAAGTATTGGACGCTCAAGTGCACCTGTTGCAAATATTCTTTGGGATAATTGTGCGTACGTGCTCGGTATATCTGATGCAGATTTACTTGATACTGATGCGGTATTAAATACAGAGGAAAGGGCAAAATGGGAAAGGGATGTGAAAAAGGAGCAAAGCAAAAATTTGAAATGTAATTCGGTTTTTGTAGCACAGATAGAGAAATTGTATGAAGAGCATTCTGAGAGTATAGAACTTCGTGCTTTGCATCTATTTTATGAGAAATATAATAAAGATCTGATATTGGAAGAATTGCAACAAGACATTAAATGGCAAGATTTCAGTAAGAATTTGACGAAAAATATATCTTTTATAGTGGAAGGAGACATTGAAATTATTGCAGAAAAGAGGTCTTTATTTCCTAAAGAAGAAAAGGCATGTTGTAATAAAGGTCTTTGCTTGATAACAGGTAATTGGGGTGAAATTGTTGAGACAACCAGTGCTACATCTATTCCAGGAGGGCAGGCAACAGGAAAGTTAGTCGCTTTTCAGGTAAATTCCGGTTATGACTCTTATGGTAAAAATAAGGGTGGCAATGCTCCTATTTCTGCCGATGCAGAGTTTTGCTATATAACGGCCTTGAAGAAACTATTGGATAAAGATTCCCGAAATAAGTTTAATATAGGTTCACGCACATTCGTCTTTTGGGCTTCATCTGATAATAGAGTTGCTAAAGAAGTTGAACAAAGTGTATTTAGTATGTTTGGTTTTGTAGAAGATGTAAAAGATGATCCAAATGCCAGAATAGAAGAGGTTCGTAAAGTCTTTAATGCTATCTACTCAGGACATTTGAAAACTAATCCTGATGATAAATTTTACATATTAGGATTGGCTCCCAATGCGGCTCGCATAGCTGTTGTGTATTGGAATGAATGTACACTTAAAAGTTTTGCGGAAAATATTTTACGGCATTTTGAAGATATGGATATTCTGGATACTCGTAAAGATGGAAGATCTTTCTTTGGACTACGACCTATGATGGGGGCTGTAGCACTTCGCGGAAAAAAGTTACAGATGTCCAGCCTAATCTTCCTGAAACAGTGATGAAAAAGTATGTTGCAGGGAATTCCTTATCCATACACGTTATTTAATGCTTGTATCAACCGTATCCGTGCAGAACAGAATGAGAATCAAAGTGTGACTATAGGGCGTGCGGCAATTCTTAAGGCTTATTTGAATAGATTATCCAATGATATTAATAAAAAAATAGAATTTATGATTGATAAAGAAAATTCCAATCAAGGCTATCTTTGTGGCCGATTGTTTGCTGTTCTTGAGCGTATTCAAGAGCGGGCTAACGGCATTAGTACTATTCGTTCTCGTTACATGAATGCGGCGTCAGCTACTCCTGTAGCCGTATTTCCTACAATTTTGAATCTTTCTGTACATCATGCGGAAAAATTGGACAAGGGAGTACAAATCTGGTTTGAGCAAATCAAATCCGAAATCGTAGATAAGATTATGGCGGAAGGTTTTCCATGCCATCTTTCATTGCCGGATCAAGGTCGTTTCTTTGTAGGCTATTATCATCAGCGGCAATACTTCTTTACGAAGAAAGATGATGTGACAAATGAATCAGAAAACAATGTTGAATAATAAAAAAGCAATTATGGAAGAGCAATTATTAAAAAATCGTATTGATTTTATGTATTTTTTTGATGTAAAAGATGGTAACCCTAATGGAGATCCTGATGCTGGTAATTTGCCGCGTATTGATGCAGAAACAGGTATGGGATTGGTGACGGATGTTTGCTTGAAACGTAAAGTGCGTAATTACGTGCAGGCGGCAAAAAGGATGTGCTGAAGGTTTTGATATTTTTGTGAAAGAAAAGGCTGTTCTAAATAACCTTATTGATGCTTCTTATGACACCCCGACTGTTAAAGAAAAGAAGGATGAGGGAGATAAGAAAGAAGCTGCACGTTGTGTGATGTGCCAAAAATACTATGACGTGCGTACATTTGGTGCAGTGATGTCGACAGGGAAGAATGCCGGGCAGGTTCGTGGACCTATTCAATTTACATTTGCGCGTTCTGTCGATCCTATAACGAGTACGGAGCATTCTATTACTCGTATGGCAGTGGCTACGGATGCTGAATCCAAAAAGCAAAGTGGTGATAATCGTACTATGGGACGTAAATCTACTGTTCCCTATGGTTTGTATGTTTGCCATGGCTTCATTTCTGCTAATCTTGCCAGACAAACAGGTTTTAATACGGATGATTTATCAATCTTTTGGGAAGCGCTGAAAAATATGTTTGATAATGATCGTTCTGCTGCTCGTGGACTAATGAGTGCACAGAAACTAATTATTTTCCGACATGATTCTGAATTAGGTAATGCTCCGGCTAATAAATTGTTTGATCTTGTCAAAGTGGAAAAGGATCCGGAAATTGTAGCCCGCTCATTTGCTGATTACAAAATAGTCATTGATAAGAATAGTCTTCCTACAGGTGTCACAATAGAAGAAATTCTTTAAAATGGATTATTCAGAAGATGATATGCTCATGTTGTCGGGGATACAACATTATATGTTTTGTCCTCGGCAATGGGCATTAATACATATAGATCAACAGTGGCAGGAGAATAAATTGACGGTCGAAGGCGACCTTTTGCATAATAATGTTGACAACCCCTTTTATCGACAAAAAAATGGTGAGACAATTACTTTGCGCTCAGTTTCTGTTGCTTCCAAGAAATTAGGTTTATATGGTATAACTGATGCAGTAGAACTTAAATCGACAGAGGATGTGTCTAATGCCATTTCTCATCCTTCTTATCCTGGATATTGGCTTCCTTATCCTATTGAGTATAAACGTGGTCATAGTAAACCGGATGAAAGAGATGAAGTGCAATTGGCGGCTCAGGTTATCTGTTTGGAAGAAATGTATGGTATTCATATTTTTACAGCAGCTCTTTATTATGGTGAAACCCGACATCGTGAGGTGATTGCGATAAGCGATAAATTGCGAGAATTGACATACAGATTAGCGGACGAAATGCATTGCATTTATCTAAAGGGTGATATACCTAAAGCTATAATGAGGCCTCATTGTAAAAGCTGTTCGTTATTTGATATTTGTTTACCTCAACTTAACAAGAGATTATCGGCATCTGATTATTTAAAACACAATTTTTATGAGGAAATTACTTAATACTCTATATATTACTACTCCAGAGTCTTATTTGAGTAAGGATGGATTGAATGTTGTTGTGTCAGTGAAACAAGAGGAAATTTTTCGTATTCCTATTTTGAATATAGAAGGTATTGTGACGTTTGGATATATGGGGGCAAGCCCTGGGTTGATGAAGCTTTGTGCAGATAATGGTGTATCACTGACATTTCTATCTCCTTCCGGAAGATTTATCAGTAGAGTGCAAGGACCGATAAAAGGAAATGTATTACTCAGAAAAAAGCAATGCCTTTTGTCAGATGATCAGGCATATACAATGCATCTTAGCCGATTGTTTATAGGTGGTAAAATTCAAAACTACAGAAATATTTTGAGACGTTTTATACGTGATTATGGCGTGAATGCTGAAGTCGAAGATGCTGCTTCTTTATTGTTAATTAGAAAAAATGAGTTGTTAAGAGCAAAAGATTTGGACCAATTGCGTGGGATAGAAGGTGATGCTGCTAATGTTTATTTTGAAGTATTACCACATTTAATACTAAATCAGAAAGTTGATTTTGTCTTTAAAGGACGGAATCGTAGACCTCCGAAAGATGCTGTTAATGCTATGCTTTCTTTTGCCTACACATTAATAGCAAATGATGTTGCAGCAGCGTTAGAAACGGTAGGACTTGATCCTTATGTTGGTTTTTTGCATTCATTGCGTCCGGGCCGTACTTCTTTAGCTTTAGATTTGATGGAAGAAATGCGTGCATATTTAGGGGATAGGTTAGTGCTTTCTTTGATTAATAGGAAACAAATATGCATTAAAGACTTTTCCATGCAAGGAGACGAGGGTATTGTTATGACTGACTCTGGAAAAAGAATATTTCTTTCAGCGTGGCAGAATCGTAAAAAGGAATTTATTATTCATCCTTATTTGGGTGAGAAAATACCTGTTGGCCTGTTGCCTTATGTTCAAGCTGTGTTATTAGCCCGCTATATGCGGGGTGATTTAGATAATTATCCTGTATTTTTAATTTCATAAAAATGTTTATATTAGTGACTTATGATGTAGATACTCAATCAGAAACGGGAGCTAAACGATTGCGTAAAGTGGCTAAAGAATGCTTGAATTATGGACATCGTGTCCAAAATTCAGTCTTTGAATGTGTATTGTCTGAAGCGCAATTTTTGATTTTTAAATCGAAAATCATAAAAATAATAGATTGTGATTTGGATAGTATTCGTTTTTATTTCTTGGGTAAGTATTGGAACAATAGAATTGAGTGTTTAGGGCGTGAAACTGCTATTGATGTAAATTCTGAACTAATAATTTAGTCTATTGCGAATGTGAAGCATTGCATATTTTGTGTATCTTTCGCAAGTGCTAATAATCAGTACCTAAGTCTTTTTTTACTTAAAAATGTGTCCTTTATAAAAATGACTTTTCTATATTCGCAAAAATCTCTTTAAGCATATAAGAATATCAATGCTTTAAAGTGAAAGAGTCACTCCTTGTACAGGAGTGTGGATTGAAACTAATATGTGTCTGTATACAAAAAGAATATTAAAGTCACTCCTTGTACAGGAGTGTGGATTGAAACACTGTACCCATCCGACTGTATAACAGTTGGCTAGTCACTCCTTGTACAGGAGTGTGGATTGAAACTGATCAAAGTACAAACCGTAGACGGAACTACCTGGTCACTCCTTGTACAGGAGTGTGGATTGAAACACTGTACCCATCCGACTATATAACAGTTGGCTACGTCACTCCTTGTACAGGAGTGTGGATTGAAACACAGATGAAAGAATAGAAAAACTGTCGAAAAAAGTCACTCCTTGTACAGGAGTGTGGATTGAAACCCTAAACTTGCAGCAAAAAGTCTACTCTATGCTGTCACTCCTTGTACAGGAGTGTGGATTGAAACTTTACGTATATTGTATTTTTTCGACAGTTTTTCTGTCACTCCTTGTACAGGAGTGTGGATTGAAACCTTTAGTGAAAGCCGCATGGGTTCTGTGAACCTAGTCACTCCTTGTACAGGAGTGTGGATTGAAACGTCAGATGGCGTATTATCAATATACCAATCGAGGGTCACTCCTTGTACAGGAGTGTGGATTGAAACTTTTGAAAAGTGAAGCAAACAACTTGCAAAGATGTCACTCCTTGTACAGGAGTGTGGATTGAAACCAAAGTAAGTAAGACGTATAGGCAGGTATCTATGTCACTCCTTGTACAGGAGTGTGGATTGAAACCCCAGTTTGCAGTCGTTATATTCGCTGTTCCATTGTCACTCCTTGTACAGGAGTGTGGATTGAAACGGAAGAACCTTCCATCTTTAGTCATAACAACATAGTCACTCCTTGTACAGGAGTGTGGATTGAAACCGGTGAAGAGATGGTGCAGGTTCCTTTGCAAACTGTCACTCCTTGTGCAGGAGTGTGGATTGAAACAAAACAGAAAAAGGACTATGCCCGTACACTCTACGTCACTCCTTGTGCAGGAGTGTGGATTGAAACAAAAAAGAATTGGAAGTAGCCATAGCATCCGGGTCACTCCTTGTGCAGGAGTGTGGATTAAAACAAGGATATCAGAAAGACCAACTTATATTATTAACATCCTCTTTATACGAGGGTGTGGATTGCAATGATCTTTACATCCAAAACGGTGATATCCGTTCACTTTTCTGTCTCTTTATCCTAATGACGTTGCAAAATTATAGATTTTTTTTTTCACGTTACTGTTTGAACGTCTTTTTTGATGCATACTGTCTCCATTGAGTTCAAAACGCACACTTGTCTACCGGATTGCTTTTAAGCAATTCAAGCCCTTGCAGGGCACTTTCGGCGGTGAGGGTTTGGTCTCTTTTGCTGAAGATACGGTAAATGAGTTCCTGTAAGTCCTTGTTGTCGTCAATGAACAAGATACATGGTTTCTCTTCCTGTGCCGATATGTCTGTTTCTCTGTCTTGAACAGGCAAGGGAGAGGACTCTACTATTTCCTGTTCACTATATACCTCTCTGTCAATTGGTTTTTCTACTGTAAACAGTGATCCTTTACCCAGTTCGCTGCTTACCTTGATGTTTCCGTGATGCAGAGTTTCCAATTCTTTGGTCAGTGACAGGCCAATCCCATTCGACTGGCATCTCGGATGACTTTTACTATTATAGAATTTGGTAAATATCTGTTTGATGTCTTTTTCTGTATTATTCTCCGGCTGACAATAACCGCTATCTCAACGCATGTCACCGTCGCTATATCGTGTATAACGCTGACGGATGTATTGATATACGTTTCACTCCGTTGCAAGGCAAGCCTATCCTTTCAGGACTCAAAATTCGAAAATTATAGCTGTGAGCAATAGACAGAACGAAATGGGGTCTAATGATAATTCCTAATCGCTATATCTACTTAATAGATAAGAATTAGGGAGTATCATTAGAACCCGTTTCATTTTTTGGGGAGGCAAGAGTTTGCATTAGTGCGAGAGTGTCGGATTGCATCGTTTTTCTGCAAAATGTTCTCTGCCTGTAGAGGTACTTTAAAATACCTTCTTTCATTATCAGCACTTTACCTTGTTGACTTGTAGAGACCATCGCTAAATCTTCTTTTTTCCTGTTTTCTTTTGATTTCTCTATATTTTTCTACTTGTAGAGAATGCGTATTTTTAAACATCTGTTTATCAGTGTTTTGATATAGTAGCCTGTAGATGCCATTTTCTTGCTTTCTCATACTTCTCACCCTAACTTTGCAACATCGAATCTGAGAAAACAGAAGTCTGACTGTTGAGGCCTCATGGTGAAGAACTTCTTGTTTCCAACTGAGATAAGATAAATATAGTAATAGTATTCTAATCATTAAAACAAAAAGATTATGGCAATTAAGTATGAAGTAAAGAAAGTAGTATTTGGCTTTGACAAAAGTAAAACTGAGAAATTCGTGGCACAGTCAAAGGTGCTGGGTATGGTGGAATTTAAGACACTTTGCGAAGAAGTGCAGAAAGTAAGCATGGCGCCACGTGGTGTGGTGAAGATGGTTATTGATGGGCTGATTGATACCTTGAATATGGATTTGGATAAAGGTTATTCCGTACAATTGGGAGACTTTGGATGTTTCCGTCCCGGGCTGAATGCAAAAAGCCAGGCGGGAGTGGAAGATGTGGACGCTAATACGGTGTATCGTCGAAAAATCATCTTTTGCCCGGGAAGCTATTTTAAAAGTATGCTGGGTAAGGCTACTGTTGAGAGGTTGACATTAGGAAAGGGTACTGTGGTTGGAAACACAGTTGTTAAACCTGACCAAGGCGGTAGTGGCTCCGGAGAGGGTGGACTGGATGAGAATCCTTTGGGATAAAAGGATTGGAAAAAGGTTGAAGTCTTTTTATGTAGAGGCGGGAAGTTTAATCAATACTTCCCGCTTTTACTTTAAAAACACTTCTAAATGGAGTAGCTTTATTTAATTTTTGTATTATTTTTGTATTGATGTACAAAATCATTGCTAATACTATTATGAAAACTCTTTTTGCTTTTTTTCTACTACTTGTCACCTGTAATTCTGTTATGGGAACTATTCCGGCAATACCAGCGGATGTTTATAATCACCAACTTTACTATACCGCTCCTGCTACCATTTGGGAAGAAACACTTCCTTTGGGTAACGGTCGTCTCGGTATGATGCCTGACGGTGGCGTTGATCGTGAGCATATTGTGCTGAATGAAATCTCCCTGTGGAGTGGTATGGAAGCTGATTATGGTAATCCGGACGCTTCCCGAAGTCTCCCGGCTATTCAGCAACTTTTATTTGAAGGAAAGAATAGAAGCTCAAGAACTGATGTATAGCAGTTTTGTGCCTAAGAAGCCTGAATCCGGTGGAACTTATGGTAACTATCAGATGCTGGCCGACCTCAATATCGACTTCAGTTTTCCGCATAGAAGAAAAACTATTTCAGAAAATGATGCAGCTCCGGTTACTGATTACCGCCGTTGGCTCGATCTGCGTGATGCAGTTGCTTATACCTCATTCACGAAAGAAGGTATTGACTATCAACGTGAATATTTCACTTCACGCGATAAGGACGTTATGATCATACACCTGACTGCCAGTCGTCGCCGTGCCCTGTCCTTCTCCGCTCAACTTTCCCGTCCCAAACAAGGTGTGGTCTCTGTGCTTCCGGGCATTGGGAAGGAAGAAGGAACTTTGTTGTTGGAAGGTACTTTAGACAGTGGAAAGCCCGGACGGGAAGGTATGAAGTATCGTGTTGCCATGCGATTAATATCTAAAGGTGGTAAACAGAATATTTCTGCCGAGCGTGGTATCACCCTGACTCAGGGGAGGGAAGCATGGCTGGTGCTTTCTGCCACTACTTCTTATGCTGCTTCCGGTACTGATTTTTCAGGAAACCGTTATAAAGAAGTTTGTGATAGTTTGCTGAATGCCGCTACTCAACATGTGCAAATTAAAGAGTCCCACATAGCCTCCCATCGTACCTTTTATGATCGTGTATCTCTAACTCTTCCGTTTACGGAAGATGATGTATTACCCACTAACGAGCGCATTACTCGTTTCACGGAGCGTGAGTCTCCAGCTTTGGCTGCTCTCTATTACAATTATGGTCGTTATCTATTTATCAGCAGCACCCGTCCGGGTAGCTTGCCTCCTAATCTGCAAGGATTGTGGGCAAATGGAGTAGAAACGCCTTGGAATGGCGATTATCATACCAATATTAATATCCAGATGAATCACTGGCCGCTTGAACAAGCCGGCCTTTCGGAACTTTACCAGCCTTTGACTGCGCTTGTAGAACGTCTTATCCCCTCGGGAGAAGAGACTGCCCGTACTTTTTACGGTACTCATGCTCAAGGTTGGGTGCTTCACATGATGACGAATATCTGGAACTATACCGCTCCCGGTGAACATCCCTCCTGGGGGGCTACCAATACCGGTGGTGCCTGGCTTTGTGCTCATCTTTGGGAGCATTATCAATATACTCAGGATATTGAGTTTCTGAAACGAATTTATCCTGTGCTGAAAGGTGCTTCTGAGTTCTTTTACTCTACAATGGTGCGGGAACCTAAACATGGTTGGCTTGTAACAGCCCCTACCTCTTCTCCTGAAAATGCTTTTTTTGTCGGCAATGATCCGACTCCCGTCAGTGTATGCATGGGGCCTACGATGGATGTTCAATTACTGACTGAGCTATATACCAATGTAATTGAAGCAACTTCCATACTGGAATGTGATGCTGACTATGCCGCGAAGTTGCGGGAGGCATTAGATAAGTTCCCACCTATGCAGATCAGTAAAGGAGGATATCTGCAAGAATGGTTGGAAGATTATAAAGAGCAAGATGTACACCACCGCCATGTCTCCCATCTGTATGGTTTGCATCCGGGTAATCTGATTTCGCCTGATGCTACTCCTGAACTTGCCAATGCCTGTCGTGAGACGCTAAACCGTCGGGGTGATGGAGGAACCGGTTGGAGTCGTGCCTGGAAGGTAAATTTCTGGGCTCGCCTCGGTGATGGGGATCGTGCTTGGACACTGTTCAAGAGCCTTCTTTATCCGGCTGTTGATCCTCAGACAAAGCGTCATGGCAGCGGAACGTTTCCTAATTTGTTCTGTTCGCATCCCCCTTTCCAGATTGATGGGAATTATGGGGGAACCGCAGGAATTGGCGAGATGTTGTTGCAAAGTCATGAGGGTTTTATTCATCTGCTTCCTGCTTTGCCGAAAAGCTGGCATACTGGTAGCTTTCATGGAATGAAGGCCCGTGGCGGGATCTCCGTTGATTTGGAGTGGAAAGATGGAAAGGCTGTGAAGGCTATACTTACGGCAACTATACCGGGAATATTTCATGTGAAAATGCCGGAAGGTGTCATTCGGGCAAAGGCGATTATAGACGGGCAAAGTAATAACTACACAGGTAAAACGATTTCTTTGTCATTGCCTGAAAAGACTACTTGTATGTTGCTATTTGAGTAAGTAGAAAGGGTAGTAGAAGCCATAAGGTAAGAATAAAATATTGTTCTGAGATTTGTTTACCCTATTAAAATACTTTACTTTTGCGAGATATGTTAAGATATAAACGTATTTGTTTGTTTAGCTTTGGTAATAATATAAACTTCATAAAATTGATAAAAGAGCATGGAAACTGTACAAAAGAATTTGATATCTCTTGAACCTGTTACATTAGATGATGGAAAAGAATTATTTGGTAATTTTATATTGCCTGATGAGAAGGTGTGCTTTACGTTTAAAGGGATTAGAGATAGAGCTGTGATAACCAATAAAAGAATCATTTTTATAGATGTTCAAGGAATTACGGGAAAAAAGAAAGAGCTTCTTTTTATTCCGTTTTCTAAAATAACGGCATTTTCTATTGAAACAGCCGGGACGTTAGATGCTAATGCAGAATTGAAAATATGGGCATCTGGTGTTGGAGGCTTAAAACTTAATTTTACTCCTAAAACTGATATTTTTGAAATAGGACAATTTATAGGTCAGTTTATAATATAAGTGATATTATGAATGATTGTTTTTCTCTATTTCTTGATGTAGCCGATCTACTTTAGTATGAAGAACAGAATTACTTTATTTCTCCTTGTGCTCTGCCTGTTGATACCTGCAACGACCAGTGCACAGATTCGCGAACTGGAACGTTCGATACCCGAAGTGGAAGGGGTTCCTTCCGGAGCACTTATTGCTTTGATGGACTCTCTGATGGGCTTGCCTAAAACGGACATACATAGTGTGATGGTACTACGTCATGGAAAGGTAATCGCGGAGATTTATCCTGAACCTTTCGCTCCGGAATATCGGCATACCGTATATTCTTGCTCCAAGACCTTCGTTGGTGCCGCTGTAGGCCTTGCTATTTCTGAAAATCGTTTGCGGCTGACAGATCGGGTGGCTTCTTTTTTCCCCGACCAACTTCCGGATACTATTTCTGCAAATCTTGCCGATATGACCGTCCGCAACCTGCTGAATATGACTTCCGGCGTCACTCCTGACTGGAATATGCGTAATGGTCGTACAGACTGGATCAGAGGGTATCTGGGAAAAACGATAAAAGTTCCCGGCAAACATTTCGATTATGACTCCATGAGCTCGTATATTCTTTCCGCTATTGTGCAGAAAGTGACGGGAATGAAAGTATTGGATTACCTGCGGCTGAAACTGTTCAAACCGATGCATATCACCGATATATCCTGGGAAGTAAGCCCTGAAGGAATCAATACCGGAGGTTGGGGGGTGTATTTGCAAAGTGAATCGTTGGCTAAGTTCGGACAGTTGTTACTGAATCGTGGAGTATGGGAAGGCAAGCAGTTGCTTCCGGCAGAGTGGGTGGACAGGATGATGACTAAACAGTCGGATACCGGTAGTTTTGGCTACGGTTATGGATATCAGATGTGGCTTTGTGAATATCCGGGTGCTGTCCGCATAGACGGTGCCCTGGGACAATATGCGCTTCTCATACCGGACAAAGATATGGTAGTGGTCATCACTGAATGTACTTTGATAGATGGAGCTACACAGCGCCGTTTGGTGTGGAATCGCCTGTTGCCTGCTGTCGGTGATGATACCTTGATACCGGGAAAGGATTATAAACGCTTGTTGAAAAAACAATCTTCTTATCAGTTGCCTTTTGTACCGGGAAAAGCGAGTTCATCTCTTGCCCGTGATTATGCAGGAAAAAGTATAGTTCTCGAACCGAACAAGTTCGACTGGCAATCTCTGGACCTCCAGTTCAAGCAGAAGGAAGTAATCATGACCGTAACAGAGACTGACGGTACAAAATATAATCTCTCATTCGGTTATAAGCAATGGAAAAAAACTTCAACCGATGTCCATCCTCCCTATTCGATAGAAGCGAAAGGACGTTTTAATGGAATAGAGGGGCCGTTTTATGTAGCGGGCAGTTATGCCTGGCCATCGGCTGCGATGTTGGAACTCAAAGCACATTATGTTAACTGGATTACAGCTCTCAATATTACTTTCCGCTTTGACGGGGAGAATGTGCAGTTGACGGTTAAGGAGAATTACTCGTCGGAACCGAAAGTTATCAAAGGAAAGGTATGCGACTAAGCGGAGTGTTACTTATCTTTGTGCTCAATAAAAGAATTTATATGTTATGAACCGTATCACACTGACCCTGAAACGCCCTTTTATCTGGTTGAGCCGTTTTCGCCATCGTTGCGGCTATGGGGTACATTCGCCTTTGCTTTCAATCTGATTACGCAGGTGATTTACGAATCTACTCCTTATTATAAATATAGAGATCTGGCAATAGAGCAGAAAAAACTGGCTCCACAGAAAGACAACTATTGGAAGTATGAATCGAAGAAAGTGAAACGCCTCTTGTTCCGGTTGGTAAATTATATCCAGCCGGACACGATAGTGGATGCCGGCAGGCTTGCCGCTTCGTCTCTCTATCTGAAAGCAGGAAAGGAGGGAGCGGACTATACAGCGGCATCCGAACTTTCCGAATTATTTCTGGAAGCCGGCGTACCCGTAGGTTTCCTTTATCTGCATGATTATCGTCACCCGGAATTTATGGAAGAAGTATTCCGTATCTGTGTAGCACGTGCCTGTGGAAAGTCGGTTTTCGTCATCGAAGGAATCCGCTATACTTCGCAAATGAAAGCGCTTTGGAAACGTATGCAACAAGATGAGCATGTGGGTATTACGTTCGACCTTTATGACCTTGGAATTCTCTTCTTCGATAAAACTAAGATAAAACAGAACTATATTGTCAACTTTTGATTATCTTTAGGCGTTTCAATAGTGATTAACAGTTAGTGATTGGTGATTAGCGTCACTTACTAACTGCTAAACACTAATTACTAAACACCAATCACTTATGAAGATATATACCAAAACCGGTGATAAAGGTACTACCTCATTAGTAGGTGGTACACGGGTACCGAAAACCCATGTCCGTCTGGAAGCATACGGTACAGTGGACGAGTTGAATGCTAATTTGGGAGTGCTTGTCACTTACCTGCCGGATGAAGCGGATCAGGTACTTGTCCGTCATATTCAGGACCGTCTTTTCGCAGTAGGTTCCAATTTGGCTACCGATCTTGAAAAGACAGAATTGAAGTGTGCCAGTGTTATTCACCCCGAAGAAATAGAACGAATTGAACGGGAGATAGATCGTTTGGATAATCTGCTGCCTCCATTGCATGCGTTTATATTGCCCGGCGGTAGTCGTGGAGCATCTGTTTGTCATGTTTGCCGCACGGTCTGCCGCAGGGCGGAACGTCGTATTCTGGCCTTGGCTGAACAATGCGAAGTTGCTCCCGAATTGCTTGCTTATGTGAACCGTTTGTCCGATTATTTGTTTGTCTTGTCACGGAAAATCAACTGGGATGAGAAAAAAGATGAAATATTTTGGGATAATAGTTGTAAGTGAGAGATTTTATTATACTTTTGCCGAAAAATAGAAAGTAGGACTTAATATTCACAATTTTAATACTTAGGACTTATGTATTGGACATTGGAATTAGCATCTAAACTGGAAGATGCTCCCTGGCCGGCAACCAAGGACGAATTAATAGATTATGCCATTCGTTCGGGCGCTCCGCTCGAAGTGATTGAAAATTTGCAGGAAATGGAAGATGAAGGCGATATTTATGAAAGTATTGAAGATATATGGCCCGATTATCCCAGCAAAGAGGATTTCTTCTTTAACGAAGAGGAGTATTAGCATGCTTTTTGAACCTTGCTCCGGTTGGAGAAATACAAGGTAGTTAACACATAGAAAGAGGTAGTCCGTTAGATCTGTTTATAACAGGTTAGGAGGACTGCCTCTTTTTTATATTATTCCATTTATGACTGAAACACGAGAAAAAACGGTATGCCGCCTGCCGGAACTAAAAGAACGGCACTTACCCGGAGATTGCCGGGAAGCGGTATACACGCTTTTAAAAGAGACTTACGGTTACGAACAATTTCGTGATCTGGAAGTGTACGACGATTTGTTCAAGGGGAAGGACACGCTTCAAATTTCACAGGGACAATTGATAGAAAGTGTTATTGTCGAAGCAGAGAAAGCCCGGAATGGAGGAGAAGATGTGGATAACATCTTGCTTACAGCACCTACCGGTGCGGGAAAATCCTTGTTGTTCCAGTTGCCTGCCATCTATCTGGGTAATGAATACGGGATGCTTACCATTGTCGTATCTCCCTTGAAAGCATTGATTGTAGACCAGGTGGAAGGTTTGCAGGAATTGGGGTACATGCGTGTGGCGTATGCCTCTTCCGATTTGTCGCCCGAACAGAAGAACGAAGTGTACAGGCAGGTGCGTGAAAGTGAGGTGGATCTATTCTATCTTTCACCGGAGTTGTTGCTCTCGTATGATATCAAGCACTTTGCTGGTGAACGGCGTATCGGTCTGGTCGTAGTGGACGAAGCCCATACGGTAACTACATGGGGCAAGGAATTTCGTGTGGATTATTGGTTTCTGGGGCGCTATCTGCAAGGTTTGAAGAAAAGCCTTGGATATGCATTCCCACTTTTTGCACTGACGGCTACGGCTGTATGGAATCCGAAAGGAGGGAATGACATGGTGTTCGAAACCATTCGTTCATTGCAAATGGAGCCATGTGTGCTTTATGCAGGTACAGTGAAACGCCGGAACATCGGCTTTGATATCCGGCAGATGGAGATAGAGGAAGGAGAAACCTATGATAAAGCCAAACAGCGTGTTGTGGCTGACCGTGTAGAGGATTTCCTCGACGGGCATAAGACTATTCTTTATTATCCTTTTGCAGGTGGTATCGACATGCGTCTGAAAACGTGGGTGAAATCGACGGATTGGCACTTGGTCGCCTCCTACTATGGTAAGAAGGACAAAGAACAAAAAGCAGCTATTGTACAGGAGTTCAAAGAAGGCGAGAAGCGAATGATTGTGGCTACAAAGGCATTCGGCATGGGGGTGGATATCAGTGATATCGACCGGGTGTATCATGTGGCGCCTTCCAGCACATTTGTGGACTATATACAGGAGATCGGACGTGCAGCCCGTGATACGGATATTCATGGAATCTCGGCGACGGATTATCATGAAAGGGATTTCTATTATATGAAGCGCCTGCACATGGCGGGCAATATAGCACAGGAACAGTTGTCGCTGATTTTGAAGAAGTTGATGGAAGTGTACCGGATGAAAGGCGAAAAACAGGAAATGCTGGTGTCTTTGTCCGACTTTGAGTTTGTGGTGAAATTGCCAAGAATGAAGAACAAGCTGGAATATGAAGCGGAACTTGGACAATTGATTAAGACTGCTCTGCTATGGTTGGAAGATGATTTGAGCCATCGTTATGGAAAGAAATTGCTGGAAGTAAGTCCGCAAAACCTGCTGACGGAAGGATATATTCAGGATAAGACTGGTGATGTTTTTATTCATGAGTTCAAGGATTATCTTACGAAGGTGAAGGGCACGGAAGATGTGTATACGGCACGTTTAGAGAAACTGTGGGAAGAACGTTTCGCAGAGTTGGGATATAGAGAATTTAAACAGAAATTGAATGGTGGTACGTTGTGGGAAGGTTCCCGTGCAGTGTCTGTGGGTAAGCATGAAGTATTGCTGAAAGAAGATGCAGCCGTAATTCGCCAACGAATGGATGGACTGTTCTATAGTTTGAAGACTTTGCTTGTTGATAAGTTGCGGAAGACTAAGGGGCGTTTTGATGAAGAAGAATTGCGTGCGATATTTGCCGAGCATGGTATGGATGTGCCGTCAGCGAAACGTTTCATTGGTTCACTGCTGGAGTCACGTACGGAAGAAGGGCGTAGTGTGAGCTATATCAGTAGTGTGAAGAAGAAAGACTCCAATGAACTTTCTTTCACGGTGACGAAAGGATTTGACTTGTTGCTGTCGCGCTATCAGAAACTCTTTAGCCAGCGCATTGTGGGTAAAAAAGGTGACCGGTTATTGTTCTATAGCACTCCGTTCTCTGATTTGAATATGCTGCTTAATCTCCTTTCCATGCTCGATTGTCTTTCATTCAGTGTAGAAGGTGGCGGTACGCCTTGTGTGCAGGTGTGTTTCGATGACCCTGAGAGCTTACAGCAGATTGCGTCCTCCGATGAATATCATAATCTGATACTTGAGAATAATGAGCAGATATTTCAGGAGCAGATCGAACTGTTCTCTTTCTTCTTCGGAACGGATGGAATGGATGATACGAAACGCTGGGATTTTATTGAAGACTACTTTACCGGAATGGGGGTAGAGGAGCTGAAGGCGAAGTATGCTGCTCCACTATAAAACCAATTCTTTGAATAATCTTTCTAACGTCCTGTCCAGATCGTCGGAGAAACCGGCATGCGGACGGGACGTTTGAATACAGGAACTTCTCACGGCAGTCAGCCAGCGGAAACGTTCCGGTACATCAAGTTGGGCGATGGGGCCGCCGTCTTTGGCTCCCGAACATATTTTATTAAATACATCCAAATGGGCAAATACCAATTCCCGGTCTACTTCGGAAACATATAGTTTCAGTTTGCCCTCGTTTACCTGACAAACGGACTTGATGTAACCTGCCCTTTTCGAGAAAAGGATTACTCCCACATTGAAGAACTCCTCACGTTCTACTTTGGGAACCAGGCGAATAACTGCGTATTCATATAAGTGCTTTCCTTGCATTCTGTGCTTCTTTTATAAATATTTCGGAATGGGCCAGTCTTTCGGTCAGAAAGCGGGTATAGATATCTCTGATTTCTTCGGGTGTTTCATGGGTATCTTCCCAGTGCAGCCAGTCGTCAGGAATAAGTGCGACGATCTGCTGTATCTTTTCATCGGTCAGCATGGGACGAAGGACGGCATCGGCTTCTTCAAGTCGGGATGCTTCGGGTAGCAGCACGTGATTTTTGATATAGGTGAACGGACTTACCGCATGTTTCTCCCAGTTTTCCCATGAATGGTGAAAGTAAAGAGAAGCACCGTGGTCTATCAGCCAAAGTTCCTTGTGCCACATCAACATGTTGGTGTTGCGAAAAGTACGGTCTATATTGGTCAGGTAGGCATCCAGCCAGACAATACGTGAGGCAAGTTCCGGATCTACCTTGGTCGCTACAGGATCGAATGTCAGAGCACCCGAAAGGAAGTGTAACCCCAGGTTCAGTCCGCGGCTACCTTGCAATAAGTCTTGTATCTCTTCGTCTCCTTCGGTCCGTCCGAATGCTTCATCGAGGTTCAGGAACACCAGTTCCGGCACTCTGAATCCAAGTATATGCGCAACCTCTCCACCAATTAATTCGGATATTAATGCCTTTGTTCCATGGCCGGCACCACGAAACTTTACGACGTATTTGAATTCGTCATCAGCTTCCGCCAATGCTGGCAGTGAACCGCCTTCGCGTAAAGGAGTGATGTAACGGGTCAGATTGACTGTTCGCAACTCTATCATGATTGTCCTTTCAGAAAATAGTTAGGCCGTCCGGCTCTTTTGAGGGGATGACTGTTGCAAAGATAGTGAATATTCACGATTGCCCAAGGCTGGCTTCCAGAAACTGTTGCAGAATGCGGGCATGATTACGGACAGGTTCTTTGGAGGCATATAGCAAAGTAACCGTTTTATAAGGTTTGATTGATGCCAGAAAGTTCCGTGTGGCTTCAGATGTTTCCAGCTCTTTCCGATACATATCTGAGAAAGCCTCCCAATGTCCTGCCATATCTTCATGAAACCATTTCCTGAGTTCGGGGGAAGGCGTGATGTCTTTTTCCCAGACATCATATTTCAGATATTCTTTTTTCATGCCGCGAGGCCATAGACGATCTACCAATACGCGGTAACCGTCTTCTGCTTCGGGGTCTTCATAGACCCGTTTGATTTTTATCTGCGTCATAGCTTTCTTTTTTTATATATACAAATAATTGGTAGAATTAGTTCATTACTTTTCGGTTATGAATTAATTCACCACAGATTACACAGATTGACACAGATTCTATTTTACTGATTATTAGATTAATAAATCTGTGTGAATCTGTGTAATCTGTGGTGAGTCTTATTCATTCCTATACCGTTATGAGGTCAAGTGATAAGTAATCTCTTTTTCCTTGAAACGAATTATCTGTTTGTGGTAAATACATGGCCTGTTTCCAGAGCCTTTCTCTTTTTGATTCTGTTTTACACAATTTTTTCTCGTTTTATCAGTTCTTATATTGATGAAATGTAGCCGTATCCTGAAATATATAATTTTTATCTGTCTTTCTTTTGTGCGGCAAAAGGTCAGGCGCAATTTGATGCACGCTTCAGTCAATACTGGGAGGTGAAGGGATATTATCATCCCGGCTGGGTGGGGCAGACAGATAATAAAATGAATATTTATGGTTCGTATGGCATGCAGTTGATGGGTTTTACACATGCTCCGCGCGTGATGTACTTTGGGGCTGATATGCCTTTTACTCTGTTCAATCAACAGCATGGTGTGGGTGTTGGCTTTTTCAATGAGGGGATCGGCTTGTTCCGTAATCAACGTTTTTGGGGACAATATGCCTATCAGATGAAAATCCGGAAAGGCAAGTTGGGTATCGGACTTCAAGTGGGGATGCTGACCGTATCGTTTGATCCGTCTGATATCAATCTTGGAGATGAAACGGATGATGAAGCTTTTCCGACTGCTGCGGAGAGTGGAATGGCCGTTGATCTCGGACTGGGTGGATACTATTCGCACCCTAAATTTTATGCAGGATTTTCTGCCCATCATCTGACGGCTCCCCGTGTCTCTCTGGGAGACAAAAGCCAAATAAAAATACATCCTATCTTTTATTTGACAGGTGGATACAATATTCAGACGCGTAATCCGTTAATTTCCATACAACCTTCTATGCAGTTGCAAAGTGATTTTACTTCTACAAGGCTGGATGTAACGGGGCGATTGTTTTATACCTATCATTCCCGGGTGCTTAGTGGAGGATTGACTTATTCGCCGGATACCTCGGTGACATTCAGTTTCGGATTGACGGTACGGGGCGTGACGTTAGGATATGCTTATGAGTGTTTTACTTCGAAGATAGGTGTCGCAAGTGGTAGCCACGATCTGGTAGTGAGGTATGCATTGGACTTGAATGTATTTAAGAAAAACCGGAACTTGCATAAGAGTGTACGGATTTTGTAAGAGAATATACGAACAATGGGAAAGAATAAAGGAATGAAAACAATTCATGCGTGGTACGGGGTGGCTTTATTGCTGTTCGGTTCGCTGGTTTCGTGCATGGGGACGGTGGGAAACAGTTCCATGAGAGGTGGCGAAGTGATAGGAGCCAGTGCTGTGGCATGGAATGAGCCTGCGCCTTACGGTATGGTGCTGGTGAAACGTGGTTCGGTGAAAATGGGCCCCGACAAGCAAGATAGCTTGTGGGGAACAATCGTTCCTTCACGGGAAATTTCAGTCGAGTCTTTCTGGATGGATGATACGGAAGTGACGGTTGCCGAATATAAACAGTTTGTCAATTGGGTGCGCGATTCCATTATCCGTGAACGTCTGGCAGATCCTGCTTATGGCGGTAATGAATTATATAAGATAGAAGAAGACCGGGAAGGAAATCCTATCAAACCTTATTTGAACTGGTCGAAACCCATTCCCTGGAAGCGGGCGACAGAGGATGAACAGATGGCTATCGAAAGCGTATATAAGCATCATCCTATCGACGGTACGCTGATGCTGGATGCCGGTCAGATGAATTATTATTATGAGATTTATGACTATACTGAGGCTGCCAAGCGTCATAATCGCCTGAATCCCGCTGAACGTGTTAAGAATACCGATATACAGGTGAACCCGGAAGAGGTGATTATGATAACGAAGGATACGGCATACATTGATGATGAAGGGCGGATTGTGAACCGTACTATTACACGTCCGTTATCCAGCGAATGGGATTTTCTAAACAGCTATATAGTAAATGTTTATCCCGATACAACCTGTTGGGTGAATGACTTTCCGAATGCGAATAATGAACAATATATGCGTTTGTATTTCAACCATCCCAGTTACAACGAGCATCCGGTGGTGGGTGTCAGCTGGGAACAGGCGAATGCGTTTTGTGCATGGCGTACCAATTATTTACTTGCAGGTCTGCGTGGACAGGCTAAATATATCCAGCGCTATCGCCTGCCGACCGAGGCCGAATGGGAATTTGCCGCACGCGGAAGGGAGGATAATAAATATCCCTGGAAAGAGAGTGAGGAAACCAAAGATGACCGTGGATGCTACAATGCGAACTATAAGCCGGGTAAAGGAAATTACACCAAAGACGGCAATCTGATTTCAACCCGTGTAGGAGCTTATACACCCAATTCGAATGGATTGTATGACATGGCAGGTAATGTGGCGGAGTGGACTTCAACGGCTTATACAGAGTCGGGAGTTCTGCAAGCAAGTGACATCAATCCGGATATTCAGTATAATGCCGCGCCAGATGATCCGTATGCGATGAAGAAGAAAGTGGTGCGTGGTGGTTCATGGAAAGATGTAAACGCGTTTATCCGTTCGGATGCCCGTACGGCGGAGTATCAGAATGAGCAGCGTTCGTATGTGGGGTTCCGTTGCGTACGTACACAAGTGGGATATAATAAGAAGGGGAAATGATAAGATGGTAAAATGGTAAGATGATGGAAAAAGATACTGTAAATAAAAAGAGGGATTTTGGACAGAAGTTGCAGGACTTTATGGCAAGTTACCGTGGCAAGGTCATTATGAACTATGCTTATAGCTGGGGTGCTGCTATCGTCATTGCCGGTACATTGTTCAAACTGACGCACTTGCCCGGTGCTAACCTGATGCTGTGGATTGGTATGGGAACAGAGGTGCTGGTGTTTTTTATTTCTGCATTTGATTTGCCGAAAAGGCAGACGGAGGCGGCTACATCCGGCGGTATCGTTGTGGTGGGAGATGGTACAATCGGCAGTGCCGGTGGATGGACAAATGATTTGCCGAAGGCACAATCCGTCCCTTCAAACCAGCCGGTATCAGTGACTGTAGGAGCGAATCAATATTCACCCGGAACTCCGGCCCCTGCTTTTACTCCTGAAATGGAAGAAACTACGCAGGCTTACATAGCCCAACTGAAAGAAATGACAGAAATGCTTTCGCACTTTACAGCACAGGCCGAATCTCTTTCACATGATGCTGAGCAGATGAGCGCTTTAAACCGTAATCTGGCAGGTATCAACGCCATCTATGAAATGCAGCTTCGTAGTGCCAGCACTCAGATTAATACAATCGATCAGGTGCATGAACAAACTCGCAAGATGGCGCGTCAGATAGAAGAACTGAATGCTGTCTATGCCCGTATGCTACAAGCCGTGCAGGTTAAGTGATAAAGTGGTGAAGCGATAGAACGAGAGTTAAAGCTATCGTGCAGCCAAATTGTAAATTGTAAATTGTAAATAACCCCATGTCTCTGAACACCAACCCGGATTCTCCGCGTCAGAAGATGATAAACCTGATGTATATCGTCCTGATGGCGATGCTGGCACTCAACGTTTCGTCGGATGTGCTGAATGGTTTTTCATTGGTAGATGAAAGTCTTTCCCGTACAACGGCAAACTCTACTGTGCAGAATCAATCACTATATGACGGGCTTGCCGGTGCCAACGAACGTAATCCTGAGAAAATAGGACCGTGGTTTGAGAAAGCGGTACGTGTGAAGAATATGTCCGATTCGCTCTATACCTATGTGGATGAATTGAAACTACGCATTGTGAAGGAAGCGGATGGCAAGAATGGGGATGTTGCCAATATCTCCAATAAAGAAGACTTGGAAGCTGCTTCTTTTGTGATGCTTGCACCTGGTAGCGGACAGGGCAAAGCGCTGTTCAACCGCATCAATCAATACCGGGAAAATATTCTGACTCTTGTTACCGATCCGATACAACAGAAGATCATCCGTGATAATCTGGGTACTGAAGTACCGCGTAAGGCGTCAGCAGCAGGAAAAAACTGGCAGGAATATATCTTTGAAAATACTCCGGTGGCCGCAGCTGTCACGCTGTTAACCAAGCTGCAAAGTGATGTGCGCTATGCTGAAGGTGAAGTATTGCATTTGTTGACGCAGAATACCGATGTGCAGGATGTACGTGTAAATCAACTTCAGGCTTATGTTATTCCTGCCTCTCAGAATGTGGTGCGCGGTGGCACGTACAGTGCCCGCGTCATTCTGGCTGCTGTGGACTCTACTCAGCGCCCTTCTATCTACATCGCCGGTGAAAAGCAACCGGATAATGCCGAAGGATGGTTCGAAACCGTTTGCAACCGTACCGGGGAGTTCTTTTTGGATGGTTATCTGGAGTTGGCGCAAGGGAATGGCGAAGTGCTTCGCAGAGAGTTCTCACAGAAATATACGGTGGTTGAACCTACTGCTACGGTTTCAGCTACAATGATGAATGTACTCTATGCCGGATATGATAATCCGATCAGTATTTCCGTTCCCGGAGTGCCGGGGGGACAAGTACAGGCAAGTATTGTGAATGGAAACGGAACTCTGAATCGTGCCGGAAACGGGTATATTGCTCATCCTACGACTATCGGTAAAGATGTAGTGATTCGTGTGACGGCATCCGTTGGCGGACGTACACAGTCGATGGGGGATTATACTTATCGTGTGCGCCAGTTGCCTGATCCTTCACCGTTTATAGAATATACGGAAGACGGGACACCTAAACGATATCGGGGAGGCCGTGGATTATCTAAAGCAATTTTGATGAATACTCCCGGCATTGTAGCTGCTATTGATGATGGTTTGTTGAATATCAACTTCCGGGTGCTGGGATTTGAAACTGTTTTCTTTGATAATATGGGAAATGCCGTGCCGGAAGTGTCTTCGGGGGCTTCATTCTCTACACGTCAGAAAGATATGTTCCGCCGTTTATCCAGAGGTAAACGTTTCTATATTTCCCGGGTTCGTGCGGTGGGGCCGGATGGGGTGGAGCGTTTGTTGCCTACTACACTGGAAGTGATTGTGAATTAAAATTAGAAATCGAATATAATAAGGTATAAGACTATGAAACTTTCCTTGAAACTCATGATAGCTGTCACACTCTGTGCACTGGATCTTTCAGTGGGGTGGGCGCAAAGGCAATATCCGGGTTCGCCAGGCTTGCCGGAGGATGTGGTGTGGATGCGCGAAATCTATCGTACGCTGGATTTGACAAAGGATACCAATGGTGCATTATACTATCCGGTGGAACCGCAGGGAAATAAGATGAATCTTTTCGCTACCGTGTTCCGTTTGCTGGCGCAAAGAAAATTCCGGCTTATGAATATCAGCTGGATGGTACGGAGCGCTTTCAGAAAGATGCTGAGGTGACTTTCCGTGATGTGCTGGATCGCTTTCAAATTTATTATGAACTGAAGAAAGTGGCAAATCGCCGTGACAGTGTTTTGTCTATCAGTAATAGTGATATACCTTCAGCGGATGTATTGAGTTACTTTGTGAAGGAGGTATGGTATTTTGATCAGCGTACTTCTACTTATGGCTCAGTGATAACGGCTATCTGTCCGGTGTTGCATCGTTCGGAAGAATTCAGTTCGGAGAAAGTGAAGTTACCTATGTTTTGGGTGAACTATAAAGACTTGGTTCCCTATCTGACTCAGACAAAAGTCTCCGTTAGCAATTATAATAATGCAGCAAACAGTACTTGGGATGACTTCTTTACGGCACGTTTGTATAAAGGAGATATTTATAAAACAACCAATCTGCAAAATCGTACTTTGTCACAATACTGTCCGACGGATAGTGCCATGGTGAAAGAGCAGAAGCGGATTGAGAAGGAACTAGTGGATTTTGAAAAGACATTGTATGGCAGGGATCTTATAGAAGAAACGGATTCAGTTTCCACAGCTTCGGGAATAAAAACAGCGAAGACTAATTCGAAGAAAAGGGGGCGTGACAATGCTGTTACAACCAAAAGTAAATCTTCTTCCTCATCAAAGTTAAAATCTTCCGCAGGTAAGTCCCAATCGGTATCTAAGCGGGAAGCAGCAGCTCCGAAGGCGTCAGTACGACGACAACGCCGTTGAACAAAAATGAATCTTTATTGTTCTTTTTAAGAATAAATCCATATATTTGTCCCGATAATTTAAACAAAAAAGAATTATGAAGAAGATTTTTAGTGCTTTCATTATAGCTGTAGGCTGTATGTTTATGGCTATGCCTGCTCAGGCCCAACTCATTAAATGGGGTGTAAAGGGTGGTGTCAACTTGACAAAGATAGACTGGGATGGCGGAATTGATAAGAATAAAGAAAACTCTACTGGTTTCTTTATCGGTCCGATGGCTGAAATTACGATTCCTATTGTCGGACTGGGTGTTGACGGTGCCTTGTTATTCTCGCAAAGAGGTAAGGGTGACGTAAAGCAAACCGGAGCGGAAGTTCCCATCAATCTGAAATATACGATTGGACTGGGTAGTCTGCTGGGTGTTTATTTTGCTGCCGGTCCTGACTTCTTCTTTGATTTCAAGAAGAAAGATGGTGTTGACCGGAAGACTCAAGTAGGACTTAATTTAGGAGTCGGTGTGAAGCTGATTAAACATTTGCAGGTGGGTGTCAACTATCAGTTCCCGATGGGAGATAGCTTTAAATTGAATAATGTTGATGCAAAGAATAAGACTTGGCAAATATCTGCCGCTTATCTCTTCTAAGAAAATAGAATCTATTGCGATATAATAGCGTTGCTGATTTTGATTGGCAACGCTATTTTTTATTGTATCTTTGTCGCCGCAATGAAGAAATTTGTGGATGTCATATTGCCTTTGCCTCTGCCCCGCTATTTTACCTATTCTTTGCCTGAGGAATGGGCGGATGAGGTGCAAATGGGGTGTCGGGTAGTAGTTCCATTCGGGCGTAAGAAGTACTATACAGCGATTGTACGTAACGTACATTATTGTGAGCCGGCGGATTATGAGGTAAAAGAAGTATCTGCATTATTGGATGCCCATCCGATTTTATTGCCGGAACAATTTAAGTTTTGGGAGTGGCTGGCAGATTATTATCTCTGTACACAAGGCGATGTTTATAAGGCTGCTCTGCCTTCCGGCCTGAAGCTGGAGAGCGAGACGATGGTAGAGTATAATCCGGATTTTGAATCGGAAGTTCGTTTGCCGGAGCGTGAGCAGAAGATATTGGATTTGCTCTCTACGGAGCCCGAACAGTGTGTGACAAAACTGGAAAAAGACAGCGGCCTCAAGAATATACTTTCCGTAATTAAATCCTTGCTGGATAAGGAGGCCATCTTTGTAAAAGAAGAACTCCGCCGGACTTATAAGCCAAAGACCGAAACGCGCGTGCGACTGGCGAATGAAGTACGGAATGAAAAACGGCTGCAAGAACTTTTTGATGAATTGGCGCGTGCTCCGAAGCAACTGGATTTACTGATGAAATATATCGAACTATCCGGTATTTGGGGAGGTGACGGGCTGAAAAGTTTTCCTAAAGAGGTTAATAAGAAAGAACTATTGCTGCGGGCATCCGCTTCGCCGGCTGTGTTCAATGGCTTGGTAGATAAACATATCTTTGAAGTTTACCAACAGGAAGTGGGACGGCTGAATTCCGTTCTTCGGGAAATTCTTCCCATTAATCCTTTGAATGAACATCAAAAAATGGCATACGATGAGGTTGTACGAAGCTTCCAATCCAAGAATGTGTGTCTGCTCCATGGGGTAACTGCCAGCGGGAAAACTGAAATCTATATTCATTTGATAGAAGAAACTATCCGGCAGGGAAAACAAGTGTTGTACCTGCTACCTGAAATAGCTCTTACCACTCAGATTACCGAACGTCTGCAACGGGTGTTCGGAGATCGTTTAGGGAATTTATCATTCTAAATTTCCGGATGCCGAGCGTGTAGAAATCTGGCAGAAGCAGCTGACGGAAAAGGGATATGATATTATCCTTGGAGTTCGTTCTTCTGTTTTTCTGCCTTTTCGTAACCTCGGGTTGGTGATTGTGGATGAAGAACATGAGAATACCTATAAACAACAGGATCCGGCTCCCCGTTATCATGCCCGGAATGCGGCAATCATATTGGCAGCCATGTATGGTGCCAAGACCTTGCTGGGCACAGCTACCCCTTCTATTGAAACCTGGCATAATGCTTCTTCCGGGAAGTATGGACTGGTGGAACTGAAAGAGCGGTATAAGAAATTCAATTACCGGAAATTATCCCCGTGGATATCCATGAGTTGCATCGCAAGAAGCGTATGAACGGACCATTCTCGCCGTTGTTGCTTCAATATATTCATGAGGCTTTGGATCAAAAACAACAAGTCATCTTGTTTCAGAACCGGCGTGGCTGCTCCGATGATTGAGTGTAATACATGCGGGTGGGTGCCGAAGTGTAAAAACTGTGATGTGAGCCTGACATTTCACAAAGGATTGAATCAGCTGACTTGCCATTACTGCGGTTATACCTATCAACTGCCCCATAAGTGCCCGGCTTGCGAGGGTACTGACTTGCGTAATCGTGGGTTTGGTACAGAGAAGATAGAGGATGATATCAAGATTTTATTTCCCGAAGCCGCTGTTGCCCGTATGGATTTGGATACCACTCGTACCCGCTCTGCTTATGAACGTATCATTGCAGATTTTGAGCAGGGGAAAACGGATATATTGATAGGTACACAGATGGTTTCCAAAGGATTGGACTTTGATCATGTCAGTGTGGTAGGTATCCTGAACGCAGATACAATGTTGAATTATCCTGATTTCCGTTCGTATGAGCGTGCTTTTCAGTTGATGGCACAAGTGGCAGGACGTGCCGGACGGAAGAATAAACGCGGACGTGTAATTTTGCAGACAAAAAGTATCGATCACCCTATTATAGCTCAGGTCATCCATAACGATTTTGACCAGATGGTGGCGGGACAGCTTGCTGAACGTCAGATGTTCCACTACCCGCCTTACTATCGTCTGGTGTATGTCTATCTGAAAAACCGCAATGAGCAATTGCTTGACCTGATGGCACAAACCATGTCAGGCAAGTTGCGTGCAGTTTTCGGTAATCGTGTATTGGGACCGGATAAACCGCCTGTTGCCCGGATACAAACATTATTTATCCGAAAGATTATTGTCAAGATAGAGTATAATGCTCCGATGGCTCGCGCCCGCGAACTGCTGGTGCAGGTTCAGAAGGAGATGGTGGCGGAGGATCGTTTTAAATCTTTAATCGTCTATTATGATGTAGATCCAATGTAAAGGCTACTCTTTGGTTCCTTGCAGAATACCGGAATCTGTATCTATATTCTGAATTCCCTTATTGGCACCCTTGTATTGTCGTCCGAAGTTCAGATTAAAATTGAGCTTGACAACAATGGTATTTGACATATTCGTACTGTGTATATCTGATTTTACAGGATTCAGTGCAGACCAGTTCGCATTCTCGGAGCGGTAAGTCTTCATAAATGGATTGTGTATTCCTGCCATAATAGACCATGCCGGTTGTTTATAACCTATCATGAGTGTATGCATCAGATCACCTTTCAGCAATTGTTCACCGTATACATATCGGTTGGGTGGAGTGATGGTCATAAAGCTCAGAAGCCAGTTCTTATAGGAAGCATCCAGGTTAATACGTAATTCTTTTAGGGTATAGGTGTGCAGGTAATTGTTTCCTGTACTTATATACCGGTTAATTCCCGGTGTAACAGAAAGGCTGATGTGATCTTTCCAAGGCTTTATCTTGAATGTGACTTCCACTGCCAGATGTTGGAAGGACTTCTGGTTTTCATAAGTGTGGATAAACATACCTTCTTCATAAATCACAGATTCCATGATGGGATTCTTTTCGTATGCATAGCTCACCAAAGCGTCAATACTGAAAATTCCTGTGCTGAATATTGCGTTAAAATCTTGAATCGTACTACGGAATGATTTTAAGTCCGGGTTACCCCTGCGAGTTTGTTGGATGTCGATTCTTTGCTCCACATCATTCAGATAAGCTATGGAAGGGGCGTTGTTTTTCAGATTGATATGATAGCGGAAATGCAGATTGTCCACAGGGTTGTAGGATACCAAGAGAGAAGGTTGGAAGCCATATCTTTCACTATGGTTATCTCTCTGACTGTAGTAGAAACGGGTGAGTGATAGATTTGCTATGTATCCCCAATTCTGAATTTTACCTTTATACTCGGTGTAGGCATAACTTTCCGCTTGTTTTAGGAGGACGTTCATTACATCTTCCCCTTCATAGCGGTTGTCTGTATAAGATTGCATATGTCTAAGGCCTCCTGTCAGTGTTCCTTGCCCTAATTTTTTCTCATAAATGCCTTCAGCTATCAGCGAATATTTCTTTCCGGCAATATCGGAATATAACTCTGTATTGGCGATGCCTTCCTGTTTCTCCTGATAAATGCGTGTATTGCTGCTCTTGATGTACGTGCCGACAAGATTGAATATGAGTCGTTGGTCATTCTTTAGATTCTGCTGATAGTATAGATCGAGGGATGACAGATGGTTTCGTTCCTGGGTATGGTCGTAGATGGATACCGGGATGTCGGAATCAGATGTGTAGAGTTTGCTCTTCCGGTCTTCATATCCGGCAGGATTATCTTGCAAGATATATCTGAATTGTGCATTAAAGAGGTATTTTCCTTTTTCTTGCAGAGTATAGTTTAGGTTGGAAGCTAACAATTTCTTATTGAACAGCGTTGGCTCTCCGGTTTCCAGGCGATGAAGTTCATTGTCGGGAAAAATGAAGCGTTCGTCATACTCACGTGTCCAGTCTCCTTTACGTTGTATATACCGCACGTTGACTGAGATTTCAGACTTTCCGTAGTTATATCTTCCGGAAATCATATCGTCAATAGAGGTGCGGTTGCTACTGAGGCTGTGGATGGCACCGCTGCTGACGCTACCTCCCGCTTTTTTGTTTTTGGTTATATAATCTATCACGGCAGCAGCGTTTCCGTAGCGTGCTCCTGGAGTATCGTGATATTCTATGCGGAGAATATCTTCGGGGCTGAGGGAGGATATCTCTGTATAAGTAACCCGAACACCGTTGATCCGTAATTGTACTTCTCCGTTGCCGGAAGTGGTTATTTCGCCCGACATGATATCAACTGTGATTCGGGGAAGCTGTAATTTGCCTAATAAGTCTATGCCGCTGGATGACATTTTCAGTTGATTCTGGGTCGGAAGTATTACTTTACGGTCGCCTTTTTCGATGATAGACCGTGCCTGGATGGTAACTTCATCCAGAGAGATAGCCATGACTCCGGTAGAATCTTTAGCAATGAGTTGGGCATAGGAGGGGCTGGCCATACACAGTAGTATGGTCAAAATTGACACTATTGTTTTCATAATTTTTGTGGGAATAGCTGTTACCCGGTGGGTAAAACAGAGAGTTTAAAAATGAGGTTAGTAATTTAGAAGGTCGCTATACAGTCCTTTCAACCGTTCGCGAAGGTGGATGACGGCATAATGTTTTCGTGATAATAAAGTGTTGACTGATATCCCGGTAGCACTGGCAACTTCTTTAGCTGACAATCCTTCCATTTCCAGTAACTCAAATGCTTCCCGTTGTTCGGGCGGTAGTTCGGCAAGAGCTGTTTCAAGTTCTTGCCACACGAGTGACCGCATGTATTCTACTTCCGGAGTAGGCGGAGCATCGCTGAACAGCACTTCCGAAAACTCGCTCAGTACATTGTCTTCTTTATCATAGCTTGAATCGGGTAGTTCTTCTTCCTGCATCTTTTTGCCTTTATTGATAATCGTATTTCGTGCTACGCGATATAGCCATGCTGTTACCTGTTCGATGGGATTGAAAGTGCTTTCAATGGTTTTCACCAATTGATACAGCACATCTTGCAGAATATCTTCGGCATCTTCCTTACTGGAAACCCGCTTGCGGATAAATGCTTTCAGGCGGGGTTGATGTTCCACAATCAGTTCTTCCAAACTGTTGCCTTTACCGGTCAGATTATTCATTCTCTTTGGGAGTTTCGCTACCGTTGTTTCTATCAAAGTTTCTCTCGTTGAAGAATCCGTCTCTTCCGAAAGGGCCACCGAATCCGAACTTCTTTCTTTTATTAATGAAATCCTTGCGTTCTTCCGGAGACATCTTCTCCCATTTAGCGCGGAACGGGTTACCCTCTTTACCACCGGGCATTCCTCTTCGGGCGGGGAAAGCTCCTCTACCAGGGAAACCTCCGAAGAAAATGCGTGCAAGTACGAATAATGCCAAAGCTTGCCAGAAATTGATGGTTGCCAGCCCTAAGACTCCGGGCACTACGAAATTCCATAATAGCATGACTATTGCTCCAAAAGCCGCAATGGCTAATACCCAAAACAAAGATATAATAAAAAATCTTTTTTTCATGATGTTCTAATTTTATTGATTTACATATTACTTTGAAAACGTTCTCTGTATATGCTGACAACTGAGAAGAAGAAATATTTTAAGAGAATGCAAAAAAAACTTCTATATTTGCGTTCCTAAATTAAAAAATGTGCTTATGAAGCCTCATAGAATACTTTTTGTTTGCCTGGGTAATATTTGCCGTTCTTCCTCTGCGGAAGGTGTGATGAATCATTTGGTTTCAGAAGCCGGACTGGAAGATCAGTTTGTGATAGACTCTGCCGGTATTCTCTCTTATCATCGAGGAGAGTTGCCTGACAGCCGGATGCGTGCTCACGCTATTCGTCGAGGTTACGAACTCACACATCGTTCGCGTCCCGTACAGACGGAAGACTTTTATAACTTCGATTTGATAATAGGGATGGATGACCGGAATATTGAAGATTTGAAAGACCGTGCGCCCTCCCCTGAAGAATGGAAGAAGATACACCGTATGACGGAATTCTGTACTCGTTTTACGCATGCCGACCACGTTCCCGATCCGTATTATGGTGGGGCGGAAGGATTTGAATATGTGCTCGACTTGCTGGAGGATGCTTGTGCCGGGCTGTTGGAACATCTGAAATAATCGGGTTCGTCAGTGCGTGGTGTCTTGATAGAATCTCTTGTCTTCATTCAGGCTGCATGTTGCATCCACTCCTGCACTTTGTAGTACTTCGGCAATATCATTCAGGGTTCGGCGCGATACCCTTCCTATATAATAGAGGCGATAGTGATAGTCTTTATCCAATATCTCCATAACATGCGTAAAAGCCTGTTCGCGTGCAAAGTCAAAATTGACTTTGAGTATATCTTCGTAAGGATACTTAATTTCACGTCCTACGCTGTATATCCTAAGGCTTTCGTTATCTACTTTCAGATAACAGAAACGTGTCATCAACATGTGTATAAAGTAGATACTCAGGCCGAATGAAATGATTCCGAGAATATATGCCCACCAACTTCCGAATACTACAGCCTGATATCCCAATATCATAAATGTGATGAAAAGCACAAAGAAGTAGAACATATAGAGTGATGGGCGCTGATAGGTCGTGGTCGGAATCTCTGCTACTGTCCGTTTTCGGGTGATATGGTTCTCAAAAGGTATATCTTGTGAAGTCAGATAGCGGATAACAGATGACGGCTTTTGAAACGGATGGACATAAAAAGCTCTTTGAATACCCTGTTTAGGCGCAATGTTAATATGCCCGCGCCATATTTATCTTTGACCTTCAGGTTGCTCTTGCGCGGAACTTCATGAAAACGTTTCATGAAACTGAAACTTTGGATGTCGTGTAGCCGGATACCTCTGCGTTGTAGCAGGCTTTCGGTACGTTTCTGGTCTTGTGCGATTGTTTTCATATCTTTTATTTTTTAAGTTCGGGATAGCTGATGCGGGTATGATAAATTGTTTTCAGTTTCTCTTTGAACACCGATTTCACGATAGCAATGTCCTTGAATGTAATAGGACATTCTTTGAAGAAACCTTCTTCTACCTGAGAGTCTATAATCTTTTCCACCAGATTGTTGATGCTCTCTTCCGTATATTCGGGCAGACTACGGGATGCAGCTTCTACTGCATCCGCCATCATCAGAATGGCCGTTTCGCGGGTGAACGGGTTTGGACCGGGGTAAGTGAATAATTCCTCGTTCGGCTCTTCATCGGGATGCTCGTTCTTCCAAGAGATATAGAAGTATTTAGTCTTTCCCTTACCGTGATGGGTACTGATGAAGTCTTTTATCACTTTAGGCAAATTGTTTTTTTCTGCCAGTTTCAGTCCGTCCGTCACGTGACTGATTATCACCTGTGCACTTTGCTCGTAGCTAAGATTTTTATGCGGATTGACACCTCCTGATTGGTTTTCAGTAAAGAATACCGGATTTTCCATTTTTCCGATGTCGTGGTACAAAGCTCCGGTACGCACCAACTGGCTCTTAGCTCCAATACGGTTGGCAGCTTCTGCGGCAAGATTAGCCACTTGCATGGAATGTTGAAAAGTGCCCGGAACAGTCTCTGACAAACGGCGCAGCAACGGGCTGTTGATATTGGAAAGTTCTACCAGAGTAACGTTGGAAGTAAATCCAAATGTTTTCTCCAACAAGAACAGAAGCGGATAGGTGAACAATAGAAGTATACCATTGACTATAAGTAACTATACATACTTCCGTTTAATTTCGATAAATCGTTTTCGGTGATCAGTTCGAAAGCGAAGTAAAGAGCAGCATAGGTCAGTATCACTAATAATGCCGTACGGAAGAGTTGCGAACGTTGTGACAATTCGCGCAAACTGAAAATAGCGACCAGACCGGCAGCCAGTTGCAGCAATATAAATTCGTGTGGGTAGCGTAGGCAAATGGAGCAGATCAGTATAGTGACCACCTGCGTAAGGAATGCTGTGCGTGAATCGAGGAATACGCGGATAATGATAGGCAGCATGGCATACGGAATGATATAAACATTGTATATGTTATTCGACACCATGAGTGCTGTCACTACACAATAGAACATAATCAGTGTAAATAGTAGGGATAAACTCCCCTTGCGTTCGTAATAATCCTTGCGGAATAAATCGAGGTACAGCATAAAACACAGCATGAAAATGCTGACAAATAAGATTTGTCCGGTCAATATCAAACGTTTTTGTCCGATGGATTCACTACGTTGGATAGACTCCTTTCTCAGACTTTCAAGGATATTATAAGTTTCCTTATCTACGATTTCCCCCCGATCAATGATCTTCTGGCCACTTTGTACAACACCATTGGCCCAGGCATAATTATCCAATGCTTCCTTCTTGGCTGTTTCGGTGCGTTGCTCATCGTAAGTCAGATTAGGGTACAAATATTCGTTGAGTGAACACTGGCGCAGGATATACGGAGAATAATGTGCCGTGTCCGCAGTGAGCAGGTAGGCATAAGCGTCTTTAACGGAAAAAAGCTGTTCGGTCCCCCGCTGGTTGGCCAGCTTATCATCAATCACCATGATGACAGCGGTGCTGTCTTTTTGTAATTTGCTGCGTTCTTCGGTAGAAAGTATACCTGCTTTATAAATTTCGGATAACCTTTTCTCCAGATAGCGCATATAGTCAGAAGACGGAACAATGTCGCGTAAGTGACTTTGATAATCCGTTTTTAATTTGCTAAGCACGGTTTTTTCTACATTTTTATCCAACTGATAGTAGGGTTGGAAACTGGCAAGAATGCTGTCTTGTTCATGTTTTACTACAGCATCATCTTTATATATGGGGAAATTGAATGTGGCCATAAGTTGCCCATACTTCCATGGTTTGTCAATATCGAACTGATAATTAAACTTGCCGTCACGCGGTAAGAAGTATACTATGATGGCTACCGTGCCGATAAAAATGAGTGCTTTGTATAGCAAATCTCTGTAAGAAAAGCTTTTTTTAGTCTTGGATTTATTCATATCGGTTGAATTTTTTGCGAAAAGTACAAAAAAAAACATTAGTGTGGAAAAAAAGGTTTAATTTTGCCGTCTAATTATCTCATAAGTAATGCAAAATATGACAGAAAGAAGAGTCAGAGTCCGTTTTGCCCCGAGTCCTACGGGGGCTTTGCACATTGGTGGTGTGCGTACAGCATTATATAATTATCTCTTTGCGCGCCAGCATGGGGGAGACATGATTTTCCGCATTGAAGATACTGATAGTAACCGTTTTGTACCTGGTGCAGAAGAATATATCCTTGAGTCTTTCAAGTGGTTGGGCATTCCGTTTGATGAGGGTGTCAGCTTTGGTGGGAAATATGGTCCGTACCGTCAGTCCGAACGCCGCGAAATATACAAGAAGTATGTGAAGGTATTATTGGAGAATGATAAGGCTTATATCGCTTTTGATACTCCTGAAGAACTGGATGCGAAACGTGCCGAGATAGCCAATTTCCAATATGATGCTTCTACTCGTATGCAAATGCGTAATTCATTGACACTTTCGAAAGAAGAAGTGGATGCATTGATTGCTGAAGGTAAGCAGTACGTAGTTCGTTTCAAGATAGAACCCAATGAAGATGTACATGTAAACGACTTGATTCGTGGTGAGGTAATAATCAATTCTTCCATTTTGGATGATAAAGTACTTTATAAATCAGCTGACGAACTGCCAACTTATCATCTTGCCAATATTGTAGATGACCACTTGATGGAAGTTTCCCATGTGATTCGTGGTGAGGAGTGGTTACCTTCTGCACCTCTGCATGTATTGTTGTATCGTGCTTTCGGGTGGGAAGATACAATGCCGGCTTTTGCTCATCTGCCTCTGCTGTTGAAACCGGAAGGTAACGGCAAATTGAGTAAACGTGACGGTGACCGCCTTGGTTTTCCTGTATTCCCGTTGGAATGGCATGATCCCAAAACCGGTGAAATATCTTCTGGATATCGCGAGTCGGGATATTTGCCTGAGGCTGTAATTAATTTCCTTGCTTTGCTGGGTTGGAATCCGGGTAATGATCAGGAGCTGATGTCAATGGATGAGTTGATCAAATTGTTCGATTTGAGTCATTGTAGCAAGTCTGGCGCTAAATTTGATTATAAAAAAGGCATCTGGTTCAATCATGAGTATATATTGTTGAAGCCTGATGAAGAAATAGCGGAACTTTTTGTTCCGGTTCTGAAAGAACATGGAGTAGAAGTTCCGTTCGAGAAAGTAGTAACGGTGGTAGGCATGATGAAGAATCGTGTAAGTTTCGTACGGGAACTTTGGGAAGCATCCAGTTTCTTCTTTGTTGCTCCAACGGAATATGATGAGAAAACCGTGAAGAAACGCTGGAAAGAAGATTCGGCCCAGTGTATGACAGAATTGATGGAAGTACTGGCAGGAATTGAAGATTTTGGCATTGAGAATCAGGAAAAGATTGTAATGGATTGGATTGCCGAAAAAGGATATCATACCGGAAACATTATGAATGCTTTCCGCCTGACATTGGTAGGTGAGGGGAAAGGCCCGCATATGTTCGACATCTCTTGGGTGCTGGGCAAAGAAGAGACACTGGCGCGTATGAAGCGTGCAATTGAAGTACTTTCTTAATTCAATAAGTATGCTTTACGACCTTGCGATAGGTATCTATGACCTTTTGGTGCATCTTGCGGCTCCATTCAGCCGCAAGCCCCGTAAAATGATGAAGGGGCATTGGGTAGTGTATGAACTTCTCAGGCAACAATTGGAAAAAGATGTACGTTATATTTGGTTTCATGCCGCTTCTTTAGGCGAATTTGAACAGGGGCGTCCCCTGATTGAAAAAATTCGTGCCAAATATCCCGATTATGGTATATTACTGACATTCTTTTCTCCTTCGGGATACGAGGTACGCAAAAATTATCGCGGGGCGGATGTAGTGTGCTACCTACCGTTCGACAAGCCTCGGAATGTGAAGAAATTCCTGGATATAGCCAATCCTTGCATGGCATTCTTCATTAAATATGAGTTCTGGAAGAATTATCTCGATGAATTACATAAGCGTCGTATTCCGGTGTACAGTGTGTCATCTATATTTCGTCGTGGCCAGGTGTTCTTTAAGTGGTATGGTGGTACGTATCGCCATGTTCTTCGTAATTTCGACCACTTATTCGTACAGAATGAACGTTCCAAACGTTATTTGAGTAAGATTGGCATCAACCGTGTGACAGTGGTCGGCGATACGCGTTTCGACCGGGTGTTGCAGATACGTGAGGAGGCGAAAGAATTGCCTTTGGTGAAACTCTTTAAGAATAACACCATGACCTTCGTAGCTGGTAGTTCCTGGCAACCGGATGAGGATCTGTTTATTGAATATTTCAATAATCATCCGGAAGTGAAATTGATCATTGCTCCACATGTGATAGATGAGAATCATCTGGTAGAGATTATCCGGAAGTTGAAACGCCCGTATGTTCGTTATACGCGTGCGGATGAAAAGAATGTGTTGAAAGCGGATTGTTTGATTATAGATTGTTTCGGTCTGCTTTCTTCTATTTACCGTTATGGTGAAATTGCATATATCGGAGGTGGCTTCGGGGTCGGTATTCATAATACGTTGGAAGCAGCTGTTTATGGAATTCCTGTAATATTCGGACCTAAGTACCAGAAGTTTATGGAAGCAATTCAACTTTTAGAAGCCCAGGGTGCATTTTCTATCAAGAATTATGAAGAACTGAAAGAATTGTTGGACCGTATGTTGGCTGATGAGGTTTTCTTGCGCGAAACCGGAACGAATGCCGGATACTACGTCACTAGTAATGCTGGGGCTACGGATAAGATATTAAGTATGATTAATTTCTAAGGAATACGGAATAATGAGAACAGCGGGCGGATAGATTTCTATTCGCCCGCTGTTGTATATGGAAGTTCATCTGGCTTTATTCTTTATACCAGTTAGAATACATCAGATAATTGTGTGCTATCTTCTGATTCAGTTCTTTAGCCTGAGCCGGATCTACTTTTTTTATGAACTTGGCAGGTACACCGCCCCAGATGCTTCCCGGTTCAATAACTGTATTGCTTAAGACCAATGAACCGGCGGCAACGATAGCTCCTTCGCCTATCACTGCATGGTCAAGGATTGTAGAGCCCATTCCCACTAATGCATAGTCTTTGATGGTGGCTCCGTGAATAGTAACATTATGTCCTACGGAAACGTGGTCACCTATTTCAATTGTAGACTTTTCATATAATGTGTGCAGCACACTTCCGTCTTGTATATTGACTCCATTCCCGATACGGATAGAATTTACATCTCCGCGCAATACTGTGCTGAACCAAATGCTGCAATCGCGCCCCATTTTTACGTCTCCGATGATGGCTGCGTTATCAGCTAAAAAACAATTTTCGCCAAACTCGGGAGTAAACCCTCTTACTGATTTAATTAATGCCATTTTATATAGTGGTTAATATTTTGATTATAATTGATTCGTTGCTTCTTTCAACCATGCCTGTTCTTCTTTGTTCAAGCTGGGCGATAATTTCTCATATACAGTCTGATGATATTGGTTAAGCCAATTGATTTCTTCTGATGTGAGCAATTCTTTGATAATTCCCTTTTTACAAATAGGGCAAAGGGTTACTGTCTCAAATTGTAGATAGTTGCCAAACATTCCTTCTCCGGCTGGTACTACTAAAACCAGATTCTCCGTACGAATCCCATGACTTCCGGCTTTATATACTCCCGGTTCATTGGAAGTCAGCATACCCAATTGCAATGTTACCGGATTTTCATTCATACGAATACTCTGAGGTCCTTCGTGTACATTCAGAAAGTGGCCTACACCATGCCCTGTGCCATGCAGGAAGTTCATTCTTCTTTGCCATATCGGCATACGTGCCAGCACATCTAGTTGCGCACCCCGTGTACCGGCAGGGAATACAGCCATTGCCAGTGCAATGTGCCCCTTCAATATCAATGTATAATCTGTCTTTTCTTCTTCTGTCAGTTTTCCTAAAGCAATGGTACGTGTGATATCTGTTGTTCCATCCAGATATTGTGCCCCTGAATCCAATAGCAAAAAACCTTCCGGTTTTAGCTGGACATCTGTTTCGGGAGTGGCTTCATAGTGCACGATGGCTCCATGTTCCTTGTATCCGGCAATCGTATCGAAACTTTCTCCCATATATAAATCCTGTTCAGCACGAAATTCATGCAGTTTTTTATCTACTCTGATTTCTGTTTCCTTACCCGTTGGAACAGATGCTTCTAACCATTTCAGAAACTTAACCAAAGCTACTCCATCCCGTTGCATGGCAGCATGTATTCCAGCTATTTCCTGTTCGTTGCGGATGGCTTTCAATAAGGTGACCGGAGAAGCGCCATGAATAATCCTGCAATCAGGATTGACTGCTGAATACATAGCATAATTTGTTTTAGCCGGATTAAGAAGTAGACTCTCAACACTGATCCGGCTGAGGTATGCTTCTGCTTCCTCGTAGGTGTGCAGGTTTACTCCTGTTTCTTTCATATAAGTAGCAACCTCAGCGGTTATCTTTTGAGGTTGAATGAAATAGTGAGTTTCGTTCTCTTCGATAAGTAGATAGCTGACAAGCACGGGATTGCAATGTACATCGTTTCCACGCAGATTGAGAGTCCATGCGATTTCATCTAAAGCAGATAAGAACAATGCCTTCGCATTGCACTTTTTTTAGTTCTTTTCGAATAATGGCAATCTTCTATGCTGCTTTTTCCTGCATATTGGGTTTCATAAATAAAAGCAGGAGCTTCCGGCATTGGCGGACGATCCGTCCATAATTTATCTAAGGGATCTGAAATGCTTTTTACTTTTATCTGACATTTTTGCAACTCGGCTTGCATCCTTTCTACTTCTTCTGCAGAAAACATCTTTCCATCTATGCCGACAGCATCGCCAGGAGTTAGTTGTGTACTTAAAAAAGCTGAAATGCTGGGTGTTTCGGGAAGCATCTCCTTATAAAGTTTTATTTCCGTGCCTTTTAATTGCTGGGCAGCCTGGAGAAAATAGCGAGAGTCAGTCCATAGTCCTGCTTGGCTTGTAGTAATAACAACGGTTCCTGCCGAACCAGTAAAGCCGGAAATCCATTCCCGGGATTTCCAGTGGGGAGCAACATATTCGCTCAGATGAGGGTCGGTACTTGGGATAATAAAGGCTTGTATGCCTTCCTGGCTGAACAATGCCCGTAGGCCTTGTAGCCGATCATTGATAGTTTGGCTCATATACTATATATAATAAGGTGTAACATTCACTCTTCAAAGATACTCACTTTCTCTGAATTTTTTCGAAGGATGGTCACACTTTATCTGTATCGAGAATTTGTTTTTGGCGGGTTGTGAATCAGCTACAAGCCAAGCGCCTTTCGGATATAGCGCAGCTACTTGTAGCTCGTAACTGTACGGTAACGAATGATTTCAGCGTTTCTATAGTTTTTTCTTATAAGTTTTAGCTTCTTCATTAGTAGAGATTTATTCTTTCCATCACGGAGAAAGTTTCTTTCCACCGCGGGGTACTTTTCTTTCCACCGCGGTGGAAAGAAAAGTACCCCGCGGTGGAAAGAATAAGTATTTGCTACGGTCGCGCTTAGTTTTTACAAGAGAAAGAGATAAAAGTGACGGTGCAGTGATTTAATTTGGCATTTTGCAACTCATTCTTTACCTGTTTCCTTTTTTATTGACCCGGATTTATTTTTCTGTAGGTCTAAATCTTGTTTCTTTTTGCAGAATTTTCGGCAGAAAGTTTTGTGAATAAAGAAACTATGTGTAATTTTGCCGCTCAATTTAATCGTGAGATTTTTAAACCATTAACATTTTAATAAAAAGAAAATGATTGTAGTACCTGTAAAAGAAGGCGAAAACATTGAAAAAGCGCTGAAGAAGTTTAAAAGAAAATTTGAGAAAACTGGTATCGTTAAGGAATTAAGAAGCAGACAGCAGTTTGATAAACCGTCTGTAGTTAAAAGACTTAAGAAAGAACGTGCAGTTTACGTACAACAACTTCAGCAAGTAGAAGATTAATAATTCGTAATTTCCTTTGAATTATTGAATTCTTTTCATACATTCGTTGCATGATTTTTGATGTAGCGATATATGTGGTTGACAAACTCTTTTCTTGACTATCTCCAGTACGAACGGAATTATTCTGAAGAGACTATAAAGTCTTATCGGGAGGATTTATGTCAATTTGAGAAATTTGCAAGAGAAGAAATTGGAGATTCTGCTCTATCGGAAGTAAAGGCTGAACTTGTTCGTGAATGGATTGTTTCTTTAATGGACAAGGGATATACTTCTACTTCAATTAATCGGAAGTTAAGTTCGCTCAGGTCATTTTATAAATTCCTTTTAAGGAAAGGTGAAGTGTGCGTGAATCCATTGCAAAAGATAACGGGGCCTAAAAATAAGAAGCCGCTACCTACTTTTCTAAGGGAAAGTGAGATGGATAAATTGCTGGACGAAGTGGATTTCGGTGAAGGATTTAAAGGGTGTCGTGATCATATGATTATTGAAATGTTTTATGCTACAGGCATGAGGCTTTCAGAATTGATAGGATTGGATGATAAAAATGTAGATTTCTCTTCTTTACTTATTAAAGTAACGGGGAAAAGAAATAAACAACGTTTGATACCTTTTGGCGAAGAGTTGAAGAATGCAATGATAGAGTATGTCAATGTAAGGAATGAGATTGTTCTGACTCGCACGGGTGCTTTTTTTGTTCGTGAGAGTGGAGAACGACTTTCCCGCAGTATTGTAGAAAATCTAGTGAAACGAAACCTTTCGAAGGTAGTGACGTTGAAAAAACGTAGTCCTCATGTGCTCAGGCATACTTTTGCTACGACGATGCTGAATCATGATGCAGAACTCGGGGCGATAAAAGAACTTCTCGGTCACGAGAGTTTGGCGACAACGGAGGTTTATACGCATACTACTTTTGAAGAACTTAAAAAAGTGTATAACCAGGCTCATCCTCGGGCCTAAAAGTAAGGAGGTAAGTATGGAAGTAAGAATTCAGTCAATTCACTTTGATGCGTCAGAGCAATTGCAGGCTTTTTGTTCAGAAGAAAGCAGTAAAATTGGAAAAGTATTACGATGATATAAAGAAAGTAGAGGTGTCATTAAAGGTTGTGAAGCCAGAGACCGCAGAAAATAAAGAAGCAGGTATAAAAGTCATTATTCCCAATGGGGAGTTTTATGCAAGCAAAATCTGCGATACGTTTGAAGAGGCTATTGATCTTAGTGTTGAAGCCTTGGAAAAACAGCTGGTTAAGTACAAGGAAAAGCAACGGAGCAAATAATTTTCGCTAAAATTTTGCGGAAAAGAAATAAATGCCTAAATTTGCAGCCGTTTCGCTCACGATAGAACGTTACGGTTGCATTTTTTAGCTTGCCTCTTTAGCTCAGTTGGCCAGAGCACGTGATTTGTAATCTCGGGGTCGTTGGTTCGAATCCGACAAGAGGCTCGCTCAAAATGAGTCTTTCTTCAAGGTGGAGATAACGGAAATCGTCCGGGTAAAGTTCACTCTGCGATGATTTAGTAAGGAAAAGAGTTCTTTTTGTAATGTAGGGGCAAATACCAGAGTGGCCAAATGGGGCAGACTGTAAATCTGCTGGCTTACGCCTTCGGTGGTTCGAATCCATCTTTGCCCACACCTCTTTTTCTCCTTGCTGTTATAGCTCAGTGGTAGAGCACTTCCTTGGTAAGGAAGAGGTCCCGGGTTCAAGTCCCGGTAACAGCTCATAAAGATGTAAAAGCTGATTATTAATCAAATAAATAACAAGTAAAGCTATGGCTAAAGAGAAATTCGAACGTAAAAAACCGCACGTAAACATCGGTACAATCGGTCACGTTGACCACGGTAAAACCACGTTGACAGCTGCTATCACTACAGTGTTGGCAAAGAAAGGTCTTTCAGAAGTTAAGTCTTTCGATCTATTGATAATGCTCCTGAAGAAAAAGAAAGAGGTATCACTATTAACACTTCTCACGTAGAGTATGAAACAGCTAATCGTCACTATGCTCACGTAGACTGCCCGGGTCACGCCGACTACGTAAAGAACATGGTAACTGGTGCTGCTCAGATGGACGGTGCTATCATCGTAGTTGCTGCTACTGATGGTCCGATGCCTCAGACTCGTGAGCATATCTTGCTGGCTCGTCAGGTAAACGTACCGAAGCTTGTTGTATTCATGAACAAGTGTGACATGGTTGATGACGCTGAAATGTTGGAACTTGTTGAGATGGAAATGCGTGAACTGCTTTCAGCTTACGAATTCGATGGTGACAACACTCCTTTCATTCAGGGTTCTGCTCTTGGTGCGTTGAATGGCGTTGAAAAGTGGGAAGAGAAGTTATGGAGTTGATGGATGCAGTTGCGACTTGGATTCCTCTGCCTCCGCGTGATATTGACAAACCGTTCTTGATGCCGGTTGAAGACGTATTCTCTATTACTGGTCGTGGTACTGTTGCTACTGGTCGTATCGAGGCTGGTGTTATCCATGTAGGTGACGAAGTTGAAATCCTCGGTTTGGGTGAAGACAAGAAGTCTGTTGTAACTGGTGTTGAAATGTTCCGCAAATTGCTGGATCAGGGTGAAGCTGGTGATAACGTAGGTCTTGTTGCTCCGTGGTATCGATAAGAACGAAATCAAACGTGGTATGGTTCTGTGTAAGCCCGGTCAGATTAAACCTCACTCTAAGTTCAAAGCTTCTATCTACGTTTTGAAGAAAGAAGAAGGTGGTCGTCACACTCCGTTCCATAACAAATACCGTCCTCAATTCTATCTGCGTACTATGGACTGTACAGGTGAAATTACTCTTCCGGAAGGAACTGAAATGGTAATGCCTGGTGATAACGTAGAAATTAACGTAGAATTGATCTATCCGGTAGCATTGAACGTAGGTTTGCGTTTCGCTATCCGTGAAGGTGGTCGTACGGTAGGTTCTGGTCAGATTACTGAAATCCTCGACTAATTACCAATATATATTAATCAGTTCCCGGTATATATCGGGAACTGATTATATTCACACGGGAGTAGCTCAGTTGGTAGAGCACCGGTCTCCAAAACCGGGTGTCGGGAGTTCGAGCCTCTCCTCCCGTGCTAATATTATTGAAATGAAGAAGATAGTAGCTTATTTTAAAGAAACTTACGACGAACTTGTACATAAAGTATCGTGGCCTACGTATTCTGAACTTACTAACAGTGCAGTAGTTGTTTTATATGCTTCCCTGCTTATTGCAGTGGTAGTATTCGCGATGGACTTCTGTTTCCAGAATCGTAATGGAGTTTATTTATCCACATTAAAAGTAAGAGGGAAAATGGCTGAGATTGAGAAGAAATGGTACGTTCTGCGTGCTATTAGCGGAAAAGAAGCTAAGGTAAAGGAATATCTTGAAGCTGATCTTAAAAACAGCGACCTTGGTGAATATGTATCTCAGGTATTGATTCCTACTGAAAAGGTATACCAGGTTCGCAATGGAAAGAAAATTGTGAAGGAAAGAAGTTATCTCCCTGGTTACGTTTTGGTGGAGGCTGCTTTGGTAGGTGAGGTCGCTCATCACTTGCGTAATACTCCGAATGTGATAGGCTTTTGGGTGGATCGGAGAAACCGGTCCCTCTCAGACAGTCAGAAGTGAATCGTATACTTGGTACAGTCGACGAATTGCAGGAATCAGGTGAAGACTGAGTATCCCGTATGTAGTCGGTGAAACTGTAAAAGTAAATTACGGCCCGTTCAGTGGATTCAGTGGTATCATTGAAGAAGTGAACACCGAGAAGAAGAAACTTAAGGTCATGGTAAAGATATTCGGACGGAAGACTCCGCTTGAATTGGGCTTTATGCAAGTTGAAAAAGAATAGTGCAGGTGTTACGCTGTAGTATTCTTTATTAATGTTTATATATATAATCAATAAGAAAATGGCTAAAGAAGTTGCTGGACTAATCAAATTACAGATTAAAGGAGGCGCGGCAAATCCATCACCTCCAGTAGGACCTGCACTGGGTTCCAAGGGTATTAATATCATGGAGTTTTGCAAGCAATTCAACGCCAGAACCCAGGACAAAGCAGGAAAGATCCTTCCTGTGATTATCACTTACTACGCAGACAAGTCTTTCGATTTTGTAATCAAGACTCCTCCCGTGGCTATCCAGTTGTTGGAAGTGACGAAGCAAAAGAGTGGTTCTGCTGAGCCTAACCGTAAGAAAGTTGCCGAGATTACTTGGGAACAGGTTCGTACGATTGCTCAGGACAAAATGGTTGACTTGAACTGTTTCACTGTAGAAGCTGCCATGAAAATGGTTGCCGGTACAGCTAGAAGTATGGGTATCGCTGTAAAAGGGGAGTTCCCGGTTAATAACTAATAAACTTCAATTAGAATGAGTAAACTGACAAAAAATCAAAAGTTGGCTGCAGAAAAAATTGAAGCAGGGAAAGCATACTCTCTCAAGGAAGCTGCTCAGTTGGTAAAGGAAATCACTTATACCAAGTTTGACGCTTCTCTGGATATCGACGTACGTTTGGGCGTTGACCCGCGTAAGGCCAACCAGATGGTGAGAGGTGTTGTATCACTTCCTCACGGTACTGGTAAGGTTGTACGCGTTTTGGTGCTTTGTACACCAGATGCTGAAGCTGCTGCAAAAGAAGCCGGAGCTGACTACGTTGGTCTTGACGAATATATTGAAAAGATCAAAGGTGGATGGACTGATATGGATGTAATTATCACTATGCCATCTATCATGGGTAAGATTGGTGCACTCGGTCGTGTACTCGGTCCTCGCGGATTGATGCCTAACCCGAAGAGTGGCACTGTAACTATGGATGTTGCTAAAGCTGTAAGAAGTAAAACAAGGTAAGATTGACTTCAAGTTGATAAGAGTGGTATCGTTCATACTTCAGTTGGTAAAGTATCATTCAGTGTTGATCAGATTCGCGACAACGCGAAAGAGTTCATCTCTACTTTGAACAAACTGAAACCGACCGCAGCAAGGGTACATATATTAAGAGTATTTATCTTTCTAGTACAATGAGTGCGGGCATCAAGATCGACCCGAAATCAGTAGAAGAAATCTAATAAAACGGAGAAATAATGAGAAAGGAAGATAAAAGTACGATTATAGAGCAGATTGCTGCTACAGTAAAGGAATACAATCACTTCTATTTGATAGACATCACTGCAATGAATGCCGCTACAAGCGCGTTGAGAAGAGAATGTTTCAAGGCTGACATCAAATTGATGCTAATTAAGAATACATTGCTTCACAAGGCACTTGAAAGCCTGGAAGAAGACTTTTCTCCTCTTTACGGTTCTCTGAAAGGTACTACTGCCGTAATGTTCAGCAACGTTGCTAACGCTCCGGCCAAGTTGATTAAAGATAAGGCTAAGACGGTATTCCCGGACTGAAAGCTGCATATGCAGAAGAAAGCTTCTATGTTGGTGCTGACCAGTTGGATGCTCTCGTAAGTAATTAAGAGTAAGAATGAAGTTATTGCCGATATTGTTGCTTTGCTGCAGTCACCGGCCAAGAATGTTATTTCTGCTCTTCAATCAGGTGGAAACACCCTCCACGGAGTTCTCAAAACTCTTGGTGAACGTACCGAAGCGTAAATTTCGGAAAAAGAATTATATCAATTTATTTAGTATTTAAACAATTAAAAATCATACAAAAATGGCAGATTTGAAAGCTTTTGCAGAACAATTAGTTAACTTGACAGTAAAAGAAGTTAATGAACTTGCAACTATCCTTAAAGAAGAATACGGTATTGAACCTGCTGCTGCAGCTGTTGCTGTTGCTGCTGGTCCTGCAGCTGGTGCTGCTGCCGCTGAAGAAAAGACTTCTTTTGATGTAGTATTGAAGAGCGCTGGTGCAGCTAAACTTCAGGTTGTTAAGGCTGTTAAGGAAGCTTGCGGTCTTGGTTTGAAAGAAGCTAAAGACTTGGTAGACGGTGCTCCTAGCGTAGTAAAAGAAGGTTTGGCTAAGGACGAAGCAGAATCATTGAAGAAAACATTGGAAGAAGCTGGAGCTGAAGTTGAACTTAAATAACATTAGCCTGGTAATCAGGTAATTCGGTTAGGAATCCTTCGCAAGAGGATTCTTAACCTTTTTGTGTATATATTTAAAATTAAGTTCTACAAATCCATTAACAGATGTCTTCAAATACTGTAAACCAAAGAATTAATTTTGCTTCGACTAAAAATCCACTTGAATACCCGGATTTCCTTGGAAGTACAATTGAAGTCATTCAAAGACTTTTTACAACTGGACACCCCACCCGAAAAGCGTAAGAACGAGGGACTGTATAAAGTATTTGCTGAAAACTTCCCCATTGCCGATACAAGAAACAATTTTGTTCTTGAGTTTTTGGACTACTATATTGATCCGCCGCGCTATACCATAGACGAATGTATAGAGCGAGGGCTTACTTATAGCGTACCCTTAAAGGCAAAATTAAAATTATACTGTACCGATCCCGACCACGAAGATTTTGATACGGTTATTCAGGATGTGTTCCTCGGTCCTATTCCTTACATGACGGATAAGGCAACATTCGTCATCAACGGTGCGGAACGTGTGGTTGTATCCCAGCTTCACCGTTCACCGGGCGTATTCTTCGGACAGAGCGTACATGCCAACGGTACTAAGTTGTACTCAGCCCGTATCATCCCGTTCAAGGGTTCTTGGATTGAGTTTGCTACCGACATCAACAATGTCATGTATGCCTACATCGACCGTAAGAAGAAATTGCCGGTTACCACTTTGCTGAGAGCCATCGGATTTGAGAATGACAAGGACATTCTCGAGATTTTTAATTTGGCGGAAGACGTGAAGGTGAACAAGACGAACCTCAAGAAGATTGTGGGACGTAAGTTGGCTGCACGTGTGTTGAAAACATGGATTGAGGATTTTGTAGACGAAGATACCGGTGAAGTTGTTTCCATCGAGCGTAACGAAGTCGTTATCGACCGTGAAACTATAATCGAGCCGGAACATGTTGACATTATATTAGAGTCAGGCGTTCAGAATATCCTCGTACACAAGGAAGAACCGAACCAGTCTGACTATTCTATCATATATAATACGCTGCAGAAGGACCCGAGTAACTCGGAAAAAGAAGCTGTGCTCTACATCTACCGCCAGTTGCGTAATGCAGATCCTGCCGATGATGCCAGTGCACGTGAGGTTATCAATAACCTGTTCTTCTCTGAGAAAGAGATATGACTTGGGTGATGTAGGCCGTTATCGTATCAACAAGAAGTTGAACCTGACGACTGATATGGACGTTCGTGTCCTCACGAAGGAAGACATTATTGAGATTATCAAATATCTGATCGAGTTGATTAACTCGAAGGCGGATGTCGACGATATCGACCATTTGAGCAACCGTCGCGTACGTACGGTAGGCGAGCAGTTGTCAAACCAGTTTGCTATCGGTCTGGCACGTATGTCCCGTACTATCCGCGAGCGTATGAATGTTCGTGACAATGAAGTGTTTACTCCGATCGATTTGATCAACGCCAAGACTATCTCTTCCGTTATCAACTCGTTCTTCGGAACGAACGCCTTGTCCCAGTTCATGGACCAGACCAACCCGTTTGCTGAGATTACCCACAAGCGCCGTATGTCTGCTCTGGGTCCCGGCGGTTTGTCTCGCGAACGTGCAGGATTCGAGGTTCGTGACGTTCACTACACTCACTATGGTCGTCTTTGTCCGATTGAGACTCCTGAAGGTCCGAACATCGGTTTGATTTCTTCACTCTGTGTGTTCGCGAAAATCAACGAGCTTGGATTCATTGAAACTCCGTACCGCAAGGTGGCAGAGGGAAAGGTTGATCTTTCTGACGAAGGTTTGGTTTACCTCACCGCAGAAGAAGAGGAAGCCAAGATTATTGCTCAGGGTAATGCTCCTTTGAACGATGACGGTACTTTTGTACGTGATAAAGTAAAATCCCGTCAGGATGCCGACTATCCGGTGGTTCCTCCTTCCGAGGTGGAATTGATGGACGTATCTCCCCAGCAGATTGCTTCTATTGCGGCTTCTTTGATTCCGTTCTTGGAGCATGATGACGCTAACCGTGCATTGATGGGATCAAACATGATGCGCCAGGCTGTTCCTTTGTTGAAGAGCGAAGCTCCGATTGTAGGTACCGGTATCGAACGCCAGCTGGCACGCGATTCTCGTACGCAGATTACTGCCGAGGGTGACGGTGTGGTTGAATTCGTGGATGCAACTACTATCCGTATTCTGTACGACCGTACGGAGGACGAAGAGTTCGTAAGCTTCGAGCCTGCATTGAAAGAATATAATATCCCGAAGTGGCGCCGTACCAACCAGAATATGACGATTGACCTCCGTCCGATTTGCGAGAAGGGTCAGCGCGTGACTGCAGGTCAAATCCTGACGGAAGGTTATTCAACCGAAGACGGAGAACTTGCACTGGGTAAGAACCTGCTGGTTGCTTACATGCCGTGGAAGGGTTACAACTATGAGGATGCTATCGTATTGAATGAACGTGTGGTTCGTGAGGACCTTTTGACCTCTGTACACGTAGAAGAATATTCTTTGGAAGTTCGCGAAACGAAGCGTGGTATGGAAGAGTTGACCTCTGACATTCCTAACGTAAGTGAGGAAGCGACTAAAGACCTTGACGAAAACGGTATTGTTCGTGTGGGTGCCCGCATCGAACCGGGTGATATCCTTATCGGTAAGATTACTCCGAAGGGTGAATCGGATCCTTCTCCGGAAGAGAAACTGCTCCGTGCCATCTTCGGTGACAAGGCCGGTGATGTGAAGGATGCTTCTTTGAAAGCCTCTCCTTCTTTGAAGGGTGTTGTTATCGGTAAGCGTCTGTTCTCCCGTGTTGTCAAGACCCGCAGCTCCAAGCTGGCCGACAAGGCTCTGTTACCGAAGATTGACGATGAGTTCGACGCTAAGATTGGTGACCTCAAGAAAGTGTTGATAAACAAGCTGTTGAAGCTTACAGAAAATTATACATCGGAAGGTGTGAAGGATTACATGGGTGCCGACATTATTTCCAAAGGCGCCAGATTCTCTGCTTCCGACTTCAGCGATTTGGACTTCACCGCTGTTCAGTTGAGCAACTGGACGAAGGATGAACATACCAACGGACTGATTCGTGCATTGGTGATGAACTTCATCAAGAAGTACAAGGAACTCGATGCCGAGCTGAAACGCAAGAAGTTCGCCATCACTATCGGTGACGAGTTGCCCGCAGGTATCATTCAGATGGCCAAGGTATACATTGCCAAGAAACGTAAGATTGGTGTCGGTGACAAGATGGCCGGTCGTCACGGTAACAAGGGTATTGTTTCCCGTGTGGTACGCCAGGAAGACATGCCGTTCCTTGCTGACGGTACTCCGGTAGACATCGTGCTGAATCCGTTGGGTGTGCCTTCACGTATGAACATCGGTCAGATATTCGAGGCCGTTCTCGGGCGTGCCGGAAAAAACCTGGGCGTGAAGTTTGCCACTCCTATCTTTGACGGTGCATCTTTGGACGATTTGAACGAATGGACCGATAAGGCCGGCTTGCCTCGCTACGGCAAGACAACGCTGTATGATGGTGGTACCGGTGAAGCATTCGAGCAGCAGGCTACGGTAGGTGTGACTTACATGCTGAAGCTCGGTCACATGGTTGAAGACAAGATGCACGCACGTTCCATCGGTCCGTACTCACTCATTACGCAACAGCCGTTGGGTGGTAAGGCACAGTTCGGTGGTCAGCGTTTTGGAGAAATGGAAGTTTGGGCACTCGAAGCGTTCGGTGCCGCACACATTCTGCAGGAAATCCTGACTATCAAGTCTGATGACGTTGTAGGACGTTCCAAGGCTTATGAAGCAATCGTGAAGGGTGAACCGATGCCTGCTCCGGGTATCCCCGAGTCACTGAACGTATTGCTGCACGAGTTGAGAGGTTTGGGCTTGAGCATCAACTTAGAATAATGGATAATTGATAATTGAGAGTGGATAATGCAAGTTACCATTCTCAATTATCGGTTTTCAGTTTTTCAATTTCAATTTTCCATTGTCAATTATCAATTAAATAAATTTATGGCTTTTAGAAAAGATAACAAGATAAAGAGTAATTTCTCGAAAATCTCTATCGGTTTGGCTTCTCCTGAGGAAATCCTTGAGAATTCGAGTGGTGAAGTTTTAAAGCCTGAAACCATCAACTATCGTACGTATAAGCCCGAACGCGACGGATTGTTCTGCGAGCGCATCTTTGGTCCTATCAAGGATTACGAGTGCCATTGCGGTAAGTACAAGCGTATCCGTTACAAAGGCATCGTCTGCGACCGTTGTGGTGTGGAAGTGACTGAAAAGAAAGTGCGCCGTGAGCGTATGGGACACATCCAGCTCGTTGTGCCCGTGGCTCACATCTGGTACTTCCGTTCACTTCCCAACAAAATCGGTTACTTGTTGGGCTTGCCCACCAAGAAGCTGGATGCCATTATCTATTACGAGCGTTATGTTGTCATTCAGCCGGGTGTACTGTCCGATGAAGTGGCACAGTATGACTTGCTTGAAGAAGGAGAATACCTGGACTTGCTGGAAAAGTTGCCGAAAGACAACCAGTTCCTCGAAGATTCAGATCCCAATAAGTTCATTGCCAAGATGGGCGCGGAAGCTATCTACGATTTGCTGTCACGCCTCGACCTTGACTCTTTGTCTTACGAACTGCGTAACCGTGCCGGAAGCGATGCTTCACAGCAACGCAAGACCGAAGCTCTGAAACGTCTTCAGGTAGTTGAGTCGTTCCGTGCATCACGCGGACGCAACAAGCCCGAATGGATGATTGTACGCATTGTACCGGTTATTCCGCCCGAACTTCGTCCGTTGGTTCCATTGGATGGCGGCCGTTTCGCAACTTCTGACTTGAATGACCTTTACCGTCGTGTCATCATCCGTAACAACCGTCTGAAGAGATTGATTGAAATCAAGGCTCCTGAAGTGATTTTGCGTAATGAGAAACGTATGTTGCAGGAAGCTGTCGACTCTCTGTTTGATAACTCCGTAAATCGAGCGCAGTGAAGACTGACGCCAACCGTCCTTTGAAGTCACTTTCCGACAGTTTGAAAGGTAAGCAGGGACGTTTCCGTCAGAATTTGCTGGGTAAGCGTGTCGACTATTCCGCACGTTCCGTAATCGTTGTAGGTCCGGAGCTGAAGATGGGCGAGTGCGGTATTCCTAAACTGATGGCAGCCGAGCTTTACAAGCCGTTCATCATTCGTAAGCTCATTGAGCGTGGTATCGTGAAGACGGTAAAGAGCGCCAAGAAGATTGTAGACCGCAAGGAACCCGTTATCTGGGACATTTTGGAACACGTGATGAAGGGGCATCCGGTGCTGTTGAACCGTGCCCCGACACTTCACCGTCTGGGTATCCAGGCATTCCAGCCTAAAATGATTGAAGGTAAGGCAATCCAGCTGCACCCGTTGGCATGTACGGCGTTCAATGCCGACTTCGACGGTGACCAGATGGCCGTGCACTTGCCGTTGAGCAACGAAGCGATTCTGGAAGCACAGATGCTAATGCTCCAGTCACACAATATATTGAACCCTGCCAACGGTGCTCCTATCACTGTGCCTGCTCAGGATATGGTACTTGGTCTGTACTATATTACGAAGCTGCGCAAGGGTGCCAAGGGTGAAGGCCTGACATTCTACGGTCCTGAGGAAGCGCTGATTGCCTACAATGAAGGTAAGTGCGACATCCATGCTCCGGTAAGCGTAATAGTGAAAGACGTTGACGAGAATGGTAACATTGTGGACAAGATGATGCACGATACCTCCGTGGGCCGTGTCATTGTCAACGAAATTGTTCCGGCAGAAGCAGGATATATCAATACGATTATCTCCAAGAAGTCACTCCGAGACATCATCAGTCACGTAATCAAGGTGTGCGGTGTTGCCAAGGCAGCCGACTTCCTCGACGGAATCAAGAACCTCGGTTATTACATGGCCTTCAAGGGTGGTTTGTCGTTCAACTTGGGCGATATCATTATCCCGGAAGAGAAGGAAGCATTAGTACAGAAAGGTTATGATGAAGTAGAGCAGGTAATCAATAACTATAACATGGGTTTCATCACGAACAACGAGCGTTACAACCAGGTAATCGATATCTGGACGCACGTGAACTCTGAGTTGTCCAACATCCTGATGAAAACCATTTCAAGCGACGACCAGGGTTTCAACTCTGTATACATGATGCTGGATTCCGGTGCCCGTGGTTCTAAGGAACAGATTCGTCAGCTCTCCGGTATGCGTGGTTTGATGGCGAAGCCCCAGAAAGCAGGTGCCGAAGGCGGTCAGATTATCGAAAACCCGATTCTTTCTAACTTTAAGGAAGGTCTGTCCGTGTTGGAGTACTTTATCTCTACCCACGGTGCTCGTAAGGGTCTTGCCGATACCGCTTTGAAGACGGCCGATGCCGGATACCTGACCCGTCGTCTGGTTGACGTATCGCATGATGTGATTATTAATGAAGAAGACTGCGGCACGCTCCGCGGATTGGTTTGTACGGCACTGAAGAACAATGATGAAACCATTGCCACTCTGTATGAACGTATCCTGGGTCGTGTATCCGTACATGATATTGTTCATCCTACAACTGGCGAACTGATTGTGGCCGGCGGTGAGGAAATTACCGAGGACATTGCACAACGCATTGAAGACTCTCCAATCGAGAGCGTTGAAATCCGTTCTGTATTGACCTGCGAATCCAAGAAAGGTGTTTGTGCCAAGTGTTACGGACGTAACCTGGCTTCCAGCCGTATGGTTCAGAAGGGCGAGGCAGTCGGCGTAATCGCTGCACAGTCTATCGGTGAGCCGGGTACACAGTTGACACTGCGTACATTCCATGCCGGTGGTACGGCTGCCAATATTGCTGCTAATGCAAGTATCATGGCTAAGAATCCGGCGCGTCTGGAATTCGAAGAACTTCGTACTGTAGACGTTATCGACGAAGCAGGCGAACCGGCAAAAGTTGTGGTAGGCCGTTTGGCTGAAGTGCGTTTTGTGGATGTCAACACGGGTATTGTGCTTTCCACTCATAATGTGCCTTATGGTTCTACGCTCTATGCAGCCGATGGCGAAGTGGTAGAGAAAAGGTAAGATGATTGCCCGTTGGGATCCGTTTAACGCTGTTATTATAACGGAAGCTACAGGTAAGATTGAGTTTGAAGGCGTAATTGAAAATATTACTTATAAAGTAGAGTCTGACGAGTCTACCGGTTTGCGCGAAATCATCATCATTGAGTCCAAGGATAAGACGAAGGTGCCTACCGCACACATCATGACAGAAGACGGCGAACTGATCCGTACATACAACTTGCCAGTAGGTGGCCACGTAGTGGTTGAAGACGGTCAGAAGGTAAAGGCCGGTGAAGTTATCGTGAAGATTCCGCGTGCCGTTGGTAAAGCCGGTGATATCACGGGTGGTCTTCCGCGTGTAACTGAGTTGTTCGAAGCTCGTAATCCGTCTAATCCTGCTGTTGTTTCTGAAATCGATGGCGAGGTTACAATGGGTAAGGTGAAGCGCGGTAATCGCGAAATCATCGTGACTTCTAAAACAGGTGAGGTTAAGAAGTACCTCGTACCGTTATCTAAGCAGATTCTGGTTCAAGAGAATGACTATGTGCGAGCCGGTACTCCGTTGTCTGATGGTGCTATAACTCCAGCTGATATCCTGGCTATCAAGGGTCCTACGGCCGTGCAGGAATATATTGTGAACGAGGTTCAGGATGTATACCGTCTGCAGGGTGTGAAGATTAATGATAAGCACTTTGAGATCATCGTTCGTCAGATGATGCGCAAGGTGGAAATCGACGAGCCAGGTGATACCCGCTTCCTGGAACAGCAAGTTGTTGACAAGATGGAATTCATGGAAGAAAATGATCGTATCTGGGGAAAGAAGGTGGTAGTGGATGCTGGAGATTCCCAGAGTCTGCAGGCTGGCCAGATTGTGACGGCCCGCAAGCTGCGTGACGAGAACTCCATGTTGAAACGCCGCGACTTGAAACCCGTGGAAGTGCGCGACGCTGTACCTGCGACTTCTACTCAGATTCTTCAAGGTATCACGCGTGCTGCTTTGCAAACTTCAAGCTTCATGTCGGCTGCTTCCTTCCAGGAAACGACGAAGGTATTGAACGAGGCTGCCATCAACGGAAAGGTGGACCGTCTGGAAGGTATGAAGGAGAACGTAATTTGCGGTCACCTGATTCCTGCCGGTACCGGACAACGCGAGTTCGAGAAGATTATCGTTGGCTCCAAAGAAGAGTACGACCGTATGCTTGCCAACAAGAAGACGGTACTTGATTATGCTGTAGACGAGAAAGTAGAGGGATAGCCTTACAACGTCAATATAATTCTATAAAATAGAGAGGGAATATCCTATAAGAAGGAGTATTCCCTCTCTGTTTTATCTTTGCCTCTTCCTTCTGTACTGCAATGCTTCTGTATGTTTGTTACAGTGCTACTGCAAAACGGTTGCAGTGGCTTGCTCCTTTTTCAGAACGGATTATTATGTGTCTTTTTGAACTTAAATGTATATCATCCGAAAAAAAAGAGTACTTTTGGTCTATCTTTTAAGAACATTTTAAAAACAATTGTGCAACATGGAAAATCAAGAAAACAACAACGGTCAACTCCAGATAGAATTGAAGGAAGAAGTGGCGCAAGGTACATATGCCAATTTGGCTATTATAACTCATTCCAGTTCGGAATTTATTCTCGACTTTATCCGCGTGATGCCTGGAATGCCAAAGGCTGGCGTGCAATCGCGCATAGTTTTGGCACCCGAACATGCCAAGCGTTTGCTGCGTGCACTCGAAGAGAATATTGGGAAATATGAACGCGCTTTCGGACTGATTCGCATGCCGGACGAACAAACATTTCCGCCTCTTCCCAACATCAAGGGTGAAGCGTAAAATCAAAAAAAAACTTGTAGTGCATTGAATATTCAAATATTATTCGTATTTTTGCAGCCCAAAAGTGTATAGTTTTGAATTAATATAAACAATAATATATAACTAAAAACAATTAAAATGCCTACAATTCAGCAATTAGTAAGAAAAGGACGCGAAGTGCTGGTGGAGAAATCAAAGTCTCCAGCCTTGGACTCTTGTCCTCAAAGACGTGGCGTTTGCGTGAGAGTGTATACAACCACTCCGAAGAAGCCGAATTCAGCTATGCGTAAAGTAGCGCGTGTACGTTTGACCAATGGTAAAGAGGTGAACTCTTACATTCCGGGAGAAGGACACAACTTGCAGGAACACTCTATCGTATTGGTACGTGGTGGTCGTGTAAAAGACCTTCCGGGTGTGCGTTATCACATCGTACGTGGTACTTTGGATACTGCAGGTGTTGCAGGTCGTACACAAAGACGTTCCAAATACGGCGCAAAACGTCCGAAACCGGGTCAAGCAGCTCCTGCTAAGAAGAAATAATCTGGTGGCCTGATTCCCAAAATAGGAAAATTTAAAGTAATAACTTACGTTTTAGTTTGTTGGAAATGCTAAAGGTTGAGTAAATTCTCCGGAGGGAGAGTTGAAGAAGACAGAGTAAACAACCAAGAACGAAAAACATTATTCTTTCAGACAAATGAGAAAAGCAAAACCTAAAAAACGCGTTATCCTTCCGGATCCCGTTTTTAATGATGTGAAAGTTTCCAAGTTCGTTAACCACCTGATGTACGACGGAAAGAAGAACACTTCTTATGAAATCTTCTATGCTGCGTTGGAAACAGTGAAGAACAAAATGCAGAACGAAGAGAAATCCGCTCTTGAAATCTGGAAAAAAGCTCTGGATAATGTGACTCCTCAAGTGGAAGTTAAGTCTCGCCGTGTGGGTGGTGCTACTTTCCAGGTTCCTACAGAAATCCGTGCTGACCGTAAGGAGTCAATTTCTATGAAGAACTTGATTATCTTTGCACGCAAGCGTGGCGGTAAATCAATGGCTGATAAGCTGGCTGCTGAAATCATGGATGCTTTCAATGAACAAGGCGGTGCTTACAAACGTAAAGAAGATATGCATAGAATGGCAGAAGCTAACCGTGCATTTGCTCATTTCAGATTCTAATACTATAAGAGACTAACCAATTAGAAGATTAAAAAACTTAAAGTAAGGGAATTAGAAAATGGCAAAGAATGATTTACATTTGACACGTAATATCGGTATCATGGCCCACATCGATGCCGGAAAGACAACAACCTCTGAACGTATTTTGTTTTATACGGGTTTGACCCACAAAATCGGTGAGGTACACGACGGTGCCGCTACAATGGACTGGATGGAGCAAGAACAGGAACGTGGTATCACTATCACTTCTGCTGCTACTACCACTCGTTGGAAATATGCCGGTAATACTTATAAAATCAATTGATTGATACTCCGGGACACGTGGACTTTACCGCTGAGGTAGAACGCTCTTTACGTGTGTTGGACGGTGCTGTCGCTGCTTATTGTGCAGTTGGTGGCGTTGAACCGCAATCTGAAACAGTTTGGCGTCAAGCAGACAAGTACAATGTGCCACGTATCGGTTATGTTAATAAAATGGACCGTTCCGGTGCAGACTTCTTCGAAGTAGTTCGCCAAATGAAGGACGTTTTGGGTGCTAATCCATGTCCTATCGTTATCCCTATTGGCGCTGAAGAAACTTTCAAGGGGTTGGTTGACCTTATTAAGATGAAAGCTATCTATTGGCATGATGAGACAATGGGAGCTGACTATACGGTGGAGGAAATTCCTGCCAATTTAGTAGACGAAGCCAATGAATGGAGAGATAAGATGCTCGAAAAAAAGTAGCTGAGTTTGACGATGCCTTGATGGAGAAATATTTCGATGATCCTTCTACTATCACTGAAGAAGAAATTTTGCGTGCTTTTCGTGCAGGTACTTTGAAGATGGACATCGTTCCTATGTTCTGCGGTTCTTCGTTCAAGAATAAAGGGTGTTCAGACATTGCTTGATTATGTTTGTGCATTCTTTGCCTTCTCCGTTGGATACACCTGCTATTGTAGGTACTAATCCGACTACAGGAGCAGAGGAAGACCGTAAACCTAGCGAGGATGAAAAAACTTCAGCTTTGGCATTTAAGATTGCAACTGACCCCTATGTAGGTCGTTTGACTTTCTTCCGTGTTTACTCAGGTAAAGGTAGAAGCCGGCTCTTATATTTATAACACTCGCTCCGGTAAAAAGAAACGTGTATCACGTTTGTTCCAAATGCACTCAAACAAACAGAATCCTGTAGAGGTGATTGGAGCTGGTGATATTGGTGCCGGTGTTGGTTTCAAGGATATCCGTACAGGTGATACGTTGTGTGATGAAGATGCACCGATCGTATTGGAATCAATGGAATTCCCTGATCCTGTAATTGGTATTGCAGTTGAACCTAAGACTCAGAAAGATTTGGACAAGTTGTCTAATGGCTTGGCTAAACTGGCTGAAGAAGACCCGACATTTACTGTTAAGACTGATGAGCAGTCCGGTCAGACTATTATTTCCGGTATGGGTGAGCTTCATTTGGATATTATTATCGACCGTCTGAAACGTGAGTTTAAAGTAGAATGTAACCAGGGTAAACCTCAGGTTAACTATAAGGAAGCTATCACTAAGACTGTTGAATTGCGTGAAGTTTATAAGAAGCAGTCTGGTGGTCGTGGTAAGTTTGCCGATATCATTGTGGCAATCGGTCCGGTTGACGAAGACTTTACACAAGGTGGTTTGCAGTTTATTGATGAAGTGAAGGGCGGTAATGTTCCTAAGGAATTTATCCCATCAGTTCAGAAAGGTTTCAGACCGCAATGAAGAATGGTGTGTTGGCAGGGTATCCGCTTGATTCACTGAAAGTAGTTTTGAAGGATGGTTCATTCCATCCGGTTGACTCTGACCAGTTGTCATTCGAGATCTGTGCTATCCAGGCTTACAAAAATGCATGTGCTAAAAGCAGGTCCTGTATTGACTGAACCTATTATGAAACTGGAGGTTGTAACTCCTGAAGAAAACATGGGTGATGTTATTGGTGACTTGAATAAGCGTCGTGGTCAAGTAGAAGGTATGGAATCAAGCCGTTCTGGAGCTCGTATTGTAAAAGCTAAAGTACCTTTGGCAGAAATGTTTGGTTACGTAACAGCTTTGCGTACTATTACTTCGGGCCGTGCTACATCATCTATGACTTATGATCATCATGCTCAAGTTTCCAGCTCTATTGCTAAGGCTGTACTTGAAGAAGTGAAAGGTCGCGTAGACTTAGTATAATAAAAAAAAGCAGGGGCGACGGGTTAGCGAATGACTCTTAATCCGGCCCCACTTTATATTTAATCATTTTTTAATTTAAAATTTAATGAGTCAAAAAATTAGAATTAAACTGAAATCTTACGATCACAACTTGGTAGACAAGTCTGCTGAAAAGATCGTTAGAACAGTGAAGGCAACAGGTGCTATTGTTAGCGGTCCTATTCCATTGCCTACACACAAGCGTATTTTTACGGTAAACCGTTCGACTTTCGTTAACAAGAAGTCACGTGAACAGTTTGAATTGTCTTCTTACAAGAGATTAATCGACATCTATAGCTCAACAGCTAAGACAGTAGACGCTCTGATGAAGTTGGAGTTACCGAGTGGTGTTGAAGTAGAAATTAAAGTTTAATCCATTAAAATTAACTGAAATGCCAGGATTATTAGGAAAGAAAATCGGAATGACATCCGTTTTCAGTGCTGATGGTAAAAATGTACCATGCACTGTTATCGAAGCTGGTCCTTGTGTAGTTACTCAGATTAAGAGTGTTGAGAAAGACGGCTATGCAGCTGTTCAGGTAGGTTTCCAGGACAAAAAGGAAAAACATACTACCAAACCTTTGATGGGGCACTTTAAAAAAGCTGGTGTAACTCCGAAGAGACACTTGGCCGAGTTCAAAGATTTTGAAACAGAATTGAATTTGGGAGACACTATTACAGTGGAGTTGTTCAATGATGCGGCTTATGTTGACGTTGTTGGTACTTCTAAAGGTAAAGGCTTCCAAGGTGTAGTTAAAAGACATGGATTTGGTGGAGTAGGTCAGACTACTCACGGTCAGCACAACCGCGCTCGTAAACCGGGTTCTATCGGTGCATGTTCTTACCCTGCAAAAGTATTTAAAGGAATGCGTATGGGTGGCCAAATGGGTGGTGACCGCGTTACTACACATAACTTACAGGTATTAAAAGTGATTCCGGAACACAATCTTCTTTTGATTAAAGGTTCGGTACCGGGTTGCAAAGGTTCAATCGTAATAATTGAGAAATAATGGAAGTTAACGTATTAAATATTAAAGGTGAAGATACCGGAAGAAAGGTTACGTTAAACGAATCTATCTTCGGAATTGAACCCAATGACCACGCTATCTATTTGGACGTTAAGCAGTTTATGGCTAACCAACGTCAGGGAACTCATAAATCTAAAGAAAGAAGCGAAATCAGCGGTTCTACTCGTATTAGGTCGTCAGAAAGGTGGTGGCGGTGCTCGTCGTGGTGATATCAACTCTCCGGTATTGGTGGGTGGTGCTCGCGTGTTTGGTCCTAAACCTCGTGACTATTGGTTTAAGTTGAATAAAAAAGTTAAGACATTGGCTCGCAAGTCGGCATTGTCTTATAAAGCTCAAGAAAACGCAATCATTATTGTTGAAGACTTCACATTTGAGGCTCCAAAGACTAAGGATTTCGTTTCTATGGTAAATAATCTTAAAATTGCTGACAAAAAGTTGCTTCTTGTTTTGCCGGAAGCTAATAAAAATGTATATTTGTCAGCTCGTAACATCGAACGTGCTAATGTAGCAATTGCTTCTGCATTAAATACTTACAATGTATTGAATGCTGAAACTCTTGTTGTTACAGAAAACTCGCTCAAGGCTATCGAGAATATCTTATCTTAATTTAAAAAGGAGGCTTAGATAATGGGAATTATTATTAAACCGTTGGTTACTGAGAAAATGACTGCAATTACCGAGAAGTTAAATCGATTCGGCTTTATTGTACGTCCTGAAGCTAACAAGTTGGAAATTAAGAGTGAGATTGAAGCTTTGTATAATGTTACAGTAGTAGATGTAAATACGCTAAAATACTCGGGAAAGAGTAAAAGCCGTTACACTAAGTCTGGAATCATCAATGGTCGTACGAATGCTTATAAGAAAGCTATCGTAACATTGAAAGAAGGCGATACTATTGATTTTTATAGCAATATTTAATAAAGATGGCAGTACGTAAATTTAAGCCCACAACACCGGGGCAAAGACATAAAATTATTGGTACTTTTGAAGAGATTACTGCATCGGTACCAGAAAAGTCTCTTGTATTTGGAAAGCGCTCAACAGGTGGTCGCAACAACGTTGGTAAAATGACAATGCGCTATATGGGCGGTGGTCACAAGAGAAAATACAGACTTATTGATTTCAAGAGAAACAAAGACGGTGTACCCGCAGTTGTTAAAACTATAGAATACGATCCGAATCGTTCGGCTCGTATTGCTTTGCTGTTTTATGCTGATGGTGAAAAAGATATATTATTGCTCCTAATGGATTGCAAGTTGGTAGCACTTTGATGTCTGGAGTGAATGCAGCGCCTGAGATTGGTAACGCACTTCCACTCGAAAACATCCCCGTTGGTACTGTAATTCATAATATAGAATTACGTCCGGGCCAAGGTGCAGCTTTGGTAAGATCAGCTGGTAATTTTGCTCAGTTGACTTCAAGAGAAGGTAAGTATTGTGTAATCAAATTGCCTTCAGGTGAAGTAAGACAAATACTTAGTGCTTGTAAAGCTACTATTGGTAGCGTTGGTAACTCTGATCATGGATTGGAATCTTCCGGTAAGGCAGGTCGTACTCGTTGGATGGGTCGTCGTCCTCGCAACCGTGGTGTTGTTATGAATCCTGTTGATCACCCGATGGGTGGTGGTGAAGGACGCGCTTCAGGAGGTCATCCAAGATCACGTACAGGCTTGTATGCTAAGGGCTTGAAGACAAGAGCTCCGAAAAAACAGTCTTCTAAGTATATTATTGAGAGAAGAAAGTAATAACTGATTAATTGAGTAAATTATGAGTCGTTCATTAAAAAAAGGTCCATATATTAACGTTAAACTTGAAAAGAAAGTGCTTGCTATGAATGAAAGCGGCAAGAAGGTTGTCGTTAAGACTTGGGCTAGAGCTTCGATGATCTCGCCTGATTTTGTAGGGCACACAGTTGCAGTTCATAACGGAAATAAATTTATTCCTGTTTACGTTACAGAAAACATGGTAGGACACAAATTAGGTGAATTTGCACCGACACGTACATTCCGCGGCCATGCAGGTAATAAGAAAAAATAAGCAGGATAATCTGAAGAAATAATAAAGTAATAAATAATGGGAGCAAGAAAAAAAATATCGGCTGAAAAAAGAAAAGAAGCCCTTAAGACCATGTATTTTGCAAAGTTGCAAAATGTTCCTACTTCTCCGCGAAAAATGCGTCTCGTGGCTGACATGATCCGTGGTATGGAAGTGAACCGTGCACTGGGTGTCTTGAAGTTTTCTTCTAAAGAAGCTTCTGCAAGAGTGGAAAAACTGTTGCGCTCTGCTATTGCTAACTGGGAACAGAAAAACGAACGTAAGGCAGAAAGTGGCGAATTGTTTGTAACAAAGATTTATGTTGATGGTGGTGCAACGCTGAAAAGAATGCGTCCGGCTCCGCAGGGAAGAGGTTACAGAATTCGTAAACGTTCAAATCACGTGACTTTGTTCGTTGATTCTAAGAGTACTAATGATAATCAAAATTAAGACTAGATGGGACAGAAAGTTAATCCGATAAGCAACCGTTTAGGAATTATCAGAGGATGGGATTCTAATTGGTACGGTGGCAATGATTATGGTGATGCTTTGTTGGAAGACAGCAAAATCCGTAAATATTTGAATGCCAGACTTGCAAAAGCCAGCGTTTCAAGAATTGTTATTGAACGTACACTGAAATTGGTGACAATTACGGTTTGTACAGCACGTCCGGGTATTATCATTGGTAAAGGCGGTCAGGAAGTTGACAAGCTGAAAGAAGAGTTGAAGAAGATCACAGACAAAGATATTCAGATCAATATCTTTGAAGTGAAGAGACCTGAGTTGGATGCTGTTATTGTAGCTAATAATATCGCTCGTCAGGTAGAAGGTAAGATTGCCTATCGCCGTGCCATCAAGATGGCTATCGCTAACACAATGCGTATGGGCGCTGAAGGTATCAAAGTGTTGATTTCAGGACGTTTGAATGGAGCAGAAATGGCCCGTTCTGAAATGTATAAAGAAGGAAGAACTCCGTTGCATACTTTCCGTGCAGATATTGACTACTGTCATGCAGAAGCTTTGACTAAGGTTGGTTTGCTGGGTATTAAAGTATGGATTTGCCGTGGTGAAGTGTATGGCAAGAAGGAATTAGCACCGAACTTTACTCAGACTAAAGAGAGTGGTCGTGGTGGTAATGGCAACAATAACGGTGGTAAGAACTTCAAAAGAAAGAAAAACAATCGCTAACGGATTTGAATTTTAGGAATTATGTTACAACCGAAAAAGACAAAATTCAGAAGACAGCAGAAGGGCAGTCAGAAAGGAAATGCTCAAAGAGGAAACCAATTGGCTTTCGGCTCATTTGGTATTAAATCTTTGGAGACTAAATGGATTACAGGTAGACAAATTGAAGCTGCACGTATTGCGGTAACAAGATATATGCAACGTCAAGGACAGATTTGGATCCGTATTTTCCCGGACAAACCTATTACTCGCAAGCCTGCTGATGTGCGTATGGGTAAAGGTAAAGGTGCTCCTGAAGGTTTCGTTGCTCCGGTTACTCCGGGTCGTATTATCATCGAGGCAGAAGGTGTTCCTTATGAAGTAGCTAAAGAAGCTTTGCGTCTTGCAGCACAGAAGCTTCCTGTTACTACTAAGTTATAGTTAGACGTGATTACGATGCTCAAAATCAAAATGCTTAATTTATTATGAAGATTGCAGAAATTAGAGAAATAGCTACCAATGAATTGGCAGAAAGAATTGAAGCTGAAGTAGCCAATTACAATCAGATGGTTTTAAATCATTCTATCTCTCCGCTGGATAATCCTGCACAGATTAAAAAGTTACGCAGAACGATTGCGCGTATGAAGGCAGAATTGCATCAGAGAGAACTTAACAAATAATAATGGTCCTCATGGAAGCTAGAAATTTAAGAAAAGAAAGAACAGGTGTTGTAGTAAGCAATAAGATGGATAAGACCATTACTGTTGCTGCTAAGTTTAAAGAAAAACACCCTATTTATGGTAAGTTCGTTTCTAAAACGAAGAAGTACCATGCTCATGATGAAAAGAATGAATGTAATGTAGGTGATACAGTACACATCATGGAAACTCGTCCTTTGAGCAAAACTAAGAGATGGAGATTGGTTGAAATAATTGAAAGAGCTAAGTAATTATGATACAAGTAGAATCCAGACTTACAGTGTGTGACAACAGTGGCGCTAAAGAAGCTCTTTGTATCCGCGTATTAGGCGGTACGAAGAGACGTTACGCTTCTGTAGGGGATGTCATTGTAGTTTCTATCAAGAGTGTAATCCCCTCTAGTGATGTTAAAAAAGGTGCAGTATCAAAGGCTTTAATTGTACGTACTAAGAAAGAAATCCGTCGTGCTGATGGTTCTTATATTCGTTTTGATGATAATGCTTGCGTATTGTTGAATAATGCAGGTGAAATTAGAGGAAGTCGTATTTTTGGCCCTGTTGCAAGAGAGTTGCGTGCTGCAAACATGAAAGTGGTATCACTTGCACCTGAAGTACTTTAATTTTGTAAAAGATTTAAGTAATGAGTAAATTACATATAAAAAAAGGCGATACAGTTTACGTAAACTCTGGTGAAGATAAAGGTAAAACTGGCCGTGTGCTGAAAGTTCTTGTTAAAGAAGGACGTGCACTTGTAGAAGGTATCAATATGGTATCGAAAAGTACCAAACCTAATGCAAAGAACCCTCAGGGTGGTATCGTAAAGCAGGAAGCTGCTATACATATCTCAAACTTGAATTTGGTTGATCCTAAAACAGGCAAGCCAACACGTGTGGGAAGAAGAGAAAGTTCTGATGGTAGAACATTTGTTCGTTATGCTAAAAATCAGGAGAGGAGATTAAATAATGAGTAATACTGCTAGCCTTAAGAAAGAATATGCAGAGCGCATTGCGCCTGCATTGAAGAATCAGTTCCAATATTCTTCAACAATGCAGATCCCCGTACTTAAGAAGATTGTTATCAATCAAGGATTGGGTATGGCTGTTGCTGATAAGAAGATTATTGAAGTTGCTATTAATGAGTTAACAGCAATTACTGGTCAGAAAGCTGTTGCAACAGTTTCACGTAAAGATATCGCTAACTTTAAGTTACGTAAGAAAATGCCGATTGGCGTAATGGTGACTTTGCGTCGTGAAAGAATGTATGAGTTCCTTGAAAAACTTGTTCGTGTTGCTTTGCCACGTATTCGTGACTTCAAAGGTATCGAAAGCAAGTTCGATGGAAGAGGTAATTATACATTGGGTATTCAGGAACAAATCATTTTCCCTGAAATAAATATCGATAGTATTACTAAAATTCTCGGAATGAATATTACCTTTGTAACTTCTGCTCCGACAGATGAAGAAGGTTATGCTTTGTTGAAGGAATTTGGTTTACCGTTTAAAAACTCAAAAAAAGATTAATATATTATGGCAAAAGAATCAATGAAGGCTCGTGAAGTAAAAAGAGCCAAACTTGTAGCCAAATATGCTGAAAAACGTGCTGCGTTGAAAAAGATTGTCAACTCAGGTGATCCTGCTGAAGCTTTTGAAGCTGCTCAGAAATTACAGGCTATTCCTAAGAATGCTAATCCTATTCGTTTGCACAACCGTTGTAAATTGACCGGTCGTCCTAAAGGCTATATTCGTCAGTTCGGAATTTCAAGAATTCAGTTCCGCGAAATGGCTTCTAATGGTTTGATTCCGGGCGTAAAGAAAGCAAGCTGGTAATTCTTTTTATTTTTAAATATTGTCAGGGTAGTCCTGATTAATTTAATTTATTATTATATGACAGATCCAATCGCAGATTATCTCACCAGATTGAGAAATGCAATTAGTGCAAAGCACAGAGTAGTAGAAGTGCCTGCCTCAAATTTGAAAAAGGAAATCACTAAGATCCTTTTCGACAAAGGCTACATTCTGAACTACAAGTTTGTAGAAGATGGTCCTCAAGGAACTATCAAAGTGGCTTTGAAGTACGACTCAGTAAACAAAGTAAATGCTATTAAGAAGCTTATTAGAGTTTCTACTCCGGGTTTACGTAAGTATACGGGTTACAAAGACATGCCGAGAGTTATTAATGGTTTAGGTATTGCTATAATATCTACTTCCAAAGGTGTAATGACTAACAAAGAAGCTGCTGAACTGAAAATCGGTGGTGAAGTTCTTTGTTACGTATATTAATAGGAGGATAAGCAATGTCAAGAATAGGAAAATTACCCATTAGTATTCCCGCTGGAGTAACAGTTACTCTGAAGGACAATGTAGTTACTGTAAAAGGTCCTAAAGGCGAATTAAGCCAATTTGTTGATCCCTCTATCAATGTTGCTGTTGAAGATGGACATGTGGTGTTGACAGAAAACGAAAACGCGATGTTGGATAACGTAAAACAAAGACATGCTTTCCACGGCTTGTATCGCTCATTGGTTAACAACATGGTTGTTGGTGTTTCTGAAGGTTACAAAAAAGAACTGGAACTTGTCGGTGTAGGTTACCGTGCTTCAAACAATGGTAATATTATTGATTTCGCTTTGGGTTATACTCATAATATCTTTATGCAGTTACCTCCTGAAATCAAGGTAGAAACTAAGTCAGAAAGAAATAAGAACCCTCTTATTATA